>MDTC01162172.1_pt1 | contig 84405 bp, 78 predicted proteins | sample 811181 | NCBI WGS metagenome assembly MDTC01 (sample SAMN05326644, study PRJNA326480) | marine metagenome | isolation source: seawater | place: Pacific Ocean: North | collected 2011
CTGATGCTGCTGCTGCTGCTGCTGTTGATACCAAGGCGAAAGTCGAAGAAGCGACACGAGTTCAGGCTGAAGCAGATGCTAAAGCAAAGGCTGCTGCTGATGCTGCTGCTCATGCTGACGAGAAATTTCAAGAAGAGGTAGAACTTGAGGCTGAAGCAAAGGCTGCTGCTGATGCTGCTGTTGACAAGGTAATAACTAAAAATGAGAAAGATTTTTTGGAAAAGGCTATAGTTGAAAATGATATTAAAACTAGTTCATTATCGAGTTTTATTTATCAACCAACAAATTTCCTTTTTTTATCGAGTGTTTTTATTGGATTTTTTATGAGTCATTTTAAGTATAATTTTAAAAAAATTGTTTTTCAACATAAAAAGAATATAGAACTACCGTTTGAGGTGGTTGTTGAAATAGTTAAAAAAAGTTTTTGGCATAGAATATTTAATATGTTGAAATACGACCCATATTATTTGAAAACTTTATTTATGACAGAAGATATAGAAAGTATCCGTCAAGCTATTCAAGTAGATAATCTAGTAAGAAGTCATGAAAAACTATATAAAGGGTCAGTTATAAATGATCCTCAAGAATACCCCCCGAGTTTAAATGGAATCTTTTCAAGGTTAAACGTGTCAGAGGAACAAAAAAAAAGCTATTACACATACGCGTTTAAAGAGGAAATGAATGGTGCGAAAGAGAAAGACAATCCTACAAAAAAAGTCCTAGATAAATATCTAAAAGAATATAATATTTATGATTTTAAATTTCAAATTGATATGTTAGAAGAATCAATAAAAATGTATATAGATAAGTATGATGAAATACACGAATTTTATGGTAATAAAAATGAAAATAACTTAGCTCTTTATATGAAAATAAATATACAAGACTTATCATCTGAAGACAATAAAGATATAGTAAATAAAAATATTATAGATATTGAAAGATATAATGGTTTATATGTATTAAGTACATCAGATCAAGATGCAAAGCCATATTATGAAAAAATTTCTACATATGAAGTCCTAGAAAATCTTAACATGATTAATGTGATTTTTCCTGGAGGTACATATTATAAGAATGCGGTAAGATATATAAAAAAAATGAAACTAGATGGTGATGTAAAGAAAATATATCTAGATTTATTTGAACAAAGTTTTTTTTTTAAACATGCATTTAAGCCTATTAATAAATCTCGGGAAATTTTTAAAGGGAGGAAAAAGGAAAAAGATTTATTTGTTGATGATGTTGAAAATGAATATCGCTATCCCTACGGGAAAATAACTTTGCATCCTTTATCTGGTGATGGTAACAGTTGGAAGATATTTGATGAAACATATTCAAAATTTCTTAATCAAAAAAATTTAACGGAAACAGGAACTGATATGAGTGGTGGTAGTAAAGCTGCCGCGGTCCTTGTATCTGATTCTTCTGATGATGCTTCGTCGGAGCAGAAACCGACTGCTCCGTCGGTGCAGGAGGGCAAGGAGGGCAAGGATGACGCGGACGCGGAGGACAAGGAGGCCAAGGCCAAAGCGAAGGCCGATCAAGAGGCGAAGGAGGAGGTGCGGTCGGGGCCTGCGCAGGAGCGAGCAGACACGCTAGCGGCGCAGGCGAAGGAGGTGGTCGAGGCGGCGCCTGCATCGCCCGCGGTGGTGACGGGCGCCAAGGACGAGGTCAAGGACGAGGCCAAGGATGAGGCCAAGGATGAGGCCAAGGACGCGAAGGCGGCGCTGGAAGAGGAGGACGAGTTCAGCGCAGCCGCGAAGGACCTCTGGCAACGGGAGGACGAGGCGACGGAGGACAAGGATGACGCGAAGGCGGAGGGCGTTAAGCCAGTTGTTATGATTGATCGTCATAGTGTAACATTATTAGGGATAAATGGAAAATATAATACTTTAACTTCGAGGTTCAGTATTAAACCATTAAAGAAGGAAACAGAAAAAGACGACTCCGACTCCGACTCCGACTCCGACTCCGACTCCGACTCCGACGCCGCCGCGGACCCGCCCTCTTCCGCCGCCGCTTTCTCGTCCGGGACCGCGGAAACCAAGCAGGAAGACAACGACGACGACGGCGAAACGACGACACCACGAGGAGAAATAGATAATATCATTCTATTACCAAAAAATGGAAAATTAACAGCAAAAGATCTTTCAGCACTAATTAATATTATAGAAGACAATATAAATAAAACTATAGCCGCAACAAAAATGAAGCTTTTAACGGAGGGCATTCAACTTGAAAAAACATCTAATAATCAATCAAATGAGAATGAAGAGGAGGGCAATAATAAAAAGAAGAGCTTTATGCCCTCGATGTTCAAAGGCGTGACTAATATGGCGGACAGGGCTAGCAACCAGGTTAAGAGTCTCGTCCCGCGAGCGATACGCGATAGCATGGGGGAGGGGAAGGGGAAGAAGGCGGAGGAGGAGAAGGCGGAGGAGGATCCGATTGACGCGGCGGAGCTGTCTAATAGGAAATTATCGAGAAAAAATCTCAAGACGCCGAAGGGGAAGATGCTTGGTCCGAGGAAGAATAAGGACGCTGCGGCGGCTCCCAAGGAAGGGGAGGGGGAGAATAAGGACGCTGCTGGCGATGACGAGGATAAGGAGGGGGAGGGGAAGGAGAAGGCAGGGAAGGGGGAGGAGAAGGCGGAGGAGGATCCGATTGACGCGGCGGAGCTGGAAAGAATGAAAGAAGAAGTGAAACAAGAGAAAGAATCTTTGGAAAAATTGACAGATGATATTAAATCCCTGGAAAAAAAATTGCAAACATCTAGGGATGAGCGGGATAAAGTTGGTTTGGCCTCGGAACAGGGGATAGAGCTGGCGAGTATTATAAGAACGGACCAGGAAAGTCTTGAAGACCTAAGACAAAGGAAAGACCAAGCGACTTATAGCTTTGAAAAAAAAAAGGAGGAATTAGAGAAACTATTACAAAAACAAAGTGAAGGGGTGGGGAACATAGAAAATCCGATTGCAGCAGATGAGGGAGAAGAGAAAGAAAATAAAGAAGGGGGTAGTATTCACTCCAATAATGGCGCATATATTCGTCCGCGTGTAAGAAGATATTCCTTTAAAGTGAATAAAAAAAAGAAAATTAATAAACAAAAGAAAAAAAGACCAAAACACAAACATAGTTTTAGATTGAAAAAGAAAACTAATAATAGCAGTAAAAAAAGAAATAATACAAAATAAAAATTAGTTTATATATAAATATTTTTATGTATATATATATATAAATGAGTGAAACATATGCTATCGTTAGAATAGAAGAACTAAAGAAATTAATAGACGCTGTGTTAAGACATGATGCCAATATTCCATTAGGCACCGGAAATCTACTTGAAGATAATATTGTTTTATTTGATTCTAAGCCAACTAAGAAAGAGATAGATAGTTTAAGAAGAAACGAGGATGAGCAGCCTCCTGAAGGACCTGCTGGAAAAGGGCGCTGACTTGAAGGCCACGAACATTAACGGTATGACGGCCCTCCACATCGCGGTGGATAAAAATGCGGCCCCCGAAGTGGCGGAATTGCTGCGTACTGCGTTAAATAAAAAAAGCAATGGCTAGGCATCATAGATGAACTCACCGCTAATTACCGTAAAAAGTTTTAGTATATAGACGATTTTACATAAAAATTGTTCAAAATAATATTTTTATCTATAGATTTAAATATTATTTGTCATTCATTTTTATGTAAATAAGAAAAGTTATTGTTTGTTTAAAAGACTGCTTCTAAATCTTCATCCACCGTTTTGAATATTATTTAAACCTTCTAACATATTGGATTCAGATCCTTGCATGCCTCATGCGCCACCGCGGCGGCGACGGCGAGGGCTGCGACGACGAGGGCTGCGACGGCGACTGCGCGCACGAGAAGCGCGGCGACGACGACCTCCTAAAGTAAGCTTGCGGAAAGAACCTCCTTTCTTTTTGTGAGAACCACGCTTCTTCTTGTATGTATTCTTTAAGCCTTTCATTATAATATAATAAAATATAATAAATAAATTTAATATATATAGTATATGAATTTTTCTAAACAAAGCGAGTTTATACTTAAAAAACTAAATATGAATCCATCTATACCTATGTCAAAAAATAAAGAAGTAATAAAATTATTGTATGATTTAATACATAAAGCAAACGCAGAAGTAAAAAATATAAATATAAATGCTAGATATTTTAGTATTCGCGGTGTATCGGATATTCCTAAACCAAATAGTTTTAATTCTAAATATTTACCAGAAATAATAAAGCGTTCAATAAATGATGATTCTACTAGTTATATAACTTATTTATATGTTTTAGGTAAAAGACAAATAACAATAAATATTGTTTTTAGCGAAGAGAATATAGAATTAAGGCTTTCGAAATACACGGAATACATTAGAATGATGCTTCTATGGCTTTCTGTAGTGACAAATTTTTCTTCTAAATCGTGTAGTAATAGGTTAACTGTATATTTATATATGACAAATTACAAAAAGACATTACCTGCTTCAACTGTAGATACGATAGGAATTAATAATATAAATAGTGGCTATAGTGATGCGTGTAGAAGGGACTCAGAGATAGTAATATATAGAAAAGAAGAATGGTTAAAAGTATTTATACACGAAACATTTCATAACTTTGGATTAGAGTTTAGTGGGATGAATATAGATGGTTTTAAAATAAAAATAAAAAATATTTTTCCAATAGAATCAGAATTTGCGTTATATGAATGTTGGGCTGAATCATGGGCTCTAATTATGAATACGGGTTTGTGTGCATATAATATGTTAGACGAATTAAAGAAAAGGCAGGATTTTATATTATATTATGAATTTTTAATATTAAATGAAAAGATGTTTACGTGTTTACAAGTTGTAAAAATATTAAATCATATGAATTTAAGATATGAGGTTTTAATAGATCCTAGAATGAAAGAGCAAGTAAGTAAACTTTATAAAGAAGACACCAATATATTTGCTTATTTTATAGTTAAATTATTACTTATATTTAATGATACTAAATTTATAAATTGGTGTAAGACAAATAATCCACATATGATTAAATTTATGAATACGGAAAAAAATATAGTAAGTTTGTTTCATTTTATAAAAAATATGTATAAAAATAAGCAATTAATTTCTACGGTAAGAGAAGCCGAGCGTTTTTATAGATCAACGAAGAGTAATAAAATGAAAAATACATTACGCATGTCTTTATGTGAATTAGTGTAATAAAATTGAAAACGAAATTTATTTTTAAATTTAAGAATAAATGGGAATAAAGCAACTAAATTCATTTTTAAAACAAAATTGTAAAAATTCTATAAAAACAATAAAATTTCAAGAAGTATCTAATAAAAAAATAGCTATAGACATTAGTATTTATTTGTATAAGTTTTTAGAGGAAGGAAGTATAGTAGATAATTTATTTATGATGATAGGATTATTTAGAAGATATAATATCGTACCTGTATTTATATTTGATGGGAAACCTCCAAAAGAAAAATACGAAACGTTAGAAAAAAGGCGTAGCGAAAGAAATAATGCAAAGGATGTTTATTGTTCGTTGGAAAAGACATTATCTGTTTTAAAAAAACGGGCATGTTTAAAGAATCAGGAAGAGATATTTAGAATAGAAAAAAAGATGAGGGAAGAATATAAAAAAACAATCCGATTAACAAAAAAAAATATAGAGGAAGCAAAAGAATTGATAACCGCATATGGGGCGTGTTATTTAGAGGCAACGGGAGAAGCGGATAATTTATGTGCCGAACTAGTAAAAAACAAAATAGTATATGGTTGTATAAGTGAGGATATGGATATGTTTGTTTATGGTTGCAATAGGGTTTTTAGAAATATAAATATTTATAACGAAACGATGGATTTCTACGATTATGTAAAGATATTGAAACAGTTAAAAGTTTCATCAAAAGAATTTAGAGAAATATGTGTATATTCTGGTACAGATTATAACCAAGGAAATAATATTTTTCAAACGTTCAAAGTATTTAAAAATTTCAAAAAAGATAAAGAAGGAGAATTTTATCTATGGTTAGTTAAAAATAATTATATTAACGATTGTATAAAATTATATCAAATATATTTTATGTTTGATATAATCGAAAACAAGAGAAAAAAAATGAACTTAGAGTTAAATGATGTTGATAAAAGTATTTTAAATTCTATCTTACGAAAGTCGGGATTTATAATAAACGAAGATATGTAAATAAAAATTAATCTTTAAAATTAATTATTAATTATAATATATTTTTTACGCGGGTACCATTAGCTCACCACTCTTGCTTTGCTTGGCGAAATGAGGACTCATGTATCGTTGAAGATTGAAGTAGGTAAGCTCGTCATTTTTCTTAAGCTTTAGAAGACTTCGGAGCTTATCATCGGGATTAATCTTACGACCGTTGCTCTTATCTTGAAGATCGTGCGAACGAATGTACTTGTTAATCTCACGGGTCACTTCAGTACGAGCCATTTCGGTGCCGCTAGGCTTTCCTAGAAATGTAGCAAGCTCACTGCTGATAAGAGTGGGCTTTACGAAACCACTAGGGGCACGATTAGTGTTCTTGCGCTTCTTTTTTTGACTGAGCTTCTTTGCAGCTTTCATCTCGCGCATAGCAGCCTTCTCTAGAAGACGGAATTCACTCTTGAGCGAAGACATTTGAGCAGCGATATTTTGGATCTTTGCTAGAAATTCGGTAAAACGACCGCCAAGCTCATCTACTTGAGAGTCATCGGCTTCTACTGATTCAACCGACTTTTCAACAACAGGCTCCTCAACTACAGGGGCAGGAGCCTTTTTAGCGACAGGCTTAGCAGCGGGCGTCTTGCTGGGGCGCTTACGAGGAGGACTCGACTTGGGGGGCATATTATAATAGATAATACTATTTCGTTTTTAAGTTGTTTTGAAAAAAAATATATATTATATATTTTTGCTTGATATTATCCTGTTAAAACGAAAAAAAAAACAAAAAAAACGAATCATTTAATAAACAACCGATTGATATAACCATGGAAGAGAATTAGCTGCGTTATTACTTACTATAGTTAGCCCGGTTAAAACATAATAAGCTCCTAAAACTTTAAATTCTTGATTAATGCCATGTTTTATAAATTTTTCAATTATAGAAAGCGCGGTTGTTTTTAATTCATTTAATGTTAAATTATTTGATATATACTGCATATTTACATTTCCAAATGGGTTTCCTAAAGGTGGACATATAGAGACTTTCGTATAATGATCTATTTGAGCACGATATGTCCATATATCATATAATTCATGTATAAATGTTACTAATTGATGTGCATTTAAATTTAATAACCAGGAAGAATCTGTATAATTACCTAAAGCATCTATCTCTTGAAATATTGCCAAAGCCCTTAATTCTATTTGTTTGGAATAAGATATAGTTTCATTTTCTATTTTTATATTTGTTGGAATATTTAATATTTTGCTTAGTTTAAGTAATCTATTTATTATAATAACTGGATTTTCTGAAACCGTAAATTGATTCCGGTTGTAGGGATTTGTTGGATTTTTTTTATTTTTTTTCATATGTGTATAAAGAGACAACATATCAAAACCATAAATAAAACCATCTTTATCTTTAATGCTTATAAATTGACCATTTTCGATGTCTTTCATATCAGTTAAAGTATAAAAATCATTTTTATTATTACATAACTCTCTTTTAAAAAACGCAGGTCCTTTCAATTCAATAAACTTTTTAACAAATCTTTTCCTTATTATTTTTTGAAGTTTTATTATTTCATTTGAAAGCCTTAAATAATTGTATAAATTATTTTGAATCTCTTTTTTCTTACCGGTTGTTTTTTGTTTATATTTTTTTGCAATATCTTTTAACTCCGATAAACGATAATTATATAATAATAAATTGTTATATTCACCATATTCTATTATTTTTTCATTTTTTTTTTCAGGTGGCTTTTTCGTTGAAGTAAAGTCTACATTTTTATAAAAATGTTCTAGGTTAAATTTCTTACTGGTCTTTTTTTTCTTTTTTCCTACACCATAATTTGCAGTTATAATGGTATTTAGTGTCATTATATAATTAGAATATATTTTCTTTTTGAATCATTTTTATAAAATAATAATGAAATTGTAATCTATTTTCATTTTATTTTCATTTTATTTTTTCCAATTTTGAAAAAAAATTGATCCATTAAATGACCCAAAAAAAGAAATTAATCACGATGTCCGCTATGAACCCCGAAGATCAAATTATCAACGGTGCCGAATTTGCTCCTAAGAAGGACGTAAGTTATGGCAAACCTCGCGTAAATGCAAATGGAGGCAAGAGTATTGCGCTACTTGGAAAATATAATAAAAATCTTCATGTATCTACCCCACTTATGATGACATGGGGAGTAAATGTAAATGAATTTGAGGCTGGTAAGAAAACTTATGACTTGTCTTTGCAATTTCCGCGAGAGCAGGATGCGAATTATTCTGAACAAACGGCGTCGTTCCTTGAAAATCTTTCAGCCCTAGAGTCTATGATCAAGGATGATGCTATGGAGAATTCAAAGGATTGGTTTAACAAATCTAAGACGACTCCTGAGGTTATTGACGCACTATGGAGCCCTATGTTGAAGTATCCAAAGAATCCTAACACCGATGAACCAGATACAACACGCGCACCAACTCTACGCGTTAAGATTGAATATTATGATGGAAAGTTCTCTAAGGATCTGGAACTTTATGATCTTGAACACAATCTTATTTATCCTCCTATGAATGAAGCAGGAGAACCTGATATTAGTGCTTCTCCAGAATCACTTATTCAAAAAACTCAAAATGTGGCCCTTGTCTTGAAGTGTGGTGGCCTGTGGTTTGTCGGTGGCAAATTTGGAATCACATGGAAACTTATGCAGGGCGTAGTCCAACCTCGTGCTACTCTACGAGGAAAGTGTCATATTAAGCTAAATCATCATGAAAAAGAGCGAATGATGTCTCAGGCAGAAGAAGAGGATGAAGATGAACATGGTGAAAATGTAGGTATTGAAGTACAGGACTCAGATGAAGAAGAAGAAGAAGATGTATCCGCCACAGCAGCAGCAGAAGAAGAAGAAGAAGAGCAGGAAGAAGTTAAGCCAGAGCCTCCAAAGAAAAAAAAGGTTGTACGACGCAAAAAGAATGCCGTAGCAGAAGAGACTTAGTTGATATGTTTAATTAAATAAAATATAAAATATTCTAAATGATAAATAGGTCTATAATTATTATTATAATATTGGAAAAATAAATAAGTTTGCAAAAACATATCGGGTAATTGTTTATCATTTATTTTTTTATTTTTTAATAGTGTCTTTAAAATATACCAAATACAGTCATAAATATTTAATTGATAAATAAAAATATCATACAAATCATCACGAAATTTTAAATAATTTAACTGCTCTTTTAAACACATCTTTTCAATAATTTTATCGCATATAACAACATAATTACATTGTAAATTATCTATAGTGTTATATCCTTGCTTTATATTACTTATATTGTTTATGTCTGTATATTTAAAATGCTTACTTATTTTTGAATACGAACTTTTACTTGGTCTAGGTATATGAATAATCTCACAAGTATTTATAATATTACTAGGTATAAATGAAACATGTTCAGATATCAATATATATTTAAATTCTATTTGTTGGAATAATGGTACTTGCATATAACTATAAAAATTTTCTAATAATTCATTATGAATATCGTGAAAATTCTTACATACTATTATGCATATCTTGTTATGATTACTAACCGATATATTTATTAACTGGTTGTATATATCATTCCATAATACTTTTGAATTACATCCTAATAAAGAAAAATCTATTTCAACATGAATATCACTTACCATAAAATAATAATTTATTTTGTTGAAAACGATACAAATCTTTTTTTCGTATTTTAAATTTGATGGACTGTATTTTTTAATACTTTCTAACATTTGTGTATATTTTCCTACTCCAGCAGGACCGTAAAATATTATATTCTTTAATTTATCTATAGATTCTGGAAAATTACCATAATAGTTTTCATATTTCCCATGCAATTTATATTTTTTTGACCTTTCTAGATAATCACTGAAATGACTCTCGTAGTACTTCATATTTATTATTTATCTTATTTCTTTATTTACTAATAAACGTATTATTATTTATAATTTACTTAAATAATAAAATATAAATATACAAATGATACTATTAATACCTATTAACGATTTTGATGAAAAATATATTTTTTTTAGTGATATTATTAAAAATATTGTTATTAACAATAGTGTATTTATTAGAATATATTACTCTACACAACATTTTACTATGAATGGCTTATTTTTGTCTTTAAATTTAGTTATTTCCAATATTGAAAAGGTATATAATAAAACAAAATGTTTTTTTAAAACTATAGATAATGCAGATAATATAAATAAAATTAAAGCTATAGAAAATAATATACTTAAAAAATTAGATATAAAAAATAAAACACCGGTATTTTCTATTGCAAATCAATTATCAGGCGAACATATTAAATTATATAATTTTTTAGGTAAAGATAAAAACATTCCTTATAATTTTATATGTAAAATATCTGGTGTGTGGGACGATGGTATAAACTACGGGTTGACATACAAGTTTATAAGTTAAGCTTAATCACATGGAGAGGTGCTATAAAGTTTATTTTTTTTTTTTACACTCCTCCTCCACATACTGTCCCACTCCCACCCTCTTTTTCATCATATTGAAAAGAAAAGATGCGAAACCTATGCATATAAACATCAGAACTATAACTGCTATTATTGCTCCAGTAAAAAGTGTATTAGTGCTCGTAATTTTACCAAATAAAATTCGAAGAATAACTAAATAAAAAATAAATATACAAAAATCTATAACCAACAACGCAATAAAAAATCTTCTTGCTAGTTTACTCTGTTTAGTTTCATCACTGGAATCCCTAATTGCAAATATTTGATTATACGTTGTAATCTTAGTATCTTCAGCACTACCTTTACCTCTATCGTGTGCTGCACAATATGCATATTGAAATTTACTGTCTGTAATTACGACCGCATAGAAAATTATGTAAGATAAAATTAATACAATGTATGAAACCTGCGCCGTCGCTCTTTGTGTACCATCTCTGAAGATGTTTAGTACTTTCGAAAAACAAAACATAGCTGTTAATATAAGTAAAATTAAATTAGTCCAGGTAAGAGTATTATAATCTTTAATAGACAGATTTACGTTAGCAGCGGGTAGTAGAGCCATTTTTATAAATAAAAATATAATAGATACCCCTGCTGCTAATACTTCAAGGATATTATCTCTAATAGCATTAGTTGAAAACATTTTTCCTATATATATATATATATATATATATATATTTTATAATAAGTTTTTAATAGAGTCAGTTAGTTGTTTTTCTGTACAATTACGAATCTCAATATCTTTAATTTTATTAGTGTTTATAAATTTTGGCTTCTTCATCGTTTTTGTTTTATAATATATATAATCTCCATACTTTCCTTTTCTAATACTTAATGCTTCACTAAATTTTTTAATTATATTTTTATTTGATTGAATAAAATTTTCAATATCTGTCATGGTTATATCCTCTATCTTTTTTTTCAATCCTTTCAAGGATTTTTTATTTTCTCCCCACTCTACGTATAATCCAAATTTACCATTTTTTACAAATACCTCTTGCCCTTCATACGTACCGATTGATTTATTAGTGTTATTGTTTTCTTGTATAATATCTTCCAAGCAGTATTCCTTGTTTCTTAATTTATTTATATCTATATCTTTTTTAACATTTTTAAATGTAATTGTGCCATCGTAATTACATTTTATAACCGGTCCATATCGACCTATTGTATATTCATGATTTTCGTCTATACGAATATTTTTATTATACGAAACTATATCCTTCGCTAGAATATCAATTTCTTTATTACATGAATCACATAAACTATTCCACATCATATCTCCTTTGGCTATTATATCTAGATTGTCTTCCATTTCTTTCGTATAGGAATAACTAAAAAGCTTATTATAATATTCTAGTAAAAATTCCAATACTATTATACCTAGAGGCTGTATAACTAATTTTTTATTTTCGTTTCCTATTATTTTTTCCTCTTTTATGTCAGTAATTTGGTCCTTCACAACTTTAAAATTATTACATAGTATTTTTTTGCCTTCTACATCTTGTAATTTTACATAATTTCTTTCTTGAATTTTATCTACTAAACTGGAAAATGTAGATGGCCTACCTATACCTTTTTCTTCTAACAACTGTACTAATTTTGCTTCACTTATATGGGATTTTAAGTTTTTAATTGTCATTTTAGCAGTAATTTCATTATAATCTACGATTGATTTTTGTTTTAATGAGCAGCAATAAATGTAAAACGATTCTGATTTATCATCGCCATAAAGTATTTTCCAACCAGCAAATACTATAGTATGACACGGATACTTGTATAAATGGCTCTGTGGAGCCGATATTTCTGCGGTTATACAATTCAATACCGCGTTGCTCATACAAGCAGCACAAGATACTTTCCATATCAATTCGTACATTTTTTTCTCGCGGGATGTAAATTTACCTGAAATAGAAGTCTTAGATATATCAGTTGGGCGTATAGCTTCGTGTGCATCTTGAGTGTTTTCTTCTTTTTTTTTACTAGTTTTTCTAATACTTAATGTGTCTATTTTTGGATTAATATAAGATTCATCCCAGTTGGATACTATATATTTCTTAACACTTTCTAAGAATTTAATGCTGAATGTTTTACTGTCTGTTCTCATATAGGTTATCAGACCTTCTTCATATAGTTTCTGACATATTTTCATAGTTTCTTTTGGAGAGATTTTCATTTCATTACTTGCTTGTTGTTGGATCATACTTGTTGTTAAAGGTGTAGGTGGATTTCTTGAAACCTTTCGTGGCTTTGAACAACTATATGTATGTTTGTGTTGGAGAGATAATTTCAAAAACTTAATGACGTCAGCCTCTTCCTTGAAGGTATGATTTAATTGAAATGCTAAATTATTAGAGGTAAAATATCCAGTTATATCGTAACAAATCTCTCCAGGTGATGAATCTATTTCTTTTTGATTTTCATATATAAGTCTCAACGCAGGTGTCTGGCACCTTCCTGCGCTAAGTCCTGATTTTGAATTCCAACTAATATTTTTCCATAAAGCTGGAGAGATTTTAAATCCAACCACAATATCCAATACTTGTCTAGCCTGTTGAGCATTTACCAAATTCATATTTAAAACCGTTGGATTTTCTACGGCATCACATATAGCTGTTTTTGTTATCTCGTGAAATATGATCCTTTTTGTTGTCTCCACCGGCAAACAAAATATACTACATATATGCCAGGCGATTGCTTCTCCTTCCCTATCGTCGTCCGTAGCTAGTAGAATATCCTTACATTCACCGATACATTTCTTTAATTTAGGATATTGACTATTTTTTTCAACCATAGAATAAGTAGGCGTATAACCATTATCCATATCAATATCCTTTAAACTAGCCAACGTTCTTAAATGCCCATAACTAGCCATACATTTGTATCCGTTTCCTAAATAAGATTCTATTTTTTTACATTTTGCAGGAGATTCCACGATCACTAACGTTTTATTCCTTGCAGACATCAATTATATAAATACATATTTTTACATTTATATAACTTCAATTATTAATCATATAAAGTCTATCACCACCTTTCAAAAGGTTGGTTTATCAAAACTATTTTTACTTTTTTTTGGGAATGCTGGAGAGATTTCATGAAAGTATTTTAATCACCCTTTATGTTTCATTCATTACTTTGTAATCTCTCCAACTAATTTCTTTGTGATCCCTTTTAGGAGGAGGAGGAACATCATCTTTTTGTAGTTTGCTACCTTTCCTTGCGGCAGAATCTATATATATTTCTCGTAATATTTTACCTACCTCAAAAGAAGCTTCGTGTTGATCACATGTTCCGTGTTCTATTTTTTCCAATATGTCAATAAATTTATTGAAAAGACCTACATCAATCTCATCCAATACCAACTTATTAAATATATCGGTATAATTTGCAAACAAAAATGGACACCCCTCCCGACATGCTTTCATCCATTTATTAGTCTTAGTTTTATTCTTAATGTTTTGAATCTTTTTTAAGTCTTTTCTAATATCAGAACTATGTTTTAAAGACCGGATTTTATCCGTTTGATCCACCACATTATTTGCTTTTATCATTTCTTGCAATTTTAATCGTTCGGCTGAATTCATGATAATTTATATAATAAGTATTTTATTTTTTATATATTTTAATATAGATATATTTTAATGAGGAGATACACAAGAAAACAAAAAGGTGGTAATTTTAGGTGTCCGATGATGGCTGGACAATCTGCTGAAAATAATATTTCTGGTTGTAAATTAGCAGCCTTGTCTAATGAAACTCAAAATTTAAACGATGCAACACAGAGCGGTGGAAAAAAAAGACGGTATAGAAAAAAAACCCTAAGAAAAAAACGTCGTAAGAAAACAAATAAAAAAAAATACAAATCTTTAAGGAAAAAAAGAAGAAGAAAATAATTATTAAATAAAATATAAAAATTAATAATATGATTATATTTTATTATGCTTACTAACGATTTTTATCTTTCCATATTAATTGTAATTATATTTTTTTTAATTTCTATTAATGGAATTTTATTAACTCAGTATGAATTAATTAAAAAACAATGGTCAAAAATGAAATGTAATCCTCTTGTGATGCCATTCGCAGGATTTTTCGGGGAAGATCCGTTGAGGAATTTTGAAAATTGTATTAAAGACATTCAAATTGGATATATGGATATAGCATTAAGACCATTAAATATTAATATTGGATTTTTAAGTGATATTGGAACTTATCTTTTAGATGCCATAGTAAATGTTAGACAGATGTTGAACTTTTTAAGAAATAGTTTGATGTCCATAACAACAGCTATTTTTGGTATATTTAGTAATGTTCTTGTAGAATTCCAAAAATTATCTCTTGGAATAAAAGATTCCACGTCCAAGATCGCTGCTGTAATGTTTGTTATGGTTAACACTCTTAGAGGCAGCGTAATGACTATGCAAAGTGCTTGGAAAGGACCTCCTGGTGAAATGCTTAGAGGAATCGCAGGTATAGGAGAGACTATCCGAAAACTAGAAATAGACCCTTTTGGAGATAATCCTGCACTTAAAGGTATGAGAAAAGGATTTAAAAAAATGGGTAAAGGAATTAAAGGATTATTCTGCTTTCATCCAGATACCTTATTACAAGTAGAAAACGGAGAATATATTAAAATGAAAGATATTCATTTAGGATCTAAATTAAAAAATGGAAGTGTGGTAGACGGAGTACTTAAATTAAATAATTTAGATGAAAATGGAGATATTAATGACCCGTTATACAAATTACCTAATGGCGAAAATAATACACCCATCCTTGTCACCGGAAAACATCTAATTTATAATAATAATAAACTTGATTTTGTTAAAAATCATCCACATGCTGAAATTACTAGTATAAAATCTGAAAAACTTTCTTGCTTGATTACAAGTGATCATCATATTAATATAGGAAATTACGTATTTTGGGATTGGGAAGACACTGATGAAATGCGAAGAAATTTAAAATAAATTAATTTAATATCATATAATATTAATATGAACGTAGATTCTTATGAAGATTTAAGTGATTTATTAAATAAACAATTTGTAAAAAATGAAAAAACTCCATATTCAGCATTTGGAGCGATTATAAAAGCCATATTTATTATAATCGTTTTTTCCTTAGCCTTTTACAGTATTTATATATACACTTCATACGATAGACTTAAATTAATTTGGCCAGAAAAAAAATGTTCTCCTGATATGACCTTTTTAGCTGCATTATTCCAACCAAAAGATGATACTAGAACCCCTTTTAGATATACGTATGACGTTTTCGCAGAATGCAATAAAAATATTCTATTTAACCTAGTCATGTTTTTTTTTAGACCCTTCTATAAATTATTTGACCTATTAAATTCATTCTTTACTTTGGTATTAGAACTTGGATTGAAAATGAGAAATATATCAAAAAAAGTAACCGACGCATTAATCAAAGTATTTTCAGATCTTTTAAATAAAATTTACAATATTATCATACCCTTTCAAAAAATATATCCTGTTCTAAAAGATACTATAAATAAGATTACTTCATTTCTGGTAATCGGGGTAAATTCCGTAAGAGGTCTTTTAATGACCCTTAAATCTTCAATGTCCATCCTTTATAATGGTACTATAGATGTAATGATTAATACTATAATAGTATCTTTATTTTTTCCCATAGCTTACTATATATGGCCAAATTTTATATATATAGGACTAATCGCTTCTGCATTACAAAGAATTTTCGGTATAACCTATTTAGCTCCTATACCTAGTTTCTGTTTTGATGAAAATACAAAGATCTTAACTAGAAACGGTGAAATGAAAATAAAAGACATATCCGTTGGTACTATACTAAACGATGGCTCAAAAGTAACCGCTACATTTATATTAAACTCCTCCAGAGAAAATATGTACAAACTAAATAATGTTGTTGTAAGTGGTTCCCATAAAATACTTTTTAATAATACATGGATAGAAGTATTTAATCATCCTAATGCAAAATTAATAAAAACTTACAATAAACCTTACATCTACTGTTTAAATACCAACAGTAAAAAAATAAAGATTGACTCCATGATTTTCTCTGATTGGGATGATATAGATAATAATGACATTGAAGAATTAAATGAAAAATACTCAAATATATTTAATTGCGTTATAAATGAATCTAATATACAAAAGTATTTTGAAAGCGGGTTCGTTAAAAATACACCTGTAGAAATAGAAGACGGTAGAACCGTTCATATACAAGATCTAGAAATTAATGATGTACTCATTAATGGTAGCGTTGTTAAAGGTGTCGTAGAAATAGATGCCACCAATATAGATATATACGAATATTACATAGAAAATGATAAAGTTGTAGGAGGACCCAACCTACAAATATATAATCCATCCACCAGTATATTAGACTCCTTTGAATTATGTAAATTAAAAAGCTTAACAAAAGAAAATAAATTATATCACGTGATAACCGATTCTATAACCATAAAAATAAAAGATAAATTATTCTTAGACTATAACGGGGCAATCGAAACATTACTACTTGAAGACCGAAATCGTCTATTAGGATCAATTTAAAGATATACTATTTCATATTTATAAAATTCTAAAAGTGATAAGTCAATATTATCATTTATTATTTTAATCGTATTTTTTGACAAGACCTTTTTAATATCCGGTTTTAGATATTTTGCTTTATCAAAATTGACACCACGATGACCTCCTATTACACTATCTGGATTTGCCGACATGTATTTTGTTGAAAGCTTAAGCGAATCCTCGTTTATTATTTCCCAATTCCCTTTTCTACTTAAATTTACTAATGTCCCTTTAGGATCTTCCAATAATTCTTCATATTTAATTAATTCTGCTTTTCCCTTTTCAATAAACATTCTATAATTTCGATATAATATATTCCAACCTTCAACTTCTTTCATAATAAATACCTCATCTATATCTTCCTTTTTTATATTTTTATATAAAGCATAGTCAATAATAGATTGTATCCACATATATGGATTTTTAATACAAACTATAAATAATACTTTATTAGTTTCAAATAAATGAATCGTTTTGTCTATGGCGATCGTTTTCTTAGTAATAGAATCTACCCTATTTAATAAATTATGCTTATTTGGAAATTCCACAATTTTTCCATGTTTCCAACCACCTACATTCATAAATATTTCTAACGATAAAAAATTATCATACAATACCTTTCTAAGATAATTTGTACCAGTTCTTTTTGCACCATATATTTTTCCATATTTCGACATATTTTTATATATATACAAAATTTTTAAATAATAATTTTATAAATTTATAAACAGTAAAATTATTATTTAAAGATACATCCTACTTTGAAACTCGTTGTTTCTTTCAGGCGCTTTCAAAAGCTTATCTACGATTTCATTTGTTAGTTCTAGAGGAAACGACACATCCAACGTATCCTTTTCATTAAATAACTTCGTACCAGGCTTCATTAAACGATACAAATTAAGTTTTGTACAAATAATTTCAAGACATCTTTTTAGATTACGAACACCACTCTCACTACCGGCGAATTTTTCAATAATATACTCCATACATGACGTTGGAATATTTATTTGGTCGTTTTCAAACTTCACTTGCTCCTTTATTTTTGGAAGTAAATGCTTTTCCGCAATAATTACCTTCTCCTTTTTATCGTATCCTTTCGTATTAATCTTATACATCCTATCCTTCAATATAGGATTTACTTTGTCATCGTCATTATAACTAAAGATAAACAAACATTTATTTATATCAAACTCTAATTCGGCAAAATATTTATCGTGAAATCTATCATTTTGCGTTGTATCTGTCAAATGCGTAAGCACACCAGCTATCTCCTCTCCTTTTGGTGTATCACTTATTTTATCCACCTCATCAAAATAAATTACCGGATTCATACAACGACTTTGTATCAATATATCGACGATTTTACCTGGCATACTACCTTCATATGTATATCCATGACCCTCCAAAAAACTACTATCAGTTGCACCACCAAGAGCTATAAAAGCAAATGGTCTATTTAAAATTTTACTAATACCTTCCTTTACCAAGGTGGTTTTTCCTGTACCAGGAGGACCCTTTATCGCAATAGCTGTTCCTGTAGCACTTGGATTAGAAATCCATGTTCCAATCATTTGCATTATTTGTAATTTCGCATCATCCATACCATAGACAGAATCATTTAAAATCTTCATGGAATTTTCCATAAATTCACTACATTTTTCTTGCCCGTCCGTTATTGACATAGGAATCTTCTCATACGTATTAAACGGAATTCTCATAAATGTATCTACCCAGTTTTTCATTTTATAATATTCACCACCACCCGGCTCTATATATCGCAGAGCGCTAATTTTTTTAAGAGCACAAGCTTTAAAATGATCAGGAATATCCGATTCCAATAGTTGCATTCTATATGGCTTCTCCATCTTAATTAACTTGTTTAAACTTTCCATTTGCGTAATTATCTTTTCTTGTTCCGATACCGGTAATTTTTTAAAGAATGCGTAATCATTCATATCACCCTTTTCCTTTATCACCTTTTTAAACTTTCCCATATTTTTATCTCTACGCTTCTTCTCTGATTTTTTCTGAGTTTCCTTTAAATAATCCTTTTGATCTTTATTCATATCAACAATCTCTTGCAAAGCCTCCGAATCCTTATGTTCTTTCATCAATTCCTTAGCCATCTTGGAAAAACTATCTATCAACTCCATCTCACTTTTATAATAGTTTTCGTCCTTTTTCACCTTTTTAGAACCTGATTTTTTTTTTGAATCATCGCTTTTCTCCTCGTCCTCTTCTTCCTCTTCCTCTTCCTCTTCCTCTTCACTCTCGGTATCCTCCTCCTCCTCCTCCTCCACAGGATTACCAATTGTAAATACAATATTAAAATGCTTTCCATCCATGTCCTCCTCATCCTCTTCCTCTTCCTCATCCTCTTCCTCATCCTCTTCCTCTTCCTCATCCTCTTCCTCTTCCTCTTCCTCATCCTCTTCCTCTTCCTCGGTTTCGTAGTCACTATCCTCCTCCTCATATTCTTCGTCATACGATTCAAGTATTGAAATTAAATCTTTTTTATTTGAGGTCTTGTTCGCACCCTTTATTCCCCTATTCTTTATCTCGGCCTTCAACTCTTTTATACTACACTTATTATATGGAATAAATTCTTCCTCTAAATATACAATTTCATCCTTTTTAGAACCATTTTTTTTCATTTTATCAAATACTTTCTTCTTTTCTTCCTTTTTAATTGTATCATCTAAATGTTTTGATGGAAATATTTTTTGCAATAATTTTTTGTAATCGATGGAGTTTAATTCTTCTTCTTCGTCATCATCGGGTTTATTATCCGCTCCGTTGTCAGAATGAGTTTTGCAAGTTTTATCTTTTTCTTTTTTAGATTTGTTTCGCAAATTGTATCGTTTCTTTTTTGAATCCGTCGGCATTATTGTATATGATATATTATATATTTATATATTTATAAATCAATTTTTATAAAAATTTAAAAAATTGAAAACAATCTAAAATTAATTCTATGTTTATAATAAGATGGATAAATCAGGTAGATATAATTCAAGAACATCACAAATTATAGGTATACAATTTAGCATTTTATCTCCAGAAGAGATTAGAAAAGGTTCTGTGGCAGAGATAACATCTAGAGATACATATATTAATAATAAGCCTGTTATTGGAGGATTATTCGACCCTCGTATGGGAGTGTTAGAACCAGGTTTAATCTGTCCTACCGATGGATACGATTACATGAAAACTCCGGGATATTTTGGTCATATTGAATTAGCTAGGCCTGTGTTTTATATACAATATTTAAATACGGTTATTAAGATTCTAAGATGTATATGTTATAAATGTAGTAAATTATTAATTTCAAAGGAAAAATACGAAAATATTTTAAAGGATTATTCTCATGAAGCAAGATGGAACGCTATATTTCAATTATCAAGTAAAGTAAAAAGATGCGGTGATGATTCAGAGGACGGGTGTGGGTGTAAGCAGCCTTGTAAAATTAAAAAGGAGGGATTGGCCAGTCTTTTTGCGGAATGGGACAATTTAAATAGTAGCGACGGAAGCGAAGAAAACAAAGAAGAGAAATTAAATATTAAACTGCAACCAGAAATGGTAATTAAAATGTTTAGGCGAATAAGTGATGAAGACGTTGCTTTCATGGGATTTAGTCCAGTATTTTCAAGACCCGATTGGATGATATGTCAGGTTCTAGGAGTTCCACCGCCTTCCGTTAGACCGTCGGTTAAACATGATGCACAACAAAGAAGTGAAGATGATATTAGTCATATATTGGTAAATATCATTAAAGCCAATAAAACCTTAAAAGAAAAAATTTCCATGAATGCTGCATCGAATATAATTGAAGACTGGACTACTTTAGTTCAATATTATGTCGCCACTATGGTAGATAATAAAATACCTGGTGTTGCATCTGTCGCTCAACGTTCTGGACGACCGCTAAAATCAATAAAAGAAAGGCTAAATGGAAAAACCGGTCGCGTAAGAGGAAATCTCATGGGAAAAAGAGTAGATTACTCTGCTCGTTCTGTTATTACACCTGATCCTAACTTATCCATTGAAGAACTTGGCGTTCCCTTGAAGATTGCAAAAAATCTTACTAAACCTGAAATCGTCAACGACAGAAATAAACAATTTCTTTTGAAATTACTTCAAAACGGACCAGATGAATATCCTGGCGCAAAAATACTTGAAAAAAAGAACGGAGAAAACATTTCTTTGAGATATGTTGATAGAAATTCTTTAAGACTAGAAAACGGAGATATAGTACACCGACATCTTATGAATGGCGACGGAGTTCTTTTCAACCGACAACCTACCCTACACAGGATGAGTATGATGTGTCACATAGCTAGAATCATGCCCAAGGCAGACACATTTAGATTAAACGTTGCAGTAACTAAACCTTATAATGCCGATTTTGATGGTGATGAAATGAATCTTCATGCACCTCAATCTATCGAAGCAGAAGTAGAACTGAAAACACTGGCCGCTGTACCCTATCAATTTATTAGTCCAGCAAACAATAAATCTATTATTGGAGTATTTCAAGATTCCCTACTAGGAATATACAGATTTACTAGACCTAAAACAGAAATATCCCTTACACAAAGAGAAATCATGAATATGCTAATGTGCGTTAATAATGTAGACATATCCCTTCTTAAATCTTCTACCACTACATTTGATATGTTAAGCCAAATTATTCCTCCCTTGACACTTAAATATAATACAAAAGGATTCAAAGACGGAGATGATTATGAAACATCCAACGCAGTTATGGAAATAATTAATGGAGTAATTAAAAGAGGACAAATAGAAAAAGCGGTTATTGGTGGTGGAGGTAAAGGATTAATGCAAAGAATTTGCAACGACTTTGGTTATAAAGAAGCCAAAGAATTTATAGATAATTTGCAAAATATTGTAAATGAATATATGAAAACTAGTGGATATAGTGTTGGAATTAGCGATTTAATTGCAAATGATATTACAAACCAATCTATTAATGACACTATTAATACAAAAAAAGAAGACGTACAAAAATTAATCGATGAAACAAGATTGGGCATCTTTGATAATAAAACCGGTAAAACAAATGTAGATGAATTTGAGATACAAGTAAATGACATCTTAAATGAAGCTGCTAATATTACCGGGTCGATTGGCCGAAAAAGTTTATCACGAGATAACCGTTTTGTAGCCATGGCCGTTTGTGGATCTAAAGGTTCTGACCTTAATATCTCTCAAATGATCTCTTGTCTTGGGCAACAAAATGTAGACGGTAAAAGAATTCCCTATGGATTTGACAGTAGAACCTTACCTCATTATTCAAAATTCGATGATTCGCCTGCTGCAAGAGGATTCGTTGAAAACAGTTTCATTAGCGGATTGACTCCTCAAGAACTGTTCTTTCACGCGATGGGTGGTAGAACAGGACTTATCGATACAGCTGTTAAAACATCTACTACCGGATATGTACAACGCAGATTAATTAAAGGACTTGAAGATCTTATTGTAGCTTACGATATGACTGTAAGAAACAATAAAGGAAAAATTGTGCAATTTACATACGGAGACGATGGATTTGACGCCGTTAAAGTAGAAAATCAAAAATTTAAAATAGCCAGCATGTCCGTGGAAGAAATATATGCACACTTTCAAATGCCTAGCGACAACCTAAAAGATAAAATATTTACTACATCCTATACTAAACCTACCATTAAAAGAATTAAAAAACAAGAAAACGAACTTAACATTCGTTGTAAATCTCTTATTGACGACTTTTTAAATATACAACCTGTTATTATTAAAAACGTATTTAAAGGAAAAGAAAATGATGATATACAATCTCCCGTAGCATTCTCATACATTATTAATAACGTAAAAAATCAACATCATATACAAAGCAATTCTATGGTTGATATCACACCATTAGAAGCTTTCCAACTTATTGATAGTACCATTAAAGTACTTGAAAATAACTACTACATTAAACCTACTACCCTATTTAAATATCTATACTATTATTATCTTTCTCCCAAAGAATTACTTATGATAAAACGTTTTAACAGAAAATCTTTAATACATTTGCTATCAAAAATAGAATACTATTATAAAAAATCTGTTATTTCTCCAGGTGAAATGGTTGGCATGATCGCAGCACAGTCTATTGGAGAACCAACTACTCAAATGACACTCAACACCTTTCATTTTGCTGGTGTTGCGAGTAAATCAACGGCAACAAGAGGCGTACCCAGAGTTGAAGAAATTTTATCACTATCAGAAAATATTAAAAAACCTTCGGTGACCATTTATTTAAAAGAACAAGACCAACAAGACAGAGAAAGAGCTATGGTCATAAGTAATACCATAGAAGATACTAAACTAAGAGATGTTGTTAACAGTATTGAAATTTGTTTTGACCCTAAAGATACTACTACAAATATCGGTAATGATGAACTATTCTTAAAACTATTCAACGAATTTGAAAATGTCCTTTACGAATCTAAAGAAGAAGATAAACCAGATAAAGAAAAATCTAAATGGATCCTTAGAATTATCTTAGACAAAGAATCCATGTTAGATAAAAATATTACTATGGACGATATCAATTTCGCAATCAAGAATACTTATAAAGATGAACTTACTTGCATATTTAGTGACTTTAACTCGGATGAACTTATCATTAGAATTAGAATTAATAAAATTTTGCAAAAAAAGAAGGGTGTATCTGCTTCAACCCTTGATCAGTCAGATGAAATCTATTACCTACAAAACTTTCAACAACAACTTATGGATAATATTATATTACGAGGTATTAAAAATATTAAAAAAGTCCTTCTAAGAAAAAATCCTGGCATACTTACCCTAACCGAAGGAAAATACGTCGCAAAAGATACTTGGGTACTTGATACCGTTGGAACAAATTTAACCGATATATTAGCTCTTCCTTATATAGATAATAAAAAAACATACAGTAATAATATACCAGAAATATATCAAGTATTGGGTATTGAAGCTGCAAGACAATCCATTTACAGAGAATTTATAGAAGTACTAGAAGACAGCGGTACTTACATTAACGAACATCATTTATGTATTCTATGCGATAGAATGACCTACAACAGTAAAATGATTTCCATATTTAGACACGGGATTAATAACGATAATATTGGACCCCTTGCAAAAGCTTCCTTTGAAGAAACTCCTGAAATGTTTATCAAAGCAGCTAAACATGCTGAAATAGACATTATGAGAGGCGTATCGGCTAACGTTATGTGCGGACAAAAAGGATTTTATGGTACAAATTTATGTGATTTATATTTAGATATCCAAGAATTCAAAAAACTCAGCGCAGAAATAGAAAAAGATACTACAGAAAAGGAAGAAATATCAGAATTATTTGCCAACATAGAAGACCCAAAAGACCCTTGCTCAAAATCAAATATGATAATGAACAACAATATCTCCAACATATCTTCAATCGATATAGCCGATGATGATGATGATTTTACTATTAAAATATAAATAACATAAAAAATATATTATATGTTATTATATTGCCTGTTATGGAGCCCATAAAAGAAAATGAATTATTTATAGAACTGTTAAAAGTATTGAGACCGGATGTTTACATTAATGACCCATTTAAAAGTAATTTTAATAAAAATATAGATAAAAAATTTTCTTATTCATTTGTAGAACAATTTTTTTTCTCATCGTTTTACTATAAAAAAAAAATTAACAGCTTTAACGAAATGAAAACAAACATTTTTATTAGCGAAAAAGATAAAAATAAACTGTCCGAAATATTTTTTAAGGCACAGTTATTGTATAAATTATTTAAAAAGTTTTATATCAAAAAAACATATCATAAATATAAAATACATAACAACGACAGAGACCTAAATTTAATACCTCTAACAAATTACGATAACAAGTTTATCGTTTCTATCGTTGAAGACAATATTATCTATAAATATACCATTTTTGATCTATTAAAAATTATTAAAAATAGTTTGTGTTATTCCTACGCGATGTTTGTTGAACCCAGACATCCCAAAAATCCATACACAAACATAGAATTTTCTTTATATAACCTTTACAATATTTATTTTATTACAAAAAATTTAGATATTAATTTTCCTATTTTATTAAACATTTATTTTCAAAGCAATTTTGATCTAGATAACTTAACGATAGATTATGAATCCATTATAAGAGACGAGATTATTAAAAATTATTATAGTGATGCAAGTAATACTAAAAAATATAACGACATTATAAACATATTGTCTAAGTATAAAAAATTCGCCCCTACTATTGTTGTACATAGGAGATTCTCAAAAAACGAGGTCATCGATAAATTAGGTTTCTTACTTGAATTAAATTTATATGTAAACTATTCTTATAACCCGTCAAAACGAGTATTTTATAAAAAAATACTAAAAAAAAAATTACAACAATTCTCTGAAAAAAATCCCTTATTTGGAAGAATTATTTTTTCAAGAAACTCGAACAACACTTCTATTTTTACAAGTAGAAATATTCATAATTCTATATACGATTACGGAGAGTCTGTTTATAACTTTAATTCTCCACAAGCTCGGAGAACTATTTCTCCTATTAGAAATTGGTTTCCTACACTAGCTAATAACGAAAATATAATTGAAAGCGAGACAAATACTATTATTTCAAATGCATCCAATATCTCTACAATATCAAATACCAACGAAGAATCAACCGAAGATGATTACACCGCTGACCCCATTATAGAAGAACCTGACAGCGATGATAATGAGGACAACTGGCGCGACAACGTAGAAGAAGCTGGAGACTCAGATGACACAGAAGAACCTGACATGCAAAATCTTGATACTTAACTCAATAATTAATTAAATTATATATTAATTAATTATTACTTTACCAATACTAATTTCTTTTTTTTAATTACATAACCACTTAAATATGTTTTTATATCCACCGTTGGTTGCTCTTCAATTAATTGCTTTAACGTTATGTTATCTTGAAGCATCATACTCGTTATATCTATTTTATTATTCTCCTTATCCGTTATTAATCTATACTCGGGATACGACTTTTGAGCGTTGGCTACTATTTTCATTATGTAATACATATCTTCACTACTACTATTTGTAATAAAATACCTTTTATCATTCGCCTTTATTTTTCCACCCGATAATATTAATAATGGTATATTTAACGCCTTTGATAAAACCCATATATCCATAAAACTTAAGAAATAATTCTCCGACATAATGTAATCAGATAAAGATAATTTTTTACCGTATATTTGATATATATAAAACCTCTTACCCTCATTTAACAAAATATCCTTTATTTTATTTAAATATTGATTATATACCGTACTATACTGCTCATACAATATTTTTTTTAACTTATTTATATCCATATCACTTTTACCCATCTTATTTAAAATACTTAATAGTATTTCAAACGAACATTTAATATTTGAAACATAACTTGTTTCATAATAATTACTACCTAAAATAACATTTGATAGGATTTTCTTTAGCTTTATTTTATTTTTTTCGCAAGTTTTTATTTTTGTTGTCTTTTTGAGCTCGTCTACATTTTTTGTATAATAACCAGAATATAATGGATTGATATTTTCATACGTAGAAGAATCTACATATTTATTTGAACCGGCAGGTGTCATATCATCAAAATATTCTTTCGTTATTTCACTTTGAAATAACAGTATTTCATTATCTTTTAAATTATAACTATCATTTTCTTGTGTTAAAAACATCTTCTCATCAAATATATACTTTTTTATTCTATTAAACCTTATTAACTCGTCCACTAATTTTTCAAAATATAATGTCTCATTACTTATACTTGGATTAAGCAAATGAGTTTTTGGTATAAGTAATACACAACCTTGATCTTTTCTTAAGCAATATGGTTTATCACAATTATTGTCTAAATCACATACACTAATTCTTTCTATCTCCTCTAATATCTCATCATCATATTCTATAAATTCTATATATTCAGATAAAATTCTTGTTAATAAATTTGATATATCTTGAAACTTCTTGAAATATAAATTATCCGTTGATTTTATTATACCTATAATTTGATTTTTAAAAGGTTTGTTTTCTTGTTTGTTTAAAACTATTCTTAACGTATTTCTAAAAACATTATAATAATTTTCTTGCAACTTTAATTTTTTTATATAATCATTTCGTTCCTCATCTATATTATTATTGTTTAAGGTTTCTTTATCGGCTATAATATAATTGGAATGCTTTATTATCGGCAAATCTGGCTCCATACTTTCTTGAGGCGGATCTACTTGAATAAATTGATTCGTTTCCGTTAAAATACCCACTATTAAACCTTGTTCCTCTATTTTATTTAACGGCTTGCATTTTATACTACTCCTTCTTTCTTTTAATAAACCCAAAAACTCTATCGTATCACTATAACTATTCCACCCCACTTCTTCTATAAATATTATATTTACATCTTCTAATATATTTGTCGGTAAACAGGGAACATAACCATCTATACCATTAAAATTAACAATTAGCGCAATTATCTTATTATTATAATTTATCACTTGATTTACAACCCTTGCCTCCTTTATACTCGATAACTCTTTCATCAACTCTACCGCAGATATATTTTCTTGATACTCATAAATATTTAACTTATCTCCCGATATACCACAATAATTACTTATATATTCCTTTATCTTATTAAACATTATTTTTATACTCGACATCATAGATGTATTCGATAATATATGAGTTTTCTTAACTTCTATCATTGTTTCTACATCCTTATACGTATAAATCGGCTCAAAATAATTATTCTTTTTCATCAATAGTAAACTTGGCTTCCGTATATCAAACATATTATTAGAATAATAATTTGTAGGACAAACAAGCTCCACATTATTCGTAATATCATTATCCGGTATTTCTAAAATTACTAAATTTAATCCTTTTTTAAAAAGCTTTTCGTTATTACTACATATTACGTCCCATAAATATCTATAATCTATTTCAACTGTATCATCATCAAGATAGTTATTGAAATTTATGTATGCGTTTATTATAGTTTTTAAATATTTTAATTGGGATTCATCGTTTTTGTTAACTTTCTTATAAATTTCCGTTTCATTATATTGTTCTATATTAAAATCATTATTTATTTTGCCGAAAGATGCTACCAAATTACCATTATGATATTTTATAAATAAATCTAAATTAACGGCATTTTTTATATAATCTTTCATTTCTTTTATAGACGGGATCTCCTTAGATTTTATTTCATCTACATATACATCTGCTATACATGCTACAAACGACTGTGTTGGGTGATTCTCTACACCATGCCGTAAGCTACATTCTGTAAAAGTAGGGGGGTTTTTATTAGAATCTATATTACATTTATCTCTATCAATTTGTAAAAATACTTGCATAACCAAAGGTAAATAACCCCAACGATTAGCTTCCAGTGGAAATTTTTCACTACTCTTTACATAGTTATCTACTTGATCCGCCTTCTCTTTTTTAGCAGGCTTTTTCGTTTTTTTCCCAGGTGCATTGCTTTCTTCCATGCATTCTTTCATTCGTTGAATCTGTGCAGGACTATCCCATTTTTTAAAACAGCAAGGTAAACATTTTTTCTTTAAAAAACCAGGACCATGCTTAATATAATATTCTTTACCGTCTTTGGTTGTACCAGAATGCTCTTTTGGAGCATTAAATTCATAAATAAATTTACCTTTTGGAACTACCTTTGCATCTCTAGGAATAATTGAATCCTTGCCCCCACAAACCCCATCCTCTATGTCCTTATCAGATAAAGGCATATTTGTTTTTAAACACCAATATCTTGGACAAATATAATGATATTTTTTCTTTGTACCGAACTCAAGAGAATGCGTGTAAGAACCAGGATGCTTGGCATCTATAATTCTCTTTTCTTCATCTGTTAAGATTATAGGCTGGCGTTGATAATTTAAAGCACATGTTCTCGAATAAGTATTAAAATTTCCATCTTTCTTATAAGAGAATAATGTAGGCTCATATTTAGTTAGCCTTTCGTATACAAAATTTGGATATTTTAAACTCATTCCTTCTATATTTTTTATTTCTTTTACAGGAATTTTGGTTGATTCTTCTTGTTTTACTGATTCCTTTTTCTCCTCCTCGGGTTTTTTTATACTTATCGAATCCCCTAATTCTATCGAATCCCCTAATTCTATCGAATCCCCTAATTCTATCGAATCCCCTAATTCTATCGAATCCTCCTTTTTATTTGATGTTGTGCCACCCGATACTTCTTTATCCTCCACCGCAAGTTCAATTTCTTCCCCTATCTCTATAGAACTATCATCATCATCCTCATCTAGACCAAGAAAATCTAATAATTCATCATCATCATCATCATCTTTTTCTATATCAAAATTTAAATCCAAATTTTGAACCTTAAACGCCTTCTCCTCCGTTATAGGTTTCTCTATTTCAGCTACTATATCTTTTACTTCAACTTCTTTAAAATCCCTTCCTCTACACAAGTTATTAATCTTTTCCATATCCTCGTCTATACCTATTTTTTGAGAAACACTTATTATAAAATAAATATACGTATTCAATATTTCTATATATCTTATATCATTTATATTAGTAAAAGTAATCTGCACATTATTTGAAAAAGATTGTTGCTCTATTAATACAAGAAATCCTGGATTATTTTTTATTCTTAGTTGCCTATTTCCACCATTTCTTTCCATCTCAAAATCTTTTATTTTTTCCAATATAATACCACGAGCTTCCTCTACAGTTATATTAAATATATCTACCATACCACTTTCTATAGAATTTAATCCTAATCCTTTGTTATACGATTCAATTATATACGCATCCTTCGCATCCATTTCATCATAATTAGAAACCATTTTATACCTCATCTCTATACCCCTTTTTAACGATTTCTCTAATATATTAAACACCGAGGATAAACAAGCTGACATCTCAGACATTTCTATATTTTCCGTTATCCCTATAGAAAGAGAATAATTCATATCTATTATATCTACATCATCCTTCGATAATGAAGTAAAAATAGTTAAATCTATACCTAATTCTTTTAAATAATCCTGCACTTTCATCAATATTGGATTTATATTATTTATTATAACCGTTTCCATAACAGATACATCAACATTTTCATTTGTTGAACAGGTTATGTGAATATTACCGTTGGAAAATATCTCTATTATTCCAAATCCTTCTTCAAACGTTAAATAAATACCCAAACTATTGTATTTTGAAATTATTTTTATCAACTTTATTAACTCGCCCTTATTTAAAAATGGTATTTTTTTACCGGTCTCCGTCTTACCAACTGAATACAATCTTAACATATTTTCTTCTTTTGATGATTGTATAAATTTAGTAAAAGGTATGCTACTTTCAGTATTAAAAAATCTAAATATAGAATCTAATGGTATAGCACCATTACTTACTGAATAAAGAATGAAATTAATATATTTTATTCCTTTGTATTCGTAATCATGATCCTTTAGCTTTTTGTCGTATAATTCATGCATTAGTTCTACCGTATAATCGCGATTTATAAAATTATCATCTATTGATGCCTTTGTTTCTTCTTTTAATTTCATTCTATTTTCTCTAAGTGATTCTATACCACTAATAGATCTGTTATATAAAAAAGGAAAATATAATTTTATTACGGATTCAATTAATTCCGGATTTTCTTTTGACATGTAATCAAGTATGTCCTCTGCTAACACTACATATATATTGTTTTCTAAAATCTCTCCAAAATCTATTAAAACACACTTATTCTGTGTAGATAACATATTATCCGAAAACTGCAACAAACCTTTATCCAACTCTGTTATATCAAATGGATTCGCCGTATATAAATATTTTGTTGTTTTTGTGACATATTTATGTACTATACTTGAATTAACTTTAAATGTACCATCTAAATTTATATCCCTTATATCACTATAATCATAAACCTCTTTTGATTGTAAACTATCTAGATCTATATCCTGAATATTCAATAAATATTGCACTAACCTTTCTCTAATTAATTGTATTTTATCATTTCCGGTTAAATTATTGTACACATCTATATTCTTTAATTCTTTACTATATGTCGCAAACATATATATCTCGTCTAATGAAACTTCATATTTTAACACCATACATATTTTCTTCTTTATACTATCTATGGTGTCGTCATATCTTATTTTTAAATCGTGAAATAAAACCTTTACAGAACCATCTTTTATATTTTCAATTTCACTATCGCTGAATATTTCATTTAATCTTTCTTTATTTTCTTCTTTTTCAAATAAATCTTGGTGCTTACTTGAATCAAATACATGAATTTCTTTTATTTGGCTATCTTTTAAAATATTTATCTTAAATACCTTTGACAACATATATATAAAACTAGTATAATATTTTATATATATAAATGAAAATAAACATTATAGTTGCAACTGAGCAAAATAATGGAATCGGACAAAATAATACACTTCCCTGGGATTTCCGTAAAGATATGAAATATTTTTCAAATATTACAAAAGGTAATTATAATAATGCTGTTATTATGGGAAGAAATACCTACGAAAGTATTGGTAATCCCTTACCTAAAAGATACAATATTATTTTATCTAAATCTATAAAAATCACTACAGAAAATACTAGTGTTTTTCATAACATCGGTGATGCTATTACATTTTGTAAAAATAAACACTTTGAAGATGTATGGATTATTGGTGGAGAAACTATTTATAAACAGTTTTTAGATTTACATTTACATCTAATAGATAATATTTATATAACAAAAATAATGAAAGATTATGAATGCGACACCTTTTTTCCTTGCATTAGTGATCATTTTAAAATGATTTCTTCTAGCTCCATCACAGAAAATGATACTGTTTTAAAATTCTTAATATATTCCAAATCATAACTTATAAATCAAAATAAGGATTGTCTGTTATACTCATCCCACAATATTCCTGGGGTTCCTTTCCATAATCTTGTGGAACATATATTCCTATTTCTTTTGCTTGTTCGATTATAAACTTAAAATTATTCCAATACTTATCGGTATGACCTACGTCCTTCGTGCCTATATGCGCAATCTCGTGTAAAGCAACAAACATTAATGTATTTTCATCTATTAATTGTCCCTGTGAATTCTTTTTTGTATCCAAACAAAATGCTAATTTTTCACCTTTATTTTCACTATATGCCGTATGCTTACTTGTTGGTAAAGTTTCCTGTATTTTTTTTGGATTGTATCTCTCTATAAATAATTTCGTTATAGAGTGTTCTGGTAAATTTTCCTTCATATGTGCTACTAATTTATTTAATTTTTGAGTTGTTCTTGCCAATAAATCAGCTGCTAATTCTAATTTTGCGCGTTCTCTTACACAATATGTTTTACCATCTACGTCAGATATAATACATTTTAATTGTAAATAATCTGATTCTTCGTAAACCTTCAGTAATATAATAAATATTATTCCTCCTAATATTAATAACCAACTACTCATAAATATTAATATAATTGTAGATATTAATATTTAATAAATTTATGCTCCAATCTCTAACGATTTTCTCATTCTATCAGGTTCTATCGTGGAGTTTTGCCAAGGACCGATGTTTGTTCTAGGATTTGCCGGCTCGGAACGAAGTTGAAGATTTGGATTACGCAAAACCTGCGCTTGAACCCCATGATGAGCACCCGCATCTAAAAGATTTGTGTTTGCTAGATTTCCTTGCCCGCTAGGATTTAACTTGGCCCATGCACTATTTGAATCATTCGGTAAAAGAGACGCTGGGTTCTCCATTACCTTTTTATTGCAATCTGGTGTATTGCAGCTAGTTCCCTTCATTCCAGAAACAGAGGCAAAATCACTATTTTCGCCTAAAGGTTTGGCAGCTGCAGGAAATGAAGAAGCTTTGGACTCAGTTCTTACATCATCACTTTTACCTAGCCCAATTCCACTCATATTATCTGTAATATTAGTAAGACCATTAGAATAAGCTCCAATAAGAGCGATTAACAATATAGCAAATAGAAAAGCCATAGGACCGAAGTTTTTATCATTCCCGAAGAAGTTCTGCACAGATGATAGGATTGACTTCATTATATAAAATGTATGATAAAAAATTTTTAAAAATTATTATATATATTTATCGATAAATTCATCTAATTCGTCGTCACTATTATCTATATCTTCAATCATATAATTCGTTTTTACATTTTTTGATTCTAAATAAGCTTCTACAGCCTGCCGCTTTAATCGTTTTGCTTTTGTTCGCGTCTTTTTCCAAATTTCATAATAAACGTCTTTTGGATTCTTTAATTTAATACTATCATTATCTATATTTTTTACATCTAAGTTTATTTCTTCTAAATATTCATCACTTTTCAATAAATTTTGAAATTTTTTATTTGTTTTGTTGTCATTCTCATCCTCATCCTCATACTCATCCTCATCCTCATACTCCTCATCATCATCATCATCTTCGTCGTCCTCATCATCATAAATCTGTTCAGAAACTACATTTTTTATTGTTCCTTCTTCATCATCATCACTTAACGTTAAATCATCCACATCAATATTACTGACATCAACCTCACTACTACTGACATCAACCTCACTACTACTGACATCAACCTCACTACTACTGACATCAACCTCACTACTACTTACATCGACCTCACTACTACTTACATCGACCTCACTACTACTGACATCGCTTTCAGTAGTAGTTGTAGTAGATACAACAGGGGTTTCTGTAATATTTTCAATAGACGAATTATCCTTTTTTACATTTATCATACATTTGTTAAAATTATCGGTGGGATTCATTATCATCATTTGCTTTAAAACTACTTCTATCTGAAAATTATTTGTTGAAAATTTTACTCCCTGTATTTCTAAAATAGGAATAATATATTTATTAGAAGACAACTCTTGTAAAGATAATTCTTTACCCTCTTCATTATAACACGGTAGCATTATTTTTTCAAATTGTTTATTATATAATATATTTACTCTTAACAAATAATACTTTCCACTTTTGTAAGTTCTTATAGTACTTGTAAATACATTTTCAATATCTTCTAAATCTAAATCGTTATCAAACCATATTTTTCTTTTATCGTGAATCAATAAACAAAGTTTTTTTTCTAAATTTTCAATCCACTCTATCAATTCTTCATCATCTTTTGTGAACATCAAATCACTATAAATTTTCTTTCCAGTAGATACAATTCCTTGTTTTGTTAAACACTTTGGACACTGAATATATAATGTTTCGCCAGAATCATTTAATTTTGTAAAATACGACCCCCCCTGTATTCCCGTTGGATGGGATACTGTTAAGTTTTCGAATTCAAAAGATTTCACCGGGGATTTTATATTGCTCATTATTGAATAATTAATAATATTAAATTTAATTTTTTTAAACTATTTATGTAAAAGTATTGTAAATAAATTATTATTAATAATTAATAATGTTGCAAGAAACCTTCTATGAAAAATGTATTGAATTTATAAAAAAAGATGAAGTTAAAAGTGAAATAAAATTATTGATGAAACCACTAGTAGATATAGTTATACAGGAATTCTACCCATACATATATTTATCTTTACTATTTGTCATAATTAGTTTTTTTTTAATTTTAGGAATATTTATTTTATTGTGGAAAAATAAATCTATCACTAATAAAAATATTTGACATTTATAAATATGGAACAATTTCATCATAATGTGAAAAAATGGGTGGAATATGATAATGAAATTAAAATACTTAATAGTAAAATAAAAACTTTAAGAGAAGCTCGAGTAGAACATGAAAAGTCCGTTATAAAATACGTTGAAAAAAACAAAATGGAAAATTCGGTGGTAAAAATAAGTGACGGACTATTAAGATTTTCCAACGTTTTGGTTTCACAAAATTTAACCTATAAATATTTACAAACTTGCTTACTTGATTTATTTTCCCACGAAGAAGTAAATAGACTTATTGCTCACATTAAAAATAAAAGAGGGGTAAATAATCATTTAGATATTAAGCGATATTCGTCTAAATAAATTATGATGATGTATTTTATATGGCATTCGATGAAAAAGATTTTGTCGTTTACAGAGAAGATAATAAAATTAAAAGCGGTGGATACAGTATAAATTCAATACTTTTAAATAAAAATAGTCCTGCACTCACTACATTTAATAAACAAGAAGGTGGCGCACCTAAAAAAGTAAGCGATATATTTTCTAATCTTGCGGTGCCCGCTGGTCTTTTCTATGGAACTGAAAAAAAAGCACCACCTAGCATTACACCAATTATCGTAAACAACGATGCCGTACTACCAGATTCTATACATGATCAACTTTTAGAATTACTAGAACCCGGTGAAAAACATCTTTATAATATAAAAACCAAACGACGCAACCTTAGAAATAAAAAAAATAAAAAACTTAAAAAAACTAGAAAAACCTTTTGATTTACAAAATTGAATATAAATATAACGTTATAATTATATTCAAAAATGGAATTCTCCTGCAAACTTTACGATTTTAAAGCAGATGATACATTAATTAAAGGAAATGATTCTGATTCTGATGAAGATGCCAATAAACCTAACTTTTGTATCCAGTTATTTGGGATAGATACACATGGAAAAACCTATTGCATATGGGTTAATGACTTTTCACCATTCTTTTATGTAAAAATACCAGAACACTGGAAAAAACAACAAATAGGTTATTTTGTACAAGAAATTATTAAAAAAACAAATATAGGTATTCAAGATATTGTAGGTATAAAACCGGTTTCTAAAAAAAAACTATATGGTTTTGATGGAAACAAAAATCATAGATTTGTAGAATTAAAATTTATAAATCTTATGACTTTTTATAAAGTAAGAAAGCTTTGGTATAAAGAAATAAACAAAGGCGACGAAAAAGAAAAAATATTACTACCTAATGGCTATTATTACAAAGGTGAAAAATTATATTTATACGAATCTGATATTCCACCGCTTCTTAAATTCTTCCATATTAGAAATATTAGTCCGTCTGGTTGGATTTCCATTCCAAAAAAACAATTACATAGCTGTGATAAAACAACTAGCTGTGTTTTTGAATATCAAACATCTTATAAAAATATATCACCGCTTTCTATAGAAACACAAGTTCCATATAAAATTGTTAGTTATGATATTGAGGCAGATAGTAGCCACGGCGATTTCCCGGTTCCCATTAAAAAATACGATAAATTAACATCAAACCTTATAGATATTTATGAAAAAGAAAATTACGATGAATTTCAAGAAATTAAAACTTTACTTTGTAGAGGGATTTTAACGGCGTTTGATTATGATAATTTGAAATCTATAGACAAGGTGTATCCATTTAACAATCCATCCAAAGACCACATAAAAAGACAAATTGAACTTATACTTAATTACGATTTTACTAAACAGGATATAAGACAAATTAATAGTCAATCCATAGTAAATGTTTTTAATAAAATAGAACAAGACGATGATTTAACTGAAGAAACTGTAAAAATAAATATAAAAAAAATAAAGGACGAAAAAATAAATATTATTGATTATATGTTAAATAACGATATTTCTAAATCAGATAAATCACTTATGCTTTTGTCAATTTTAAATAAATTTTTACCGAAGCTAAAAGGCGATATTGTGACATTTATAGGTTCTACCTTTAGACTTTACGGTCAAGAAAAACCATATTTAAATCATATTATTGTATTAAATGGTTGCAACGATATACCAGAAATAGATAATTGCGTAGTTGAAACATATGATACTGAAGAAAAAGTACTGCTCGCATGGACAAATTTAATTAAACGAGAAGATCCACAATTTATTATTGGATACAATATATTTGGTTTTGATTATCCATTTATGATAGATAGAGCCCAGGAAAACTACTGTGAAGACGAATTTCTATATCTTTCTTGCGACGAAGATAAGAAATCCCAAGTAAAAGAGTCTAGTATTATTTTAGCAAGCGGCCAACACGATATAAAATATATAGAGATGAACGGAAGAATTCAGGTCGACCTATATAATCATTTTAGAAAGGATTTTAATTTAGAATCCTATAAATTAGACTACGTTTCAGGCTATTTTATGAGCGGAGAAATTAAAAAATATAATTATGATGAATCTACCAATACAACCGTTTTTAACACCCAAAATACAATAGGTCTTGAACTACATTCCTATATACATATTGAAGAATGCGGACATAGCAACGAATATTATAAACAAGGCGCCAAGTTTAAAATTACATCCATCGATAAAGAAAACAATATATTTCATGTTGAAGGAAAAGAAACTCCTGATGCAGATAAGTATTTAAAATGGTGTCTTGCAAAAGACGACGTAGGTCCAAAAGATATTTTTAGATTGTCCAAAGGTAGCGATAGTGATAGAGCTATTGTTGCAAAATATTGTATTCAGGATTGTAATCTAGTCCACGAATTGTTTAAAAAAATAGATATTATGACCGGATTTATTGAAATGGCTAAAATATGTAGTGTTCCTATTAACTTTTTGGTGTTGAGAGGTCAAGGTATTAAACTTACTAGTTTTATTTCTAAAAAATGCATGGAAAAAAATACTCTTATGCCAACAATTCAAAAAAAGAAAACCGATGATGGATATGAGGGTGCAATCGTACTTCCGCCAAAATGTGATTTGTATATGGAAGATCCAGTCGCATGTGTGGACTATAGCTCTCTTTATCCATCTTCTATGATTAGTGAAAACTTATGCCACTCTAGTAAAGTTTGGACAAAAGAATACGATTTAGAAAATAATCTTATCAAAGAAACAGGTGAAACCGATGAAAATGGTGAATATATCTACGATAATCTTCCAAAATATAAATATGTTGATGTTACATACGACACCTTTAAATATCATAGAAAAACTCCTACCGCAGCTGCTATAAAAGTTAAAATAGGACATAAAATATGCAGATTCGCCCAGTACCCTAATGGAAAAGCCGTCATGCCTTCCGTATTGGAAGAATTACTTCTTTCTAGAAAGGCTACTAAAAAACAAGCGGCAAAAGAAACAGACCCTTTTATGAAAAATATCTTGGATAAACGTCAGTTATCTATCAAATTAACCGCTAATTCCTTATACGGAGGAACCGGTGCAAAAACTAGTAGCTTTTATGAAAAAGATGTCGCTGCTTCTACCACCGCAACGGGAAGAAAACTTCTCATCTATGCGCAAAGAATTATAGAAGATGTTTATGGAAATACTATTTGCGAATCTAAAAAATACGGTAAAGTTAGAAGTAAAGCTAAGTATATTTACGGAGATACTGATTCCGTATTCTTCTGCTTCTACTTTGAAGAACTAGATGGAACACCCATCAAAAATAAAAAGGCTCTTGAATTAACTATCGAATTAGCACAAGAAGCAGGAGAACTTGCTACGAAATTTCTTAAAAACCCCCATGATCTTGAGTATGAAAAAACATTTTGGCCTTTCTGTTTATTGTCCAAAAAAAGATATACGGGAATGCTTTATGAACTTAACCCCGAAAAATGCAAGAGAAAAAGTATGGGTATCGTTCTTAAAAGAAGAGACAACGCACCCATCGTAAAAGATGTCTACGGAGGAATTATCGATATATTAATGAAAGAAAGAAGCATCGAAAAATCTATTGAATTCCTGAAAAATATACTGCAAACTATCGTTGAAGGTAAAATACCTATTGATAAACTTGTTATTACAAAATCTCTACGCGGAAACTATAAAAATCCTTTACAAATCGCACATAAAGTTTTAGCCGATAGAATGGGCGAACGAGACCCGGGAAACAAACCCGGTCCTGGTGATAGAATACCCTTTGCCTACTTTATAAATAAAGAAAAAAAATGCTTACAAGGAGACAAAATAGAATCTCCTACCTTTATTATAGAAAATAACCTACAATTAGACTATGCTCATTATATCACAAATCAAATTATGAAACCCGTTCAACAAATATACGCTTTAGTACTCCATAAAATACCAGAATTTAATCGCAAAAAATTAAAAAAAATTAGATTTTATAAGGAATTGGAATCCTATAAAAAAACTATGGAATCAGAAAAAGCAGAAAAAAAAATAGAACAAATTAAAAATAAAACCGTTAAAGAATTATTATTTGATGACTCAATCCAAAAATGTAGCAAATCTAAAAATAATCTCTCTAATTATTTTGATATAATTTAATTTAAAAATATAATACTACTAGTTATATATGTCTTTTCATAGTTTAGAAAATAAAGAACTACTCTGGGATATACTACAAGAAGATGGTTATTTTAACAATATTCGTCCATCCTTAATGCAAAATATTAAAACCGAGTTTGAAAATACTATGGTAGAAATGGATCATGACAACAATAATGAATCGTTAATTAACAAAAATAAACAATTCATTTCAAATTTTACCTATAAATTAAAAGTATTAAACACTCAACCATTTGAATTAAAAGATAATAATAATGCCTCTACTTTTTTAAAGCTAAATGATACCGGCGAAATATATAAAGCACAAGACTTTAAAAAATCAAGACAAGAACAAATGAATTTAGAATTTTCTAATAAAAAAAAAGAAATGGATTCTATGTTAGCTATAAATAAGCCGGATGATATAAATTTCGCTCAGCTAAACGCAAACGAAGAGCCAATTAAGAATATCGATGATATATTGAAAAGAACAATTGAAAATAGAAATATAGAAATTAATGATATTAATGAAGGCTATGATAAAAAAACGGCTGAGAAATGGATTGGAAGTGAAAGGAAAATTACTTTTAAAGAAGAAACAGAAAATATCGTATTAGAAACTAATGAAGTTTCCGATTCCATTTCTGTTTCATCCAACGTTCTCAACACCGAAAAAAAAGATGAATTATTAGATTTATTAAATACTTTATTAATAAATCAAAAAAAAATTATGGAACATTTAAATATTAACCATTAAAAAACGATTGTATTTTTTCCAAAATTTCCTCGTACCACTCTTTTTGTTCTTCTTGTTCTTCTTGTTTTGGCTCCTTTTTCTCTTTTTTTGCCTGTTTCTTTTTTCCTTTTTTGCCTTTTTTCCTTTTTTTTTTGCCTTTTTTTTCTTTTTTTTCCCCATTTTTTTGCCTTTTCTTTTTCTTATTTCGTTTTTTTTTTTTATTTTTCTTTCCTTCTATTATATTACGCTTTAAAAATAAGTCATAAAACAAAAAAAATAAAATTATACCTATTAATATCAAAATAATATTTTGAGAATACTTTTTTATATTAATCATCTAATATATATAATTAATATTAAATTATATCTCTCTATCAAACAATATATCTTCATTTTCTAATAATTCACCAACATCATTATAGTAGTCTCCGTTCATATCTACTAATCTTCCATCTACATCTACAAGAAATCCATCCGTATCATAATGGTTATCTAAATCTTCTAAATCCGCTACCAGTTCCCCCTCTACATCATATATTTTTTTTATTTTATTATCCATCCCTTCTAAAAGATATGGGCTTTCTAATTGATTTGATAATACAAATGTAATTAGCAAAGCCGACAGAGTTAAACATATGGTAATTATGTTTTTTTCTAAAAAACTTATTGCCTGTTCTAATTTAAACATGCTATACTTATATATACTTTCAATAATATTTTTCTATTAACTTTTGAAAAATAAATTTAAATTCTGGATTAGAACATCTATAGTGAATTAAATTTTCGTTTTTTAATTTTTCTATAAACCACGGTTTAAAACTTATGGTTCTTGTACTACTTTCTTTTATTTTAACACCATCTATAAAATCCTTTATCTCTTGCATCTCTTTACTCATCCTCTGAAGATTTACATACTCTAAATGAGTAATTTTAACCCCCATTTTACGTAAAATCTCTCCAATTGCAACATCATCATGATAAATTATTTGTTTTCCTTTTAACACATCCTTTTTATCTTCACTGAAGTGCTCACATATTCTATGTATCACATCTATAGAAAAAATCGTTCCACAACCGGACGGAAAAGCGGAAATTTTGTTATTTTTTTCCTTTGAACCAAGTACTAAATCCGTTCTTTTTAAAGTATTTAACTTATCTAACAACAAAGGAAAATTGTAAAAACTTGATAGATTTGTTCTTAAAATATGTGTGCACTCCTTTTTTTCTTTCAAAATATATTTGAAAAATGCTATCGTCTTATGTAGTATTGTATTTTTTCTTTCTACTCCTGGAACTATAAAATCCATTCCTTCGATCGTTATACCTGAAACATCCTGAGAACTATATAAAAAAAAAAATTCAATAGTATTTAAAATTTTATTTTTTTCAATTAGCTTTAACCACTCTTTTTTAAAATCTTCGCAACTTTTACCATTTGTGTTTGATTTTCGTGTTGCTATTATACCACATATTAATTTAATAGTCATATAAATTAATATATTATTTTTAATATTAATATAATTACTTAATTGTTAAAATTGTATAGACGATTCATATGGAACTGGAATAGGTGCCGCGACTGTGTCGCTAGAAGCCGTTTCTTGACTACTTATTTCTGCCTTTTCCTCCATATTTCCCGAAACTAGGTCTACTCCTACCGCTCCAAATAAAGCGTTAGTTGGAATTCTACCAGCGTCAGTTAATCCATTCACTATATTTTCTGCACCAGCCACAGTTGTACCCGCCCCATTTACTACATTTGCCTTTCCTGTTTCATAATCATATACCGCATATATTCCACCACCTAAAGATTGAACGATACCACCTAGTATTGAAGCAGCACCCCCTAAAGTTTGAATACCACCAGAACCTACATTTCCTATCGCATCTACAGTTGTTCCAATAACACTAGAACTACCAGTACTTGCCGTACTCGTTGTAGAAGCTGATGTAGTACCTGTAGTACCATCAGTACTTGTGGAATATCTTTGAACACAGTCAGGTAAAGATTTTTTTATATCATCACCTGGTTCTACATATCCCACCTTTGTAAAGGAATTCTTATCAAATAGTACCTTTCCTGGCAAACAACTACCGCAGGTAGAATTATCATAACAATCCGTTGCATCACCTTTACACTCATAATTTATAAACTTATAATAATAAGATACATTATCTACTACTTTACTAGGAAGATCTAACATACCATCCCGGTTATTACCGGTGAATCCATCCGGATTAGATACACTAGCACAAGGACTAAACGCACACTTAGTTGTATCACATTCCGCATAGGTTAATTGAATCTCTTTCCATATTATAGGCTTCTCCTTCGTTCCTTTACTAGACATCTCACTTATTAATTCAATTGTCATAGAACTAGCTGTTGCTAAAAAATCTTCTTCTACCTTATAAAACCCACTTGTATCAGGAGATACCTCGGGTAATATCGTTTTTGTTCGTTTACCATTAACAACCACATAGTGATTCTCACTACTTAAAGTATCATCTCCTATATTTACCATGGTTGATATCCTATATCTTATATCAGGCTGAAGATTAACCGTTTTTTTTAATATAATATAATTCGTATTTTCCAAAGTTTTATCTCTATCTGTATAAGAAAAATACTTGAATTCTCTCCTATTTATATTTACATTTGCCGATATATCATAATTATATTGATTCACATCACCAGCTGTCGCTTGCCCAACATAGTCACTAGAATCAAATATCCACGCATTTACTTCATTTCCATTATCTATATACTTTACTCCATCAATTGAACCAGAAATTTGAGACCATGTCTCTGGAAAACCATCTACCGATCTTCTATTTGCATAACTTTCTTTAAATGTAAGAGATGATTTTACTAGTTCCAAAAACACATATAATACTAACAAAAATGATACTATACATACAAGTTTCATTAATTTTTCCTTTAAATTATTTGTAATACTTAATTTCATAGGTAACTTATATTATATATAATTATTTTATTATATATAATTCCTAAATTTCTACAAATTGTCTTTTACTTTTCCCGTCAGGTAATTTAATTAATTTTAACATCCCTTTCACTATAGGTGCCGCTATTCTCTTATCCGTATAGTCTTTGAAACTTTGATAATCATATACTTCATTTGTATCTTTATTAAGAGCAAATAATACTTTCTTACCGGCAATTTTAATTCTCACTTCTACTACACTACCCGTTTTTTCTTCTATGTTTCCTTTGTCACCTTCATCGTTCGCTATATTTGGCTTAATCGAAAATTCATTCTCTACCTTTGCGCCAAATGAAAAACAGCTTAATCCTTCCTTTTTTCCAGAATTTGCATGAATATTACAATCAATCGATGTCTCCTTTATAGCCTTCAACACTCCTCTATTTATCTCCTCCTTTATACCAGATATCTCTAACAGATGCTCATCACTTGTAATTTGCCTTTTGTCCAATTTACTTACGTCAAATCTTCTTAACTCTTTAGATATTTTATCTTTTATCTGCTCTTCGCTAAATCTCATCACATATTGAAATACTTTTACATTTCTAAATTCTTCTGGCAATCTGTAATGACTACAAATTCTTCTTGCTCTACCTATCACCTGTTTTGTCCTAACCGGGTGCCAATAAGGTTCCGTTATATGGACAAATCTACAATTCTGTAAGCTGATCCCCTCTGCCCCTGATGCGGTAATCATTAGTAATTTTACAATCTCTCCCATGTTATTATTTGCATTTATCGCTTTTAATTGTTCCGACAACGTCTGTGGAAGATCATCCCACGTACCATTGTAAATCTTACGTATCAATTCTTTCACCTCCGCATCTTCCTTTCCAGTATACAAAGCAAATTTTGGCTTTGACATATTCTCTGGAGAAACGTCCAATAGCCAACTACCACCCTCCTTCTTTAATTTTAACTCTGCCATTCCATTTGTTTCAAAAACTAATTTCAGTATTCCTATTCCCTCTAAAGTCCTGAAATTACTGTACAATAAATGCAACCCTTGATGATTCTCTGTATCTAATACATTCTCTAATATATTTAAAAACTTTGGACTATATGTCGATAATCCTTCTTTTGTTAAATAAGTATCTCTATTTTCACTTAAAAAATCTAACGCTTCATCTATTCGTTTAACATAACTATCATCTATTACTGTTGCCTTTTGCCTTTCCATTTGTTGAATATCATCCGGCTCTACGGTTCCGTCCTCTTGTTCTAATCTTGATTGATCTGGAACTAAATCTACTATCGCTTCCTTATTTTCTGGTGTTATTTCCTCGGCCGCATTTATATCATCGCTAAATTCACTCATTTGTTCCTTTATATCTTTTGGCATCGGCCTTTTTAATTCCGAAGGAAATATAAAATTGCAATATTGCCTAGAAAATATACGATACGTTGAACTATTGTCATCATATACACCACCCGGACCTTTCCTTTTATTTCTTTTCTCGTTATCTCTTTCATCATTTCTAGCAGACTCATATAATAATAATTGTGGATCACTCATATCTATATATATTGTCTTTATGTCAACATCTTCGTCAAATGCAGGCATTAACTCTTCTAGATCCCCATAATAAGATGTCATACCCAATATTCTTCTTTGTAATAAATCTGCGTTTACTATACTGTTATCACTATTAATAAATTTCTCCTTGAAATCATCCAGCCTATCCGGCAATAACTTAAATTGTTCCACTTTTATTTCACGTTTTCTTATATTTATCCTGTATCTTTTTAATCCTTGTTCTATAATACTCATAAATCCTTCATCGTTTATAGAACCACGTTGCTTATATAAATCTAAATCAATCATAGACTCATCTATCTTTATACCACGAGACTCATAATTTTTTATCAATAATTCTACATATTCACTATCACTTTGCATCTCTCTAGAAACTGACATCATACCTTTATAATTTCCACTATTCGCTACATTTATAAAACCATAAGGATTTTGAGTAATCTCTAACATATTTGTAGTGGGATTATAATTTACATAATCCACCATATTAAAATTACCATTAATTATCTTTTTCATTTCCTCCCCGTCCAATTTTTTTGCAGTTTCAATAGATACGGGAATTTTCCATACATTTATGTATCCACATATTATATTAAACAATATAGCTATTTCATTTGGATAATTTATTATAGGCGTACCTGTTAGTAAAACCATCTTACAATTCTTTGCGTTTAATAACAGTTGATACAACTCATAAGATAATGATTTATCGTTATTTAATTTTCCTGCTATTCTACTTATAAAATTATGCACTTCATCTATAATTACCACCGAATCACTAAATATATTTCCACCCCTCTTAAACGTTTCTAACTTTGAACGCCTTAACCCATTATAATTTATAAATTGATATTTATATCCTATCATCTCGTCCAACTGATTCTCTAAACTTATCTGATCACCACGATCCAAACTTTCATAATTGGATTCCTTTTTTACATTCACTAGCCAAGCACCATTGTTTCGTTCTATATATTCTCTGGATATTGACAACGCTACGTGCAACTCTTCTATCAATCGCTTGTTTCCATCTACTTTTATAAAATCCCAGTGCTGATTCCTCTTATACAAAGGATCTCCACAATTCTTTAATTCCTCTATATAATTCATCTTTAATGAGGCCGGAATCATTACTATTATTCTTTTGTCATTCTTTAACCCCTCTGCTATACCTATCGAAGAACACGTCTTTCCAGAACCTAATCCGTGATATAATAATAAACCTCTATATGGCGTATACATATTTAAATAATCCCGAACTATATTTTGATGTGTAAGTAATTCAAATTTCTTATTTTGAGATTTTTTAGAAGCACACTGCTCTTCTTGAGGTTTTTTTGGTTGCTCCTCTTTTTTAATTATTTCCGTACGATATTTATCATATAACCCATTTATAAAATTTATAAACTTCTTTCTATTATTCAAATAATACTGAGATGCTATAATATTTACCCTCTTCATAGGCGGAGGCAACCCCGACAAATCCAACTTTCTTTCTTCAAAATCTCCTTCCACCGTTTCTTCTGCTATTACCTTTAAATCCGGAGCTTTTGTAACCCTTTCCTTTAATCTACCTAATTCTGATATCGTATCCTTTTTAATACCTAATACAATTGTTTTTCCTTTTAGCTTTTTTATCTTTCTAACCTTCCCCACCTTATCACCAGGTACGTCATCTACTGCGGTTGTCTTTTTTCTCACTAATTTTATCTTTTTTTTAACCTTTTCTTCTACCTTACTATCTAATGATTTTACCTGTTTTATACCTTTTAATCTTTCCATTATCTCATCTCGGTTTAATACCGATTCTTTCCTACCATCTTGTATTTCTAATTTATTTTGCTGCCCTATTTTAAATTCTACTGCGGTAGGACGCTTCGGTTGCGGTTTTACTTTTAATTTTTCTATTATTGCCTCTGCCATATATATTTTAATACATTTTATATTTAAAACGTTGTCCTATTCTTTTCTAAATAAACTACTTCACTAGTAATATCGCTTCCATACATGCCATTTGTTCCGCCTTCTTTTTTATTTTATGCATAGAACTCCCTAATAATATAAATAATTTACCCTTACTTTCCAATTCTTCATGAATATCTTTAAATGAATCATAGTTTTTTATAGATGATGCGTCACTACACGACAAAGAGTGGACCGATTGCCCTAAACACAAAAAAACTCCCATATTATATCCGGTCTCCTCACTGACCTCAGACAACTCTAAGTAATCAGGCGTTGTTTTAAATTCTTTTTGAATAATAACCTGCAATTTATTTTTGTAATTGTCGTCCTTACTTACTATATCTGTCCAGTCAACATGTTTTTCAAATACATTCTCCAAAAATACTTGACACATTTGAAATCCTGGTCCTGTAATAAACATTTCTTCAAACCACTTCTCTTCATCCTTTATAACTATCTTATTGTGATCCAAAAAAATCGCCCCTAAAAATGCCTCAAATAAACACCCCAATTTTTTTAAATTCGTTCTTATCTTTTTTTCCTCTGCGTGTCTTGATATAATTAACCATTTGTTTAAATTCATACAATAAGCCAACCTACCAATCGATTCGTTTTTTACTAAAGCTATCTTTTTTTCCGTCATAAATCCTTCATTTTCTTTCGGAAATCTTCTATATAAATAATACTTTGTAAATGCTTCCAACATACCATCCCCTAAAAATTCCATCCTTTCATTGGATTTTGTTTTTAATGCCATACATCCATCCGGTCTTGGCATAATTGTTATATTCTGCTTTTCATTCTCTAACATAGGTCTTTTTGTATACGATTGATGAACAAAAGCTCTCTTATATAAATTAAAATTATGAATTATACCAGGTAATCCATAATTTTTTAAAATCAATTTTAATTCCTTCTCTGTTATCTCCTGATTATTTGAATTATACGGATTAAATACTAATCCTTCATCCGTTTTTATAACATCGTCGTCTTGCAATAATACTTTTTCTGTTACTGTCTCCATTATATATTACCATATTTATCTTATTAAATCATTTACATATACATATATAATTTCATTTAAATATATAAATATTATACATACATGACAAACTATTTAGCCATTAAAAATCAAAGAACCGTAAATGAATATAATAAAGCTCTTTCCAAGTATTGGGAAGAGACTACTGTGATTACTCGTATAATTCACCGACAAGAAGATCTCTGTTTCAATAGCAACGCTAGAGAGATATTATATGCAATACGCGATTGTTTCTCCTGTTATAACACATATTGTCTACCAGAATTTAGAGAAAATGCATACGGAAAATGTTTAACATTACCAATAGAAAAAGCATATATTAGACCTCCCTTTGAAAATATTTTGTATTACTATCAACAACATTATTTTAAAAGATTACAAGTAATAGATATGTATTTTTCTAGACTATCTACTCCACCACATTTCAAGGATAAACTTGTAAAACTAATTACTGAAAAAAAGACACTATTAAGTACTCGTTTCCCTTATAATACATTTTACATCAATGGTTTGCCTTTAGATATACTAAATTACATATTTGATTATTTAAAATATATAGATGTTCATAAATCTTTTCTTTTAAGAAAAAAATATGAAAATCTTAAACTCTCTGTATAATGGATACTTAAATTATGAACTTTCAAAAAATTTTCTAGTCTCTATACCAACCACTCTATTTTCTTTAAAATTCAACCCTATAATCTCTTCATCGTCTCCGGCTTTTATTGTATTAAAATAATCCTCGGGTGCTTGTTTCTTAGCTAACACTTCATATGTTTTGTTTAATGATGTTTTTATATTTACACCATAACCTAAATACATATCTCCATGTATATGATTTATACTTTTTATTTTTTCATTTTCTTCCAATATTATCTCTTTTACCACTTTACCACCCTTTTTACCGTAAAAACGACATTTACCATTACTAAACACAAAAATAATTTGATCTAAATAATTATTTGCTCTTATTATTATCTTATTTATTTTCAAATTACTTATTTCATCACGTGTTATTTCATCAGTTGGTATGATTATATTTATTTCTTTAGGTTTAGGTTTAGGTTTTGTTTCTTTTACAACTACATTTTTATTATTTATGTTTTTATCTATTTCTGGTTCAGGAACTTCTTTAGGATAAGCCAGCATTATGTTTCTAGCTCTTCTATTTCTAACTCCCTCATCTCCTATCCTTTCCAGATATTCTTTTACGTCGTATTCTTTTATCTCTATTTTTTTATTAAATAAACACTTACTACCTTCTAATATAGAAGGTACTCCATAATTACACGGAACATATATCTTCTTTACATTATTAGATAATAATAGTAAAGATGGCACAAAACTACCTATACCAAATACTAAATGCGTTGCGGCCATAATTAATTTAACATCATTCATTAAATTTCCTCCGCTCCATTTCACATTATCCTTCTTTTCTAATGGTTTTAAACAAGGATTTCTAGAATTTTCAGTACATATTAATACATCTTTATAATTATTTTCATCTAAAATATTATTGTAAAAAGATAAAGGCGGAGGAATGTATTTTGGATGCGGACAATTCGCAAATATATCACCAGAACGCATATGAATAATTAAAGTTTCTTCACTAATTGGTTCTATCTCTTCTTTACAAATCACTAGTATATCTTTTAAAATACTTACGGCTTTATCATGATTTTTTTTAAAACATTCGGAATATTCTTGCAACCATTTTTGATAATAAAAATTATACCGGTTCTTTATTTCTTTATTATCACTATTTTGGTTTATAACGATCTTTCTTTTAGTATAAAATTTACTATATTTACTAAACTTATGTTTATCGTCAGGATCAGGTAATAGTATATTATACTTTCTATCCAAAGCAATCAATAAACAATTATATACTTGTAATATCGTATTTCCTAACATACCTTGCCAATTATTTAAAACTAATATGGGCATTATAAATAATATATATTATTATAAATTATTTATATCGCATACTATAAATATCTATTCATTTTACTTGCAACAACATAAAACTTTTGCAGCACAAATAAAAAGTATTACAAATAAACCTAACATAAAATTAAAAACTATAAACTCGGGTTTAAATGATTGAGTGATACTTACACCTATTAGATAACAACTGGACCCTACAGTAGGTACTAAAAAAAATACTAATATACATCTATTTGGTTGTCTTTCTATAGTTCGGTATCTATTTACTGTGTCATTATTTTCAATATCTAAATCCATATCGGATATTTCTAATGGATTTGTACAGTAAACACATTTATATTTCTTATGTTTTTTACTCCAATTTTCAAAACAATTTTCACACATATATTTATTACATTTATCATTATTACATTTTATCTTTTTTGAATCATCGCCATATTCATAACATATTTCACACAAAAAAATATTAGATATATCTATTGCATCCATTTCATCCATTTCATATATTACTTCATTCTCTTTTTGGATTGGATTAAAAATATTCATACAAATTAGCTATATTTAATTTTAAATCAAATTAAATATTTTTTAATATAACTATTTATGTTTTCTTTACTTATAGACTCTAGAGAAAAATCCCTCTTTAAAGAAATTACCACATTATATCAAAATAATCCTATTTCCAATACCGATATAAATAAATATATTATTTTTAAACAACTAGATATCGGCGACGTATGCATCATAGATGAAACCAATAAACCTATATTAGTATTTGAAAGAAAAACTATAGCAGATTTACTTTCCAGTGTAAAAGATGGACGATATTTAGAACAGTCCTTTAGACTTCAACAATCCGATACCGATAATCATAATATTACTTACATTATTGAAGGTAGCGTATTTAACCCTAAATTTCAACAACAACAAAACACCGTTATCTCTTGTATTTATAGTTTAAGTTATTGCAAAAAATTCTCTACACTTAGAACATTAAACGTAAAAGAAACCGCTATTTTTTTATTTCATTATCTAAAAAAAATAAATAAACAAAAAGACCTTTCTATTTTTTATAATAATACCTCTAGTCTTTCTACGAAAACTTACTGTGATGTCATTAAATCTACTAAAAAATCCAATGTTACTACATCTAATATTGGAGAGATTATGCTTATGCAGATACCCGGTGTTAGCAATAATTGTGCTAAAGCTATCATGAAAAAATATGAAACCATTATTAATCTTATTGTTGAATTGCAAGAAAATGACAACTGTTTAGAAGACATTTATATTATAAATGATAAATCGGTATCGAAAAAATTAAGCAAAACGGCCATCCAAAATATTAAAATATATTTAATGCAATAATTATATATAAATATAATATAATGAACATTTTGGATAATGAAACTTTTGGTTATGGAATGTGTTTTGTCTTCTTTTTATTTACTATATATATGATTATGACCTTAATTAAGAATAATTATACTTTACTAGACGATATGGAAGGTAATATTGTAGAAGGATTTACTCCATCCGAATCAGACGAAAAGGCAGAAAAAATTAGCAACGACACCGCGAAACTTTTAGATGATCTACTTATAGATAAATACCGAACTAATTATGAAGATATTATTAACAATATGAAGGTTTGGACCGATGCTATGCTACTTCAATCTATCGTTTCAAATGGTATAGATACTAGTTCAACCCTTACACCTGATAATCTTAAGAAAATCACCTATATTAATAATCTAGAGTCATTTAAAAAATCATGTGATTTAGCACTAAATGTATTAGACGACAATTAATTTACCTCATTCATTTTTCTAGTATTTTCATCAAATATGCCTGATGCAACTACTTTTCTACTATATTTAATCCCTCCCCAGTTTGTATCCATTGCATTTGGACTTTTTTCTTTTGTTTTATGATGACGATACACCTGATCTAAAGGTACTTCTAATCCTATGTACTGATTCTCTAGGTCTATTCCTGGATATTGATTGGTATTAAATGGTTTATCATCTCTGTGTGAATCGTACATTAAAGACTCTTCTACATTGTGCGGTTGAACACTTAATCGATCTAATAACATGTTGTCCATGGCGTTTTCTATACTCGCTCTTTCGGTTATTTCCCTTCCGCTTATATTTATATTCATATCATTTTCTTGCTCTAATCCTCCCTCTAGCGTTAAAGGACCGGGTCTAACTCTATATTCACTTGTACCCTGAGTATTGTAAGTATGTTGCAAATATAGTATTGGACATTTTATACCCTTTGCTTGTTGCCATTTCATATATTCTACATATTCTTCTAAATTATCGAATTTTACAGGATTTACCCCAGGAACTTCGGCCTTTTTTGTATTCTTTAAATACAACGTACCTCCCTTCTGAATTAAAACGTTAGGACAATCTTCTCTTACAGTAAACGGTTCATCTATTTTCGTAATAAAATTGCAACTATAAGTATAGACTCCTAATAAAAATACTAATACTAATAATGTTATTTTTAAAGTCATCATGTTCATTATATATATACTATTAAAAATAAAAAATAATAGTATATTATGAAAACAAATAAAATTACTACTAAACATAAAAAAGAATGTTTTATTTGCTTTTGTAAAAATAAAAAAAAATTACTACTGCTGTCACACATTATCGATAAAAAAAATTGCAAATGCGATTCTTTTGTACATAAAGATTGTTTAATAAAATGGACTAAATTTAATTCTCGGTGCCCTATATGTAATTCCAATATTGATAACGGAAAACTAACAATAAATAAAAATCCACAAGAAAATATTATTGTTCCAAGAAACACTATGGCAACCTACGTTTTTTTCTATATTATTTACGTATATGAAATTATTATTATGGCTGGCGCCTTTGCATTCTTTTTTTTTTTTCCTAATCTATATTTTACCATAATTTAATTACTTTCTGCTCCATGTATTACTATTGAAGGGCGCTACTAAAATATTTGGTATTTCCTTTCTCCATTTATCAACCGATCTCTCTAATTCAAAATCCTTTTCTGTCTTCGGATAAATATGATGATTTTCCATCCTTTCCTTATCTTCTGGTTTCATCTTGGGTTTAAATCCAAAACAATTTACCCCAAATCTAACATTTTCATTATCTATATAACCTCCGTTTACACCTGGCCTACCACAATCGTGTTCATGACCTTCTTTTTCTTGCAATTTTTTATAGGTTGATTTTTGAGTTGGAAATAAAGCTAGTTGGTTGTCTGACCAGCCGTAACTACACCACTCGCCGCCTTTATTGTATGAATTTTCTACCTCATCATAACTTGCTAAACGAGCCCCGTAAGCCTTACATATATTCTTTGCATCCTTGTACGTATATTTATTATTTGGTACATGAAACACCTCTTGACCAGAATTATATTCCGCTAATTTACTTGGAGCTGAAGCTTTATCGTCCAATTTAATATTCTCTTTTTCTTTATTCATAACACCTTTTATTTCTTTTATTTTACCGGTTGCTTTATCCTCTTCCTCCTTTTCCTGCTTTTCTATTTCTTCTGGATCTATACTTAAATTTTTATCTGTAAAAAGTCTAAAATCTTTTAATAAAGTATCTATTGTGTTCTTATTTTTTTTACCGGTACTAGACTTCTCTTCTACATCTAGTTCCACTTCTAATGGTTCTCCGGAAAATAGATTTTTAATAGATGTATTAATGTTTATTCCAAAAAAAAAGTAAACGCCATTTAACAATACCAAAAATATAAAAATTGTCCATAACACTACCTCAAATACATCATTGGATTGATCAAAAAACGTAAATTCTTCTTGATTAATTCCTCCTAAATAAGGAGCTGTCATCGCATAACCAACTATTAAAAGTACTAATGTCACTAATACAAATGGCGACCTTCCCGCAAAACTATTTATGTAATTGTATAATCCAGAATTTATAGCATTTAAATTAAAATCTAAATTCATCTATATATTGATATGTTAATTTTTTTTTTTTTCGTAAAATAAACAATAAGCTTCATTAGAAATTATAGTATTACTTATGTCTTTTATTTTCTGTATAAATGTATCATTAAAATTATACCATATACCATTTGCATTTTTAATATGCGCTGTATAATGACCTCCATCTGAACTACCTACATGATTACATACGGCATATAAATCATAAACATATGATTCTTTATTATATCCATGACAATAACTTGTTAAATCTAGATCTTCTAAAGGAAAATCCACTACTCTATTGTCTTTAATACTTCTATTTATATAATTAAATCGCTTTATAGATAAAACCAATATTTCCGGAAAACTAAAAAATACTATACCCTTTGTTACATCTTCTTTTTTCTTTTTCTTTTCGTTGTACCACGCATTTTCACCTTCCAACTTTTCAGGTTTTATATACTCATTAATACAATCTATTATAGATAAATTATCCTTATCTATCATAGGTAAATCTATCATGAAATATGGTTCTGGATTATTACTAAGAACCTTACCAGAAGACGATACTATTTGAGATACATGAATACCATAAAATATGTTTACTATCTCTGAATATTCGTTTTTATACATATTTTTCATCATTTCAAAACAACTCTTTGCTAACTGATCTCGTTTATTTTTAACATCTCCTTTTATTGCCATATCAACTTCTCTTTTTAATGCATTATGAAAACCATCCACAATAAACAATAAAAATTCTGCTATATCATTTTGATTATATCCCAGAAATTCTTCCCTATCTTTTAAACGAGCTACATGAATCACCGCCTGATTCCACCCCGCAGGACTCACCGTACAATTTTCACTCCACATTAATGTTCTTAATTTATCCCATTCTACTAATAAAAGGGAATCTGGTACTCTATTTAGTTTTTTCTTATAATTTTCGTTGTCTAATAAATCATTTAATCTATATGTATGTGATAATATTTGCATACAAGAATTTTTATAACAACTATTTCCTAGATTAGCTAATCCGGTTAACCCCTTGTTGAAATATTTTTCTTTTTTATTTTCCGGATTGCTTATATCACTGTTCATAAATTTATATTAATGTATAAATTTATATTTAAATTTAATTTTTTAAATATAAATTATATATGCAACATAATAGAAATTTAACGGGAAATGATTATTTAAATCAAACCAATGAAATTGTTAATATTATTAGTAATTTTACAGGAATTTTAAGAAATATGGAGGCACATACCTATACTTTAGTAAATAATAACCGATTTAATTTTACTTCTACACACCCCCCTATATTAACTAGACCACGAGCGATATTTAATGCACCCGCACAAACAACCAACGATACACTATCTGGATTATTTAGTAATTTAACTCCTGTGCGCATACATCCTTCTTTTGAGCAAATAAGAACCGCTACAAGAATGCTTAATTTTGAAGATATAGAAAATCCTATGAACACTAGATGTCCTATAAGACACGAAGATTTTCAATCAGGTGACATCGTAATGCAAATCATACACTGCCGTCATAATTTTAATTCATCCGCTTTAAATAGATGGTTTGAAAATGCCGTTAGATGTCCGGTATGTAGATACGACATCAGGGATTATGTTGCTGGTTCTGAAGATTTTCTTGAACCATCGCCTGAACCACAGCTACCACCAGAAGAAGAACCTTTGTTAGAACCTGAACCTTCATTACCCGAATCTACCGAAATAGAAAATGATTTATCAAATAATACAATTACCATTAATGCGGTTTTTGATAGGAATGTAGATAATATAAGAAATACAATCATAACTCAAATTAGTAATACAATAGAACACGTTATTTCTACCGGAGATTCTAACAATAATGGTATTATTTCTATAGAATATCAAGTAGAAAATGTATAGAAATTATTCACCGATAAATTGTTTTACAAATGTAAATAAGTTTATTAATAATACAGTTATTTGAACCATCCCTATAACATTTAATAATCCTATCCATTTTTCCAACGCAGGTATCGGAGTTTTTATTGTTAAATGTTTAAGATCCTGTTGTAAATAATAATTAATTGATAACGCTATTACTATTAAAGTTACACTTATTAATATACCTGCTATGTTTCTCATAAATCCACTCCCTCTATAAGACCTAGAATAAGCTAATGCCGCTAAAGATAATGATGTATATAAACCTATGTTTCTAATAGTAGTATGGTACATCATTATCATCTCTTTGTAAGTCTTCATTATAACATAAGTGAATATAAATTTTTATTAATTAATCAATTAAAAAAATAATCTCTAAATTTTTCCATATCATCATCCTTTATTTTTTTATGTTTAAAAAAATCAAAATTATTTTTTTCAATCATATTTTTTATGAAATATAAACTGTAAATACCACATTCTGTATCTTTTTTTTGATGGCTATTTGGATAAATCTCATCAAATACAAATTCCGGCAATTCGTGATTTGATTTTTTTGCTTGTTTTTTTACCATATTGCAAAACTTCTTTACGTTTGAAGGAGCTTTGTCTCCAACACTATCGAAATAATCCATTTCACCCGTTTTTAAATTTATAAATAGTGAAATCCAGTGAGCACCTGATTTCGTGTGATCGTCCGTATTAAACACTATTCCTATCTTATATTTTCCCTTTTTAATTTGTTTATCTACATCAAAATCATATAATTCATCCCACACCCGTTCATTATTCTCATCTAACGCATCATAGTCTATAGGAGAAGGTCCTATAAAATTAAATTTTGGATACCTATTTTCATATTGCTTCATAACCTTTGATATATCCACGCTCGTTAACCACGTATTTGGATTCTTTACCCACGATGATGGCGCAAATGGTGCAAAAGTATAATTTAATAACTCTTTTGTTAAACCGTCTTTCATAAAATTTTGACGCATCCAACATGCCTCCGTTTCACAACTATCCCTTAAATATTTTTTAAAACTAGACCATATTTCTTTTGGTTTTTCTGTTAAAATTTTACTATCAGGATGACGACTATTCCACCGCTTCTTCATATGATTCAAAGAATTCGCACTATAACAAGTATAACTTTTTTTATTTCCACTACAATTTAGTTTTTTATTTTTTTGTTTTTTTCTAGTTTTTGAATTTGTCATATTAATATATAATAACATTAAATCTTTTCCTTTTTTTTCAAACCCTTCACTTTAAATTTTGAATTTTTTATATCCACTTCTTTTTGTTTAGGGTAAGTTATATTTTTCTTTTCATTTAGTAATGTTTTTGTTATAGGAAAACAATCTTCTATTTTAGTATTTTTTTTCTTTATATATAAATCCTTATTTACTTGTTCTATATTAATAGATTCACTTTCATTCACCGTATCATCCATAATTAAATCTTCGTATTCTTGTTGAATCAATTCATTCGTATCCTCTTGTTTGAAATAATTTATACAACTTACTATATATTCATTATATGCACTTTCGATTATAGAATTAGGGGCTTTATTTTGCATACAATCTTTCGTAAGTTGTTGAATCCTTTTTTTATAAAAAAGTTTTTCCTTTTTTTTAGGTATATTACTTGGGATTGGTTTATTTTCCTCTTTCTTGCATATTTTTTTACTATATACGGGATTTACTAAATAATATAGTTCAGGATTTTGTTTTGCATTCATATATATAGGTTAAATTAAATATTACATATATAAAACTATTTAGTGAAGTATTTTATTTTTTTAAAATATAAATAAAATATAACTACAAATGAAATTTACATCTAATGATATTTTTTTTATATTCATTATTTCCATTTTATTTTTTTTAACTAATTTTAATGTTATAGAAGGTAAAAATAAAAGGAAAAAGAAAATGAAAAGGAGAAAGAAAAAACTTAAAAAATTGCGAACAAAAGGATTAAATTGTGATAAACGTGCATTAAAAATTATTAAATTGCAAAATAAAATTGAGAAAAAACGAAGAAAGAAAGAGGAAAAAAGGAGAAAAAGAGAAAGAAAAAGACAAGGCAAAAGAAAAAGAAGAGAAAAAGAACTACGTGATAAAAGACAACGAGAAACGGATGAATTTCAGAGAGATGAGGAAGCAATTCAAAAACATATTGCTAATAACAAAATCCTTTCAGAAATTAGAGATTCCAAAGAACGAGAACTACAGGCGGAACGTTATGAGATATTAAATTCTATGACTAGCAAAAATTATTGGGAACTTGTATTTGGAAATTTTAACACATGGAAACAAAACTATATTGGAAGACCCGGCGTAGAAGAACAAAAACCTAAAGGCACTCACACCGATTTTAATCCAATTTCTTTTATGTTAAAACTTGACCCTCTATCTAGTGATTTTACTGATAGTTATGATGCTGATCTAATACCAGAGGATCCTATAGCTAAGGTTGGAAAGATTGAAATAGATGATTTATCTGGAAAACCACTTCCTTCTGGACCTCCTAATTTGGCTATGGGAGGCATTTAATAAAATAATATATAAATATAATAATTGTTATATATTATTAAATGTCGTTTAATGTTTATTGTAGAGTAAAAGATAATCCAATTCAGTTTAAAAAAATATCTAATAACATTACCAACGTATCTATACCTTATAAAAATAAAACCTTTGACTTCAATCTTCATGACCTTTTTCAAAATTCAACAAATGAAGAGATTTTTAATAAAATTATCATGAATAAACAATCTTCTGTAAATTACTGGGTATTGTTTGGATATACGGGAACAGGAAAAACCTATACCACAAATGGATTATTGTGCGAATTATTAAAATATTATCAAGATAATATTAAGGTTTCTGCTATACAAATTTATAATAATGAAATTTTCGATCTACTAACAAAAAAGAAATTAAAATTCTACAAAACTTCAGTATTGGTTGTTAAAAATAAAACGATTCTACCAATCCAAAACACTCATGATATTGAAGCGTTTATAAAAACATTAAAAAAAAATAGAAGCCAAAATAAAACACAATATAATTCAGTATCTTCTCGTTCTCATGCTATTATTAACGTTTCGGTAAAAAACAAACAATATATTATTGTAGACATGGCCGGACAAGAATCAGGCGTTGAATATAAAAATAAAAAAATACAACAAGAAGGAACTGTTAATAACTTAAATATGTTAGCGCTAAAAGAATGTATTCGCGCTCACTATAATAAAGAAAAACATATTCCGTACCGAAGAACCCTTCTTACCTTTTCTCTTAAATCCATGTTTAATTTAAATACTAATACAACATTTATTTGTACAATTAGTACAACGATGGCTATATATAATCAAATAGATAGTTTGAAATATGCGAATCAGTTATATGAATGTTGTTGTAATAATCTTTCCATTAAATATGATAATTTTCTAAAAGATTACAACAAATATATCATAGATTCTGGTTGGTATACATCTAATGATATAAAAATATGGCGTGAAATTAATAAAAAAAATCTTAAAAATATCAAAGTTATAAATGATAACATTAATAAAAAGCTTACTGTATTAATGCATTTTAAAAATCTTTTAAAGAAATATCAAAAAATAAATCCAGATTTTATTGATATTCAAGAGATTGAAGATTGATTATTTTTTTACGTTTAACAGCTGGTTTCTTGTGTAATTATGAAAGGTATTTTTTCCTAAATTATATTTATTTGGATTGAAATTACGAGAAATATTACTAGTATTAAGAAGATTATGCGGGTTGTTCACAGCTACACCATTAGGAATATAGTCATTATATAAAGTGCTGGTAGATGAAGGTACATATTCATTTAACTCGGACCTTTGTAGAGCAAATTGTCTATTATGTAGTACGGTTTCTAAGACAACATTAAATCCATTTTTTTTTGAATGTTTATCGCATACATTATTTGATGTTATGATTGGAAATCGCGTACGTTTGGTTCCAACTGATCGGGGATCGTACCTTGGCGGTTGGTGAAAATATGGATTATTCCTACTAAATATCCGATCATTTAATACCTGTGTTCTATTTTGTTGACAAAATAATACACCATTTAAAGAACATTCGTTGTTTTGCATATACTTATATATAATATTTTATAATTATCTAAAGAAAGAATACTTATTTATATGTAATGTGTGGAATATTTTCTTTGTTAAATGTGGTACAGTATCAAGGTCTTCGTATTTCAATTGAAGAAATTAAGAAGGCTTTTTACATCGGACAATCAAGAGGACCGGAAAAATCTATATTGAATACTGATTATTTATCTACATTTAATTCTATTTTTGGATTTCATCGTTTAGCTATAAATGGATTAAACGATATATCGAATCAACCAATTATCGTTGATAATATTCTTCTTATTTGTAATGGAGAGATATATAATTATAAATATTTATATAAAGAATTAGCTATACATAGCGACAATATAGTTTCAAATTCTGACTGTGAAGTCATTATACATATGTATTTGAAGTATGGTATTGAGTATACTTTACAGAAACTAGACGCGGAGTTTGCGTTTATATTATTTGATTTTAGAGACAAAGAAAATAGTAAATTTATTGCTGCTAGAGACCCTTATGGTGTAAGACCTTTGTTTGTAGCAACATCTTACCGATATATTGGATTTGCTTCAGAAATGAAACAATTGCATGCAATAGAAGGAACCGAGACAATTCGTCAATTTACGCCTTCTACATACATGGTATACAAATACACCAGAGATATAAATTCTTGGATTACAGATGCGTTAGAACATAAGTATTCTACTTTTTCTTTTTATAGACAACCTTCTGGGTTAAATTATGATACGTATTTAACAGGTATACGAACAACATTTATTGAAGCGGTTAAAAAAAGAGTTGAAAATTGTGAAAGACCGGTAGCTTGTTTGTTGTCTGGTGGATTGGATTCTAGTTTAGTAGCTTCTATTGTAAGTAAATTGTATCCAGGTCGTGTTGAAACATATAGTATAGGGCTTAAAGGGTCTGAAGATTTGAAATATGCTAAGCAAGTAGCTAATTTTTTGGGAACAAATCATACGGAAATAGTAGTATCGGAGGAAGAATTTTTTCAAAGAATACCTGAGGTTATAAAAGTAATTGAAAGTTATGATACTACTACGGTTAGGGCTAGTGTTGGAAATTATTTGGTTGCGGAATATATTAGTGAAAATAGCGAAGCCAAGGTTATATTTAACGGGGACGGTAGTGACGAGCTTATGGGTGGTTATTTATATTTCAAGGCTAGTCCGGATAATATGGAATTTGATAAAGAATGTATGAGGTTATTGAATAACATACATTATTTTGATGGCTTACGAAGTGATAGATGTATTTCTGCGAATGGACTTGAAGCAAGAACGCCTTTTTTAGACAGAGGATGGGTAGAATATTACTTGTCTATTCCTGCGAACATTAGAAATCATAACAATTTGTATAAAAACGTATATGAAATTGAAAAGTTTTTAATTAGAAAAGCTTTTGATATAAAAAATATTCCATCTATTATAAAACAAACCTATAATAGCGAATATAAAGAGTTTTTGCCTAAAGAAATATTGTATAGAAAAAAGGAAGCTTTTAGCGACGGAGTTAGTAGTAAAGATCGTTCGTGGTATAAAATAATACAGGAAAAGGTGGAATCAATAAAGATACCAGACTTTGAGGGTTGTGAAAAAAAATTTACGAAAGAGCAAATGTATTATTATTATATATTCAACAACATTTACCCAGGACGAAAGTCTATCATTCCATATTATTGGATGCCTAATTTTGTAAATGCTACGGATGCAAGTGCAAGAACGTTATCGATGTATTCGTAACGGTTTTCTATTTTTTCGGGTTTTATTATCATTTTCATTTAAAAATCTTTGAATATGATTTAAAATCATTTTAGACACGATTGAATCAACCTTTTTTTCTTCCTTCTTTTTTTCTTTATTGATATTATTTATTTCTATGTATTTTTTAAACAGGCCTACAACATTTAATTTATCATTATTTAATATCTTATTATAAAAATACTTACTGGTAGTAAATGTATCTATAAGTATTCTATTTGGTATATAATAATTGTAAGGTTTTATATTTAAATAAACAACTTTATCATGATTCATTTGTGAATGATAGAAGTCGTCAATAAATAATATTTTTGCGGTTTTTGGGATTCCTGTTTTTATCAATAGATTTTTATAGGATTTATAATCATTTTCTATAACTTTAAAAAAAATCTTATAATTTACTTTATACTGTATATAAGTTACTATCATTTTTATCCAATCGATACCTTTTTTATTATTACTATAAACTATAATTTTTATAGTATTATTAACTGTTTTTCTTACACATATATAGTTAAGGATTGGAATAATATTATATCTTAATATATTTGGAAATAATGAACAAATATCGTTAAAGTCTCTTTGATTTAAGTGTAATTTTATTTTTTTCATAAAATTCCATATCATACCTATAATAAAAAAATCTCCTATTGTATGATCTAAATCAAATACTATTACTTTATTTATTTCATTATTCATATTAAATTATTATTATACTTTAATAATTACAAAAATATATATATCTATTATATATAAATGAACTTAACCAAATCGGATTATAAGACTATTTTAAGTTATTATAAAGTTTCTTTTAAAAGAAAATCCGATTCTTGGATTAAGAAAAGGGCCGAAGATATACTAGCGAATAAATTATGTAGATGTATTAAAAAGGTTAAAAAGGGTTCAAATACTACAGAAAAGGCTGCAATTGCTATTTGTAAGAATTCTATATTTACGAAGAGAAATATTAAAGGTTCAAAATTTTCTTGTAAAAAAAAGTATCAACTTAAAAATTACAAGAATAAAAGCTATAAATTGAGGAAAACAAAGCGTGTGATATTTAAAAGGAGAAGTGAATGATACATTTAAACACATTCGTTTATTATATCAGAGTATGCTTTAGATGCGTGGCAAATCGTGATTTCTTTGCTTTCCACCTTTTTAATTACTTGTATAAACTTTCTTATTAACTTGCGATTTGGAGTAGCTTTTATAAACATATTTTTCAAAAATGTATTATTATTTAATAATGTTAATGTTTCTATGATAATATTAACATTAGTAGTATAAATAGTTAAATCACGTGGATAATAGAATTTTTTATCATAATTATCATAATATTCTTCAATATTTATAAAATTAATTAATTTTATATAAATGAGTCGGTAGATGTATTTTTTTTGTTTGTTAAAATGCTTAGATGTTTGGATTAATGACAATAAATCTTTGGTTGTTAAACTTGGAAAATAGTGTCGTTTCCAAAACTTGTCTGGGAGTCCAAGAAACATTTTTATTGTATTGTAATAGAATTAAAAAAAACTCAATTTTTATCTAAATAATTTATCACATTAAGTAGCATTACTTCTTCATTGTTTAATTTTTGAAATATCACGCATTCGTCCATGATTAAAGTAAATAGTTTATTATATCTATTTTTACATATAATGTGAGTACCGGTTTCACATACTTTTATTTCGCATACATGAGCACCGTTCGTTAGTTTAATATCATCAGGATTTTTAATATTAAACCATCTTATGTAGTTTCCATAATTTACATCATCGACATCTTCAATCAATCGATAGTCTTTTAATTTACTGTGATATTTTTTTAATAATTCGCCTTTTATTTGCATTTTTTGCAAAATATTATTCTTTTGGTCCATGATTTTTGAACTAGTTAAATTAAATATTTTACTGTTCTCTTCATTTTCAAGGGCTTTTTTTAAAAGGTTTTTCTCGTAACTATCCTCCATATTTATATATCTATATTTTTTGCTTCTAAATTTTTTTTTTTTCACTTTTTTTTTTTTGAAAGTATTTCAGAGATTTCAAAGGATTTCTCAAAATTTTCGGTAAAAAAATCCCAAAATACTTTTGGAAAAAAGTTTTTTTGTATAAAAATTATCAATCTCTCTAGAGAATGTAGGGAAAAAGGAGTAATCTTTGTGAAAAGTAGTGTAGGGAGTTTATGGTCAGCTGAAAAAAAGGCACTATAATCAAAAAAAGTTAAAGAAAAATCTACGTATAATATATGGAAATTGAAAAAAATCCCCAAAAAAAAAATCCCCATGTACCCAAAAATGGTACATCAAAAAAAAAGAAAATTTTTTTCTGCGAAGTTTGTGATTATAATACGTCTAATAAAAAGGATTTTAAGAAGCATTTTTCGACAAAAAAACATGGTACAAAATGGTACATGAAATTTAAAAAATCCCCTCCATTTTTTTTGTGCGAAGATTGCGAATTTATCACATGCTGTATGCAGCACTTTTTGGAACATAAAAAAGAATGTCAGTCAGAAAAAAAATCGCAAAAAAATCCCCAAATTTCAAAAGTTGAAAAAACGGAAAAAAAAAAGTTAAAAAACGAAAATGTGGAACATGTAGTAGAAAAAGAATATTTAGGAGATATAGAAATTAATCTAAATAGTAGTAGTACAATAAACGGTGTAAATAAAAACATGCCGAAAAACGCCAAAACAACGGCAAAAAAAAATGACCGTTTTTTTCCGAAATCTAGTGAAAAAAGTGAAAAAACGGAAAAAAAAAAGTTGAAAATAGAAAATGTGGAACATGTAGTAAAAAATGATAATATTTCAGTTGAAGACCTACAGTTGTTTAGTAGTATTGATATAATATATCAAAATGAAAATGTGCCAAAAAACGCGAAAACACTCGCAGAAAAAGTTGAAAAAAAAAATGGCAAAAAATTTCAAAAAAGTGAAAAAACGGAAAAAAAAAAGTTGAACGACGAAAATGTGGAACATGTAGCAGAATATGAAGAAAAATTCATGGATGTATTAAACTTTCATAGTAGCGATGAAGCAAGATGTAAAAATGAAAATATGCCAAAAAACGCCAAAACACTCCCAGAAAAAGTTGAAATAGACCCATATGAAAGTAGTGAAAAAAACGATGAAAAAAAAATAAAAGTTCAATCTTTGAATCATGAAGTAGAAAATGTGAAAAAAATAGTAGATACCTTGATACTAAATCAAAGTAGTTTTTTAGAGTATGCAAAAAAGAAGGGGTCTAAAAACGCGAAAAGTATGGCAAAAAACGAAAATATTTGCAATTTATGTGGAAAAGAATATAAATATCCACAAGGATTATATCGCCATAGAAAAAAATGCGGGTTTGTGGGCGATAAAAATAATAATATGATTGATGACAGTAATACTTTATTGGATATAGTTATAAAAACTCAAAATCAGCTAATAGAAAGTCAAGAACAAACAAAAGAATTGTGTAATGAAATTATTAAATTAAAAGATACTAGCAGAATAATTAATAATACGTATAATCAAAACGTTAATATTAATTTATTTTTAAATGAAGAATGTAAGGATGCTATGAATTTAACTGATTTTTTAAGTAAAATACAAATGACCCTTGCAGACCTGGCTTATACAAAAAATAATGGAATGATAAAGGGTATTACAAATATAGTGATTAAAAATCTTGAAGAAACTCCTCCAACAGAACGACCAATACATTCTATTAAAGATGAAGAAGGCTCGCAGTTATATATAAAAGAAGACAACACATGGGGTAGTGAAAACGAAAAAGGAAAAATAGAAAAATCAATTGATGCTGTATCTAAAAAACAATTAAATTTGATGAAGGAGTGGGAAAAACAATATCCCGATTGGAATAAAACAGATAAAGGTCAAGAGGAATATATGGAAATATGCAGAATTATTTTAGGAGGAACCACCGAATCTGACCTAGAGAAAACAAGAGATTTGATTTTAGAAAGAATACCAGAAACAAATGTAACATACGGAAAAGATGATCTAATAGAATAATTGCGATAACCATATCATTTAATTTACCCTAATATATCATAAAGATGATAGTAGTCGTAGGAAGCGGAGGAAACGGTCAAACTTATTTTATGGAATTCTTAAAAATAAATAATGTATCTATTAATGATACTACAGATAAAGATGGACTAAAACATTTATCAACTCCAGAAAAATTAAAACAAAAAAATATTTTTAAAAGTGTATCCAAATGCATTTTTCTATATAATGAACCGTGCAAAGCTATTGCATCGTTTTTTAGAAAAAAATGGCACTGGAACCAAATGAAAAAGTTGGAAAATCCTTATAATCTTAAAAAAAATGAGGTTGCCGATTTAAATACTTTTTGCAGTCTAGTAAAAGAAAAAGGGAATGATTTATTTGGAATTGAACATCAGTTTGAAAAATGGTTGAAAAATGATTTGGAAATACCAATTTATTTTTTAGACTTTAATGATATATTAAAAGATAAAGAAAAATTAAATTTATTTGTTGGTAAAGAATTAGATTATAAAAAATTTAAAAATCTTAGTTTTATGAGAAATCTAAGGTTTAAACACAGCAATATAGAAAATGATGTGATTGAATTTTATAAAGAGTTGTATCGTAGTATTAAAATAAAAGGTAATAAATATAATAATAGCCACGCGTATAGTTAAATATAAGGCCTTTTTTTGTTTTTACTGAAATTTTTTCCGGCAAAATTAAACATAATATGTTTGTTTCCACCGTTAACACGATGTAATATATCTATAAATTCTGGATTTATATTATGTTTTTGAGAGATTAATCCCCATAAAGGCTGATCTCGGTAAGATATTTTTTGCGTGATATAAATATTCCAAAAATTAGAAAATGCGTCTGTAATTTTTTTGTTTTTTGGATTATATCCAAAGCTAGTATTTTCTGTAATTTTTTTGTCTTTGCAATTATTTTCTATTAAAAAACTAATAAGCTTGTTCATATTTTCCCGGGTATCTTTTTTAGAGCGCACAATATTCATACACTCTTTTTTAGGTCCGTGTTTTTTATCATGTAATCTTTGAATAATTCCAGATTCACTTTTAATAATTATATTTGCATAATGATTCCAATCCATTAAATGATTTGGGATATAACATGAATCACAATAAAAAATTACATCATAATCTTTATGTAAAATATCCTTCAGATACTTCCATCCCATAAATTTTATATATCTTGATTTATATATATTACTTTTTTTATCATCAAGATCATTTTTTTTTATATACGTATTAAGTAAAGAATCGTCCATTTTAATAATAGTCCATCCTTTACTATCCTTGAATTTTTCTTTGGAGAGATTAGTAAATAAGAAAAAGTCGTAATTACCAAAAGGATTAAACTTACCTGGAGTATCAGTAGGATAATCATTACTAGATACTATTGTAGTTAAAAAACAGATCTTCATTATAGTTATACAGATTATTTTATTTGCAAAAAATAATATATATCGTTAGGTTAATGGGAAATGCATTACTTTGGCCGTGCAGTAGTTGTAATATAGATACCACCGTATTAAAGGCTCGTTGCTTTAAATGTGGAAAAGGATGTTCTAAAAATCGTGATGACTTATTTTTATGTAAAATCATTCACTGGGGTAAGTATAATGGAAGAACAGTTTGCTCTGATTGCTTGTATGTTTAATTTATCTTAAAATATTTAATATAAATTAAAAAGCTGTTCCAAAAGAGCCTCCAAGAACTTCATTTGCGGCTAAAAGCGAATCGCTCGGTAGTTGCGCGTTTACCAGAGGATTTTGAGGTCCACCATACATATGATCAAATGATTGTCCTCCACCTCCATTTATAGTATTAACCATGTTTTGAGCCTGAGTAGGTTGTCGTGCTTGTTGCAATCCTTGAGTCATAATTCCACCGCCGCCACCGCCACCGCCACCGCCACCGCCACCACCATTATTTTGATTTTGAGCACCTTCCTGTTCGGGTTTTTTACCTTCTATCATATCAAATAATCGGTCAATTAAAATATTAGTTTTTTCACCAAGTTTGGTATGTAAGCTTAATACAATCACTAAAAATCCAAGGACTATATTTGTAACGTGGAAGTCTTGATATTTAATTTTACTATAAGTAGGAACTGCTAAAATTAATCTATGTATCATAAATATTCCTAAAAACATAAAAGCAATTTGTCCAATAACCTCGGCCAAAACCTCAACACTTCCTTTTTCCTCATCGGCCTCTGGAATGAATTTTTGCACCGTTTTATTTAAAAGCATAATAGGAACAACACTGAGCAACGAATATTGCATAATATTTAGAACCTCACTTTGAGTATCTTCATCAAAATTAAATATTTTTCCAATAATATTTTCTTTAGGGGTTGATTCTCCTCCTTCCATATGATTTATGAAAAGAAATTAAAAATTAATAATATTATATTATTAATGTTAAAAAGAGTAGCAGAACCTGCTAAAATTAGGGACAATAAAAAACATGAGGAAAACCAGTATTTAAATTTAATTAATGATATAATAGTTTATGGCGTAGACGAAGAAGGAAGAAACGGTATTGCACGAACCGTATTTGGTTCAGCTATGCATTTTTCGTTAGAAAATAATACTTTACCTTTACTAACTACGAAAAAGGTCGCGCATAAAACATGTTTAAAAGAATTACTTTGGTTTGTTCATGGTTCAACTGATAATAACCTATTAAAAGAACAAAATGTAAAAATATGGAACGGTAATGCATCTAGAGAGTTTTTAGATTCGCGTGGTTTGTTTCATTATCAAGAAGGCGATTTAGGTCCAGTATATGGACATCAGTGGAGACATTTTAATGCTACGTATGATACATGTAAAAGTGATTATAGCAATAAAGGCGTAGATCAATTAAAAAATATAATAGAACAATTAAAAGATCCAAAAAGTAGAAATTCTCGTAGATTAATAATGTCTGCCTGGAATCCAATACAGTTAGATGAAATGGCTTTACCACCTTGTCATATATTGGTTCAGTTCAACGTAATAAATGGAAACCAATTAAGTTGCAGTTTGTATCAAAGGAGCGGTGATGTAGGTTTAGGAGTACCATTTAATATCGCATCCTATAGTTTTTTAACACATTTGATAGCAAAACACTGTGGTTTAAACGCCACAGATTTCAATTATTTTTTAGGAAATGCACATATATACGATGATCATATTGAATCATTAAAGATCCAAATGAAAAGAGAACCCCACGCATTTCCAACGATAGAAATTAAAAACATATATGAAGATATAAACAACTATAAAATAGATGATTTTGTAGTTAAAGACTATACACATCATGATATTATTAAAATGGAAATGCGTAAATAAACTACTTTAAATTTACTTTATTAATATATTAATGAGTGCAAAAGCAGCTATGGCTAGACGAAAACAAAGAGCTACTTCAACAGCACAGCCGGCTCAACAAAGACCACCGAGCGTTCAACAAAACGTTCAGCAAAACGTTCAGTCGCGTGTCACCTCTCCTATGCCACAGGGAAAATTTAATGTAAATCAATTTATGATTTTTCTAAATAACAAGATTGAGAATATTGATAATAGAGTGAATACGGAACTTAGTGAATTAAAGGGTACTCTAAATAAAGAACTACAGGAATTAAAAGGCAAAGATGTTACTCATAATATAGATATTTTAGAACAAACCGTTGAAACACAAAAATTAAAAATAGCTAAGTTGAATAGTTATATTAACGATTTGCAAAGCAATTATTTAGTTTTAAATACTTCTTATATAGCTTTAAAAAACAACTTAAAGCCCGAAACACGCGACGTCAGTTCAGAAACGGATCATAGCGAACTATTGAAAGTAGATTTAACGAAAGTTCCTATAACCGAAGAAGAAGAAGAGGAAGATGATGCCGAAGAAGAAATGCAACAACCTGAACCGGAACCCTTAATTACAGAAGAATCTCAAGAAAATCTATTAATGGATATTATGGAAAAAAAATAATTAGGAATTATACAATCTTCTAAAAATTACCTTTACGCATACCACATAAAGCAACCCGCTCGTAAATAATATTAAAAACCAAATTCTAGGATTATCTTTAATATAATCTATCATAGTTTAATTGTATTTAATATTATTTTTTAATATAGAAATTTCTTTTAATAAGTTATCCTTTATTTCTTTTTCTTTTATTAGGTTTATCGTTTTTTCAATAGATTCAATTGTTTTTTTCGTGTTAAAAGATTGTATTTCTTTACAATAAGATTGAAAAATGTTTATTTCGTCGCTAAATAAAGGCATATAAAAATATACATATTTTTATTTTATATAATTGATATAAATATTATCATGGTAATTGTTTAATGCACCACAATTCGGTAAAACTAGCAAAAACCGTTTTATATGCAACAGGGTTTGGAATTTATATGGGAATTGGAACAGCGTTTGTTTATAAGATATTTCCTGGAGAAAAAACATTTGTTTTACCGTATATTTATATTAATCGTAGTGTCAAATAATTTTATTAAAAAATTGAAATTAAAATAATTCGTAATTAATAGTTATAAATCATGAAGTTGCACATTAAAATCAAAGAGGATTGTGAAAAGTTTTCTACTATTCTATCGAATTTGCACCGTTTTAGTGATAATGTAATTCTATTCTTTCATAAAGACCACTTTTATGTACAAGGAATGGATTTTTCACAAGTAGCGTTATTTGAAGTAAAATTGGATGCAGACTTTTTCGACCACTATTCCTTAGATGAAGGGGACTCGAGTAATATTGGAATCAAATCGGCTATCATACAAAAAATAATGAATACAAGGAATGTAGACCAAAATATAACCTTGGAGTATAATGGCAATCCTAATACGGTCTCAATTTCATTTGAAAATACAAAAGATGATTCACCAGACTTTCCAAAATACTTTGAATTACCGCTCATAGAAATTGATACTCCTTTGCTATCCATTCCGGATAAGGAGTATCCAGTAGATTTTTCAATTTCAACCAAAATTTTTAGCGGACTAATAAGCGACCTTTTGCTTTTTGGAGAAAATATAAAGGTTATATGTGATGAAAATAAAATACTTATGAATTCGGCTGATTACGAAGGCTCTATTAAAGTAAAATTGTTTGATGAAAGTGATACCAATTCAAAAATAATAGATTACGCCATCGAACAAGACTTTAGTTTGGATATTGAATTTAGTAATAAGTATTTTACACAATTCTGTGCTTTTTCAAAATTGTCTGATATGATCAACCTTTACTATGCAAATGATATGCCGATGCAATTGAAATATCAAATTGCAGAAAATTCTTATGCTAGGTTTTATTTAACTTCTTTGGCGGAAGATTAGTGCTTTAAATAAGTAAGAATAAGTAAAAATAATTATATAAATTATTTAATGGAGTATTCCTTTATTACGGTAGCAATATTTAGTATAATTTTATTTATTTATTTACATGTATTTTTTAATTTAAAAACTAGTAATGAACTGGAATTATACGAAATAGAACCTCCTTCAAAAGAAAAATTACATGAAATATGTGATTTAAAACAACCCGTAATGTTTAGATTTGACAGCGATTATTTAAATGAAAACCTATCTCTCGGGCTTTTAAATTCTTCGTATGGAAGTTTCGATGTAAACGTTAGAGAGATGAATGATAATGAAGATGAGCTCTATGTTCAACTTCCTTACAATATAGCAACCAAATTATTTAAAACCGAAAAAGAAAAGAAGTTCTATTTAGACAATAATTATGAATTTTTAAAAGAATCTCGACTGTTAAAACATTTTCAGTCGGCAGATGAATTATTAAGACCGACTATGGTAAGTGAATGCAATTATGATATAATTAGAGGAACGAACGATGCTAACACCTGTTTGCAATACTCTTTAGACAACCGAAATTTTTTCTATGTTTGCGAAGATACTATTAAAGTTAAATTAATACCTCCCATATATAGTAAGTATTTACACACAGAAAACGATTATATTAATTTTGAATTTAGATCTAAAATAAATCCGTGGAACGTAGATAAATGTCATAGCATAGATTACAATAAAACACATTCATTTGACGTAGATGTAGGAAAAGGCCAAATTTTGTTTATACCTAATTATTGGTGGTATTCCATAAAATTAACCGATAAAAGTAATGTTTTAAAATTTTCATATAAAACATATATGAATACAGTAAGTATTTTACCACAGTTATGTTTATCTTTTTTACAGCAAAGTAATGTAAAAAGAACGGAAAATAAATCGTCGGAAAGAATAATAAGTTTAACTGAAAAAATTGATATATCTAATAATAATATTAGTTTAGATAATGACCTCGGTTCAGTTGATTAATATCGGCGACAGAAATTATACAGAATGGAATATAGAATACAAGGAAGGAGAGATAGATAATGATTTTTGTATAGACCCCGCATTAAATAAATTATTTGATGGTGATTTATTTAAAGTTTCAGGTAAGAAAGTGGAATTATTGAAATCAAGTATTAGAACATCAAAATATATATGTGGAATATTGGTTTTAAGTCAAAATAAAACCTTTGGGAAGCACAAAGGTAAACCGCTTTTTAAATGCATACCTGGTAAAAATACCTTGCCTATGTTTCTTATTCCGTATGAACAAAAAAACAGTTTCTCAAAAAACTATAAAAACAAATATGTTATCTTTTCGTTTAGCGAGTGGAACGGTAAGCATCCCATGGGGAAACTATTAAACGTATTCGGTGATGTATCTGATATGCAGGCTTTCTACACCTATCAGCTATATTATCGTGAAATAAATATTCCTTACAAAAATTTTATATTTAATACAAAATATCTTGAAAAACAAGATTACTTTGATGTAAGTAGAATATTGAATAAGTATCCTAGTATCGTGAATATGGAAAAGGAAAACGTATTTTCAATTGATCCGGAAGGTTGCTTGGATTTTGATGACGCCGTTAGTATAAGAAAAAATAAAACTACCAACTATATCTTAAGAATTTATATTTCAAATGTTTCTATATGGCTTGATTATTTAGACCTATGGAAACACTTCTCAGATAGAGTATCCACTATCTATTTTCCAGATAAAAATCATCCTATGATGCCACCGGTATTAAGTAATAAACTTTGCAGCCTACAAAAAAATCAAAAAAGAATCGCCTTCGTATGTGAAATATATATAGAAGAACTTAAAATAGTAGATGTTAAGTATTTTAATTCTTGTATTGTTGTGAAAAATAATTTTGTTTATGATGAGGATTTGCTTATGAAGAGCAAGGATTATCTACGATTACAGCATTTAACTAAAGATCTAAATGAGAAAAAAGAAACGAATTATTTGCCGGTTATAAAGGATAGTCATGATGTGGTTGCATATTTGATGATTTTAATGAATCATTTGTGTGCAAAAGATTTGGCAAGCCATAAAAATGGTATCTATAGAAGTCTTGTCATGAAAGAAGGTGAAATAGATAGTGTTCCCGAGGATATTAGAAGTTTCATTTATTTACTTAAAAATAGTAGTGGTAGTAAGTACGTGGAATTTAATGATAAAATAGGACACGCGGTTCTTAAACTAAGTCAGTATGTCCAAATTACTTCACCGATACGAAGACTTACCGATTTATTGAATATGATTCAATTTCAAAACAATCATTCACTTGTAAGGTGGAAGAATGATGGAGCGACAAAAAAGTTTTATCTGGGATGGCTGGAGAGATTACAATATATTAATGAAAAAATGAAACAAATTAAAAAAGCCCAAAATGATTGCAATTGTTTACATGCATGTACTACAAATAGCGATATAATAGACAATTTTCACCAAGGATATATTATTGAAAAAGAAAAGGAAGAAAGTCTATTTCATTATATGATTTATTTAAAAGAGCTTCAAATGATGGTTAAAATGAAAAATATTTTAGATTTACCAATATACAGTAATCATAAATTTAAAATATTTGTATTTTGTGATGAAAATAGTCTTAAGCAAAAGGTAAGGGTTCAGTTGTTTTAATTTAAGTCAGAAATGAGTGAGTGAAAAAAAAATTGAAAACCTTTTCTGTGAATGAGGTAGTGATATACAAAGGAATATCCTAGGCCATTTTAAAATGACCGAACACACGATGCCTACCTTTACGGAGAAAGAGAGAAAGTACTATGACAAGTTTTCAGCGGATGCAAAGTATAAGAGTCCTGAAGAGGAATTCCTTCAGTTTTCCTCTTTGCAGGAGAAAGCTTGTTCCAAGTGCGACAAGAACCTGAAACTGTACCTATACAAGGGAAACACCAGCGGGAAACATGCCTTCGACCGGAATGGATACAGATTGCGTCGCCCCGAGTGTCCTGACTGTGGTTTGTTAGACAGTCAAGGAAAAAATCAAGCAATAAAACTAGCAAAAAGCCTGGGAATACCATACAAAGCGCCGCCGGGGACCTGTTGCGCACTTTGCGGTAAGCCAGAGGGAAGTCAATCCCTAGTGTTTGATCACTGCCACAAGACAAATACTTTCCGCGGATACCTACACAACTCCTGCAACCGCTCCATGGGTGTGTTGGGTGACGACGTGGAAGGACTTATGCGAGCGCTCAACTTTTTGAACAAATCAGAGAAGAAAAAAATTGTACAAAATGAAATTACGGGGGAGTTGGTGATAGTAGAGTAGATAGAGAGATTATGTATAAATGAATTCTAGATTACTTTTTTTATGGAAAATTCATTCGCTGTTTTGACAACTTAAAATATAGTTCCTTTAATTCAATACCAATAAACTTTCTATCTGTATTCATACATCCTATACCAGTAGTCCCAGAACCCATCGCATTATCCAAAACGGTTTCACCTGGATTAGAATAGGTCTTGATAAGATATTCAATAAGTTTTACGGGTTTTTGAGTTTCATGTATGGTGTCAGATTCTATTTCGAACTCTATCATTTCCGTAGGATAATTAGTAAATTTTTGAGAATATTCGCTATTACTAATTAATTTATTATTTGGACCAAGATGATGCGATTGATTTAACATTTTTCCAATTCTTTCCTTACTATTTTTCTTTTTAATATCAACCGGTATAAGATTTTGCGGATTATAAGTCATATTCCCTTTATGCCTTGAAGCCGCTGCAGCACCCCCTTTTGAAAACACGCAGATGTCTTCTGTGCATTTCATCGGTCTATAATTGGCTAATAGAAACTGGGTTGTCTTATTTTTTTTCCATATCAAGTTATATTTAAACCATTCGTAGTTTGAAGATACAAGCATACTTGTAAATGGTTGTTGTCCAAACAATAGTATTACACCAGAAGGTTTTTTAATAATTCTTTTATAGTGTTCCCAAAGTTTTTCTATATCAATAACTGTATCCCATTTACACTTTGTAGTTCCGTAAGGTAAATCACAAAGTATTAATTCAACACTATCGTCAGGTATTTCTTTCATTCGTTCTAAACAATCTCCATACAAAAGAGTAATACCATCGGTTTTAACTTCATCTAAAGTACGTTTTTCTATTTCTAACATGAGATTTTCTTGCTTTTGTTTTTTTTCTTGAGCGGTCATTTTTTTTTGTTTTTCTTCAACTTTTAGAGATTCCATTATATTTTATATTTTTTCATATTATTTAATATCAATTTTTTACTAACAATACATAATATTATCATCACAATATTCTTTGATAATTTTCATATCGGGTATGGTTCTTTTAGGAGTTTTCCATTTTCTATCTCTATACCATATAAATTCAAAATTATTTTTTTTACATTCTTCTAAACAAAAGGCCATATGATTTTTTACTTCTTCTTTCTTTAATTTTGAAAATTTCTTTCCTATATAACACTCTAATAAGTATAATTCAAATGCACGTTTATTATTTGGTTCTTTAACAACAAACATCTTTAACATGTTTTCTATTGTTCCACATACTAAAACATCTAAAAAATATCCTCCTACAGTATTTGTATAAATACCTGTTATAGCCATAAGCCTATCTGCGTATAAATCACGAGTTGTATCTATGAGATTTCCAAAATCTTTAGAGAAAATGTCGGTTCTTGATTTTAAAACATATTTATAACCAAGTTTTTTAGCTTCTAAAATGCCGTTTCTAATGGGTAATAATTGGCGATTATGTTTGTGTTGATCATTTTTTAATGAGGAATCGTCGTTCAATATCACGAGGAAATCGTGGTTTTTTAATTTTTGAATTAAACTTTCATCGGTATTGTTCCAAAGGGAAAGTAATTTATCTTTTACATCGATGTAAGATAGTATTAATCTCTCCGTAAATTCTTCGTTTAATTGTCCTGTTATCAAAATAACAGTATCACTCATATAGATAATAAAGTTATTTGTATTTATTTATATAAACACAAATATATAAAATACATGATGAGCAAGAGAAACATAACTAAATTATTGGTTAGTTCAGTTGGGATATATTTTTTATATCGTTCATGTAAAAATATGGCAAGTATAGAATATGCAAATAGTGTATCTAATATTTATGAATATTTTAGTAGAAAATACAAAGTAAAGACACCTTCCGCCACTAATAGGATTATCAATAAAAAAATGGAACGGATTGAAGAAAAAAACGAAATAATAGAGCCATACGTTTTAGTAAATAATAATCCGGAAGAAATATCAGAGTTAGTATTTTTAGAAGTAGGTAATTATTTAAGTAGATTAGAGCATTAATTTATAGTACCATATAATTATATTGTGGTGTGTTAGGAATTTTTTTGTAAAATGAATATACATATTTAGTTATTAAAACTTGAAATGTAAGTAATACACTAGATAAAATAATAGGCATTTTTAAATTTTTTAAAAAAAGGTAATTAGGGAAATTACTTTGCTGTTGTTCTTTAATTTTGTAATTTACGGCTAAAACAATTAAATATGAAAGTATATACATTTTACATAAAAGTTGTGCGTATGAATAAATTAAATAGAAATAAATTTTTTTTTTATCAAATGAATCTGCGCCAGAATATCCGCAACATGAAATAATACACAACAATATAGGGTAATAAAATCCATATATGGTATAAGATATATTAGCTATAAAATCCATGATAGATAAGCCTTTAACAATAGATGCTTCGTATTCTATTTCTTGTGATAAAATATAATTATTATTAGGAATATATATAGGTATTTGATTTGGCTTATATTTGACAGGAGTTGTACTAGAATTTATATATCTTAAACCATATTCGTTTTCATTACATTCTATTATATATGGATTATTTTTGTTTACAATAGGAATGTTTGGTTCTAAATCTTGTTCTACGGTGGAATCCGAATCGTATTCGCATTCGTATTCTTCTAGCATGTAAATATATATATAGTAATCATTAATTTTATATATATATATTTATTTAAGTTTGTGTACAACATACAAAAATGTTTGATGTCCGTCTACCAAAAAGGTTTCTAGGTTTGTCCCTTGTGATACAATTTGGTCAATAACAACCCAGTTGGCATATTTCATCTTTCCAATATCTTCTATTACAATCCAACCATTTACATTTAAGTTTTCTAGCGCGAACTGTAAAGTATTTAAATTAGCACATACATTATGCAATCCATCATCTATCACAAGATCATATTTAATATTATCGAATGCTTTTTTAAGTTCGTCGAACGTTTCTTTTTTCATTTGATCTACATAGGTGGTTTGTATTCTTTCTTCTTGGAAAAGAATTTCTTTGTCCACATCGGCACCGTATAAGTTAGCGTTAGGTAAATATTCTTTTAGAGCTTTTAAAGATGCTCCAGGGCTTCCATTTTCACCCATATTTGAAGCAATAGAAGTATTATTTGTTCCCAAACCAATTTCTAATATGTTTAACTTACCATCTAGTCCTAGATTTCTTAAGATATTATCATACACAAAATGATAGTTATGGAATCTAGGTTTTTTTGGATTATTTGCTTTATCTGAATTATATTTGTTAAAAAGATCGCCCAGTGTCTCTGCTTTTCCGCTATTAAAATTACTAATATGAAATTTTTTAACAACTGGAGCATTTACATGTCTTACTAAATTAAATAGTTGTGGTATAAATCTTCTTGCTGCTTCAGGCCAGTGGTGTTTGTTTTGATTGTCGTTCGCAGAATCACTATTAAAATTTTCCTTTAAAATTGCAATAGACATTATGATAATTTATCTTATTTTAATTGATATATATTTACGTATTAAATATACAAAGATTGATTTACAACAATATGCTTAAGAGTATTTTCTTGTATATGTTTACATTTTTCAAGTAAATTTAAATCGTTAATTATTTCAGAAATACTTTCTATTTCACTTACTATATTATTAATTTTTAGGATTGCTTTTATAAATTCTCCTAAAAACACTCCTTTTTCATGATAAATTCTATTAATAACACTTTTACATTCACTTTCGTTTTTAGCTTTGCACCAGTCCATAACATAAATGACTAAATCAAATTGCATATCGTACGATTCTCCGGTATCAAGAAGATTTTTTTGCTCAAAATGATAAAAATCATCATATTCATCTTGAATAGAGTTTATGATTTCAGTAAGAATACTAGAATTTGATTTTACGCTGTGGTCTTTTGCTTCATCCTGGATATTGACATTTGTAAAACAACTAAATAGTCCGGCTAGTTCTATATAAGAAAGGTCTTTGAAATTATTATATTTTATCATATTGTTGGTAAATGCTAAACTATGAACTTCTTTTAAGTTAGATGCTATTATTCCATCATTACTAAGACCAATTAAATTAGTTTCTGGTATTCTCATCAAATAGCCATAATCTAATAGATATGTTTTCATAACATTTATTTTATTTATGATGTAATTTTTAGTATGACTTATATCATCTTTTAAGCTAAATAGATGCTTACATAAATGTCTATGACTTTCAACCGTTATAACGTCATTTTGAATATTTGGATAGGTTTTTTCTATAATTTTGATCTCCTTTAAAAGTCTTTTTTTTGTTTTATTACTTGCCATTTCCAAAGAATTTTTATATTCAACGTATTCATTTACAACCGTTTCGTTTGTAGTCATATTTTTTATAATAAGGTCGCCTTCTTTTTTATTTTGCTCGGCATCTTCGATAATTTTTTGTTGTTGTTTTAATTCATTAGTAATGTCATTTGTTATCATACTAGTGGAGGTATATTCCATAATATCATCTTGGTAAATAGGTATTAAATTTAACAAAAAACCATAGGACATTTTAAATCTAGAAACTAGGCGGTCTGGAGTATTACTTAATATTTTTTCATACTCCATAGCAGGCGGTGCATCAAATAAATTACTTAAATGTATAACGATTCCTTTTGTATCAAACCCTCGTCTTCCGGCTCGTCCTGCTTGTTGAGTATATTCATGTGAATGTAAAAATCTTCTACCTGTTCCATCAAATTTATTAACATCTGTAAATATAACAACCTTTGTTGGCATGTTTAATCCTACAGAAAAGGTTTCTGTAGCAAATAGTAGTTGTATAAATCCTTTTGAAAACAATATTTCAACCATTTCTCTTAGTATGGGTATAATACCTGAATGATGAATAGCTACACCTTTTTCTAGAAGTTTAACCATAAAGGTAAATTCTGGTAGTTGTATAAACTCTTTATAGTTAGGCAATTTCATCAATATTTTTTCACACTCTTTTTTAATTATTTGTACATTTTTGGGGTCGCTGTGGAGATTTGATGTAATTTCACTAGCATATATCTCTACATTTTTTCTTGAATAAATAAAGCATATAGCTGGTAGTAAGGACATCTTTTTTAAATACCGAGCGACGTTATTTATAACAGCGGATCTTTTAATCGTCATTTTATTTTTTTCCAAATATGTTTTAATCCTTTTTACTTTACTAAACGCAGTCTGTAGAAAATCACCCTTGCCCTTTTTTACTAGAATAGGCTTATTAATGGTTTCTTGAATAAAACCTTTCATGTTTGGATCCTTTATTTTTTTAATATCGCTGTCATTTGCAGAAATCCACAAGTGATGTTCTAAAGGTACGGCTCGTACTGAACAAGGTGTAAGAACAACCTCTTTATGTTTTTTAATATCTTCGACCCATTTGCCAAATTTTTCTGGTTTGTCGATCGTAGCAGAAAGCATAATAAATTGTACATTTGCTGGAGTCATCATAAAACATTCCTCCCATACGGTACCTCTTTCTGGGTCGTTTATGTAATGCACCTCATCAAAAACAATTGCACCAACTTCTTCTTCAATATTAACATTAAATTCCAAGGAAGATACGCTAGATATTTTCTTATTTACCAATTCTCTTTGGTATAAATTGTTTCTTAGGATTTCAGTTGTCATAATTAAAACATCGGCGTCTGGGTTGTCTTTGATATCACCGGTTAAAATGCCTATACTAATAGTTGGATATTTTTCTTTAAATTCAAAATACTTCTGATTAGACAACGCTTTTATAGGCGCGGTATAAATAATTTTTTTCCCATTTTTTACAAAATAATCAATAGCAAATTCAGCTGGTAATGTTTTACCGGAACCCGTGGGGGCTGTCACTAAAACATGCTTGCCATCCACAATACCTCGAAGCGCATATTTTTGCCAAATACTTAATTCAAATGAAAAATGATTAAAATATTCTTGATACTCTTTAAAATTTTCTGCATTTTCATTTTCAGGGGCAATAAATACCATTATATATGTTATCCTTTAGCATTAAAGTAGGTTTAATATAATAAAATGTTTCATTAGATATAATGAATTTAAAAATTATTATATCTTATTATAGTAATTTATCGTGGCGCGCATTTGTAAAGGATATGTTAGGTTTTAAATATAATTATAAGGTAATTGTTTATAATAAATCTAAGAAAATATTATCTCTTTCTAGTAGTGAAATTAGAGTTTTACCATTAGAGAATATAGGTAGAGAAAGCGAAACATATTTAACGCATATTATTAATAATTATGATAATTTAACAGATTACACATTATTTATACAAGATGATGTAAATAATCATATTATGGACAACAAAAAATTTATAGAGTTGTGTCAAGAAGTTATGGATAGAAATGAAAAGTTTTTTTTATTTCCTGTATCATGGAGAAAGGGGTTAAAGCCTATTATACGTAAAGTTCATAATGGACATATTAAATTACCAATATGTCCTAGTAATGATGCTATTTTTAAAATGTGCGAACATCTTAATATAAACTTACCAAAAGTATATAAAACGGAGACATGTGCTTTTTTTATTTGTCATAAAGATATGATCCGAAGTAGAAGTCTTGATTTTTATATAAAATTGCGAGAATGGTTGCTAACAGATAATAGAAATGGTTATGTTTTAGAGCATTCTTGGAAACTTGTTTTTGTAGATGATAAATAATTATAAATAACTAATATTTAGTATCTTGTCATTTATCATGGATTCAGCAAGGACTTTTGATAACTCAGAAATGTCTGTGTTAAAAAGAAAATTGAAATGTTTTTACAAGTTTTAGATAGAAACAATAAGATGCAAACAAACTATTTAAAGACTCAAAGCTTAAACATTACAAAAATGGAAGCACAAAAAAACGATTTAAAACAATTAGAAGAATACGTTGGAAAATATTATCCTATTTTAAAGGATTCGGATTTCACAACAATGATAGATATTATATATATGTCAGCTTTGCGTAACAATATTGAGATTAGCGCTCTGATTAGTGATTTATATAAAGGCATACTTGATGTAGATAATTTTAAAACAGAAAAAAGCGGTAATATTTATGAATTTATAGATGAAAAATACAGAACGTTTGCAGATCGAATTAAAGATATCACCGTTGGTTCAAATGGCGGTATGGCAAATGTTGGTAAAGGAGAATGGCTTATAAGCCTTTGTTCTGGTATAGATCAAAAAACGGATAAACCTTATGTAAATATTATTAAAAATGGACTGGGTGATTACAATATACTTGGTAAAAATGAAGAAGCAAAATGGAATGGCGGAAAAGTGGAAGTTGGAATGGCTGGAAATGAAGTTTCCAAAAAATTCAATTCATCTATTGATATTTCAGATAAAAAATGGGTACCTTTTCGCGTAAAAGATAAAAAAATATATACTGAAGAACAAATAAATCTTTATAATGCTATATATTGGAAGGTAATTTCAGGAGAACAAAATATTTCCTTAAGTGATAATGAGTTAAAACAAAAAATTATTAATATGTCTTTTATAAAAGTTTTTGAAAAAAGCGACTCCTTTATTATGTTTAATAATGATGGAAAGTTCCATCGCTTCTGCAATATAGAAGACGTAAATACATATTACCACGATAAATTGCATTTACTAAAAGGTACAACTTGTGGTTTTGAATGCCGTGCTAATCAAACGAATCCTATTGCTCTATACTGTTATGTATTTTAATATTTAAAGGTATATATGAATTACTAATCTGTCGATGGCCTATTTTGAACCTTCCGGCAAACATAAAGTTACTTTTAAAATGATCACTATTTAAATAAGATAGTATTTTATCAAAATTTATTTTTTGTTTTGGAATAAGCATTAGTAACCCCCCTCCAAAATACTGCACCTTACCTTTAAATGCAATTTGTTTTTGTCTAGTTAAACCATATATATAAATACATTCTTTTCCAAGATTTTTCTCTATCGATTTTATATTTCTTGGAGCACCCCACTCAAACCAATTTTTTTCATTAAATTTTCTAATTTGTCTATTTATTAATTCATCCTTATAACTCAATAAATATTCATTTAAATTTTGATTATTACTAGGAAACTCTTGTATAAATATATATTTATCTAGTTTTTCTTCTCCATTTAATACTTCTATATTTCCATGCTCTTTATTTTTATAAACACTTTCTTTACCGGTGACAAGACCTACATAAATATCAAAACTATCTTTAAATGAAACTTTGTTTCTAGTATTATTTTTGTTAAAAGTAATTAATCCTTCATTATTAATAATGTAAAGTGGTTGATTATTATACAAAACTTTTTTTTTTAGTTTATTATTCTTACAATACCTAAAAACTATAACATCAATAGATGCGTTTTCAAATAATTTTTCGTTATGTGGATGGTAAATATGAGTAAATGTTCCATTTGACATCATTTCGTTTAACAATTTTGAAGCACATGTTAATTTGTAAAAATCCGATGGAACAATAAATATTAATTCACCGTTATTTTCAAGTAGCTTAAAACATTTTTCAATAAAATCAATATATATATTTCCTGTAGTTGTTCTTATAAAAGGAGGATTACCTATTATTGTTTTATACTTTTTTGTAATATCTGATTTTATAAAATCACCATAAATAACGTTTTTTGGAATATTATCTAACATTTTTATTTTAGTATCTATTTCATACATATCAAACTGCATATTATTATTACTATTATATATAATTTCAATTAAATCACCTTGTCCTACAGAAGGTTCTAAAATAACATTAGGTTTATTCATTACAAATTCCCAAACTTTATTTTTTAGATCATAATTTGTAGTAAAATATTGACCCAATTCCTGAGAGTTTTTCATATAGTTAATTAAATATAAATTTGTTTTATTTTAAATCAATTTTATATCTTATATATAAAAAATATAATTACTCAAGTGAGAGCGAGTAATTACAAATATTAAAAGCCAGGTCAAAAGATATGCGTTTTCTAGCTATGCTATTGCTTTCCCTGTAATTTGTTAAAAAGAGAGAATTGTATTTGTTTCTTTGTTCATCTAGAAAATCATTCATTTTTTTTACTAATTTTTTTTGTTGTTCTAGAGTTAGTTCTTTATTTATAACTAGTGTTGCGTAGCTACGTGCAGATAATTTAGGTGTATCGTCTATAAATCGTTCATTGTCTTTAACAAGCTTAAAGCCTAATTTACTATTAGAACTATCATCAATACATTTAACTAAAATATTGGTTATGTTATCTTTTGTTTTACTTGTAGCCCTTTGAATTTTATAATCAGGATTTTGTGGAAGTTTGTAAATTTCACCCCCGATTGTAAAGTTATTTTCACAATTCAAGGTTATTTTCATTGTTGTATTTGAAGGATAAATAAATACGTTAATGTCATCATCAACGGTAGATGTTTTTTTTGTAAAATATAAACTACATACAGAATAACTTGTATCTTCAAATACCGATTCTTCAAATATATTTATGGTATGGATAGAATATATTTTTAAAAACTTTTCTCTTAGTGTTATATCGGATTTTCTTATAGAAGATATAAAATTTAAAGGTATTATGATAATACCACCACTACAAATGTTTTCTATTAAAATACTTATAAAGCATTTATATAGGTCATTACAATCGTATTTATCATAAATTTCTTTATTTTTGCTTTTGTTTCTAGCTAAATAGGGAGGATTTGTTAAAACAAATTTATCTTTGTATTGAGGTGGGTTTTTTAATGTATCTTGTTTAATAGTGTTTTCATATTTTGGATCAATATCATATATTTCAATGTGATATTGTTGTTTATTTTTTATGAAGCTTAGTAAATCACCACAGCCTACAAATGGTTCTATTATAGTAGTAATATTATCAGGTATTTGCATATTTTTAAGTATATATTCATAATTTGTTGTATAGAATTGACCTAGTTGTTTTTTAGACATTTATATTTATAATA
>MDTC01103606.1_pt1 | contig 84280 bp, 118 predicted proteins | sample 811181 | NCBI WGS metagenome assembly MDTC01 (sample SAMN05326644, study PRJNA326480) | marine metagenome | isolation source: seawater | place: Pacific Ocean: North | collected 2011
AAGTTAGTGAGATCGATCTTACTACAGTTGTCCCAGCAGTCTCAACGACTGAAGGCGCTATTGCAGGCGTTTTTAACTGGGGAACAGTAGAAGAAAGAGTACTTATTGATTCTGAAGCAGCATTAGTTGCCAGATTTGGTAAGCCTAACAACAGCACCTTCGAAACATTTTTTACAGCAGCAAACTTTTTAGCATATGGTAATGCATTATATGTGACAAGGATTGTTGACACAAACGCAAAGAACGCAGTAGTATCTGGAGCAACACCAGTAACTATTAAAAACGAAGATACATTTGAAAATGGCACATTTTCAGAATCAGCATTAACCTATGCAGCAAAGTATCCAGGAGTATTAGGTAATAGTATTAAAGTATCGATTTGTGATACTGCTGATGCTTTTTCTTCAGCTCTAGCCAATACAATAGTAATAGGTGTTGGTAGTACAACAGCAAACACTACAGATGATGAATCTACAGTAGTTAATATTGGAGATATAATTCCAGTAGGTAACAGTACAATTGGTATACAAGATATGAAAGTTACAGGAGTAAACACATCTGTAATTACATTCAAATCTAAATTTACTTTAAGTACAGACTTTACAGGTAACGCTGTTAGAAAATGGGAATTTTACAATAACGTGAATGGTGCTCCAGGAACAACATCATGGACTACAACTAAAGGTGGAGCAGGCGATGAAATCCATGTAGTAGTAGTTGATGAAGATGGTGACATTACTGGAACATCTGGTCAAGTTATTGAAGTATTTGAAGGCTTGTCAAGAGCATCAGATGCAAAATCTCCAGATGGATCATACATATATTATACTACAGCCATCAATAATAGGTCAGGATGGGTATGGGCAGTGAATCATAGAGGTGGATCTGCTTACGTAAATACAGCTGTTAATATGACAGCTCTAGGTACAACAGCTCCATTAACATCAAGTTTAACAGGAGGTGTTGATTCAGCAAGTGAATCTTCAATATCATTAGCAGATTTAGCTGTTGGATATAATTTATATAAAGATGGTGCAGACGTAGATGTATCAATGATCTTACAAGGTAAAGCAACAAACGGTACTAATAATACTGGTCTTGCAAATTATATAATTGATAATATTTGTGAATCAAGAAAAGATTGTGTAGCATTTATATCACCAGATAGAGCAGATGTTATTAATAATGCTGGAGATGAAGCAACAGATTCAGTTGCATTTAGAAATTCATTAACAGCTTCTTCATATGCTGTATTAGATTCAGGATATAAGTACCAATATGATAAGTATAATGATGTATATAGATATGTACCTTTTAATGGTGACGTAGCTGGACTTGCAGTAAGAACTGATGATTTAAGAGATCCTTGGTTTTCACCAGCAGGTTATAATAGAGGTATTATTAAAAACATTGTTAAATTGCCTTATAATCCTAGACAAGCAGATAGAGATGTGCTTTATAAAGCAGATATAAACCCAATAGTAAATTTTCCAGGTCAGGGTACAATCTTATTTGGAGACAAAACATTATTAGGTAAGCCAAGTGCATTCGATAGAATCAATGTAAGAAGATTGTTCATTGTTCTTGAAAAGGCAATTGCGACAGCTGCTAAGTTTTCATTGTTTGAATTAAACGATGAGTTTACTAGAGCACAATTCAAAAATTTAGTTGAACCATTCCTAAGAGATGTACAAGGAAGAAGAGGAATATATGACTTCGCAGTAGTTTGTGACGGAACAAACAATACTGGTGAAGTGATTGATAGAAATGAATTTATAGCTGACATATATATTAAGCCAGCAAAATCTATCAATTTTATTCAACTCAACTTTGTAGCAGTTAGAACAGGCGTTGAGTTCTCCGAAATCATTGGTAAATTCTAAGGGATAGGAGAGAGAAATGGCTTTTAATATAAATGAAATAAGATCTCAATTAGCCCTTGGTGGAGCTAGACAGTCACTATTCCAAGTGACTATTCAAAACCCTGCCAACGCTACAGCAGATTTGAAGGTACCATTCTTGGTTAAAACTGCTCAATTACCAGCATCAACTTTAGGAATTATTGAAGTACCATACTTTGGTAGAAAAGTTAGACTAGCAGGTGATAGGGTTTTTAATCCTTGGACGGTTACAGTAATAAACGACGAAGATTTTCTTATCCGTAATTCAATGGAGCAGTGGGTAAATTCTATTAACTCACTTGAAGGAAATTTACGTACAACTGGAGGTTCTGCTCCAAGTTTGTACAAAGCACAAGCACAGGTCGTACAGTATTCAAAAACAGGTACTCCAGTTCGTACATATGAGTTTAATGGATTATTTCCAACTCTTATTACTGAAATTGAAGTAAGTTGGGAATCTGTAGATCAAATTGAAGAATTTCAGATTGAGTTTCAATATGATTATTGGACAGTATCTGGACCTACCGGCGACGCTGGTGGTATATAAGATAAATAGTGAGAAGGGGTTTAATCCCCCCTTCTAAACTACTTAGGAGATATTATGGCTGAGCTATTTGGTTTTGAGATAAAACGTAAAGACAACACACAACCCCAAATTCAATCTTTTGTTGCCCCTGAAGAAAACGATGGAGCAATGTCTATCGCTGCAGGTGGTGCCTATGGACAATACGTTGATTTAGAGGGTGCAGCAAAAAATGAAGCTGAATTAGTATCAAGATATAGAAAAATGGCTATGAATCCAGATGTGGAGATTGCCGTTGATGATATTGTTAATGAAGCAATTGTATCAGATCAAAATGAAAAGGTCGTTGATATCAATCTTGATTTTACTAAACTATCGAATAATATAAAAACAAAAATTAGAGATGAATTTGATAACGTCTGTAGAATGCTAAAGATGGAATCAAAAGCATATGATGTATTTAGAAGATGGTATATTGATGGAAGAATTTACTTTCATATCATAATTGATGAAAGAGATCCTTCAGCTGGTATACAAGAATTAAGATATATTGATCCACGTAAAATAAGAAAAGTTAAAGAGATAGCTAAAAGAAAAAAGGGTCAAGTAGTAGTTACAGATATTAAAAATGAATATTATATTTTTAATGAAAAAGGATTTAACAATAAGAAAACTATGGTTGAGATACAACCTGGTATGGGTAATAGGTCTGGAATAAAAATATCTAAAGATTCAATATCTCATACTACATCTGGTATTATGGATGAAAACAATAAATTAGTTATTGGTCATTTACATAAAGCTATCAAACCATTGAATCAATTACAAGTATTAGAAGATGCATCAGTGATATATAGAATATCACGAGCACCTGAAAGAAGAATATTTTATATAGATGTTGGTAATCTTCCTAAAATGAAGGCTGAGCAATATCTAAGAGATATGATGACAAAGCATAAAAACAGATTAGTATATGATGCACAGACTGGTGAAGTTCGTGATGATCGTAAATTTATGACTATGTTAGAAGACTTTTGGTTACCAAGAAGAGAAGGTGGCCGAGGAACTGAAATAACAACATTAGCTGGAGGAACTAACTTAGGCGAAATGGATGATGTTATTTACTTCCAGAAAAAAATGTACAAGTCATTAAATGTTCCTATATCAAGATTAGAACCAGAAGCTGGTTTTACATTAGGTAGGGCATCAGAAATATCAAGAGATGAACTTAAATTTTCAAAATTTGTTGGTAGATTAAGATTAAAATTTACTGAAGTATTTGATAGTATTATGGAAAAGCAAGTATCATTAAAAGGTATTATGACTATGGATGAATGGAGAATGATGAAAGATAAAATTAATTATGATTTTGTATCTGATAATCATTTTGCAGAACTAAAGAAAACAGAGATATTGAGAGAAAGATTACAAACTCTAAATGATATTGATCCATTTGTTGGTAAATACTTTTCAGAAGCCTATATTAAGAAGCACGTATTAAACTTAAATATAGAAGAAATTGAAGATATGGAAAAACAAATAGGTCAAGAAGGACAACAAGATCCAGATCAAGAAGAGTTAGGATAATCAAATTATATAAATAAATATTTGGAGAGATAATAATTATGGCTGAATACACTGATAAAGCTCTAAAGATAGTACAGAATGCTGTTAATGCAAAACCAGTTGGAATCGTTAATGATTTTAATGATGCAATGTTAGATAGAGTGAGAGATACTATAGCTGGTAAAAAAAGAGATTTCATTAACCAATTTGCTAATGTTGCAGATGAACGTGAAAAAGAAAATGAAGAAGAAAATGAAGAAGAAAATGATGATATAGAAACTGCTGAATTGACTCCTGAAGAGGAAGCTGAAATAGACGCAGAAGAAACATCAGAAGATGATAATGATGAAGAAGATTTAGAACAAGAAGAAGATCAGCCTACAACAAACGACGAAGAGTCGGAGGAAAAAACTGATGGCTAAATTACTAAAAGACATAATTTCTGAAGTAGCTCAACCAGAGAGTGAAGGAGATAAAAACTTTAAAGATAAGCATGTCGTCCAGGATACATATCCACCATTTCAAGATGGTAAGAAAATCTGGGACATACTTAATGGAAATACAATGAAGCAAGATCATTCTAAAATATCTGGATATAAAGATGGTCAAGATCAAGAAGTATATGAAGAAAACGAAGAAGAGATTACAGAGGGTATTATAGATTCATTAAGACAAGTTGTTGAATCAGATACACCACTACAAATTACTTTGAAAGATGGTAAAGTACTAGATGTAGATGTGGAAACAGCATCTAAACTAATTGCTGTATCAGAAGAGTTAGCAGATAAGAATTTGGAAATTTTCATTAAGTCACTTGAGGAAAGTGATGTATCATTTATGAAGATGTTAGATTTTGCTGCAACTGTCTCACAATAGGAGTGTAAAATGAAACTTTTTACTGAACGCGTTGAAGATGTAAAAATATTACAAGAAGAAGATGATAAAGGTGAAAAGAGTTTTTTTATTGAAGGCATTTTTATGCAAGGAGACATAAAAAACCGTAATGGTAGAATGTATCCTAAAGAAGTATTAATTAAAGAAACAGCAAGATATAATAAAGAGATGGTAACTAAGAATAGAGCTTTTGGTGAACTTGGTCATCCAAGTGGACCAACAATAAACTTAGAGAGAGTATCTCACAAGATAACTGATTTAAAACCTGATGGTCCAAATATTGTAGGTAAAGCTAAAATTATGGAAACACCATATGGTACAATCGTAAAAAACTTAATGAAAGAAAACTGTGAGTTAGCAGTTTCTTCAAGAGGTATGGGTTCATTAAATAATAAAAATGGAATCATGCAAGTGCAGGATGATTTTCATCTTGCCACAGCAGCTGATATTGTTGCTGATCCATCAGCTCCTGATGCTTTTGTAAAAGGTATTATGGAAGGTGTTGAATGGGTAAACATAGATGGAAGCTGGAAAGCACAACAAGTAGTTGAAGAAATTCTGGAGACAGGTAATCGTTCTGTAAAAGAGCTCAGTGAGCAGAAGCTCAAACTGTTTGATAAGTTTCTGAAATCGCTAATTTCATAAATGTATAAATACTATGAAAGATATTTACTTTATAAGGGAGTCTTTAAATGTCTAATAAAGAACTAGAGCAAATTGCAGAGGATGAGCAGCTAGACGAGTTTAAGGCCACTGGTGAGCCTTCAGAAGTGCCTGAGCCTACTGCAACAAAAAATAATTCAAGAAAAGCTGATAAGTCTGCTGGTGATAAATCTACGCCTAAACTAGATGATAAGACACCTGGACAATCCAAATCTCAAATGATAGCCGCAATGGTGATAAAAGGTAATAAGATGTCTAAAGGAGATCTTACGAAACTTCATAGCAGCATGATGGGAAAAAATGCAGCTTCAATTAAACCCAAAGGGGATGCTAAATCCGTAACATACAAAGAAGATATCGATGATATGTTTGGAACAGATTTAGATGAAAATTTCAGAGAGAAAGCTGAAACAATTTTCTCAGCTGCAGTTAATGCTAAAGTAATAGCAGAGACAGCTAGAATTGAAGAAGAGTTTGAGTCAAAGATCGATGAAATGAAAAAAGATATAGAAGAAGATACTGCTACAAGAGTAGATCATTATCTGAACTATGTAACTGAAGAATGGGTCAAAGATAACGAAGTAGCAATCGAATCAAATTTTAAAGTAGAGATTGCCGAAAGTTTAATGACCGGTTTAAAGAAACTTTTCGTTGAAAACCATATAGAGATTTCTGATGACAAATTAGATGTAGCTGCTGAATTAGCAACATCTTTAGAAGAATCAGAAGCAAAGCTAAATGAAGAAATTGAATCTAAAATACAATTACAACAAGTTGTTGAAGAGTATAAAAGAAAAGATGTTATCATTGAAGCTTCAAATGGTTTAGTTGATACTCAAAAAGAAAAATTACAATCATTAGTTGAAGGCATTGATGCATCAACTATAGATGAATTTTCCAAGAAGGTAACAATAATCAAGGAAAATTATTTTGGTGAAAAGCAATTGGTTACTGAGTCTGTGGACGAAGAGCCTATCGAAACTGATGAAGAGACAACGAAGGTATCTAGCGATCCTACAATGTCAAATTATGCCGCAGCCATTACAAGAACCGTAAAAAGATAAATAATACGGAATAACTGTTAATTAAAGGGAGAGACAATTATGTTAACAGAAACATTATCAAAAAAGTGGCAGCCAATAATTGAGCATAATGATCTGCCTGAGATCAAAGATGCCCATAAAAGGTCTGTTACAGCTCAACTACTTGAGAACACTGAAGTAGCTCTTAGAGAAGGATCTACTTATTCAACTCAATCACTATTATCAGAAGCAGCTCCTGTTAACGCAACTGGTGCTGGTATCGACAATTACGATCCAGTATTAATCAGTTTAGTTAGAAGAGCAATGCCTAACTTAGTTGCATATGACTTATGTGGTGTCCAGCCAATGACTGGTCCAACAGGATTAATCTTTGCAATGCGTTCAAGACAAACTGACCAATCAGGTAATGAGGTTTTCTACAACGAAGCAGATACAACATTTTCAACAGTAACAGCCAGTGCTAATACACTTGGTGACAAGCATGTTGGAACAGCTCCTGCAACAGCAAACAATGCTGAAGCTGGATTGTATAACTTTGGTGACGCAATGGCTACTTCACAAGCTGAAGGTTTAGGTTCATCAGGAAACGTTGCATTTGCTGAAATGGCTTTCTCAATTGAGAAGGTATCAGTAACAGCTGGTTCAAGAGCTCTTAAAGCTGAATACACAATGGAATTAGCACAAGACTTAAAAGCTATCCATGGTTTAGATGCTGAAACAGAATTATCAAATATTCTTTCAACAGAAATTTTAGCTGAAATCAATAGAGAAATCATTAGAACTATCAACATTACTGCTAAGCAAGGTGCTCAAACAGATACAACTAACCCAGGTACATTTGATCTAGATACAGATTCAAATGGTAGATGGTCAGTTGAAAAGTTCAAGGGACTAATGTTCAATATTGAAAGAGATGCTAACCAAATTGCAAAAGATACAAGAAGAGGGAAAGGTAACGTGTTAATCTGTTCTTCCGATGTTGCTTCTGCATTACAAATGGCAGGTGTTTTAGATTATACACCAGCTTTAAATAGCAACAACTTAGACATAGATGACACAGGAAATACATTTGCTGGAGTTCTTAATGGTCGTTACAGAGTATATATTGATCCATATACAACAGGTAACTACTACACATTAGGATACAAAGGTTCAAGTGCATTTGATGCTGGTCTGTTTTATTGCCCATACGTACCGTTACAAATGGTTCGTGCAGTAGGCGAGAACACCTTTCAACCAAAAATTGGATTTAAGACACGTTATGGTGTTGTAGCGAATCCATTTGCTGATGGTGCAACAGCTGGTAATGGTGCTTTAACAAAAGACTCTAATGTATATTACAGAAGAGTAATGGTTACAAACATCATGTAATGTTAGTTTACTAATATTCAAAGGGTGGCTTTTGCCACCCTTTTTTTATGTATAAATATACATATAATATAATTAGTAGGATAATATAATGAGTGTACTATCACAAGCTCCAGCAAATAAAAATTTTCTATCAAGTTTAAAATTTAGATTAGATATTAAAAAATTACCTCACACCTCATATATGTGTCAGTCAGTAAATCTACCTAACATTTCATTAGGAGAAACTCAAGGACAAGATACACCTTTCATTAAAATACCTATCCCAGGCGATCACTTGACTTTTGGTGAATTGGTTATTACATTTATGGTAGATGAAGATATGACTAATTATTTAGAATTATATAATTGGATTGTAGCAGTTGGATATCCAGAAAACTTTGATCAGTTCAAGTCACTAAATAACAAAGAAGTTGGAACTGGAGATGGATTGTATGCAGATGGTACACTAACTATATTTACAAGTCATAGTAATCCAAATATGCAAGCTAAGTTTTTTCAATTATATCCAACAAACATAAGTGATCTTCAATTTGACAATAGAGCTACTGATGTGCCATTTGTTGAAGCAACAGCATCTTTTAGATTTAATTTATTTGAATTAGAAAAAATTACTTGACTTTTAACCTATATTACTATATTATAATATTATATACTCGAAAGATATAATATGAATATTGATGAAATAATAACATTATGGACCGCTGACTGTAAAATAGATCGAACTGAACTTGGAGAGGAGTCATTAAAAATAACACAACTTCATGCTAAGTATTATAAAATTTTTTCAATGGAAAGATTAAAATTACGTAAACTTGAAATTGATTATAAAATTTTGTATAAACAAAAATGGGATTATTTTCTTGGCCATATGGATATAGATGAATTGAATGAGCGTGGATGGGAACCCAATCCATTAAAAATACTAAAACAAGATATCAATTTATATATTGATTCTGATAAACAAATAATCGAACATAATATGAAAGTACTTCTAGCAAAAGAAAAAGTAGAATTTTTAGAAAATATAATCAAATCACTTACAAGCAGAGGATTCAATATTAAATCAGCTATCGATTGGGAAAAATTTAAAGTTGGTATATGATTAATATTAAGTATTACAATGAAGCATTTATTAGATTAGATGTAGATGCTGGTATTGGTTATGAGTTAAATGAATTTTTTACATTTGTAGTACCAGGGGCAAAGTTTATGCCTCAAGTACGTAATAAGGTATGGGATGGAAAAATAAGATTATATAATGTAGCTACACAATTATTATATGCAGGCCTACAAAATTATGTTTATACATTTGCTCAAGAACGACAATATACTGTACAATTAGATCCAGCACTATCTGGAAACATTTATGATAAAAATGATGCATTAAAATTCATTAAATCACTCAACTTAAAATATGTTCCTAGAGACTATCAGATTGATGCATTTATACATGCAGTTAGAAATAATAGATCATTATTATTATCTCCAACAGCGTCAGGTAAATCATTAATAATATATTTGTTGACTCAATATTATAAAGGGTGTAAACTAATAATTGTTCCTACAACATCACTTGTTTATCAAATGCAGTCAGACTTTATTGAGTACGGTTATCATGGCGATTGTACCGTCATAACCGCGTCAGAATCGAAGGAATGGAAGAAGCAGATTAATTCCCCCATAGTTATTACAACTTGGCAATCTATATACAAACAACCAAAGACTTGGTTCAGAGATTTCGATGTTGTTGTAGGGGATGAAGCACACTTATTTAAATCTAAATCCCTAACATCTATAATGACAAAATTAGATAATTGTAAATATAGATTTGGTTTTACTGGAACATTAGATGGAACTCAAACGCATAAATTAGTATTAGAAGGTTTGTTTGGAGCAGTTAAAAAAGTAACCTCATCAGCAGAATTGATTGATCAAGGTCATTTATCCAATTTTAAAATAAAAGCAATTGTATTACAATATCCAGAAGATATTAGAAAGCATGTTATAAAATTAACATATGCTGATGAAATGGATTATATAGTAAGGTTATTATCCAGAAATACATTTATAAAAAACTTAGTTTTATCCTTAAAAGGAAATACACTTTTATTGTTTCAATTCGTTGACAAACATGGCAAAGTGTTGTATAATGATATTAAAAAAGAAATAAATAATACTATATTTCCAAGACAAGTATATTATGTATCAGGAGATATAAAAGCTAATGATAGAGAAGATATAAGAGCTTTAGTAGAAGAAGATAAAGATGCTATAATTGTTGCATCTTTTGGAACATTCTCGACAGGAATAAATATAAAGAACTTACATAATATTATTTTTGCAAGTCCAACTAAATCAAGAATAAGAAATTTACAATCAATAGGTAGAGGACTTAGAAAAAGTGATTCAAAATTATCAGCTACACTATATGATATAGCTGATGATTTGACATATAAAAGTAAACATAATTATACAATACAACATTTTGCTGAAAGACTTAAAACATATAATGAAGAAAAGTTTGAGTATAAAATATACACAATCAATATAAAGGTATAAAAATGAATGAGAAATATATTTGTTTAAAACTTACTAATGGGGAAAACATTATAGCACGTAATCCTGTATATCAATCCAAAATGCTAATTGTAGAGGATCCTTGGTTATATATTTTAAATAACAATGGTAGAAGAATAGTATATGCTTTAGTAGGACCATGGCAGGCTTTTGGTAAAATTAAAAGAGGTGATACTGTTACAGTTAATACAGATTTTGTTATTAATAGCTATACAAATATACATGATACTATTATTGAACAATACACCTCAGTTGTGGATAAGGAATTTGAAGCAGGAGATATTTATGTTGACACTAACGAAGATAAGAGCTATAATAAAGGTTCTTCTATATCTGCAGAAACATTTTCTGGTGACCGACAAGATCTTGAAGAATTTTTTAAATTATTAACCCTAGATAAAAAGAAATTTCATTAAAATGGCCAAAGTACATTATGTTGATAATAAGAGATTATTTGCTACGCTTGTTGAATATAGAGATTTAAGAAGAGAAGCAGCTAAACGAGGAGACGAAGAACCTAGAGTACCTGAATACGTAGGAGTCTGTTTACATCAAATAGCTAATAGACTATCTAGAAAACCAAACTTTATTAATTATACATTTAGAGAAGAAATGATATCAGATGGACTAGAGAATTGTATTAATTATTTAAACAATTTTAATCCCGATAAATCTAAAAATCCTTTTGCATATTTTACACAAATAATATATTTTGCTTTTCTTAGAAGAATTCAAAAAGAAAAGAAACAAATGTATATTAGACATAAGTCTATTGAAAACAGTATGATTTTGGACGACATTGTAACACAATCAGAACATATGGATGAATCTATTAAACCTGCTTATATAGATTTAAAGAATGAGTATATGACTGATTTTATAAAAGCATTTGAGGATAAGGAAGCTGAAAAGAAAGAACAAAGACGTAGTAAAGCAAATGAGAATAATACTAGTGGAGTTATAATTGAAGATAGCACTGATAACTGATCAGCATTTTGGCATAAGAAATGATAATATTAAATTCATAGAATACTATAAAAAATTTTATAAAGATATATTTTTTCCAACAATAGAAGATAATAATATAACAACTATAATCGATCTCGGTGATTCGTTTGATAGAAGAAAATATATAAATTATTTTTCATTGCAGTCAGCTAAAGAAATGTTTTATGATGTATTAGATAAAAGGAATATTACTTTACATTCATTAGTTGGTAATCACAATGCATATTTCAAAAATACGAATGATTGCAATAGTGTTGAATTATTATTAAAAAGTTATAACAATATAACATCATATACTAATCCAACAGATATTAATATTGATGGTTTAGATATATGTATGATGCCTTGGATAAATCATGAAAATGAAGAGGCTTCTTTAAATCTTATAAACAATACAAAGTCTCAAGTTCTTATGGGCCATCTTGAATTAATTGGCTTTGAATGGTTTAGAGGCTCTGTTAGTGATCATGGGGATGATCCTGATATATTTAAAAAATTTGATATAGTATATTCAGGACATTATCATCATAAATCATCAAAAGGAAATATTACATATTTAGGAGCTCCTTATGAAATGATATGGTCTGATTGGAATGATGAAAAAGGATTTCATTTATTTGATACAGATACAAGAGAGTTGACTTTTATTAAGAATCCATATAATATGTTTCATAAGATGTGGTATAATGATAACAATATAGATACCACTGGTATAATTGAAGAAGACTTTAGTCACTTAAATGATTGTTTTATAAAATTAATAATAAAAGATAAGACAAATCCATACTATTTTGATATGTATGTTGAAAAAATTGAGAAAGCTGGACCAGCTCATTTACAAGTAGTTGAAGATCATTTACATTTAGATTTAGAGGATGATGGTAATTTAGTCGATGAAGCAGAAGATACATTAACAATATTAAACAAATATGTAGAATCAATTACAAACGATAATACAGATAAACAAGCACTTTCTAATTTAATGAGAGAACTATACACGGAAGCACTTAATACAATATGATAAAATTTAAATCGATCAAGTGGAAAAATTTTCTGTCAACCGGAGACACTTGGACAGAAGTTGATCTTGATAGATCCAAAACAACTTTGATAGTAGGTGAAAATGGTGCAGGTAAATCGACATTACTTGATGCATTATCTTTAGCTTTATATGGAAGAGCATTTAGAAAAATTACAAAGTCACAATTAGTTAATACAATTAATGCTCGTAATGGTGAGGTTATTGTTGAATTTAAAATTGGTAAGCATAATTATTCTATAAGAAGAGGAATTAAACCTTTAATATTTGAAGTATGGCAAAATGATAAAATGATTAATCAAGATGCAGCAGCAAAAGATTATCAGGAGATGTTAGAAAAACAAATTTTGAAATTGAATCATAAATCGTTTTCTCAAATAGTTGTTTTAGGAAGTGCATCATTCACTCCATTCATGCAATTGTCTACAATAAATCGTAGAGAAGTTATAGAAGATCTATTAGATCTACAGGTATTCTCTACTATGAATCTTTTGTTGAGAGAAAAGGCTCAACAAACTAGAGATGATACATTGGAAAATGATTATAAAATTAATGGATCTGAAGACAAAATTTTGTTACAAGAGAATCATATTAAGTCATTGTCTGATAATAATGAAGAACGTATAAAGAATAATAATATAAAAATAGAGGATAACAATAAACAGATACAATTGTTTAATAAAGAATTAGAAGAACTTGATATAAAAATTAATACGTTACAAAAAGATATTAGTGACAAAAATAAAATTGAAGACAAATTAAATAAGATGTCAAAAATTGAAACTAAAATAGAACAAAAAATAGTAACATTAGAAAAAGAGATATCTTTTTTTGACAACCATGAAAACTGTCCTACTTGTCATCAAGATATTGATGAACAATTTAAATGTGATCATGTGTCTTCCAAACAAGAAAAGTTAAGTGAATCGAAAGATGGCTTATCTTTATTAAAAGAAGAATTTATGAATACGAATAAAACTATGAATAGTATTCTCGATGTTATAAAAAATATTGATATTAAGCAAAAGGAGTATAGTCATATACAATCATCTATTAATGCTCTTACAAGACTTATAGATGAATTTAAGAATGATAATGATAATATTAAAAAGAAACAAACTGATGATAACACTGCTGATAAGACTCTAAAAGAGCTAAAAAAAGAATTAGGTCAGGTTAGAATACAGAAGAACAATTTAATAGAAAGAAAATCTTTACTTGATAATGCATCAATGATACTAAGAGACTCAGGTATCAAATCAAGAATAATTAAACAATATGTTCCTATCATAAACAAATTAGTTAATAAGTATCTTGCTGCTATGGATTTTTTTGTCAAGTTTGAATTGGATGAGAATTTTAATGAGAAAATTAGATCAAGGTACAGGGATGATTTTACATACGACTCATTTTCAGAAGGTGAAAAAATGAGAATAGATCTAGCATTGTTATTTACTTGGAGAGCTATAGCTAAAATTAAAAATAGTATCAGTACTAATTTACTATTAATGGATGAAGTATTTGACTCATCTTTAGATAATAGTGGTACAGAAGAATTCTTAAAAATAATTAATGACCTTACAGCTGATACAAATTTATTTATTATTAGTCATAAAGGTGATGCACTATTCGATAAGTTTCATAGTGTAATAAAATTTGAAAAAGTTAAAAATTTCTCAAGGATAGCATCATGATAAAAATTGCAAAAGATAATGAACTATTAAAAAAACCTACTGAAGAATTTAAATTCGACAATCCTCAAACTGATCCTAAAGAATTGGCTGGCTTATTAGTAAATCACGTTCTTCATTTTAAAGCTGCAGCTGTTGGAGCTTCTCAGATTGGATTGCCGTATAGTGTATTTGCACTGAATACAGATCCTAAATTAGTTTGCTTTAATCCTAAAATAACCACAACATCCGATGAATTAGTAGTTCTTGATGAAATGGATGTATCTCATCCAGGTCTAGTGATGAAGATAAAAAGACCGAAACATATTAGATTAAGATTTTATGATCCTGCTGGAACTATTACTGTTGAGAAATTTACAGGAATGACTGCTAGATATGCATTACAACAAATGGACTACATAAATGGTATAGGATTTTTTAAAAGAGCTAATAGATTTCATAAAGAAGCTGCAATAAAAAAGTTGACTAAGCATCCAAACTATAGTACAATACCAATTATTAGACAGATAGAAAATAGTCAAATAGATAAACAAAGTATAAAAGAGCTAGTATGAGTGAAAAAGAATATTTGTATTCTGAAGTCTTTGACAGTATTCAAGGAGAGGGTACATATACAGGTGTGCACACTCTTTGGTTAAGATTCTTTTTATGTAATTTACAATGTAATGGTTTTGGTCAGTTGTTTCCTACTAAACCTGAAACATATGAATTACCTTTTGAAAGTTTTGATGCTACTACAGTTAACAGAGTTGAGGATTTACCTGTGTGGGATAAGGGTTGTGATAGCTCTTATACATGGAGTAAAAAGTTTAAACATTTAATGGGTAAAAAGACACCTAAAGAACTATGTGAAGTAATTAAGGAATGTGCTTCAAATGAAACTAATCCAGAAGGTACGTTTCTACATCCTATAAGTAAGATGAAATCACATATGTGTTTTACTGGAGGTGAACCTTTAATGGCTCATGCACAGATGGCTAGTGTACAGATGTTGAGACACTTTTATAATGACAATAATATTCCTGGTTCTGTAACCTATGAAACTAATGGTACACAAAAGTTAAGAGATGACTTTATAGAGTTTTGGAAACATGAGGCTCAGAATGAATTATTTATGTCTTTGAGTCCTAAGTTATGGTCTGTTGCAGGAGAGAAAAGAGAGAAAGCTATAAAACCTGAGTTGGTAAGTGTTTATAGAGAGTTGACTGATAGAGGTCATTTAAAATTTGTTATGGGTTCAGATAATGAACAGTGGGACGAGATGGAAGAAGTATTGGAAACTTTTAGAGCTGAAGGTGTAGATTATCCTGTATATATTATGCCTGTTGGAGCTAGAGAAGAAGAGCAAGTGGATACAGCAGGAAAAGTAGCTGAATTAGCTTTTAAGAGAGGATATCATGTAAGTGCAAGAGTACATGTATATCTATTTGGAAACGCGATAGGAACATAGGAGATATAATGGTTTACTTATCAACTAAAAAATATGGTCATGAAATTGGATTGAGTGCAGTGTTTAGACAACCCAAGGCCTCTCATTCTCATTGTTCTTTCTTACATGGATATTCATTAGCATTCACATTTGTATTTGGGTGTAGGGAATTAGATGATAAGAACTGGGCAGTTGACTTTGGAGGTCTTAAACCACTTAAAGAATGGTTAGTAGATAGTTTTGATCATAAGTTAGTTGTAGACAAAAGTGATCCATATATGACTCACTTTAAAGTCTTAGAAGAAGATGGGCTTGCAGAGCTTACAATATTTGATGGAGTAGGTGCTGAAAAATTTGCACAGCATGCTTTTGAATATGCAGATGAGTTAATTAAAAAACTTACAGATGGAAGATGTTGGGTTGAAAGTGTAGAATGTGCAGAACATGGTGCTAACAGTGCAATTGTAAAAAAGGACTATATTAATGAATAAAAATGGTAATGGTGTCTCTGATATTATTAAACAGAAACTTGAAAAAGATGGTAAGCGATATTGGGCTGGTGATAACATATCAGAATATATTACAGAAGAGAACAAACTAGCTCTTATAGAGGAGCTGAAAGAAAAGTTTGAAGGTGTATTAGATAGTTTGTTGATTGACCGTCATAACGATCCTAACTCAATGGACACACCTCGTCGTCTTGCAAAGATGTATATTAATGAGATTATGGGTGGACGATATGAGAAAGCACCAAAAGTTACTGCCTTTCCTAATGTAGATCCTAATACACGATATGGAGGTATTATTGTTACTAGAGCAGAACTCATATCAATGTGTTCTCATCATCATCAGCCTGTCAAGGGTGTAGCCTACATAGGACTACTTGCTGGTGTAAAAGTTATTGGATTATCTAAGTATGCTCGTATTGCTCAATGGTGTGCTAATCGTGGTACTCTTCAAGAAGAACTTACTATGAGTATAGCTAATGAATTGCAAAAGTATACAGGTACAAAAGACTTAGCTGTTTATGTACAAGCTACACATGGTTGTATGGAACATAGAGGTGTACATGCTCACAGTTCACTTACACAAACTACTGAGCTTCGTGGACAATTCTTCAATCCATCTGTAAAAAATGAGTTCTTAGATTATATAAAAATGCAACAAACATTTGCTGGTACAAGAACATAATTAATTTAAAAAAAATGTTGTTTTTGTGAAAAAAACTGTTGACCTTTATCTTTTTATATGTGATACTTAATTATAGTTAAAGATTAAGATAAAGGAATATATAAAATGACATAGCGATAGTAAGGATTGAGTTGGTGAAGAAGAGAGTACAGTAGGTACGGCATCAACGGAGATTTACAAGTCTGGTAGGACTCAAGGAATCATAATCCACAATAGATACTACCCTCACAATACTGATCTAAAAGGTATTGTGAGTTTGTTTATAATAATGAAAAGGAGTGAAAAGTGCCTAAGAAAAAAACCATTCAAGATAAACCTATTAAGGTTGTTAAGCCTAAGAAAAGTGAACTCGAAATGTTAATTGATGAGAGAGAAGAACTTTTTGCAAGGATGAGAGCTGGCGAAGATATTAGCTCGAAGAAGTTCCTAGAAATTAAAAAAAGAATTTATATATTGGAGAATATGAATGTCAGATAGACGAACTAAAGAATGGACACCAACTGCAGAAGAAGCATTTGGACCTATGGGTAAAAAAGGCCTTGAAGGTGAATTATTTATGATGGATGTATTCAACTCATGGGGTTGGTATGCTACTCATCATGAAGATGATAAAGAGAAGCAAATACAAGGAATTGATATTTCGTTTCAGAATCCTAAATGGGCAAATGAGTATACTTGTGATGTAAAAAATAACATGGATGAAAAGGGTAATATTCGTATTGAAAAGAAATGGTTTCAAGGTAAAAAAGCTCTTAAATGTGATAGAATATTTCATGTGAATCCTAATACAGGTTGGATTGTATATTATGGTGTACCTGAGATGGCTGATAGTTATGATTACACAAAAGACTATATGGTACTTCCTGCTTGGGAAAGAAAGAAAAATTATTCTTTTATGTCAGTAGCTAGAATGAAAAATAAAAATGCGGGATGAGAGACATCTCGCATACATGTCTAGGAGATTGAGAGAAACCAATATGATAAAGAATTCTAAGAAAAGTATATGGGTTAAGTTTCAAAAAGAAGGAATACACAAGTACCCTGCTGCTTTAGATGATCCTAAATTAGCTACAGGAGGATGGGACGATGTGTCGTTTCTTGGGTATCCTCATCGTCATATGTTTTATTTCAGGGTGTCAATCGAAGTGTTTCATGACGATAGAGAAATCGAGTTTATACAATTCAGCAGATGGTTGCAAAGATTGTACACTGTTGGAACAGATGATAAGCAAAGCAGTTATAGTACGCAAGTGCTCAACCTAGATTATAAATCCTGTGAGATGATCTCTGATGAACTTGCAATTATAATAAAAGATAAATATCCTAATAGAGATTTAACTATAGAAATAAGTGAAGATGATGAGAATGGTTCATCAACTTTTTATTCAAAGGATAATTAAATGAAAACGTATAAAGAATATTTAGATGAAAGTCTTTGGGATAATATCCACAAAAAGAGAGAAAGAATCAAAAAAGGTTCTGGAGAAAAGATGAGAAAGAAAGGTGCTCCTGGAGCTCCTACTCCTGATCAAATGAAGAGGGCTCAAGCTACATCTGAAGATAGTATGTCAGCTCAACAAGATCAAGCTACAAAAGCATACAATAGTAATAAGAAAACATTACAATCATTACATCGTAAGACTAAAACAAAAGGTGGTCATGTAGCTGTAACACATACTAATGAAAAAGGTAAATCTGTTACAGGTAAATATGATGGAATGATGAGAATGGGTGCTCATACTTATGCTAAAGTACATCATAAAAATAATATGCATCTTGTTCCATTACATACAGCAACAAAGATACAACACGTTACATAAATTATTAAACATTATTGAGGCTTTATATTATGAAAAAGACTATGGACTTTTGCCACATATCCCCTACACCCCATTTATCTCTTACAGATGGACGACCTGTACATCTTGTTCTTGCTCATTTAATAGAGCAGGATCAAAAATATATTGACTTTTATTTAGACCAAAAAGAAAGATATAATTGTACATTAATTATGGATAACTCTGCTTTTGAGATGTTTAAGATGAAAAAAGAAATGTATGATCCCAGTAAATTAATAGACATGGGAAAAAAGATTAATGCAGATTATATAGTGATGTCAGATTATCCAGGATCTGAATCTATGGAAACTATTGAAGCATCCTCAATGTTAGGTCCAGTATTTAGAGAAGCTGGATTTAAAACTTTTTATGTTCCACAAGGAGAAACTGGAAACATTGAAGATTTAATATATGGATTTAGACATGCAACACAATCTAATTATATTGATTACGTTGGAATATCTATACTAGCAGCTCCTCTTGCATACAATGTAGAATCAGGTAACAAACTACAAAGATTTAATTCACGTCTACGTTTAATGTATATGTTAAAAGAAGAGGGTATATTAGATCATTTGAAATCCAAAGATATTAAAATACATTTATTAGGTATGTTAGATGGTCCTAATGAAATAATGTTTATGAATCCTTTTAAGAATTATATTGATACATGGGACTCTTCTGCTGCTATATGGTTAGGTTTAAACGGTCAAAGATTCGATGGAACCCCTACAGGTCGTAGAGATGGTAAATTTGAATTAGAAGTTGATTTCAATTATTCCACTGAGTTAATTGACAATCTTGAAATGGCAATTGATAATATGGAATATATTGATAAGCTATCAAGGAATTATCTTTGTTGACATTTATGTTATTTTATAGGATACTAAAGTATATTAAATGTGAGGTTAGATAATGAAATATAATGAAAATATTATATTAGATGAAGTGAAACAATATATTCAGTCAACATATGGTGAGCATTATGTTGGTAACAAAGATGTACAAACAGTTGATTTTTGGTACTCGTTAGGTAGTCTTGATACTACTGCCAGAGATACAGCTATAAAATATTTAGCTAGATATGGTAAAAAGAATGGAAGGAATCGTAAGGATTTATTCAAAGCTATTCATTATATCGTATTGATGCTATATGCTAATGATAATGAAAAAGGTGAAGTAAATGATAGTACACTCTAAAGATTTTGTGTCAGATTTAACAGATGATTGCATTCAACCTAATGCAGTTGATTTAAAAGTATCTAAGTTATTAATGATCACAAGTGAGCCATTTGTATTAACAGAAGGTCATAAACAAAACAGACATAAAACTGAAGTTCCATTGTTTCAAGATCCTCAGGATAAAGATAAACTAGTCTGGCATCTTTATCCTGGATCCTATGAATTTGAAACAGAGCATTACGTCGAAGTACCAGAAGGTACTGCAGGATGGATAATAGCAAGATCTACATTAAATAGAAATGGAATTTTTATTACAAGTGGTTTATATGATAGTGGTTTCAAAAACTTTATAGGTGGAGTTATGCATGTAGGATCAGGTGAATTTTTCTTATCACCTAAAACAAGAATAGCACAGTTTGTAACATTGCAAGCTGAAACTAATCACAAATATGATGGTCAATACCAGGATGGGAAATAATGGAAATACAAATTGATATTAATGAATTAAGAAAGAGAAAACTATTTATTGCAGCTCCTATGTATGGAGGTCAATGTGCAGGAATGTTTTGTAAATCTACTAATGATTTATCAGCTATGTGTGCTCAGCATGGAATAGAAATAAGGTTCTATTATTTATTTAATGAATCTCTTATTACTAGAGCTAGGAATTACTGTGTTGATGAATTCCTAAGATCTGATTGTTCTCATATGATTTTTATTGATTCTGATATTGGCTTTGAAGCTAAGGATGTAATAACATTGTTAGCCTTATCTGAAGGTCATCCTGAAATAGATGATGGTAAACCTATGGACATTTTATGTGGTCCTTATCCTAAGAAATGTATATCTTGGGAAAAAGTTAAAGCTGCAGTAGATAAAGGTATCGCTGATGAAGATCCTAATACATTAGAGAAGTTTGTTGGTGATTATGTCTTCAATCCAGCTGGTGGTGGAGGAAGAATTAGAATTGATACTCCAACAGAAGTGCTAGAGGGTGGAACTGGGTTTATGCTTATTAGAAGAAATACGTTTGAAGTATATGCTAAGAAGTATCCTGAGTTAATGTATTTACCTGATCATGTTAGAACAGAACACTTCGATGGAAGTAGAGAGATAATGATGTACTTCCAAGCACTTATTGATGAAGAAACAAAGAGATATTTATCAGAGGATTATATGTTTTGTCAATGGGCTAGAAAAGCTGGATTAAAAATATGGTTATGTCCATGGATGAAGTTACAACATGTTGGTGCATACATATTTGGAGGGTCATTAGCTGACTTAGCTACTATTGATGTAGCTGCTACAGCTGATAAAAGTAAGTTAGGAAAACCAAGTAAACCTAACGCCTAATATAATATACTATTTGAAAGATTAAATTATGAAATTAAGTGAAGACACATTGAATGTTCTAAAGAACTTTTCAACAATAAATCCATCGTTATTAATTAAACCTGGTAAAACTATAGCAACAGTCTCACCGCAGAAGACAATAATGGCAGTTGCTAATACAGATGAACAATTTGAAGCTACAGGAGGAATATATGAAGTTTCTAGATTCCTCGGGGTTCTTTCATTATTTCAAGAACCTATTATAAGTTTTGAACCAACTCATATGGAAATTAAAGATACAAGAAGATCAGTAAACTATACATTTGCAGATGAGTCTATGATTGTAACTCCTCCTGAAAAGGAAATTGCATTTCCTAATCCTGATGTTATTATAGATGTTGATTGGAATGATATGAATAATGTTTTAAGGGCATCAGGAGTTATGCAGCTACCAGAAATAGCTGTTATAGGGGATGGTACTAATATATCTATAGCTGCAATAGATTCAAAGAATCCAACAGCAGATACATACACACAAAACGTATCCAAGACAGATAAAACTTTTCAGTTTATTTTTAAGATAGAAAACTTAAAGTTAATCGACAAGGATTACAGAATTGAAATATCATCAAAAGGTATAGCAAAGTTTACTAGCACAAATGAGCTAGGGGCTAAGATGATATATTGGATAGCAACTGAGGTTAATTCAACATTTGGAGAATAATATGACCAAAGATATCAATAAGGATTTTCTTTGGGTTGAAAAATATCGTCCAAAAACTGTTGACGAATGTATATTACCAGATGATCTAAAAAATACTTTTCAGCAATTTGTAAATCAGAATAATGTACCGAACTTATTATTATCTGGTGGTCCTGGTGTAGGTAAAACGACAATAGCTAAAGCTATGTTGGATGAACTTAAATGTGATTATATTATAGTCAATGGTAGTATGAATGGTAATATCGATACCCTAAGATATGAAATAAGAAACTTTGCCTCTGCAGTTTCATTTAGTGGAGGTAGAAAATATGTTATTTTAGATGAAGCTGATTATTTAAATGCTAATTCTACTCAACCAGCACTTAGAAACTTTATGGAGGAGTATTCTAAAAACTGTGGATTTATTCTAACATGTAATTTTAAGAATAGAATTATTCAACCATTACATTCAAGATGTAGTGTTATTGATTTTACTATACCAATATCAGATCGTCCTTTGATGGCTAAGAACTTCTGGGATAGATTGTGCAATATATTATCTGAAGAGAATGTTGTACATGATACGAAAGTTGTCGCAGAATTCATTAATAAACATTTTCCTGATTGGAGAAGAGTGTTAAATGAATTGCAAAGATATAGTTCAACAGGTGCAATTGATTCAGGTATTCTAAGTAGAATTGAAGATGTATCAATAGATAACTTAATAGAATTTCTTAAGAATAAAAAGTTTACTGATATGAGAAAATGGGTTGCTCAAAATATTGACCAGGATTCAACAGTATTATTTAGAAAGATATATGATAAATCCAATAATTATATAACCACTAATACCATACCTAAGTTAGTTCTTATCCTTGCAGACTATCAATATAAATCTGCATTTGCAGCTGATCAAGAAATTAATACTGTTGCATGTTTAACTGAAATAATGGTTCAATGTGAGTTTCAATAATGAGTGCTTTCGAATATGTAAATAGTTTAAGTCACAAAAAGAATAATATGATGAAGGATACAGATAATGATGAACTTGCTGAATCATTATATCAACCTTATTTAACTAATAAGGCCTTCTCTCAATATATCGATACAATCCTTTATGCTAATGAAATGAATATTAGACATGAGGTTGATAATAAACTCCAATATGATTATTTTCTAAATAGTATTAGAGCTCAAAAGAGATTCTCAAAATGGGCTAAAAAGGATGAAAGTGATGACATCGATATTATTAGAGAATATTTTCAATATTCTTACACAAAGGCATATCAAGCACTGTCTATACTTTCTACTGAAGATGTAAAGTTAATTAGAAAGAAATTAGAAAAAGGTGGTTGAAATGTATTCAACAGACAATATGATAGAAGTTACTCTGCAAAAACAAGATGACTTCTTAAAAGTTAGAGAAACACTTACTAGAATAGGTGTAGCATCTCGTCGTACTAATACATTATTTCAAAGTTGTCATATATTACACAAACAGGGTCGGTATTATATCGTACACTTTAAGGAGCTGTTTGCTCTAGATGGAAAACCATCAACCATAACTCAAGAAGATATTGGTAGAAGAAATTCAATAATAAAATTATTAGAAGAATGGGATTTAGTTAAGATAGTGAATCCTGATAGTCCAGGATTCAGTACACAGCTACCATTGAATAAAATTAAAATAATATCTCATAAGTATAAAGATCAATGGGAACTTACACCAAAATATAATATAGGCAAAAAGAGAGTATAATATGAGTAACTTTACTAGTGTAGCAAAGTTTATGAGAGCGTTTGGCCAAAAAGTACATAGGAAACCAAAGTGGCCAGAACATAAAACTAGATTACTTAGAGTAGAACTAATTGATGAAGAATTTAAAGAATTTAAAGAGGCTGTTAATAAAAGAGATATGGTTGAAATTGCTGATGCTCTTACTGATATGTTATATGTAATATATGGTGCTGGTCATACATATGGTATTAATTTAGATAAAACATTTAAAGAAGTTCATGCATCTAATATGTCAAAGTTAGGCGAAGATGGTAAACCAATATATAGAAATGATGGTAAAGTGATGAAGGGTCCAAAATTCTTTGAACCAGACTTAAAAAAAATCATAGAAAAATAAAAAAAATTATTATATCTGTTGACTTTTAAGAGTAGTGAACAGATATATAATAGTACGGTGTCGCAGTAGGCGAGCCGTATAAATTAACCTTGCTTGCATAAGGAGGTACATATGACAGGCACTACTTTTAAATTTCCACGTTCCGCGTTTGTTGGATTCGATCACATCTTTGGAGACATTGAGCGTTTAGCAGCTCATCATCAAAAGGATCATTATCCACCACACAATATAATAAAACATTCTGATGATGAATATCTTATTGAATTAGCTGTAGTAGGCTTTAAGGAAGAAGATATTGATATCTCAACTCATGATGGTATATTAACTGTAAAAGGTAATAGATCACAAAGAAGAGATCAGGATCTTTATGTCCACAAAGGAATCTCAGGTCGACAATTTGAGAGATCTTTTAGGCTGTCAGAGTTTGTAGAAGTCAAAGGAGCTGATCTTCAGGACGGTATGCTCGTAATTCATTTAGAGCGTCGTATCCCAGAAGAAATGCGTCCCCGTAAAATTAAAATTAATCAACTCGGGGGTCAATATGACAACACTAACAGTAACCGCGAACTATTGCGGGAAAACTCTTAATACTTTTTTTGAAAGGTTTAAAGCTGGATTGAAAAGAGTACTCGTAGCATTTATGATTGGGCGACAGATGTCAGTAAATAGACATGTAGCTCAATTATTAATACATGAGTATCCAGATCATACAGTAACAAGTTTAACTCATATGTTAAATGAGCAAGTGAGAAGGAAAGATTTTAAATGAGTAATTTATTATCATTCTTGAATAGTATGTTACGTAAATATCAACAAAATGAAATTGAAAGATATTTAGGTAAGTCAGTGGACTTTGCTGATTTAGCAAGAAGAGAAAAGAATCTGAAAAGAAAAGGTTATTAGACAACTATATATAAGGAGCAGTTTTTATTGCTCCTTATTTTTTTATTATTGATGATAGGAGATTGTAATGAATACTAATCAATTAAGAAAAGAATTAGAAATTGACGAGGGCTGTGTTCAAGAAATATACCTCGACCATCTTGGACTTCCAACATTTGGTATTGGTCATTTAGTGACAAAAAAAGATCCTGAGTACAAAGCACCTGTAGGAACACCAGTACCAAGTCAAAGAGTTATCGAATGTTTTAATAAAGATGTATTAACTGTTATAAGTGATTGTAATAAAATGTATAAAAACTTTGAAGAGTTACCTGATGAGGTACAATTAATTATTGCTAATATGATGTTTAACATGGGTAGACCAAGATTATCTAGGTTTAAAGGCATGAAAGCAGGTATACTAGCAAAAGATTGGAACCGTGCTGCAGACGAGATGGTTGATAGTCGTTGGTACAAACAAGTACCTAATCGTGCAAAACGACTCGTTGAAAGAATGAGAGCTGTAGCAAATTAATTGTTGACTTATAATACTATAGATTGTAATATAAGAATATGACAAACTTTTACACAAGTGTATATATGAACCGCAATGATATTTTAGTTAGAGGATATCATAAAGGAAGACGTGTACAATACAGAGATACATGTAAGCCATATCTCTTTATAAAATCCAAGCATAATAATTCTAAATATCGTACGCTACAAGGTAAACTTGTCGATAAAATATATTATGATTCGCCATCTAAAGCTAGAGAGAAGATGCAGGCTTATAAGAATACACTAACACCATTTTATGGTATGACTCAATTTGAATATCCTTATATTAATGATGCTTATCCTGGTGAGATAAAATATGATGTTGAGGATATAAGAGTTGTAAATGTAGATATAGAGGTTGCAGCAGATGAGGGATTCCCTTCTATTGACCTTGCTGACAAACCTGTTACAGCTATTACAATGTCATTTAAGAAAAAGTTTTATGTGTTTGGTTGTGGTGATTATAAAGCTAAGCAAGAAAATGTTACATATGTAAAATGTCATGATGAACAACATTTACTAATAAAGTTTATTGATGCATGGAGAGCTATTGATCCTGATGTTGTTACAGGATGGAATGTTGAATTTTTTGATATACCATATATTATTAATAGGATAGCAAGGATAATTGATAAAGACTTTGCTCAAAAATTATCTCCATGGGAAATATTGCGTGAAAGAACAATAACGATAGCTGGTAAAGATAATAATGTATATAATCCATTAGGAGTTACTATACTTGATTATATGCAATTGTATAAGAAGTTTACTTTTGTAATGCAGGAATCTTATAGACTTGATCATATAGCTACAGTTGAATTAAATGAACGTAAGATTGATTACTCTGAATTTGAATCCTTACTTGAACTATACAAAAATGATTATGAAAAGTTTATTGACTATAATATAAAAGACGTTGAGCTAGTTGATAGATTAGAAGATAAGTTAAAATTAATTGAACAAGCATATGCAATAGCCTATGATGGTAAGGTGAATTATTCTGATGTATTTGGCTCTGTACGTATGTGGGATATGATTATACATAATCACTTAATGGATAATAATATTGTTATTCCACAATCTTCAGTCTCAGATAAAGAACGTCAAGCTGATGGAGCATATGTAAAGGATCCTCAAGTTGGAATGCACAATTGGGTTGTATCATTTGACTTAAACTCATTGTATCCACATTTAATAATGCAATATAATATATCACCTGAAACACATATGAAGCATGTAGGATCTACACCAACAATAGATGAAATAATTGATGGTGAGTGGAACAAGTATAAAAAAATGTTAACTAATAATAATGCTTGTATTGCCCCTACAGGAGATCTATACTCAAAAGATCATATTGGTTTTCTTCCAAGTCTAATGCAAAACATGTATAATGATCGTACAGTTTGGAAACAAAAGATGTTAGAAGCTAGACAACTATATGAGAAAAATCCTTCTTATGATCTTGAAAAAACTATTGCTCAGTGTAATAATATGCAGATGGCTAAAAAGATTCAATTGAATAGTGCTTATGGAGCATTAGGTAATAAGTATTTTAGATGGTTTGATTTGAAATATGCTGAGTCAATTACTAAAGGTGGTCAACTATCAATCAAGTGGATGGAAACTAAAATTAATGTCTATCTTAATAAGCTATTGGATACTACTGATGTCGATTATGTTTTAGCTGTTGATACTGATTCAATGTATTTAAAACTGGATGATTTAGTCACTAAAGCGTATCCTAATCACACTATTGAAGAAACTGTAAATTGGTTAGATAAGGTTTGTAAAACTCAATTAGAACCATACATTGATAAATCTTATAAAGAGCTCTCAACATATGTGAATGCATATGATCAAAAGATGGTAATGAAAAGAGAAAACATAGCTAACAAAGCTATATGGACAGCTAAGAAAAGATACATTATGAATGTATTTGATAGTGAAGGAGTTCGTTATATAGAACCTAAATTAAAGATGATGGGAATCGAAGCTGTTAGATCTTCTACACCTGCTGCTTGTAGATTAAAAATTAAAGAATGTATTAATGTTATAATTAATAAAGATGAAGAAGCTGTTATTAAATTTATTGAGGATTTTAAAGAAGCATTTAAGAAACTTCCTTTCGATGATGTTGCCTTTCCACGTGGCTGTAAAGGTGTATCAAAGTATACTGATGCGGCTATGATATATAGAAAAGGTACACCAATTCATGTAAGAGGTGCTTTAGTATATAACGAATTATTAAAAAAAAGTAAACTTGGAAACAAGTTTGAGTTAATTAGAGAGGGTGATAAGATAAAGTTTTGTTACCTACTGTTACCTAATCCTGTTAGGGAAAATGTTATTTCTGTATCTAGTACCTTACCTAATAAATTTGGGTTACATAAATATATAGATTTTAATACACAATTTGATAAGTCATTTTTAGAACCTATAAAAACGATTATGAATGCTATTGGATGGAATGTAGAAGAACCACCTCAAACATTAGATAGTTTTTTTGTATAATTAACTTGACTTTAAACTCATAATGATATAATATAAGGAGAGTAAGATATGACTGATAACTGCGATTTGTCAAGACGTTACACTGCCGAATATATGGCACAAGAGAGTACTAGTGAACTTAATAGAAAAGTTCATCAGTTACAGGATCAAATAAAAAGTTTAACAAAATATTATGAGGAGAAGTTAATGTATCTTAATGAGACAAGTAATGGCCAAAAGGTTGATAAGATTATAATATTGAAGGATGAGATATCCATTCTTAAATCTAGAATACAACCTGAAGATACTGGGCACTTATATACAACTATTAGTGTCTTAGAAGATAGAGTTAGAGAATTAAGAGGTTCTATTAATGAGTGATTTTTTTAGAAATCTTGTTGATGATATAAAAGATGATGATACATCTATAGCAGCTGACGGAGCTCAATCAGCAGAATTTTCAGGAACAGTTGATACTGGAAGTTTTATATTAAATGCTGCATTAAGTGGTAGTTTGTATGGAGGTATACCTAACAATAAGATAACAGCGTTTGCTGGTGAATCAGCTACAGGGAAAACATTTTTTGTCCTGAGTTGTGTTAAATCATTCTTGGATAACAATCCAACAGGTGGTATTGTTTATTATGATACTGAAGCAGCTGTAACAAAAGAAATGATGGAATCAAGAGGTATTGATACAAAAAGAGTTATTATTGCTGAACCAGATACTATTCAAAAGTTTAGACATCACGCACTCAAAGTTATTGAGTCGTATGATAAATCACCTGAAACTTCAAGACCTCCTATGATGATGGTGTTAGATTCATTGGGATTAATGTCTACGACAAAAGAATTAGAAGATACTAATGATGGTAAAGAGACTAGAGATATGACTAAAGCTCAAGTTATTAAAGCTACATTTAGAGTATTAACACTAAAACTAGCTAAAGTAAAAATGCCTATGATTGTTACCAATCATGTATATGAGTTAGTAGGTTCTTATATTCCGACAAAAGAAATGGGTGGAGGTACTGGATTAAAATATGCTGCTTCCTCTATAGCATATCTTTCTAAGAAAAAAGAAAGGGATGGTACAGAAATAGTAGGTAACATTATTAAATGCAAAATGCATAAATCAAGAATATCTAAAGAAAATAAAGATGTTGAAGTATTGTTACATTATGAAAAAGGTCTTGATAGATATTATGGTTTACTTCCATTAGCTGAAAAATATGGTATAATTAAAAAAGTATCTACAAGATTTGAGTTGCCTGACGGATCAAAGGTATTTGGTAAGACAATTAACTCAGATCCTGAAAAATATTTTACTGAGGAAATAATGGCTAGACTTGAAGATGCTGCTCGAAAAGAATTTTTATATGGTATAGAATCGGATGAACTTAGAACAAACAATACTATCAAATCTAGCAAAGAATGAACAATTCTCAAGAAAGGTTATACCTTATCTTGATCCAAAATTATTCAGTGATAATGTAGAAAGATTAGTTTATGAAATTATTGACAATCATATCAAAACTTTTAATGTACTACCATCAAGTGAAGCATTACTTATTGACTTGGATAATAGAACTGATATCAACGATACGTTACATCAATCATCTATCGAATGCATCAATAGTCTCACCATCGATGAGGACACTAATATTGAATGGCTACTTAACAATGCTGAAAAGTGGGTACAAGAAAAAACCATATACAATGCTATCATGGATTCTATACAAATTATCGATGGTAAGAGTAATGATGGAAAAGATAAAGGAGCGATCCCTCAGCTCCTAAGTGATGCATTAGGTACATCTTTTGATAATAATGTTGGTCATGATTTTATAGAAAACTCTGATGATAGGTTTGATTATTATCAAAGAAAAGAATCACGCTTGCCATTTGATATTGACTATCTTAATAAAATTACTAGGGGTGGTGTTCCTAATAAAACATTGAATATAGCTTTAGCTGGTACAGGTGTTGGAAAATCTTTATTCATGTGCCACTGTGCATCTGCTAACTTATTAAATAATAAAAATGTTTTGTATATAACTCTTGAGATGGCTGAAGAAAAGATAGCTGAAAGAATAGATGCTAACTTATTAAATGTATCGATGGAAGAGCTTTATATGTTGCCTAAAGATGCGTTTGACAAAAAATTAAATAGAGTTGCAGATAAGACTAAAGGTAAATTAGTTATAAAAGAATATCCTACAGCATCTGCAGGGGCTGGTCATTTTAGACATCTATTAAATGAACTTAAAATGAAAAGAAATTTTATACCTGAAGTTATATATATCGATTATCTGAATATATGTATGTCATCAAGATTAAGGGCTGGGGCTAATGTCAATTCGTATACGTATGTCAAAGCAATTGCAGAAGAACTTAGAGGTCTGGCAGTGGAATTCAACGTGCCAATCTTCTCTGCGACACAAACAACAAGATCTGGATTCGGGGCTAGTGATGTGGGCCTTGAAGACACCTCGGAGAGCTTCGGTCTTCCTGCCACTGCTGACTTTATGTTTGCGCTTATTAGCACCGAAGAATTACAAGACTTAAACCAAATAATGTGTAAACAATTAAAAAATAGATATGCTGATCCTAATATAAATAAAAGGTTCGTCATAGGAATTGATAAATCTAAAATGAGACTTTTTGATGTAGAACAAGAAGCTCAAGAAGATATTATTGATGGGCCTGTATTTGATAATACAGACATAGGACAAAATATGAAACAACCTAATGAGCTTTTTAAGGATTTTACATGACGCTTACTCCAAATTATAAATTACAAACTAGAAGAAAAAAAAATCAGCCATGGCAATATGAGGTACTTGAAACACAAACTCATTTAGTTGTCAGAAAATATTCTAAAAAAGCATTAGCATCTAATATGTGTCAACATTTAAATCTTGGTGGAGGTTTTGATGGTTTTACTCCAGCATTTATAGTGAGTGATGCACCTTCTATGGCACCAATAGATATAAATGAGGCATTTAAAGAAATCATAAATAACTTATAGGAGTTATTAAAATGGAATCTTATGCAAATTTTTTAGCTGAATCAATAGACCCTATTATTCTTGATATTTTGAGGGGTGTTAAATATTCTGAAAGCGATGCAAAAAATAAAACTATCATAACAATTCATGAAAATGATAGATTCACTGCAAAAGAAAATTTAGAAAAAAAATTAAAAGCTAAAAATGTATCCTTTAAAGATGGAGTAAAGTCATCTAGTTCAATTGATATTTTATCTACTGATTTCAGATTCAATGATAAGGACTATAGAGTATTTTTTAAACCTGCAAAACAAGGTTCAGGAGCAGGTGATGAAATGACAGGATTGGGAGAATCATTTCAAGCATATGCATCTTCAGCTAGACAAAGTTTAGGTAGAATATTAATGTCAGGTGAGGATGTTTTTGATCTAAAACCTAAAAATGTTGATGCTGATAGAACATTAGAACAATGTAAAAAATTGCCTTCAAATTGGATCAATACAGGAATTGTTATCGGTAACGCTTTTAATAGAGAGTTAGGATCTAGTACATACAAATTCCATAGAGGGTCTACATTAGTAAAACAGATTAATAATGAATATAAACTTCTTAGTAGAAAAGAAGGTATAAGGTTAAATATCAATAAATGGAACCCTGCAGACATATGGGCAGCTACCACAAATTTTAGATTAGAAACTGCATGGAATACTTTAGCAGAATTTAATCAATATTTGTTAGATAAGTTTATTGATAAGGAATTAATAGGTGTATCTCTTAAAATGCTCTCAGGTCCCACTGCCAAGAAAGAAATCTTTAATAAAGAAAAATCAAAACTTGAAGTAAGATTCAATTCATATGAAATAGTTAATAAGAATAAAGATTTTTTTAGTGCTGATGTAGCTAAAGATGCCTATTTGTTTTATACCGTCAACGGTAAAAACCAATCGATGCAATTAAGAACTTTTTCTGCAGGAGTGTCTGGATGGCAGGGTGAAATAAAAGGTAAATCAGCTGCAGGAGGTAAAGTTGGTGGAGGTAATTTAGAACAGGCATTAATACTTGCAGGTATTAGATCGACTAAATTTATAAATCAAACGAAATTCAAACCATATGCAAATAAAGGTGACGATAAAACTTTATTATCGTACATCACTATGTACAAGTATCTCTCAAAAGATAAAAGACAAAATCAAGAGCTCTTAGAGTTGGCTAGAAATCAATATAAGACCAAAGGTAAAGGTTGGTTTTATAGTAAATTTTTAAGTATTCAATATATTTACAATTTGATAACATCTGGTAAACAAAATGAGATTATGAAACAGATATCTCTAATAGCTTCCTCAAGTACAGACGTCAGTTCTGTATTTTACAAATACTCGTAACAAATTTTTCCCAAAAAACACTGAAATCTATTTTTGTGACAAAAATAACTGTTGACTTTTATTAAAAAGTATCCGATAATTAATTATAAAGTTAAGGAATAGTTATTATGAATTATGTTGAAACAATAGGTGGTAAGAAATATCAGAGACAGCTTGCAGAGCAAGTTGTAGATTTTTGTATAAGAAGTTTAATGCCCCGATATTCTACATTAGATATATCTGTAAATATAGACGACTTGAACAAGGATAATGTTAAAGGTTGGTGCATGTCAATATGTCAAAGAGAATTTGAAATAGAAGTTGATAAAAATCAATCAGATGAAAATTTAATTAAAACAATATGTCATGAGATGGTTCATGTATGGCAACATGCTTCAGGTAAATTATATTGTGATCATTGGAATAATGTAGATCATACTGAAACTGAATATGCAAAAAGACCATGGGAAATACAAGCATATGAAATGGAAGAAACTTTACAAAAAAAGTTTTTATCACGAAAATAACTGTTGACTTTTATTAAAAAGTATCCGATGATTAATTATAAGTTAGAAAAAAGGAAAAAAAATGATTAAAGTATACCAATTAAATTCAGAAACATTAGATAAAATTTATCCACAGTCACCCTTTCAATATAGTAAAGATGATAAGAAACTATTTGATATTGATGAGCATTTGAATAGTTATGTACATGTAGCTAATATTGATTGTACATCTCTCAATGATGCATTTCAAATTGGCAATATTGGTCCTAATAGTAAAATTGAAAGACTAAAGGAGATGCGTTCTATTTCAGTAGGTGATATATTACAATTAGGTGGTTATAAGTTCATCGTTGATGGCATGGGTTTTCATAGAATATAAGAAAGGAAATAATATGGAAAATATATTCAAATTAAATAATTTAGAAGTTACAGACGTAGAAGTTGATGGTATTGATATGAAAGACTATCCAGACTTTTGCGATGCTTATATAGAATCTGCTAAATTCAAAGGAACTGGTGTTGAGCTAGATGACAATGAGTTAGTTGAATTACTAGAAGCTAATCAAGATGCTTTTTTTGAAGCAGTAAATGACGAAGTATTATCTATTTGTGATAGACATTATTCAAATTAGCTGTTGACTTTTATTATTTTTGTGACTATAATTAATATATAAGATGAAAAAGAAAGGAAATAAAATGGGAAAAGTTAAGAATTTATTGATGGATATGCAGGATGATGTATACGCAATATTAGATAACGATACTATTCTTGGTTGCGAATGTTTTGAGGAGTTTCTAGCAAAAGTATGGAGACTTGATGGATTTGATGCATTGTTAGCAAAGTATAGTGCATATGATATCAAAGGTATATTACAAGATGGTTGGAATGATTATTGGGGAGGATACTTATAATGATTTGTTCAAGTAGGTCAAGAGACAAGTTTGTCAAAGAAGGATTGAGTGGGAGTGCAGCTAAGTATAAGGCCACTTATTTGTATGTTTATCTTGCTGATAAAATTAAGTTAGCTCAAGCTAATGTTCGTAGAGATCCTGGTAATGAGCTTCATCAGTATTATTTAAACAATCTCAAGCGTAACAAAACTATTCTTCTAAAAGAAAAAAATGAAGATAAAGTTAATTATATTCTAGATAAACTTTACAGTGATTTAAACTATGAATTTAATTTAGGTGGAAAATAACTGTTGACTTTTATTATTTTTGTGACTATAATAAAGTATAAAGTGAAGAAGGAAAAATAAAATGTTTAATTATGATACGATTATAAAGCAATTAGAAGCAATGTCATCTACAGATCAAGATGAGTTTGCTAAGAAATTACTAGACAAAAATGGTGGATTAGCAGTAACCCTTTCTACTAAAATTAATATAGCCCATCAGGATAAATTTTATGCTGATGAGTAATAGGGTTTTAGAAAAAAGAATCGATAATGCTATGACAGCTCTTGAATTTTGTAGAGATAGTAAATCGGAATGGGGTGTTCAATATTGGTCTAATGTTCTTGGTACTTTACTAAGAAAAATGAGAAGGAGTGTTGACTTTGTCAGTTAAAGAAGATATAATATATGCTATAAAGGAATCCAAGATGATGGGTTTAGATAGTAAGGATGCAATTATTAATAGTGCATCTAGATTAGCTAACGTACCTGCTTCTTGGGTAAGTGATGTTTATAATGATATAATGAAAGGAAATTATAAATGAGTAATCAGAGATTTGGTAAGACCCATAAGGCGTCCGGTTTTGATAACGGTGCAGGTATGAAACTACTTCAGTTTTTCAAGTATGCTAGAATAGAATGTGAGGATGCTGATAGAAAAGAAGCTGCTTTCTATTTTGGACAGATTGAAGATCATTTGAGATCTGGAAAAGGCCTGCCTTCAGAGCAAAATTCTATTATGAAAGTCCTCGGGTTATAATTAGTATAAATATTACGTCTAATTAACGAGGTTTCGATGAAAAAATTTTCAACATATCTAGCAGAGTCTAACAACTCCCACATGGAACATTTGGAAGACAATGTTCTTAATAGAGGAGTTGATGGCGCTAGAGAAGCCATTAACTTTATACAATCTCTTCGTGACATGCTTGCTGGTCGTACTGACAATAGAATGAATGTATCAGTAAAATGGGATGGAGCTCCAGCTATATTTGCAGGAATAGATCCAACTGATGGCAAATTTTATGTCGCAAAAAAATCAATCTTTAATACAACACCTAAAGTATATAAAACTCCAGCTGACGTTAAAAAAGATACTTCTGGGGATCTCCAAAGTAAAATGCTAAAAGCATTAAAACATTTACCTAAACTTGGTATTAAGGATATATGTGTACAAGGTGATTTTTTATATGAAAAAGGAGACCTTGAATTACAAAAAATTGAAAAAGAAAATTATATAACATTTCATCCTAATACTATATTATATGCAATTCCAGCTAAAACTCCCTTAGGTTCAAAACTTAAAAAGAGTGAAATAGGTGTTGTATGGCATACCACTTATACAGGTAAGACCTTTCAGACAATGGAGGCTTCATACGGTAAAGCTATAGCCTCACGTTTAAAAAAGACACCTAATGTTTGGTCAGTAGATGCTATATATAAGGATGTTTCAGGTAACCTTGGTATGACGTTTGAGGAAACAAGTCAGATTACAGCTGAATTACGTATTGCTGGTCAAATATTTAAAAAAACAAAAGCAAAATATCTCAATCAAATTTCTAATAATGAATTAGTTAAAGGTAAGATAAAAACGTTTCTAAACTCATATATTAGAGACGGACAAAGTTGGCCAACAGGTATGACTCTAGCACAATCCTTTATGGAATATATAACAGCTTTTTATGAAAAAGAAGAAGCAAAACGGAAGTCAGAAAAAGGTAAGGCCACGGTTAGAGAAAAGAAAAAAGAATTCATGAAAGTATTATCTGATCCAATATCATTAGCCAACATATTTAATCTTATGCATAAAATTGTTGTATGTAAGCATATGATAGTTAAAAAAATGGATCAAGCTGGTCATACTAAAACATTTTTAAAAACAAAAACTGGATATAGAGTAACAGGACAAGAGGGTTATGTTGCTATAGATCGTATTGGTAATAAGGCTGTAAAACTAGTAGATAGACTTGAATTCAGTTATGCTAATTTCTCTCCAGAAATTATAAAAGGTTGGCAACGGTGATGGCTAAGATAAGTCATCCAGAATATATTAATGATGAAGAATATAACTTTTATAAGAATCTAATAATTAAAGAAATGCCAAATGGTAATGTTGAACAGACAGCTTGTTTGTTTTGGCATAAGTTGGATAATGGTTCTTTTGGATCTGAGAATGATGGACCTTTACGAGATTGGTTACAAAATTGGCCTATATTTAAAAATGAATTATTGAAAAGAGGCTGGGGATTTCATAGAGTATTACAAGCTGGTGGCAATTTAGGTATGTATGCAAGGTTTTATTTGAATCATTTTAAAAAAGTGGTTACAATAGAACCAGATCCTGTCAATTTTTATTATCTTGTTAATAACACTCAAAGCGATAGGTGTACCAAGATACAGATGGCATTAGGTGCATCACAGGAATTGATATATCTAAAAAGAAGAAATCCTACTAACAGAGGCACATTTACAACACAAGCTAAGACTGTGGATGTAAACACTGATGTTGAAGTAATGCAAACAACAATAGATGCATTACAACTTCCTGATGTGGATTTAATACATTTAGACGCTGAAGGTGCTGAAGAAAAAATCTTATTAGGTGCAAAAGCTACAATAAAATTATTAAAGCCTGCTATCATAACTGAATTAGGTAGAGGTCATGAATTTTTAAAGTCATTAGGATACTCATTTATTTTAAGTTCTCAAGCTGATTATTTATTCTTGCATAATAGTAATATATAAATATACCAGTAGTTAGTCTTAGGAAAACCTACGTATGAAGAACCAGTAAGTCTCAGGAAAACCTGGCGAGGATAATAAAATGGATAAAAGCAAAACTAAAAAAATCAAAAGCAGTAAAACTGCTACAGGATCAAAGGGCGATGAAATCATCATATCGCCTAAATATAAAGACAAATTAGATGAAGCAGTTGCAAAAACAGCTGTATTCAGTTTTGGTAGATATAATCCACCAACAAAAGGACATGAACTTTTAGTTAGCAAGTTACGTGATATAGCTCGTAAGGAAAAAGGCATACCTCTTCTATTTCTCTCCCACTCGTTCGACTCCAAGAAAAATCCAATACCATATTCCGATAAAATCAAATTAGCTATGATGGCATTTGGTAAGGATATTGTGCGTCGTTCACGATCTAACGATATTATATCTGTTCTCAAAGAATTGAGTAGAGATTATGATAACGTTGTTATTGTCGCTGGATCTGATCGAGTACCAGATTACAAGAGATTAGAAAAGTATAATGGCAAAGATTATAAATTCAAATCTTTTAAAGTAATTAGTGCTGGTACTCGTGATCCAGACGGTGATGAAGTTTCCGCAATGTCAGCAACTAAATTACGTGATGCTGTAAAAGGTGGAGATACAAAAAAGTTTAAAAAAGGAATTGCAACAAGATTGGCTGCAGTTTCTGATATGGTTTTCAACATGGTACGTTCTGGTTTACAGTTAGCTGAAGAATTAGAGCAAGAAGGATTATTAACAGAAGTTTTAAATATACAACAAAGAAGAAAACGTGGAATTATGATGCGTCGCTATAAAACTAAAATAGCAAGAGGACGTAAAATAGCTTCTAAAAAAATGGCTGGTATGGCCAAACTAAAGAAAAGATCCCAAAGGCGTGCTATACAATTAGTAAGAAAAAGATTAGCAGGAACAAGAGGAGCTAATTATAGAAATTTAACTCCAGCAGATAAAATGGCTATAGACAAAAGAGTCTCACAGAAAAAAGCATTTATTCAAAAGATAGCTAAAAGATTGATGCCAGGAGTAAGGAAAGGCGAGCAAGATAGGTTAGCTCGTATGAGATCAAAGAAAAAAGAATCAGTAAATACACAATTTACAAATATGATATTTGAGGCTAATTTTAGAGTGGATATAACAGGTCTTCCAACAATGTATATGCAAGGAAGTTCTGCAACAGGGGTTAAAACTGAATTAAGAAAATTAATTAAGAAACCTGAAGAAAATATTAGTGGTATTGAAAAAGTACTGCCTTCTGAAATTAAAAAAGCATTTAGACTTAAAATGATGGGTAAAAGTGAAGAAGAGCCAATTGAAGAAATGCGTGTATCCGGAAGAACAAAAGGTGATAAAGTTAAACAATATAGTCATGTTGTTGTGAATACACAAGCACCTAAAAGTAGACATGTAATGAGTTATCATAGTAGTGAAAAGAATGCACAAGATCATATGAATAAGATGCAAAAACATGTTCCAGCTAAGCTAAATATTGTCACTAAAACAGGTAAAAGTACAAAAACTGATTATTTTAACGAAGATGTAAATGTATTATTTGAAAAAGAAATAAGTAGAGTACCACCAGAAAATAAAGATAAAAAGAAGACAAAGAAGTCTGATGAAAATAAATTTAGTATGGATTATTATAGGAAGTATCATAGTATATATTCTGAAGAAAATCCTAAAGTAACAGCTGTAAAAAGGAAGCACGAAAGAGAACGTGATCAATTAACAATTAGACATGCTAGAGAAAAAACAGCTGCAAAAGTTAGTAATGAAAATTACAAAGTGGAATTAACAGACTCACAGTTATTGTTTACAATCGACAAAATGATGAATGAGATAAGTAAACAGCCATATGATATGCTAGATGAAAAAGCAAAGCAACGTTTACAAGATAAATCTAATAAAACTAATATTGATATAGAATCAATAATTTCTGTATATAATGAAGGTGTAAATAATTGGAATGATGAAATGAATATGAATGAACAGCAAGCAGGTTATGCTCATGTTAATTCCTTTATTGCAAATAAGAAAATAGAGGTAAAACAAAATTTCAACGAAAAATTTACAAATTTTATTAAGGAAACAAAAAAATGAAAAAATTAGTGGAAAAAGCAAAAGATATGATTATTGCAGCATATGTAAAAATTATAAACATTATTGAAGAGGCCTCTAAGAAAATAGTTGCCATTCTTAAAACATTAAAACCATGGTAGTATAATGCGATCATTTAAAGAATATGAACATATTGATTTAGTTTGTGAAGGTGCTAGTCATTTTGATGATTTAGTTATTGAAGAAGCTGAACATGAAGGTAAAAAAGTTAAATTAAACGACCCTATTAGAACATCAGAAAATCCCAATAAAAAATTTAAAGTGTATGTTAAAAATGAAAGTGGTAAAATTGTTGTTGTAAGATTTGGGGATCCAAATTTAAGTATTAAAAGAGACGATCCTAATAGACGTAAGTCATTTAGAGCAAGACATAACTGTGACAATCCTGGACCAAAAACAAAAGCAAAATATTGGAGTTGCTATCAATGGCGATCAGGATCTAAAGTAGATAATTAAATAAATAGTAAGAAATATTGTTAGGGAGATTACAATGAATAAACACGGACTATCAGCTGATTTATTGAAAGCAGTTAGTGCAATTCTCAATGGGGAAACACCAATTGAAGAAAAAATGTCATCTAAAGAAAAGATGAAAAAAGGATTATATAACGATAACTCAAATGATCAGTCTGATGATGGTGAAGGTATGGATAAAGTTCAACCTAAAGCATTAAAGAAAAAATTTAAGGATCGTAAAGATAAAGACATTGACAATAATGGTAAAGTTGACAAATCAGATGAATATATTGATAATAAACGTAAAGCTATTAGTAAAGCAATGAACAAGGAAGCTATTAACGCACCAATATTAAAAACAGCTAATAACCATGATCCAAAGCATGTTAAACAGGCTATAGGTATTGCATCAGACCCTAGATACAAAAAGGGTAATATGACTGGAGCAGTCAAGGCTATGAATAAAATCTCCCCAGGCCTCCACAATCATCCTCAAGTCAAAGCTGTACTTAAAAAGCAAAATGAAGCTGTAGATTTAGATACTAAGAATGTTGATAAAGCATTAAAGCACGATTGTGCTACACATATAGTCCACGAGAAGTGGGGATCAGGTCAATGTATACCTGAAATGCATACAATTGAAGAAACATCTGAGGGTGAAGGAATTGTGACCCATTATGATATACTTTTTGATCATGGTATTGAAGAAAATGTTTCCGTAAAAGAATTAAAAATAATTAAAGAGAAACATCATGGTCACATGAAAAAAAAGAAGAATATGGAAATGAAACAATCTAATCCAGATAAGTTTGTACCTTTCAAAAAGAAAACAAATGAAGGTATGGCTGATTATGATCCAAATAATAAAACTCATGTTGCGTTGAGGAAAAAGGATCCTACATTTAGAAATCCAAACATTACTCCTGCTCAAAAAGCAGCAAAAGCTAAAAAGGGCGCAGATTCTTTAAAAAAGATGAAAAAAGCCTTTGATGGGGAATAAACATGACTGTCGACCAAGAAACAGTTAAAAAAATGAAAAATGCTGATAAGTTGAAGCGAAATGCCACAACTAAAGATCAGATGGTGAGCGCGCTTAATAAATTAAATTATATCCGTAAAAAAGCAAAAGGTGAAATTTCTGAAGAAAATTGTTCAAGTGATTGTTGTGGTAAAAATACTAAAGTAGAGGATTGTACATGTCCTCCAGATTGTCCAGATTGTGATTGTAATGTGAATGAATTAGCATTAAAAACAGATAAAAAATTACCTAACCTTAAAGTACCAGCAAAAGGTCCAAAAGGAACATCAAAATATAGTAGGATGAAAAAGATGACAGTAAAAAAAGAACAAGTTATTGAAGGAAGGTTTTCTAAAGATGATGAAGAAGGAGCAGAACATATTGTAATGCAATTGAGAAAATCAGTTTCTATGAGAGGTAATAAAGAAGTTATGTTTCAAGATGGAAAAACAAAAAAAATTCCTTTTAAAGATGCACAAAGAGCTTTAGATAAATATAACAGAAGTAAACCTATGGATAAGATTAAATTACAAAAACAATATGAGAAGGACTATAGATCCTTTTCACAAGCTATTAAATAGGAGAGAATAATGGCATTATATGGAAAAAATGACCAATATAGTGATGCACCAAAATTTATTGTTAGATCTGATACAGGTGAAACAGGTCAAGCACAATTTGGTAACACAGTATTTGGAGCAGATGGAGCAGAAGTAGCAGCTAGTAAAAAGATTGCACATACTGGTTGGGTTAAAAGAACTGTAGGTAGCGGTGGAAGATCAGGTAGAGAGCACTATGAAGTGTTAGTAGCTGGTGGAATTTCTGGTGATGCTACAGATTTTGCAAACACTGCAGCAACTGCAAATACAACAGGTTCAGCAGACGATTCGATTTTAGCTGACAGTTAATAGGAATTTGTTATGGCAACGAAAATAAGTGAATTAAATACATCAATACAAGCCGTTGCAAATGATCTATTTATTACTGTAGTTAATGCAGCTAACGCTGCTACTATTGAATCTAAAAAAATTACGTTTCAGGGAATGGCAAATTCGCTACCAGGAGTATTAAATCTTTCTGGTAGTAATGGAATTGTAGTGGATACAATAACGGATGCAAACGCTATAGGACTTTCAGTCAATAGCGCTGCATTACCATTATTTCAATCTTTTACAATAACTAATCCAGAGACTAATGTTAGTCATACTCAAGCGGCTTCTTCTAATGACGCATTAGTCATTGAAACTGGAAGAAATTTTAATTTCTCTATTCGTGCAAATAATACTATTACATTAGGAACATTTGAAGGTGCTAACGGGGAGAATATTGATTTAACTGCTAATAGTACACATGAAATATTCAGTTTGGCTAATAATCCTTCTATAGTTGGTAATACAACTTTAGGTACTGATAGTACAAATATAACAACATTCAATTCCATTCCAATCTTACCTTCGGTCAATACATCAGTAAGAGATGCCTTAACAGCTGTTGATGGAATGATGATATATAATACAGAAGATACAAAAGCACAAGTAAGAGCTGGAGGAGCTTGGGCTAACTTACATTAATAAATTGAAATTGGTATTATGGATAATTTAAATAACGCGAACTTTATGCTGTATGCAGCAAAACATTATGATAACAGTCAATGCTATGACATAGTTGAATTTTACGATGATATAAAAAGATTTAAATATATCAAACGATTATTGAATAAGATAAAAGAACATAATGAAATAAAAGATAGATTAGTAATAAATCATTTGGTAGTCTTATATAATGTTTTTGGCCATGAGCCGACAAATAGGATGCTATTTTTAAAGTTGGATGGTTTACATGAATACTTGGTACCCTTTCTAATTTTTATGGAAAGATTACCAGAAAAAATTATGAATATTGGTTTGCCAAATAAAATATTATTATGTAGTGATATTAAACCAAATGAAGGTATCATTACAGTTTTAAGGAAATATAGATGGCAGGCACAGTAGTAGATTTATTTCTTGTATATCAATTTATACGTAGATTGACTACACCTTTCAATGAATGGAAGGCTTTTCAATTAGGTATTATTGATGAGAGAGGTAAGATTCTTAAAAAAAGATCAACATTATCAACTATTGAAGAACGAAATGCATTTCGTATATTTGATGTTATGATCTTAAAACTCAAAAAATTATTAGAAAAAGTCCCTGGAGGTAAATCCAAATTAGCCTCATATGCAGCTGCTTTATATTTAATAAAGGAATATAAAGAGGATATGAATGAAAAGCAAATATCAATTCTAGTAGAAAAATCTATGGAAGAAGATATTGCAAATGCAGCGGGTGGTGGTCATATAGCAGGAATTGGTGTAGGTCCAGATGGAGAACCTGGTGTCACAAAAAAGAAACAGAAAGAATATAAAGATAAGAATAAAAAATCTGCTTCTTTATTAAGAAGAATTACAAAGTTAGGATTAAGATGATGTTGACTGTTATAGGATCATTAATAGGTTTTGCTAGTTCTACTGTACCAGCAATTACTGATATGTTTGCTGCTAAGAATGAAAGATTGCATGAACTTGAAAAAATGAAAATGATGGCTCATCTAAGTAAGTTAGATCAAAAATTTGATTTAAAATCATTTGAAATAAAAGCATCAGCTGATGAGCATCAAAGATTAATTGAGCATGATGTGTCAATGTCTAAAAATAGAGGATGGATTAGTGCATTACAAAGATCAGTAAGACCTGTAATAACATATGCTTTTTTTATTTTATTTTGTACAATTGAGATAACTTTACTGATAGAAGCCATAAATACTGGGACGAACTTTTCTGAGGCTATTAATCTGTTATGGGATGAGGATACAAAAGCAATATTTGCAGCCATTATATCATTCTGGTTCGGATCAAGAGCAATAGAAAAGGCCAGGAAGTAATGGATACGGATACGAAAGTACAATTAGCAGAACTTAAGAAAGAAGTTTCGTTTACCGAATCTTTATTATTAAGAGTAGAACAACATCAAGAACAACTATTAGAAGTAACCACTGAATTAAAATCACGTCAAGATATTATGGAAGAACGACTAGCTACTGCTTTAGAGGAGCTCGCCCATATGCATAAAGACAATCATAGTAAAGATCGCGATCGCATAGAAAAATATGAAAAATTACATGCTCGTATCAGTGAAACTGAACGTCATATAATTGGTAAGATTGAACAGATGAATACAAGATTAGAGAGATTGGAGACGTGGAGATGGATGGTAATCGGTGGAGCAGCTGTCGTAGGTTTTCTTGTATCATTATTAGATTTTAAAAATTTATTTAGTTGACCTTTATTCAAATCTCCCGTATTATTAAATAATGTCATGGATTGAAAATAAATACGCAAGTCTATTATCATCACAATTAGAACGATTTAAACGAATCAGCAATGGTTATAATTTTCGTTGTCCTGTTTGTGGAGACTCTCAGACTAATAAATTTAAAGCAAGAGGTTACTTGTTATCTAAGGATAATACGTTAATATATTATTGTCACAATTGTAATTATAGTGCAAACTTTAACAACTTTTTAGAAAAAGTTAATCCCATTTTACATAAAGATTATGTAATTGAATCATTTCCAAATAGAAAACGTGAAGATAATAAATTACAATTCACTGAAGCTCCAAAACCAATATATAATGATAGTCTTAAACCTTTAAAAAAATTAAAAAAGATCTCTCAATTACGCTGGGACCATCCTGTAAAAACCTATATACTTAATCGCAAAATACCTAATCCATATCATGCTCAATTGTATTATTGTCCAGATTTTGCTGCGTGGGTTAATTATATAGTACCAGGTTTTTATACCTTACCTGAGAAGGATAAAAGGATAATAATTCCATTTATTGATAAGGATGGTAATCTATTTGGTTTCCAAGGAAGATCGACCAATCCTAATAATAAGATGAGATATTTAACTATAATGTTAGATAATACAGCACCTAAAGTGTTTGGCTTAAATAATGTAAATTTAAATGATAAATTTTATGTATTTGAAGGTCCTATTGATTCAATGTTTATAAACAATTCTATTGCAGTCGCAGGATCTGATATAATGAGTGTTTTAAGGCAATTGAATGTTGATAAGTATAAGGTCATTGTTTGTTATGATAATGAACCAAGAAGTAAAGAAATAGTATTGAAGATAAAAAAGACAATAGATGAGGGATATAATGTTTGTTTTTGGCCTGATAACATTAAACAAAAAGATATTAATGATATGGTTATGTCAGGGATGAAAGTTGCAGACATTAAATTAATAATAGATCAAAATAATTATAATGGTTTGCAAGCAAATATGAGATACAACTCATGGAAAAAAATATAAGATAGCGGGGATATAATGGCTGATATAATAATAACAAAAAGAGATGGTACAAAAGAATTATTAGACTTAAATAAATTTCATAAAGTAGTTTCATGGGCATGTGATAAATTAAAAGGTGTTTCTGCTTCTGAAGTAGAGTTAAAATCTCATATACAATTTTTTGATCAGATGAAATCGTCTGACGTGCAAGAAACATTAATTAAGGCTGCAGCAGACCTTATAACTGAAGAATGTCCTAACTATCAATATGTTGCTGGTAGGCTTATTAATTATCAATTAAGAAAAGAAGTATATGGACAATATGACCCTATATCATTGTTTAAACACGTAGAAAACGTCGTAGAAAAGGGGTTCTATGAACCAGCATTGTTAGAATGGTATACTGTAGAAGACTATGAAAAACTTGATAAAAACATAGATCATACCAGAGATGATATATTAACATATGCTGCAATGGAACAATTCAGAGGTAAATATCTAGTTAAAAACAGAACTACAAATGAGATATTTGAGACACCTCAAATAGCCTATATGCTAATATCAATGACATTATTTAAAGATGAAAAGGTAGATAGGTTAGATAGAGTTATTGATTTTTATAATTCATTATCTCTATTTGATATATCATTACCAACACCAATTATGTCTGGAGTTAGAACATCTGTAAGACAGTTTAGTTCATGTGTATTGGTTGAAACAGATGATACATTAGATTCAATAAATGCAACATCTAGTGCAATAGTGAAATATGTTTCAAAAAAAGCAGGTATAGGTATCGGTGCAGGAAATATTAGAGCTTTAGGCTCTTCAATAAACGGGGGTTATGCCACTCATACAGGTGTAATACCATTCTTCAAACTGTTTCAATCAGCAGTAAAATCCTGTTCTCAAGGTGGTGTAAGAGGAGGTGCAGCAACATTATATTATCCATGTTGGCATCTTGAAGTAGAGGATATACTTGTCCTCAAAAATAATAAAGGAACTGAAGATAATAGAATTAGACATTTAGATTATGGAGTGCAATTCAATAAGTTAATGTATGAAAGACTTATAAAAAATGAAAATATAACATTATTTTCACCATCAGATGTACCTGGACTTTATGAAGCATTTTATAGCGATCAAGAAAAATTTGAAGAATTGTATACAAAAGCAGAAAGATCATATAAGACGAGAAAAAGATCTATCAAAGCTATTGATTTATTTTCAGCTTTTATGACTGAAAGGAAAGATACTGGAAGGATATATTTAATGAATGTAGATCATGCTAATGATCATGGATCATTTAATCCAGAACTTGCACCTATTAGACAATCTAATTTATGTTGTGAAATTGATTTACCAACAAAACCACTATCAAATATTAATGATGACCAAGGTGAAATTAGTCTTTGTACATTAGCTGCAATAAACTGGGGTAATATAAAATCCCCTGAGGATTTCAAGAAACCATGTGAAATGGCTGTAAGGGCATTAGATGCATTACTCACATATCAAGAATATCCTGTTAAAGCTGCAGAAGTAGGTACAATGAATAGAAGACCTTTAGGAATAGGTATAATAAATTTTGCTTATTGGATGGCAAAAAATAACATGAATTATACTAATCCTAATTTGGATATGATAGATGAGTATGCTGAAGCATGGTCATATTATCTTATTGAAGCTTCAATTCAATTAGCTAGAGAAAAGGAGCATTGTTTATTAAATGATCAGACCAAATATTCTCAAGGTATATTTCCAAAAGACACTTATAAAAAAGATGTTGATGAATTGGTTGATAGAAAACCGACAATGAATTGGAATAAACTTAGAACAGATGTAAAGATATATGGTATTAGAAATTCAACATTAATGGCATTAATGCCTTCTGAAACATCATCACAAATATCAAATGCAACTAATGGTATTGAGCCTCCAAGAGCATTTGTGTCAGTAAAACAATCAAAAGATGGTATCCTCAAACAAGTAGTACCACAATTTAGAAAATTTAAAAATAAATATGAATTATTATGGGATCAGAAGTCCCCAGAAGGATATATAAAGATAGTATCAGTTCTACAAAAATGGATTGATCAAGGTATATCAGTAAATACATCATACAATCCTCAATTTTTTGATGAGGAAAAAATACCAATGAGTGTTATGTTAAAGCATATCATTATGTTCTATAAGTATGGTGGAAAACAATTATATTATTTTAATACATTTGATGGAGCAACAGATGAAATAGAAGCTCCTCAACATCATATAGAAGATTTTGACTTACCGGAAATAAATACTGAAGAGGACTGCGAAGCATGCGTGTTATAAGTAAAGCGACTAAATCTCATCTCGAGCGTAATATGTTTTTTGATGGAGAAGTGGAAATAGCTAGATATGATCAAGTCAAGTATCCACAATTTGAAAAGTTAACAAACAAACAATTAGGATTTTTTTGGAGACCTGAGGAAGTTGATATACTCAGAGATTCAAAAGACTTTAGAAAATTAACTGAGTCAGAACAGCATATTTTTACATCAAATTTAAAAAGGCAAATTCTATTAGATTCTGTTCAAGGTAGAGCTCCTAATCTAGCGTTTCTACCAATAGTGTCATTACCTGAGCTAGAAACTTGGATAGAAACTTGGAGCTTCAGTGAAACTATACATTCGAGATCATACACCCATATAATAAGAAATATATACACGAACCCAGGAGAGGTCTTTGATACCATCATGGATATAAAACCAATAGTAGATTGTGCAAAAGATATTGGAAAATATTATGATGAATTGATTGAGAATCCTACAAAAAAGAATCTTTGGTTAGCAATAAATTCTGTAAATGCATTAGAAGGGGTTCGTTTTTATGTTTCGTTTGCATGTAGTTGGGCATTTGCTGAACTAAAAAAAATGGAAGGTAATGCTAAAATTATTAAATTAATATGTAGAGATGAGAATATACATCTTGGATCTACCCAACAATTATTAAAATTATTACCAATTGATGATGCTGATTTTGTCACTATAAAACAAGAGTGTAAAAATCAAGTGGATCAAATGTTTGAAGATGTAGTCAAACAAGAAAAAGAATGGGCTGATTATTTGTTTAAAGATGGTTCAATGATTGGATTAAATGCAGATGTACTTAAAGAATATGTTGATTGGATTGCTAATAAAAGAAGAATAGCTATTGGAATGCAATCTAATGGTAAGGGTGGAACTAATCCTCTTCCATGGACTCAGAAATGGATTGCAGGAGGAGAAGTTCAAGTAGCGCCTCAAGAAACAGAAATAACTTCATATGTTATTGGTGGAGTGAAAAAAGATGTTGAAGATAATACATTTGCTGGTATGTCATTATGATCAATATAGCAATTAATAATTTTGTTAGATTAATTGTTATACCAACTATAGTATTATATGCTTTATTATTATCCTTCCTTGCAATTCCACTTATGATAAGTACCCAATACAAAGCCGCAGGTTGGTTTTACTTAGGTATAATTATTTACTGTCAATTTATTTGGCAGGGATATGTTTTAGGATAAATATATGTCTATAGAGAAAAAAAGAATTACTGTTAAATGTACTGATTGTACTGAAGAATATGACATTATAACAGAAAGTGAAGAAAGTATATCTTATTGTATATTTTGTGGGTCATTTATAGAACCTGAAGAAGAAGATATATACACAGATGAATATGGAGAATATGATGAATAAAATAGGAATTTTATTACTAACCTTTGCGATGAGTTCATGTAGTTTATCAAGTATAACTAACTTGATGCCACGTGATCATGATTCACACATGGTTGGTCATTGGGTTCATGCTAAAATGGCTCTTGATAGAGTAGATTGTAGTTATGAAATAGGCAGTAGAGGATGGATATATGTATCAGAGCAAACTGAGGCGTTATCTGTTTATACTGCATTTAGAAACGATCCTCAAGCTAAAAATATGGAAGATCTTGATAAACATGTGAATAAGATGTTATCTGGGGGAAGTGAAAAATTTTGTAAACTTGGAATTAAAATAGCTGATGGTAGATTGCAAGCTGCAAAAAAAGCATGGAGTGATAGATAATGAGTATATCTAAATTAGAAAAATTAATAGAAGAAACAAAAAATTCATATCAAAGTAATGAAATATCTAAAGATGAATATGTTTATACAATAAATCAGATAAAAGATATTCAAGCTGCTGAGGAATTAGCTGGAGATGAAATTGCTATTAGGCGTGTCGTAGAGATATGTGAAATAGCATTGACTATAGTATGATAATAACAGGAATAGATTATTCTATTTCATCACCTAGTGTATGTAGATATAATGGTGGAGATTTTAAGTTTTCAAATTGTGATATATTCTTCTTAACTGAACGTAAATCCCTACACAATAAATATAATAATATATATGGAGAACCTCATCCTATATACTCAAGTCAAGAAGAGCGCTTTGATAACATATCGCAATGGGCCATTGATAAATGTATTGATAGCGATCTTGTTGTAATAGAGAATTATTCATTCGGATCAACAGGAATGGTCTTCCATATTGGAGAAAATGTAGGATTACTCAAGCATAAATTATTTAGTAAAAAAATAAATTATTTTTCTGTTGCCCCAACTGCAATAAAGAAGTATGCTACAGGTAAAGGTAATGCTAACAAGAATATGATGATTGATACTTTCATGGATAAAGAGAATATAAATATAAGAAAAGAATTATCATTAAAAGAAAATAATATAACACCAACAAGTGATATTATAGATAGCTATTGGATATGTAAATATGGAGTAGATAATTATGATACAATATCAAAACCCTGATGATAAAAAGATAATTGAAATAGAAGAAGATATAGGTAATTTTATAATGGTAAGATATATAGATCCTGATTATCAAACGAAATTGAAAGTAGCTAAAAAAGATATTAATTCTTTTATACAAAGAATAGAAAATAGTGGATGGATACAATGTATGAAGTAATAAGTGTTGTAACTACAACCAAACTACATAATAACTTTGAGAGTTTTGAGGTGGAATGGATTCAGGATCATCCTAACTATTTACAAACTCTATCACAAAAAATAGCTCTTGCAGGAGATAAGATATCCCGAAGAGATAGCGAATGGAATATAGAAACAAACACATGTGAAATAACTATACTCTTTAGAGATATAGAATCAGCCTTAGATTATATGAGAGACACATACATGCAAATGTATCAATTAGATGTCAGTAAAATAGTATATAATGATGTTCAATTTAAGGAATATTTATTAAATACAACAGTGTCAATACTTGATGGCAAATATACTATAAAAGTTATATCATTTAAAGAAGTAAATTAATTGAATAACTATATAAAAAAATATGATAAAGTAATAAGTGAGGATTTTTGTGATCATCTTATACAGCAGTTTGAATCTCATATAGGGCATCATGAACCTTATAAAGACAAAACAATGTCATTTACTCAAATACAATTATTTTCTCATAAATCATGGGATTCGTCAAGTGATCTTTTAATCAATGTTTTTAAAAAACATTTACAGCAATATAAAGAGGACTTCAATATTAATGAAAAAATGTGGCCACAAAAATATGGATTTGAGGGATTCAGAATAAAAAGATATATGCCCAATGATGTGGATGAATTTAAAGAGCATGTAGACGTTAGAGATCATAATACTGCAAGAAGATTTCTTGTCTTTTTTCTTTATTTAGATGATAATGAAAAAGGAACAACTACATTTTCTAATATGAATTATACTTCAGAATGTACAAAAGGATCTTTGTTAATGTTTCCACCTTTATGGCCATGGCTACATGCAGGTCAAAAACCAATTAAAAAACCAAAATATATATTAGGGAGCTACTTACATTATGCCTAGAAGAAAAAGTAAAAGTGATGGATATAAATCCAAAGGTGAACGTCGCAATGTGTCGAGATCGGTAATAAAAGCAGTTAGAAGAGAACTAGATCCATGTATAGGTATGAATCATATTGTTAAAGCATGGAGAAAAGGATTGAATCCATGGCTCACATTACCTAATCCCAATAAAAAAGAGACTAACAAAATGTTTATTAAAGTCAAAGCAAATATAGCATGGGGTAATCCAAACAGACCTGTGTCAACTAATATACAGAATAGAGATTGATGATGGATATAGAAATATATACACGTGATGGTTGTGGTTATTGTGATATGGCAAAGGAACTAATAAAAAGTAAAACTATGTCATATATGGAATATAATATTGGAATGAGACCAGAATATAAAACGGAATTATTAGAAAGAGCACCTAATGTAAGAACTCTACCTCAAATATTTATTAGAGGTAAGCATATAGGTGGATATAAAGAATTAAGTGAGAATTATAATATTTAATAAGTGAGATTAATATGGCAGTGACGTTAAATATATTTGATAGCAAAGCTACCTCTGAAGGTCCTGAGACAAATGAGACTGATAGGAATTCAATGGGTGGTACTGAGATAATGAAATATGGCTTACATAATAGGTTAGATAAGGATCTATTAAGCAATTTTCAAATTATATGTTCAAGAGTTAGAGAAATAAATCCAAATAAAAAAATTATTTATTGGTTACATGATTTACCAGGTGATCCTGAATCAGAGCATCTAAAGAATCAAGGCTGGAAAAGATTTGATAAATTGGTTTTTGTTTCTAATTGGCAGCTAGAGAATTATTCTAAACATTATGGTATTCCATATTCTAAATGTGTAGTATTACAGAATGCAATAGAGCCAATTGGTACACATGATAAAGATTTTACAGGTAGAATAAAATTAATGTATCACTCTACTCCTCATAGAGGATTAGATTTATTAGTAGCAGTTTTTCAGAAATTATGTGAAATGTTTGATAACATTGAATTAGATGTATTTTCTTCATTTGCAATATATGGATGGAAAGAAAGAGATGAACCTTTTAAGAAAGTATTTGATGTATGTAAATCTCATCCAAAGATTAATTATTTTGGTTCAGTATCTAATGAAGAAATAAGACAAGCATTACAAAGAAATCATATATGGGCATATCCTTCTATATGGCAAGAAACATCTTGTATGTGTCTAATGGAAGCAATGTCAGCTGGATTATATTGTGTTCATCCTAACTTAGCAGCTCTACCAGAGACAGCTGCAAACTGGACACATATGTATCAATGGGATGAAGATCCACCAAGGCATGCTAATAAATTTGCTGCAAACTTAATCCAGGCAATAAAAATTGTAAATACCGAGCAGGCACAACATAGAATACAAATGACTAAAACGTATGCTGATTCGTTTTATTCATGGGAAATAAGAAAACATCAATGGGAACAAATGCTGAAAGGAGTATTAAATGAATCTAAGTGAAGCACTAGCAATGATACAAAAGTTGAAAGTTGAGAACGAATTATTGAAATTAGATCATGCTGAATTGACAAAAAATTATTATGATGTTCTTAAAAAATATTCAAAATAATTGTTGACCTTTATTAGTTTATATGTGATTATAATTATAGTGATAAAAATAATAAAAGGATACAAAATGAAAAATAAAATACAACTTACTGCTTCGGTTAAATATGTAACTCCAGGTGGCAGACATCATACAATTAATTTTGAAACTGGTAAGCACGATTCTATATCAGCTGCAGATAAGGATTTTAAATGGATGTTTAGGCAGTCAATAAACTCTAGGAACGCTTCTAAGATATTAGATAAACAATACCATATTGTAGAGGATTATAGTGATGAGTATGGGTCTAATCCACTTTATAGGGTTTAGAGGGGACGAGTACAATAGAGCTAAAAAAATCTGGGGAGAACCAGATTTTATTCATCCTGTACACGATAAAAGAGCTTATATTGAGATAGATATAAGTAAAGATATTTTAATTTTTGCAAACAAAGAATCTCCAGATACAATTCATAAATACAGAAGAGAGTATACTGACATGAAAGGTCCACAAAATGGATAAAGACTTACTTTATAAATGGATAGCTATTATTACATGCACAATCTTTGCATTTTTTGTAATTCAAATGTTTAATTTATGGAATGCATTGTATAAAGCTGACCAAACTAAATTGAGTTTTTTAATATTAACTATATGGTCAATTGCATCAGGATGTATTTTATATAAAATATTTAAACCTAATAGAATATATGATGAGTTATTGTGGTTTACAGCTGAAAGTATGATTACTGTTGGTTTGATAGGAACAGTAAGTGGATTTTTACTAATGTTATACTCATCGTTTGAAGGTATTGATGTTACAAGTACAGAATCATTAACATCATCATTAGGTCAAATGGCAACAGGGATGAGTACAGCCTTGACAACAACACTTATAGGATTAACAAGTAGTCTTCATCTGAAATGTCAGTTAATGTTGTTGGAAAGTCATAATGTCAAAAAATAGTAAGCGTTACTTAACAACATTTGGATTTATTGATCTTCTATTTAACATGCTAGTTGGATTCGTTTTCTTATTCTTTATAGCATATATATTGATCAATCCTATTGCAGACAAAGGTAAAGTTGATCCTCCTGACTTGGCAATGATTGTTATAGATTGGGATGATAAAAGTAAATTAGATATAGATATATGGGTAAAAGATCCTAAAGGTAATATTGTAAGTTTTACAAAAAAAACACAACCTGGAATGCATTTAGAAAAAGATGATATTGGCAGCGGTAATGATACATACCAAGGTAAACTTATTTACAATAAAAATCAAGAAGTAGTACATTTTACCAATTTATTTGAAGGTAGATACATTGTTACATTACATTTATATGCTTTACATAAAGGTACAATTCCTATGGATGTTGTAGTAAAATTTATGAGTATAAAAAACTATCAATTCCTTGGTACTAAAACAATAACAATGAAAACAAGAGGTGAGGAAGCAGGTGTAATGACATTTTTTGTAGATGACAATCAAAAAGTTGTAGATATTAATTGGGGTACTAAAGAGAAAATTGTTAACAAATCGTTAGTAGAAAGTGCATATTAATGTATAGTTTAGATTGGTTTGATACTTGGGTTTATCATATTATAGGTTGGCCTATATTAGTACTAATATTATGCATAGCTGTATGGCTTAGAGTTAATTGGAAAATATCTTTAATATTATTGCCTACAAGTTTTATAGCATTAGCAGCTCTTACAATAGACATAGAAAAAATTTTTGGTAGACCATATCCTAGTATTCCAAAAGGTGAATGGACTTATCTTCACCATATAGAAACAAAAAAGAGTATTGAATTGTTTGTCTTGGACACAGAAGGTACTAGATTGTATAGCATAAAAAACACTAAAGACAACAAAGAAAAACTTAATAGTATGTCTCAAAAGCAAGAAACTACTGGAGTAAGACAAGTTGGTAAATTTAGAAAAAAGAAAAATGGATTAAACACCGAGGAAACTGAATTAATATTTTATGATTTTCCTTACCAAAAATATTTAAAAAAACAGAGGTAATAATGAAAAAAAGCGAAATGCCTAAAGCACCAGGCGAATTAATGTGGGATGCTGGAATATATTATATGGCAGATGCATTTACAGTGGAATCGACAAAACCAATTGTAAGTTGGATTATAGAAAAAAATTTAGCATCAAAGAGTTCTAGAGCTAAAGAATTGACATTAATAATCAATTCACCTGGAGGAGATGTCCATAGTGCTTTTGCATTAATAGACACTATAAAAGGAAGTGCTATTCCTATCAAAACTGTAGGATTAGGTCTTATTGCTAGTTGTGGAATATTAACATTTATGAGTGGCGTAAAGGGCAAAAGAATTATTACACCAAATACAAGTATTTTGTCGCACCAATATAGTTGGGGTTCTGGAGGAAAAGAACACGAATTATTTGCAAGAGTCAGAGAGTTTGAGCTAAGTAGTGAGCGTATGATTGAACATTATAAAAAATGTACAGGTCTAAATGAGAAGAAAATTAGAGAGGTGTTGCTTCCACCTCAAGACGTTTGGTTAAGTGCAAAAGAGGCAATAAAATATGGTATCGCAGATAAAATTAAAGAAGTATATTAATGGAGTTGTTTTGTGACAAAAAAAAGAAATATCAGTGAAGAAACTAAAGCTAAATTAGTAGAAAGATTGGCGAAAGCTAGAGAGGCAAAAAGGAATAAAAATCCAGATAAAGCTCATTATGGAGTTCATCATACAGTTGTTGCAAAATCAGAAACAGACGCTTTATGTTTAAAAAATGTAAAGAGTTGGATTAAAACTAATAAAGAAGTTAGAAATGAATTGAGAGCTTCAGTTAGAAGAAACGTAAAAGGTTCTATAGCAAAATTAGCAAGTGTTGATGGGTACATTAAGCATATGGAATATTATATAAGACATGGGGATTGGATTGATCCAAAATATGGTGTGGATCAGCAAAATAATATAAAATATGTTTGTGTTGCAAAGGCTTACAATTCTGATGGAACAGTTAAGAGAACTATAAACACACATTATGACGATATTGGATTATATACACTTGAGATGGCTATAGAAGATAATCCTAATTTATATAATAAAACATCTAAGAGAAAAAGAATAAAAAGATAAATATACCACCGGAGGATATATGTCTAATATAATTTTATTTCCACAGCACAAGCAAGCATCACCGCCTCAATCTTTAGAAGAAATGTCGATGTCTATTGCTAAAACAAGAGCATCGTTTATTAGAAATCTATCTGTAGATGTATCTCTAAGAGTGTTTACAGAATTAGAAGTTTTAGGTGTCGATATATCTAAAGATGAGGGATTTAAGGATGATATGCTGTTAATCCACGAATGCATTAAATCTACAATGGCCAGAAGAGTTGGTTTAGCTCATCCTTTGCAAGAATATGCTTCAAAAATGAAATCAAAAGATTCGGATATAAGATTTGCATTCGGAGATGATGAAACAGAGAATGATTAAGCTAACTGAAAATGCAAAAAAATATTTAAAAGAAGTAGCTACTCCTGGAGACTATGTCACATTAGGAGTCAAAGGTGGTGGATGTAGTGGATGGACATACGTTTGGGATTTCAAATCAAAATGGCCTAATGTTAAATGGAGTGATCCAATAGATGATATACTTGTTTTGGATCCAGTTTGTGAAATGTTTGTAATAGGTTGTACAGTTGATTATGTTAATGAATTGGGGGGATCTTATCTAAAGGTAATAAATCCTAATTCTGTTGCATCATGTGGATGCGGAGAAAGTTTTGCAGTATGAGCTCTAAAATCATATCATTAGCAGACTTAATAGAATCAAGATTAAGAAAGCAACGAGAATTAGAATATTATAAAAAACAATTAATCCATTTAAATGAACAAATGGCTATATTGGATCACGATATTGGAATTACTACATTAATAATTGATTTAATAGGTAATGAAAATATAGTTGATGTTAAGCAAAAATTAATTAAAATGAAACAGCTTCCTACAAATAAAATAGATAAATAGATATACGTTCATCCAACAAGGACGGAAGTAGGTAATAATACCGAAGGAACGCACCTAACTTTTAAATTAAAGAGGAGGGTGTTGAATGAACAATTTCACACTATATCAATTCAAAAAATTAATACAAAATAAGCATCGTGAATATGTGCATAAATTAATTAACACACGTAATCACGTAATAAGTTAGTTGACCTATATCCATTTATAAAGTATACTAAAGTATATTATAGATGGAGAAATAGATGATTATAGTTGATATGAATCAAGTAATGATTGCTAATTTGATGGCTCAGATTGGCAATCATACTAACATTGAGATTGAGGAGAGTCTTTTAAGACATATGGTACTCAATTCAATAAGGAATTTTAAGTTAAAATTTGGTGATGATTACGGTGAATTAGTATTTGCATGTGATGATAAGAAATATTGGAGAAAAGATTTTTATCCATATTATAAAGCTCATAGAAAAAAAGCCAGAGAAAAGTCTGAGTTAGATTGGACCCATATATTTAAGACATTAAATAAGATTAAGCAAGAGCTTGTTGATAACTTTCCATATAAAATTATACAGATAGAAGGTGCTGAAGCGGATGATATTATAGGTACCTTGTGTTGTACATATAGAAAAGATAATGTAATATTAATATTATCAGCCGATAAAGATTTTGTTCAACTTCAAACTGATGTAAATGTATCTCAATATGATCCTATAAGAAAAAGATGGATTAAACATGAAGATCCAATTTCTTATTTACAAGAACATATCGCAAGAGGAGATCGTGGAGATGGAATTCCTAACGTATTATCAAGAGATGACTGTTTCGTTAGAGGAAGGCAAAAACCACTTCGAAAAAAGATGTTAGATGAGATATTGTCTACTAATGAAAATGTTAAAGTAAACGAAGAAATAACTCGTAATTGGATTAGAAATCAAACACTTATTGATCTCAATTGTACACCAGAGGACATTAAGAAACAGGTTATTGATACTTATATAAATACTAATGTCAATCAAAGAGATAAGTTGTTCAATTACTTTGTACAGCATAAACTCAAAAATTTAATGGAACATATAGGTGAATTCTAATGGCAAAACCAACTTTTACAAAAATGTTACAAGATGTATCAAAAAAACCAGCATCACAGAGAAGTGATGCTTTAAAATATTATGTTAAACATGTGCCTAATTTACAAGCGTATTTACATTTTACTTTTCATCCAGCAGCTCAGTTCGACCTTCCTGCAGGAGAACCTCCATACAAACCTACAGAATTAGTTGATGCTGAGGCTCTTATATATAAAGAAATGCGAAAAGCAAATAATCTATTAACAACAGAGTCTGGTGGTAATCCAAATATACATAGAATTAAAAAAGAAACAATGTTTATACAAATGTTAGAATATGTACACCCTGATGATGCAAAACTTTTAGTAGCTATGAAAGATAAAAAGTGTCCTATAAAAAATATAACGTATAAATTAGTATCCGATACATTTGAAAACATGTTACCAGCTGTTAAAAAAGCTAAATAGTATTATGCCAACATATACATTCCATAATACTGATACAAATGAATATATGGAAACTTTTATGTCCATAAAGGAAATGGAAACATTTCTTGAAGAAAACCCTCATATAAAAAAACCTCTATCTGTTCCAAACTTTATTTCAGGTCACAAAAGTGCTATGAATAATAAAGATGGAGGATGGAATGAATTGCAATCACGTATTGCTCAAGCTAATCCTACATCCGCATTAGCTGATAGAGTTGGCGGTCGGTCTACAAAAGAAGTCAAATTAAATAATTTTGCTAAAAAATGGAAAGCTAGAGGAGGTATGCAGTAATGCCAGGTATTTCAAGAGATGCTGATACTTCTGGAGGAGATTTGATACCTTCACAATCGAGTGTATTTGCAAATGGTAGTAAAGTTATAGTTCATATGGATGGGGTTGCAGGACATGGTCCTTTACCTCATATCCCTCAAAATATTATTGCAGGTTCTAAAAATGTATTCATAGGTGGAATTGCAGTATGTAATGCTGGCGATGGTAACACGATATGTGGTCATACAGCAACAGGAAGTGGTGATGTTAACGTAGGTGATTAATTTTAACTCTAACAAAGGATTGCTCAAATGTCAAGATTATCAAGAAGAGAACGAAGGCAATTGAATAAACATAATGATAGATTTGAATCGAAACAGAAGTCACTAAAATTAAAGAAAATAAGTCCTAAAACAGAAAATCAAGAGAAAGCCTTCAATTATTATACAGACGACAAACATTTAGTATTATATGGTTATGCAGGAACTGGTAAATCATATATCTCCTTATACAACGCAATACATGATGTGTTAGATGGTTTATATACAAAAGTATGTATATTTAGAAGTGTTGTTCCAACAAGAGATATGGGATTCTTACCAGGCAATCAAAAGGAAAAAATTAAAGTATATGAAGAACCGTACAAACAAATAACAAATGAATTATTTGATAGAGGTGATGCATATGAAATTATTAAAAATAAAAATATGATTGAATTTATGTCAACTTCTTTTGTCAGAGGAATAACATTAGACAATTCAATTATAATAATAGATGAATTTCAAAATATGACAGATCATGAATTGAATTCATTAATAACGAGAATAGGTGATAATTCAAAATTAATTTTATGTGGAGACATAAGACAATCAGACCTTAATAATGAGCAAACAGGATTTAAAGGTACAATTAATATATTAAAAAGAATGAAATCAGTGAAAATGGTTGAGTTTCAAATAGATGATATTGTAAGATCGGGTTTTGTAAAAGATTATATTATAGCAAGAGAGTATTTGAAGAATGAAATTCAATCACATTCCGCCGACAGTGGCATTAGAGAAGTTAAAACGTATCACAACGGAAAAGGGCAGAGTATATCAGACTCCGGATGGACAAGCATATCCATCAGTGACGACCGTTTTGTCACAGCTAAGTAAAAAAGCAATAACAGAATGGCGACATAGAGTTGGAGAAATAAAAGCTAAAAAAATAACTACTAAGGCATCACGTCGAGGTACATCAGTACATAAGATGTGTGAAGATTATCTAGAAAATAAATTGTCTGAGGAAAAAATTATGCCTTCAGACAATTTTCTTTTCATTCAACTAAAAGATATCATTAAAAGTAAAATAAATAACATTAGAGCTCTAGAGGCTCCTTTGTACTCACACTATTTGAAATGTGCAGGAACAGTTGATTGTATAGCAGAATACAATAATGTTCTTTCTATTATTGACTTTAAAACATCAATGAAGGTAAAGAAAGAGGAATGGATTAGCAATTATTTTATGCAAGAATCAGCATATGCTGTTATGTGGGAAGAAAGAGTTAAAGAACCAATAACACAATTAGTAACATTAATAGCTAATGATACTAATGAACCGCAAGTTTTTATACAACATAGGGATCAATGGATACACAAATTTATTGATGTTGGACAACAATACGAGGAACAGAATGCTTAAAAAAGCTATTATACTATTATTATCTATCACATTTACTACTGTTGCTCTAGCAGAGCATAATCAACCTAAACAACAAGGCCCACAATGGAGATATAAACCTATACAATGTTCAACACCTAAAGAAATTTTAGATGTTTTACAAAAAATAGGTAGTAAACCTTTAGTGGGAGGGTTATCAATAATTACAGATGGTACAAATTATGCAAATACACCAATGGTAATGTATTATAATATTGAAACTAATGATTTCCAAGTTGTTGAATTTCATAGTAAAGATACTGCATGCATGATTGTAACAGGAGGAGATGTCTCTTTCGATACAAAAAAATTAGAAGAAAATTTGGATAAACATTTTAATAAGTAGACGATAAAATGGATATAGATGTACAATTATTTAAAAACATAATGGCAGAAGCTAGGCACAATGATGATCTTTTAGATTCATTTAGTCCAAATCAATTTAAATCAAAAGAAACATTAATTAGGATGGTTGATGTTTTGAATATAGTTGATAGTCATAGTGAAATAGTTATATTAGGTGGTTGGTATGGTAGTATATTGATACCTGCTTTTAAATATGTGAAAAGAATTACCCTAATTGATAAAGATAAAGATGTTATTGGTATAGCAAAAAATAGATTGTTTAATCATTATAACAATATTGATTTTATTACAAGTGATGTTTGGAATGAAAATAGATTAGGTAGAATACAAAATGCAAATCTAATAATTAATACGTCTTGTGAACATATGCGACCTATGAAAGAGCTTTACCTTCAAACCAATGCCTATTTTGCCTATCAATCAAATAATATGAGAGACATTGAAGGACATATTAATTGTGTTAGTAATCTCATTGATTTTAAAGAGCAATTACCTAATAATACAGAAGTAATAAACACCAATATATTAGAAGATAGTAGAGGTTTAAGATTTACTATAATTGGTAAATATCATTAAAAATAAATTTAAAAGATTCACAATTATCGGCCAGATGTAGATCATTATGGTTATAAATAAGTGCATATAATAATTATCAACACTACATATTTTGGAGTTCGTCACAATGACAGATATAGTCTTTTGGATCATTATTGGTGCATTCATAGGGTGGAATATGCCTCAACCTTGGTATGCTAAATCAATACAAAATTGGATATTATCAAAAATCAAAAATATAACCACAAAATAAAGGAACCAGCATGGCCAACCTAAGTTTACCGTTAAGTCCTACAAATGGACAGCAAGTTACACATGAAAATAGTGTATTTACGTTTGATTCAACTAAAAATGTCTGGAACAGACAACCATTAGCAGGAAGAGTTGAACAAGTTGTACCAGCTAGTAATACATCCGTTTCAGGTGTCACCGTAGATGGAACAACATTGGTTTTCTCTAAAGCAGATGGAACAACATCAAATGTCGCTTTACAATCAATAGCAAGTGGAGCTGGTAAAGTATATGCTAACGAATCAGATTTACCGTCAACAGGAGTTCAACCTGGGGATCATGCATTTGTAACTGCAACAGGAGATATGTATATAAGATCAACTTCACAGTGGAGAAAGATTGATGCTGTGAACTTAACACCATCAGTATCAATGAGTGTAACATCTCATAGTTTTTCATCTACTGCTGAAACAATTGATGTGACATATACAATAAATGAACCAGAAGGAACACCAGTTACAGTTACAGTAGCAAACTCAGGAATATCAGACGCTACTGTTGCACATTATACAGGTAATAATACAATAACAATTACAGCTGGATCTTCTGCATTTTCAGGTGGTACTGTTACTTTATCAGCTACAGATGGAGTAAATATTGGAAACGGAACTGTAAATATAGATTTAGTGTTAATTGATTGGGCAAATGGAACACATCAATCAAAAGTTGCAGGCCCAAATGGTGGCAACACTGATCAATTTGGTCACGCTGTTGCAATATCAGATAATGGTAGTACTGTTATAGCTGGAGCTCCATATCAAGATGATTATAAAAACAACTCTGGAGCAGCATATGTTTATGAAAAAGGTGGTTATACAACTGCAATAGGAAGTGCTTCTTATGATAATATATCGTCAGGAGATTGGTCCAGTTCAGTGAATGCATTTGGATCAAATAATCAAGATATCCAAAATCGAAGATCTATACTATTCAATGCAGATGGTACTAAACTATATATTGCAGCTTACAATTCTGAAGGATCTGATGATCTAATATACCAATTTAGTTTAACCACTCCTTATGACATTACACATTCTAATAGGACATATGATGAAAAGAAATATTCTTACCAATCAGGACCTTCAAGTGCTGGAGAAGGTAATATCACTTTAACTGCAATAAGATGGAGTGATGATGGTTTGAAACTATTTGTATGTGGTGAAGTATATCCAAATGATAAAGTGTTTGAGCATAATTTAACTGTAGCATACGATATTAGTACGGCATCTTACAATGGAGTTAATTTTGATCTTACAGGTCAAGAAGGAGCAAATCGGGGATTTGGTTTTAGTCAAGATGGAACAAAAATGTTTGCTGGTGGAGCAAACAATGGTAGAATTTATGTATATAATTTGACAACAGGTTTTGATTTAAGTACTATTTCATATAGTGGAGGCTCATTTTCATTCATAACTCAAACAGGTAGTTCTCCAGGAGGAATATGGTTTAATACTGCTGGAACAATGATGTATGTTATGGGTTACGGTTCTAAGGTTTGGTCATTCGGTTTAAATATACCATTTGATATAACTCAACAGATATATACTCATCATTCTTTCACAATTTCGTCCCAAGAAACTCAAGCAACAGATTTTGTATTTAATGGAGATTTGAGTAAATTTTACTTGATCGGTCCATCATCTAAAAGAATATATCAATATTCAACTAATGGTGCATCAACTGCATGGGCAAACCAACAAAGAATTGATTTAAATGTAGGTGGTTCTGACTTAGGTGGTGGAAATGATTATACAGGATCATCTGTTTCTATAACAGGTGATGGAAATACTGTAGCAGTGGGAGTTCCTAATAGGAAACATCCAACATATGATAGTCCAGGTTCTGTTTTAATCTTTACAAGATCTGGTTCAACATGGACACAGCAGCAAGAAATTTTTGCAAGTGATGCTACAAACAGTGCATATTTTGGTTGTGGTGTATCATTATCTAGTGATGGAACTACTTTAGCAGTTGGCGCAAAAAATGTAAGCAAGGTTTATATATACACAATATCAGGATCGACTTGGTCTGAACAACATAAATTAGAAGATGGATCTGGTGGGCAGCCTAATAGCCCAGGAAGATTTGGTACCTCTGTGTCTTTAACAAGTGATGGTAATAATTTAGCTATAGGTTCACCCGGACTACATTATTCTGGAAACGATATGGGTGAGGCTTATGTATGGATAAGATCAGGTTCAACTTGGAGTTATCAAGCACAAATTGTACCTTCAACGAGATCAGCTAGAGATGGTTTTGGACATAATATTTCTATATCCAGATCAGATGGTAATACAATAGCTGTTGGTCAGATTTATGAATATAGTCATTTTCCTGGATATGCATGGATTTTTACTAGATCTGGAACAACCTGGACACAGGAAGCGCAACTTAGAGCCAATGGAATACAAAATGGTGACCATTTTGGGCGTAATTTGGATTTAACTGGTGACGGTAATCATGTAGTTATTGGAGCTCCTTTTGATAACGCTCAGGGAGGACAAAATTCTGGTAGATCATACATTTTTAAGAGAACTGGTACAACATGGGCCGAAGAAAAAACACTTGAAGATAGTGATGCTGATAATGGTGGTTCATTTGGAATAGCCTGTGCTTTTACACTAAATGGGGCAACAGTTGTGATAGGAAATTCATTTTATGGTCATTCAAATGGACTATATGGCCCAGGAAAATTTGAGACTTACATTTCAGGATAAATATTTAATTAAAAGAAAATAACATAAGGGATTAAAATGGCTGAATTAAATTTACCAACAACACCATCTGATGGTCAAGAAGTTACTCATGAGAATACAAAGTTTGTATATTCTGCTTCAAAGAATGTGTGGACTAGACAGACATTAAATACAAGATTTGAGAATGTTGTTCCAACAACTAACACATCTCTAACATCTACAGCAATATCTGGAAGTAATCTTGTATTTACAAAGGCAGATGGATCTACATCTAATGTAAATCTAACCGCCATGGCATCTGGTCAGGTAAGAGTATTTGCGACTGAAGCAGCTTTACCTACTACTTCTGCAGAACTTACAGCTGCTAATATACAACCTGGAGAACATGCTTTAGTGACTCAAACAGATAATTTGTATATTTATGCTGGTGGTTGGAGAAAAATAGATTCTGTTAATTTAACTCCATCAGTAACAGCAAGTATAAGTTCAAAATCATTTACACCAGCTGAAACAATAGATATAACATATACTGTCAATGAGCCTGAAGGAACACCAGTAACTGTTACAACATCAAACACAGGTATATCTAATACTGATCAAGTTTCAATATCTCATCATACTGGTAATAATACAGTCACAGTAACAGCTGGTCAAAGTGGATTATCAGGTGGTATTTTATCAATTAATGCTACAGATGGTACAAGTATTGGAAGTGCATCCATCACATTAGATGTTAATGTAGGTTTTGATAGTGGTGTATTTCTTCAAAATCAGTGGACCAGTACTGCAGCTGGGGATAAAGCTAGATATGGTATGAATGCTGTACTTTCTATGGATGGAAAATATTTAGCAATTTCATCTCAAGAATTTTATAATACTCCTAACAGTAGTGGTGGACATATTGATATATGGACTAGTGATGGTACAACAAATTCATGGACACATCAAACAACAGTTGATCATATAGACTTTGACAATGCACATCCTAGCCAAACAAGTGATCGTCCTAATAATACATTTGGCAGAATGGGAATGCAAATGAATGCTGATGGTACAAGATTGCTAGTAGCAGATCCATATGCCACTATTCAAGGCCAAGCAAGCAGAGGAACAATGACAATACTACAAAGATCAGGTAGTACATGGACATTTTGTAAAGGAATACAAAATCCGAATCATTTTATTGAACCAAATCAAAATCCTCGAGCATATATGTATGCAGGAGAATCAGTATGTATGGGCACAGGTACTGGAACAAATAATGGCCAATGTGTTGTATTTGGTCATGATAAAGGAGGAACCCAAAGAGGTCCTATATTTCAAATTATGAAAATAGATGATTCACAAGGAAGGATTGAAAACAGAGCATCTAATTATCAGATTATCGATTTTTCAACTGAACCAAATAATGGTTGGCTTGTTGCACAAACAAGATCAAATATTGCAAGATGCGCAATGACTGCTAATTCTGAATGGTTAGCTATAGGAATGGGTACATCTTTTACAACAGCTACGTATAATGGTGTTCAATATGGAGATGATCAAAAGCATCGAGGTGTTGTGTATTTTTATAAATCTTCAAATATAAACAGAAAAGATTTTACTCAACAACAATACATCATAGGTTCACTTACTACGAATAATGAAGGTAGATTTGGAGATGCTGTACGCATGAGTGATACAGATACATGTGTTATTACTCAACAAAAGGGTGATCATAGTAGTGGAGTACCTGGTGTAGGTCAAGTATATGTATATAAGTTAAGTGGAAATAATTGGGGTCAAATTCAAATATTAGAAGCTCCAACAACTGGGTTGGGTTCAAATATTGGTACAGACAGTCTTAGCAAATATAGACGATTTGGTGCAGCACTTGCTATAAGTGGAGATGCTAGCTACATTGCAGTAATGGATACTACATTTGACAATTCTATTGAAAGCGTTGTACATGTATACAAAAAAAATGGCTCCAATACATATAGCTTGTTTGATCAACTTCAAGCAGATACAGGTAACACTGCTCATGGTGGTGGAGCTAATAGTTCAGATGCCAGAAGAATAACAATATCTAATAATGGATTTTTAGCTTACGGAGCTCCATCTTCAGATAAGATTAGTGCCGACCATGGTCAGGTTCAAGTATTTAAAGCATAACAAAAAAGGAACAAATTAAATGCCAGTAATTAACTTTCCAAGTAATCCAAGTAACAATGAGTTATTTATTGCTCAAGGTAAATCAATGAGATACAATGCCGCTAAAAATAAGTGGAACCAAGTTGGTACATTGACAGCAGCACAAGTAACTGAAATAGAAAATAAATCCATTGGTGTATCATCTATGTCAGTTAGTGGTAATACATTAGTAATACAAAAAGATGATTCTAGCTTTGCTAATGTTAGTTTAGCCCCATTTGCAGGAAATATATTAACAAATTATGCTAGTGCTTCACAATTGCCTATGACAAATCTTGTATCTGGTACTCAAGTTTATGTTACAGACACTGATTCATTGTTTATAACTGATGGTAATGGATGGTTTAAAATTGCAACAGTTAACCTTTCCCCTTCATTTTCATTAGGTGTTTCAAGTATATCAATGAATGCTGGTGGATCAATTGACGTGAATTATACAGTTAATGAGCCAGAAGATACTCCTTACACTGTATCAGCATCAGCAACAAGTAATGCAACAATAACAGTACATCAGTCAAACAATACTATATCATTCACAGCTGGAGGAAGTGCTGTTTCAAGTGAGACAATTACTGTATCAGCAACAGATGGTATCAATAGTGTTGGAGATACATTGACAATGACTGTTGTTTTACCACCATGGGGTCAGGCAACGCAAGTTTTTAGAACTGCCAACAATACAAGTGGTGTATCTGGTAAAATGGGTTGGAGTTTAGATCTTAGTTCGACAGATGAAAGATTAGTTGTTGGACTTCCTGCAAGTAGAGGAAATTTAAATTCAGGTCACAGTTGGAGACCAGGTCATGTAGAGATATACGATTTCAACACTTCTAATAGTACATGGTCCGGACCTTCACACAATCTTTACATAGGATCCCAAAATGGCCAACAATTTGGATACGCTGTTGCCATATATGCTAATACAGTTATTGCTAGTGCTCCTTTTAGAAGTGCACATCACAGTAATGATGGATCGTTTTATGTCTGGCAATTAGATAGATATCCTTATCCAAATGGTGGTGGTGGTCAAAATCTTAATAGAGGTGCCAATAATCAATTAGGTAGAAAACTTAAAATGATTGGTGATATTGATTTCTATAATAATGGAAGTTATAGTGATGGTAGGCTGGTTATGGCGTCTTCTAAAGGAGCAGCTACAGGTTTACAAGGAGAAGTTAGTTTTTTCAGTAGACAATATGTTTCAAGTGGTAATCTTACCTCAGGTAACCATTGGAACCATGAAGGAGATGTGCAATCACCAGATGGTAGTCATTTAGGAGGAACTGGTGCTGTGGATTTTGGAAGTGACATAGAAATGGTTTATAAACAGCAAGGTCAAGTTAATGTGGATTTTGTTATATCTGATTCTTCTTATGGTGGTAACGGTCTTAGTGTTGCGGGAAGAGTTTATTACTATAGAGGTCATGGTTTACAGATAGACCAATGGGCAAATCAATCAGGCCCTAGTGCAATAATTGATATACCAGCAGGACATGAAAATCCTTCAATGTATTTTGGGGATTCATTATCCCTTAACCAATCTGCAACAACATTAGCAATTGGAGCTCCAGGGGCTCACAATAGTAATCTGGCTTCACCATTTGACTCTGGAGCTGTATTTGTATATACTGGTAGTTATTCTTCATGGACTCTACAAGCAGTATTACAACCTGCGGACGCAGAATTGTATATGAGATTTGGCCATTCTGTAGATTTAAGTCCAGACGGTAACACATTAGCTATCGGTGCAAATCAACCTGATAATCTAAAAGGTGCAGTCTATATTTTTGAAAGATCAGGATCTACATGGTCTCAATCAGGAAAACATCTCCACAGTCCTATTGACGGTCAACCAAATTTCGATAGTTTTGGTCATAGGGTTGCATTAACCGCAGATACTTATGGCGCATATGTTGCTAGTGCACCTGGTGCTACGAGTAATAGAGGTGAAATATATGGATTCAAAAAACCATAATATAAAAAAGGAACAAATTAAATGCCAGTAATAGATTTTCCAAGTAATCCAAGTAATAATGAGTTATTCATTGCTCAAGGTAAAGCAATGAGGTATAATAGTGACAAAAATAAATGGAAACAAGTGACTACATTAACTCAAGATCAAGTAACAAGTCTTGAAAATAATACTATTGGTGTTGCTTCGATGTCAGTTAGTGGTAATACATTAGTAATACAAAAGGATAATGGTACACATGCTAATGTTAGTTTAGCTCCATTTGCAGGTAATATATTAACAAATTATGCTAGTGCATCAAATTTACCATTAACAGGTTTAGTGTCAGGTACACAAGTATATGTAGAAGATACTGATTCATTATTCATAACCGATGGATCTGGATGGTTTAAAGTAGCTACAGTTAACCTCTCACCTTCATTATCATTGGGTGTAGCTAGTATATCCCTAGGTCCTGGGGGATCTGTTGATGTGAATTATACTGTAAATGAACCAGAAGATACTCCTTATACTATATCTGCATCTGCGACAAGTAATGCAACAGTTACAGTTCATCAATCTAATAATACAATTACATTTAGTACACCAGTTCAAGATACATCAGAAACAATTACTATATCAGCCACTGATGGAGTTAACACAGTTGGCGATACGTTGACAATGACCATTATTTTACCACCACCATGGAGCTCAGCAACATTAAATACACGACTTGATCCTAATCCAGGAGTATTTGGTCAAGCAGGTGAACAAATTTTCTTAGCTGGTGATATGCTTGCTGTAGGAGCTCCTACAAGTGTAACTACAGGATCTTCTGGTAGAGATGGCGGAACTGCAGGCCGAGTTCATATGTATAAACGTAATAGTGGTAGCGCTCCTAATTGGAGTAAGACTACTGATATACAATCAACTAATAGTGGTCAATATCAAAATTTTGGAATGGGTGTTTCAGTGACTCCTGATATATCTTCATCCGCTTTTTCAACATCTACACCTAATTGGTTAGTAGTTGGAGAGCCAAATTTAGGATCTGCTGGTCAGAATAAAGGTGGTAACCATCCAGATACACAAATGGGTAGAATTTCTATTCATAGATATACTGGTTCAGCATGGACTCACCTTACAAACGTTCCTAATAATACAACAGGAATTACAGGTTTATTTGGTTGGCAAGTTCATTATGATGCATCAGGTGAACGTATCTTTGTTGGAGCTCCTTGGACAAGTAGTAAAAGAGGTAAGGTTTATGTATATAAAGGATCAGGAAATGATGCCTCTAGAACTTTTTCTTTAGAAGCAGAATTGACAGATAGTAATGGTGGTTCTGATGATCAATTTGGATATATGGTAAAATCTAACCAAGATGGAAGTATATTAGCTGTAACCTCATATTATTATGATTACAATGTTGCAAGAAAAGGTGCTGTAATAGTATACACAAGATCTGGAACAACATGGACACAACGTGCGACAATTCAAGGTAGCGATACAGCTCTTTATGATAATTTTGGAATTGGGTTAGATATAAACGATGCAGGGGATACAATAGTTGTTGGCGCGCCAAATAACGATACAGGATCAACTGATAGAGGTAAGGTATATGTTTTTACAGGTAGTGGAGATTCCTGGACTCAAGTGTTTATGGGACAACCTAGCGATATAGGACATGATGATCAATTTGGACATGATGTTGCAATATCAGGAGATTCAATTATAGTAGGATCAAGAGAAAATAGTTCAACTTCATCAGGAAACCCAGTTGGTGCAGCTTATATTTTTACTAATGATGGTTCAAATTATGGAATAGTAAATATGTCATCTGACAATACATCCCACTTATTTGATCACTTTTCTACATTTGTGGAACCGGGTCAATCATTTAGAAATCAAAGTCCTACTAATATCATATTTAATAATGATGGTACTAAAATGTATATTATCTCTAGTTCAAAAACAATTGTTGAATATACTTTAGCAACAGCATATGATATATCAAGTGTAACGATAACACATGAAATAGACTCAAGAACAAGAATCCCTGTTCCAAAAGGTTTCAGATTCAATTCAGATGGAACTAAACTTCATATATTATCAGGTTTTACTGGCAGTGCTTATGGTAGAATGTTTGTTCAATATGATCTAAGTACACCTTATGATTTATCTACTGCATCATGGGCAAATAATGATTATACAATACCTACTTCAATTGCAGGTGATTCAGGATCACCAGGTGTTGATAATAATTTTGATAACTTTGAATTTTTTAATAATGGTAATGGTGTGATAATGCCAGGACAACAAAATAGAAAAGTATTTCAATTCAGTTTATCCACTCCATACGATTTATCAACATTATCATATGATTCCAAATCAATACTTGTTTCATCAAATGAGGAACCGAAATATGCATTATTTAATAATGATGGTACCAAATTAGTTACTGGTGGAGTTCAAACAGATAGAATTCGTACGTTTACTTTAAGTAGTGCATATGATTTATCTACAGCTAGTTATGATGGAGATTCAGGATCATTTCTTACAAATGATAGTATAGTACCAGGATCAAATATTAACGTGAATGATATTGTATTTAATTCAGACGGTACTAAAATATATCTTACTACTAGCAATGGGAGTTCTATTCATCAGTATACAACTGGAATATATAAACAACAGAAAAAATTATTTGATAGCACATTAGAGGATGGTGCTCGCCTTGGTTGGTCTGTTGATATAGATGAAAATACAGCAGCAGTTGGTTCAAGACAGGCTAATGTTGGAGGTCAATCAGGCGCAGGAAACGTGTACGTTTACGAAAAATAAAAAATTAAAAAAAGGAACAAATTAAATGCCAGTAATTAACTTTCCAAGTAATCCAAGTAATAACGAATTATTTATTGCTGAAGGTAAGGCAATGAGATATAATAGTGACAAAAATAAATGGAGACAAGTAACTACATTAACTCAGAGTCAAGTAACAAGTCTTGAAAACAATACCATTGGTGTTGCTTCTATGTCAATTAGTGGTAATACACTAGTAATAGAAAAAGATAATGGTACGCATGCTAATGTTAGCTTAGCCCCCTTTGCAGGAAATATATTAACTAACTATGCAAGTGCATCTAATCTACCATTAACAGGTTTGGTGTCAGGTACGCAAGTATATGTAGAAGATACAGATTCATTGTTTATTACAGATGGATCTGGATGGTTTAAAGTAGCTACAGTAAACCTATCTCCATCTTTATCTTTAGGAGTTTCTAGTATATCATTAAGTACTGGAGGATCCGTAGATGTAAATTATACAGTCAACGAACCGGAAGATACTCCTTATACTATATCCGCATCTGCAACAAGTAATGCAACAGTTACAGTTCATCAATCTAACAATACTATAACATTTGATACACCAACAGCATCAACATCAGAAACAATTACTATATCTGCTACTGATGGGGTAAATACTGTAGGTGATACATTGACAATGACCATCACTTTGCCGACATGGGAAACAGCATCACAAAGTGGAATAACAATTGGTGCTCCTGTAGGCGTAAACTCTGGTGCTCATTTTGGTGGAAACAATCAGTCAGCTCGAGGTCAAGGAGTTGCAATGTCAGCTGATGGAAATACTATGGTTATATCTGCTTACAATAATCAGGGTAATAATATATTTGAATATAATTGGGATGGAAGCAGTTGGATTCTTAACCAAAACATAAATGGTGCTGGAAGTTACGCTTTGTATTATAGTAGTACAGTTCCTGCTGATATATCAGCAAATGGTGGAGCTCCATCAAGACCAGGACATGCAGTTGATATTGATATGGCAGCTGGTGTATTAGTTGTTAGTGATCCTGGTGTTATAAGTACAAATGGAAATGGTAATGGAGGAGTAGTATATGTCTATGAAAGACAAGGAACGTCTTGGATATTCCAACAAATGTTACGACCTACTGCTAATTATAACACAAATAGAAATATGTATATTGCTATGTTTGGAGAACAAGTACGATGTTCTGGAAATACAATAATTGTAGGTGCATGGAGACAAGGTAATTCTTCTTCTGAAAATATTGGATCAGTATATATTTATACTAAGTCTGGATCAACATGGTCATTGCAACAAGAAATTCAAGGACCTGGACCAAATAGTTATTTTGGAGCAAATATTGCTTATGATCCAACAGAAGATAGGGTAGCCATAAGTGCATGGGGTGGACAAGCAGCAGAAGTCGGTACAGTATTTATATATGAAAGATCAGGTTCAACGTGGACTCAAGCTGATGCAATTTATTCTCCAGGAAATCAAAATTTAAATGGTAGTCAAACAGAACCACGGCCGTACACTACATCAAATAGTATACGAGCATTTGGAAGAACGGTATCTTTAGATGGTAATTGGTTATCTATAGGAGCATATTACTTTGATTCTCAAAATGAAGAAAAAGTATTTGTATATTGGAAACAGCCAGGTCAAAGTTGGAATCACTACACACCAATAACTATTCAACCTAATGATGTAGGTACTTATAATTTATTTGGAAATCAGGTAAGAATTGTTGAAAGAACAACATCCAGTCAACAAACAAGTGGACCTTCACAAGGAGAAATATTGATTGTTTCTGCATGGCATCATGGTACACAAGATAGAGGTGCTATATATGTATTTAAAAGACAACAACAATCACCTGGTCAAGCCCCATCTACTTCTGCATGGAATCAAATAGCAAAATATGATCGAGTAGATAATTTTACTTTATTTGGTATTAGTGATAAAACAGGTGGTGTAATAGATATGAATGAGGCAGGAACAAAATTAGCAGTCTCATCTCATCACCAGGCTTCTGGTAAGGGTGAAGTTTACGTATTCGAAGGCAATTAAAAACAAAGAGGAATAAAAAATGGCATTAACATTACCGTCAAGTCCAACTAACGGACAACAAGTAACATACGAAAATACAAAATTTACATTTTCATCAGCTAAAAATGTTTGGATGAGAGAAACTCTAGCTAGTAGAATTGAGTCTGATATTGTTCCAACTACAAATACTTCTTTAGATACAGCTGCAATATCAGGAAGTAATCTTGTATTTACAAAAGTAGATGGAACGACTTCAAATGTCAGTTTACAATCTATGGCTTCAGGATCAGTATCTGTTTATGCAACAGAATCAGCATTACCATCATCTGGAGTTCAGGCTGGAGATCATGCATTTGTAACTGCTACTAATGATTTATATATCAGAACAGCTACTCAATGGAGAAACATTGATGCAGTTAATCTGACACCAACTATATCAGCAAGTATATCTTCTCATAGTTTTGGAACAATTGGAGAGTCAATAGATATAACTTATACAACAAATGAACCAGAGGGTACACCTGTTACAGTAACTACATCAAATACTGGTATAACAGATACGACTCAAGTAGATATATCTCATCACACAGGTAACAATACTGTTACAGTTGTAGCAGGTGCATCGGAATTGGCTGGAGGAATATTAACAATATCTGTAACTGATGGAACCAATATAGGAACAGCTGGAATAACTTTAGATGTAGTATATGGTATTAGTTTTGCTAATTATACACAAAAAGTTTTTGTACCAGCTGATACAGAACCAACAAATACGGATAGTTATGGAAGCTTTGGATTAGGAGGTTGCGTAGCAATTTCTAATAATGGATTAGTAGTATATGCTGGAGCTAGGGATTACACAAATTATGGAAGTAATAGTCAATATTATCAATCTGGTGCAATTTTTGTATATGAAAATACTAGTGGTGATACGTCTAACAACACATCTTGGGTTTCAAAAGGAAGAATAACATCTAATCATGTCACACCTTTAGCACCTGGAATACGTCAGCATATGGGATTTGAAGATCGTAATATAGTAACAAACAGTGATGGTAGTCTTTTTGCACATCAATTAAATAGTGGATATTCCCCACATCATACAGCGAATCAAAAATATATGATAGTTGGACAAAGGATTCCAGGATCAGCAACTAATAGTGGTGTAAGCAATTATGCATCATTTAATAGTTATGAGATTGTCCCTTCTTATTATAGAGAAGGTGGATTTTCAACAAATCCATCAGCAAGTGAATTTGCAGAATATATTGGAGTTGATGAAACATTCACACATATGGCATATCCTATTCCATCAAATCCTTCATTTGGATTAGTATTTGTTAGGAGAGTCGGAACTAAAGCAACTCATGGAAACAATTCATGGGTATTTAATGAATATTTTAAGAAAACTGACTTTGCCAATTACCAATATTATCAAGGTGGTATTGGTAGAGAAGGTGTTGAAATGAATAGCGCAGGAGACAAATGTGTTGCTGCTAATGGAGATCTTTATCCAGGCGGAAACGGTGGGGGAGGAAACGGTGTAGTTCATACATTTGTAAGAGTGGGAACAGGTAGTCAAGCTAATGTATGGAGTATAGCTGGAGGTTATACTCATCCATATTCAAGTGATGCTTTATTATATGGATCATATGGTATGGAAACATCGGATGGAGGTACAAGATTCGGAGAATCAATATCAATGACTAAGGATGGTCAATATCTTGCTGTTGCAGAGCCAGGATATCATCCTACACAATCTCTTGTTAATGGTAAATTTAAATCAACAGCCCGAATAAATTTATATCAATGGAATTCAGGAACTTCAAAATGGGATCTACATAGTACTGTAGATAATATGCCAGATCTTTTTGGAGATGATAATGGCGGGAGCAGAGCTGGATATCAATATGATGGTACAAACAAATCAACTGTAAGGTTAAGTCAGGATTTTACTATGGTATATTATTATACACCAAGGAAATCAATCGCACCCCATAATTCTGCTACTGGAGCAACTATGGCAGGAGAGACTAGAATATTTAAAAGAGACGGTACAACATGGACACATGATGCAACAATTCAAGGATCGGCTTGGAATACTGCAGCAAATGGAACTGATGTTAATGGTAACAATGGTAATACTCATGATCATTTTCAACCAGCAATAAGTGGAGATGGAAAAACACTAGTATTGGGTAGTCATAGTTACAGACACAATATGGGAAGTGGTGGGGCTTATCAAGCAGGTCAAGTCGGTATCATTCACGGTTCTTAACAATAAAATATAAAAAAAAGGATAACAAAATGGCTGTAATAGATTTACCAAGTAATCCAAGTAATAATGAATTGTTTATTACTCAAGGTAAAGCAATGAGATACAATTCTGCAAAAAATAAATGGAAACAAGTAAGTACAATATCTTCTGCTCAAGTAGCAGAACTTGAAGCAAAGACAATAGGTGTATCATCTATGTCAGTTACTGGTAATACTTTAGTCATACAAAAATCTGATTCAAGTTATGCTAATGTAAGTTTATCAGCTTTTGCTGGAAACATATTAACTAATTATGCTAGTGCCTCGCAGTTACCAATAACTGGTTTAGTATCGGGTACACAAGTATATGTAACAGATACTGATTCTTTATATATAACTGATGGGTCCGGATGGTTCAAAATAGCAACAGTTAACTTATCTCCTTCTTTATCATTAGGAGTTTCTAGTATATCAATGGGTTCAGGAGATTCTGTTGATGTTAGTTATACAGTAAATGAACCAGAAGACACTCCTTACACAATAACAGCATCCGCAACATCAAATGCTAGTATAACTGTACATCAAGCAAATAATACTATAACATTTGATACACCAGTCCAGGACACAAGTGAGACAATTACTATAAGTGCTACAGATGGAGTTAACACAGTCGCTGATACATTAACAATGACAATACAATTTACGTTTGATTGGTCTAATGGAGTTCAGCAAGCCAAACTCATAAGGGGTATTTCACATAGTAGTATGAATCAGGATTCATATGGACAAAATGTTAGTCTGAGTGAAGATGGTAATTATGCAATAATTGGTTCTCATAAACTTGTAGGTGGAGCCAGAGGATATATACATTTTTGGACAAGATCTGGATCTACATGGACTCGAGGTCAAACATTACAAAGAACAGGTGGCCACAGTGCAGATAGACGAGGATTTGGAGATCATGTTGTAATGTCAGCAGATGGTACTTTAGCTTTAGTCCCTGCTGTGAGTGATATTCATCCAACTGGTGGTGCTAGTATGTCTACTGGTGTCGTTTATTTATTTACAAGAACAGGTTCAGTTTGGACTCAATATAGTACATTATCTACTACAGGTGGTAATATTATAAATGATATGAAATTCGGATCTAGTGTCGACATTAGTAAGGATAATAATTATATTGTAGTTGGCGCGTCCGGTCAGAAGGCAATATATATATTTACAAATGATGGTTCAAATAATTTTACTCAAACTCAAAAAACAATTCCTTCAAATAATTGGGGAGATGGTTATGGAGCTTCTGTAGCTATTGATGGTGATGGGGATACAGTATTTGTGACTCATTTTCAACCAAACAGAGGTCATATTTACACAAGATCTGGATCAACTTGGTCTGAGCAACAGAACTTTACTCCAACAGATGGTCAGAATATCGGTGCAATGGAAAGTGGCGGTAAAGGAGTAGCTATATCCGAAGATGGTAATACAATAGCTATGGCAGATTACAACAACAATTCAAAATCACCTGTTGATGGATCTAATTCAAAAGGTGGTGCTGTGTTAATCTGGACAAGATCAGGTTCCACTTGGACTCAGCAAGCAAAAATAATACCATCAGACCCTGTAGGATTCAACAGTAACAATGTTCGTCAATTGAGTTACGGTGGAGTTGATTTAAGTCATGATGGTACTATATTATCTACAAGTACAACTAGATATACCTCATTGTCAGGTAATGAAACCGGTAGAGCATATGTTTATCAAAAAAGTGAAACACCAATAGTAGGTTCACTTTTGAATGCAAGTTATGTACATAAATCAACACAGACTTGGCAAGCTGGAATGTCAGGTGATGTAAATGCTAATCAGCCACATACATTAGCGTTTAAACCAGATGGCACAAAAGTATACATTGCAGATGCTAACTCAGATCTTATCTATCAATATAATTTGTCGACACCATATGATGTGACAGATGCTTCAATGTCGTATGATGGCATATCGTTTAATCTACGAACCTCTATGGGTAATACAATGTTACCAGCTTCAATGAAATTTAAACCTGATGGAACAAAATTATTTGTTCTGAATGAAAGCATTGATACAGTATATGAATATAACTTGTCAACTCCATATGATTTAAGTACTATTTCGTATAATAATGTAAATATTGCCATAGGTTCAGTTGAAGGTTTCCCAGAAGGAATATTTTTCAAGCCTGATGGAACTATAATGTACGTGGTTGGAGTCCAACATGATTCTGTGCGTATGATGGATTTATCAACTCCTTGGGATATCTCAACTGCTACATATAATAGTGCTAATAGTTTTAGTGTGAACAATCAAGATAGCGAACCCATGGAAGTGATATTTGATAGTAGTGGTACTAAAATGTATATGGTAGGTCAGGCCACTAAGGGAATTTATTCATACACCTTATCTAGTGCTTGGGATGTTACAACTGCAATTTATGATAATAAATATTACAGTATGGCCTCTGGCACAGATGTTAATGGAGCGCAGAAATCGATTGCTTTGAGTGCTGATGCTGATGCTAATAAGTTATTTGTTGTTGGTATAGCTCGCGATGAAGTAAATAGAATTGATTTACCACTTGAATTCACTTGGTCGCAACAAGTTAAATTATCTTCTTCTGATATAGAGTCAAATGATAAGTTCGGTAAATCAAATGCTCTTTCAGGAGATGGTTCAACATTAATTGTTGGAGCGGTGGCTGAAGATAATGATGGTAATACTGACAATGGTGCAGTATATACATTTGTAACAACGTAAAAGGAAATAAAAAAATGGCATTAACATTACCCTCAAGTCCATCAGATGGGCAACAAGTAACATATGAAAATACAAGATTTACTTTCTCTTCAGCTAAAAATGTCTGGACAAGAGAAATGTTATCAGGTAAATTTGAACAAATTGTTCCCACATCAAATACATCGTTGGCAAGTACTGCAATTGTAGATAATAAATTAGTATTAACACAAGCTGATGGATCAACATCAAATGTAAGTCTTCAATCACTTGCATCTGGTTCTCTAAGTGTATATGCTAATGAATCAGATTTACCTAGTACAGGTATTCAACCAGGAGATCATGCATTTGTATCAGCCACTAATGATTTATATATTAGAACTGCAAGCCAATGGAGAAACATTGATGCAGTTAATTTAACACCAACTATATCAGCAAGTATATCTTCTCATAATTTTGGGGTAATTGGTGAATCAATTGATATAACATACACTACAAATGAACCAGAAGGCACGCCAGTAACTGTTACAACTTCAAATACTGGTATAACAAATACATCTCAAGTGGATATATCTCACCATACAGGTAATAACACTGTTACTGTTACAGCTGGAGCATCTGAATTAGCTGGAGGAATATTGACAATATCTGTAACTGATGGAACTAATATTGGAACAGCTGGAATAACTTTAGATGTAGTATATGGTATTAGTTTTGCTAATCATACACAAAATCTTTTCAAACCTGATGATGCAGGCGCGGCCGGAGCTAATACTAATGGCCCTCATTGGTTTGGTGATAATCTAGCTATCTCAAATAACGGATTAGTAGCATTTATTGGAGGCACTAGACACAAGCATAATGGTATGTCAAATGCTGGTGGTATTTGGGTATTTGAAAATACTAGTGGAGACACTGCTAATAATACATCTTGGGTTTCACGAGGTATTGTGGGAATAAACCAAGTTCAAAACACAGTAGCTGTAGAACAAAATATGTATTATGGTGGAGGACCTGGTTGGTATCACCAAATAAAGTCAAATGCTGATGGTAGTATTTTTGTAAATCAATTAAATAGTAGTATAAATTATCACTCATCATATAAAATTATGACTGTAGGTCAGAGAACTCCTGGACTTAATGGAGCTTTAAATCTTGCATCATTTAATAGCTATCTTATTGTTCCAACTAGTCAACGAGGTGCTCAAGCAAAAAATAATTACTATAATGGACATGGAGCCCAGCTCGCTTTTGATGATAATGTTGAATATATGGCTTATACCTACGCAATGTCCACTGGTGGATTTGGTAATCCAAGTATAGTTTTTGTTCAAAGGTCTGGTAGTTCATGGACTTTTTTAGACATCATTACAGCTAATGATTGGAGTGGTGTAAGTTCTGGTATTTTTCATGGTTCAAGCGGGATGGAAATGAATGCTACTGGAGATAAACTAGTTGCATCTGATGGTAACCAGGAACAAAGTGGTGGTTCTGGAAATGGTCAAGTGGCTACATATACAAGAAGTGGTAATACTTGGAGTGCAACTCAAAGTAATATATTATTTGGTTCTTATGGGGCTACTGGCGGAACAAGATTTGGTGAAGGTATAGCTATGACTAAAGATGGACAATATTTAGTTGTAACAGAATCAGGTTATTCTCCTGTTCAATCTCAAGTAAATGGAAGAAGTCTATCAACGGCAAGAATAAGAACTTTTCAATGGAATTCTGGTACATCATCATGGGATTTACACAGTAATATAGATAATATGGTTGGTTTAGAAGGTGATGATAATGCATCTTATCCTCAATTAGATATAATGAGTAAATGTTCTGTAAAAGTGAGTGATGACTTTTCCATGGTATATTTTTTCGCTCCAAGAGATGATGGGCCTAATAACGAGAGCTCTTCAAATATGTCAGGAGCAACATATATATTTAAAAGAGATGGAACATCATGGTCACAGAATAAAGTTGTACATGGTACAGTGGAATTTGGATTAAATCATTATGGCGGCCATGCAGGTGTAGATGATAAATTTGAACCAGCTGTAAGTGGAGATGGAAAAACATTACTTATTGGTGCTCATAGTTGGACTCATCCAAACAATACAGGTCTCAATGGTATTGCAGCTGCAATTCATGGTTCCTAATAAAATTTAAGTTGTTGACTTTTACTCTATAGTATCAGATACTTAGAATATGAGAAAATTAATTATAGCACTTATATTTGTTCTTCCGACTCTAGCTCATGCAGACTCGGAAGAACTTCATTGTTTAGCTGATAATATTTACTTTGAAGCTAGAAATCAATCTTTCGCAGGTCAAATAGCAGTAGGTCAAGTTACTAAGAATAGAGTAGCTGATACTAGATATCCAGATACATATTGTGAAGTTGTTAAACAAGGTCCAACAAGACCCTCCTGGAAAGATCCTACAAAATATTATCCTATTAGAAATCGATGTCAATTCAGTTGGTACTGTGATGGTAAAGCTGACAAGATTGTCGATATGACTGCATATGATATAGCATTGAAGATTGCTAAAGGAGTTATGTATAAGGATATATGGGATCTTACTCAAGGAGCTACACACTATCATGCTGATTATGTGTCTCCTGCATGGGCTTCAACTAAAACAAAAACAACAGAGATAGACGATCATATCTTTTATAGATGGGAACGTAACAGACCTGATTTAGCTAAGAATAGGAAATAGAAATGAGCTGGTTTATAGTAGCTATAGTGTATTTGCATGGTATCAAGAATCCTGATATCATGATACTCAACAGTCCTTTTGCTAGCAAGATAGCATGTAAAGAAGGATATGTTAATAATGAATTGATTAGACAAGATATGGAAACACAATATCCATCAATGAAGTCAATGAGTGTAATGTGTATGGATAGAGAAGCTATCATACAGTTAAGAGCATCATATAATAAAGTAGCAATATAAGGAGTATATTATGGGTATATTAGTATTAGTAACAGCATTGTTTTGTGGTAGTAATAGTGACTTTATAGACACAGCAAATAAGCAATTGAAGGAGGGTTATAATTGGAATTATGTAGGTCCAACTAAACCTGATGGCTCACCAGCAATCTTAATTGAACCTGAGACTACAGAACCATATATTTTATATAAATTATCGAAATAAATGTATTTAACTGTTGACTTTTATTATTTTTGTGACTATAATGAATATATAAGATCAAAAAAGAAAAGGAAACAAAATGAATATAGATCAATGCATGTTTATCAGACAAGATAGAATTAGGAGATTTCCTAATTCGCTTTTAGCGAAAAAGGATCGTTTTATGAACGACCCAAGGAAGAGAAGAGTTCTTCATGCTCTTCAGCTTGAAATAAGCTGGAATAACTTCGCGGTGAGCTTGAACAATCAGTTCGCTAAGTTTGGTAACCTTTCTGAAGGTCAGTTGGTTGCTGCAGAATCTTTTCTAGCTAAGCTAGAAAAAAAGAGGTTTCCAGTGAAAATAACTGTTGACCTTTAAGGTTTTTGTGGCTATAATGAATATATAAAATGAACTAATATAAGGAAAATAAAATGTATAAAGGATATCAAGAAGAGCTATTTACAAATGTTTGGGGTATTAACTCTGGATTCAAGAGTCTATCAGACAAGCTCAATGATCTACTACCACTACAAGGTAGATGTTCTAACCCTAATTCAAAGAACAAGTATCTCGACAAGTTTAGAGCTGCACAGAATGCTGCTTATGATCTTTTTAATAATGGTCTGTGTAACAGAAGAGCTAGTTTTCATAACATTTATGGTTGGTCAGTTGGATCTAGAGATGTTAGATATGCTCAAGAAATGACTTGGTCTCATTGGGAGAATAGAGTAGAAGAGATTCTAACTCCTATCATTATCAAAGCTGCTAAAGAGCAAGGAGTTAGTACACATGACAATTTATTGGATATCGAAGAAGATAACCATACTCTAAGACTTCTTTCACAATTGGGAGGCTAGTAATGAATACACCTGTTATTCCAATGTCACAAGCAACAGAAGATAGGCAAATGCTATTGAAATTGCAATCATATTTAACTTTTGTAATAGATAGAGTAGAGCATGAGAGAAAGACATTTATGCCTATGGCCACTGATCTTGGTAAAGAACAAATGGCTAAAGATTTGTTGAAGATGATGGGTCAAGATGATGCCTAGAAAACGTAAACTATCTAAATCTGAAATGCAAGAAGCTATAGATATAATGAACAAAAATATAGAAAAGAATAGAATAATGGATCCATACCCTGATGTTAACGAAGTCTCTCCCAACAGATTGGTACCATTATATCTTATGTCGTCATATCTGTATTACCAAATGGATACTAATGTATTCAGTGATACAGATTATGATCGACTATGTAAGAGATTAGCTAAAGAGTGGAAAAACATTGATCATGTTCATAAGAAATATATGAAACTTGAATCATTACAAGCTGGAACAGGTTTTGGTATAGCTTACACTGAAATGATGAAGTCTGCTGCTGTTAAGTGGTTAAAAGACTATCAACATGCTCAATTCGAAGAACTAAATAATCTCAAATGAAATTAGATAAACATCAACAATTGCTAGTAATAACTATGGAAGAAGCTGGAGAAGTAGTCCAGGCTTGTAGTAAAATATTACGTAGAGGTAGAAACGGAGCAAGTCTTCTAAATAATCCAAAACAAATGGATGATTTACAAGATGAAATTGGAGATATATATTGTATGATTCAATTACTTATAGATAGTGAATTTATTGACAAGGATAAACTTGAAGATAGAGTCATATATAAGAAGAAGAAATTACAAAAATGGAGCTCTATAGATGTTCGAATATAAATGTAGATTAGTTAAAGTTGTTGATGGTGACACAGTTGATATTGACATTGACTTAGGTTTTGGTGTGTGGTTAAATGACCAGAGAGTCAGGTTATATGGCATAGATACACCAGAATCAAGAACAAGTGATGCAAAAGAGAAAATATATGGTATTGCAGCTAAAGAGTTCGTAATCAATTTTCTAGATGATAAAGAATTGATACTGAAAACTAATGTATATGATGCCAAGGGTAAATTTGGTCGAATATTAGGTGAGTTGTGGAGAACAACTAATTATGCTGATAAGTCTGTCAATCAATATCTAATAGAAAAATATCATGCTGTATCTTATCATGGTCAATCAAAAGAAGAAATAGCTGAACAACATATACAAAATCGTAAACATGAAATATTACATTCTGGAGACAAATTGTAATGATACAATATGACCCTTCTCTCTACATTAGAGATACGGTTGTAAAAGAATGCGACATATATCAATTTAAACAAGGATGCAATATGACTATCAGACTAATTAAAAAAAGAGAATATGATATAATTCAAGATGACCCTGTTCGTCCTCATATACCAATTGAGGATAGAGTTGCCATAGGTAATGAAGTTTATGTTATGGAAAATGATAAGCATATAGATGCTGTGTTATGTATATCTTACATGAACCAAGTACCTGAAGATGAGTATCAGATGAAGCAATTCAATCAAGCTGCTTATCAGGAGGGACAGCGAGGTAATATAGCTGTTTTCTACACAATATGGTCTAATAAGAAGGGTATGGGTCGTGAAATGGTGCTTCAAGGTATTGAAACATTGAAAAAGAAAAAACCTCATATCAAACGATTTGTTACATTAAGTCCGATCAATCAGATGGCTACTAACTTTCATACAAGTAATGGAGCTACATTGATTGGAATGAAAAAAGGACACATAATAAATGGAAAAGAGACACCAGGATATCAAAACTTTGAATATGAAGAACCAATAAAGACGTCAACAAAACCTGCTGCCAAGAAATCAATCTGGGATAAACTATTAGGGAGATAGATATGCAAATTAATGAAAAATTGAATATGTTTCAGAAGTTAAAAATGAAGACGTTGATAGCTTCGAGACTTAAAAAGATTGAAAAAGAATCTCTTGAATATAAGATGGAGATGCTTAACATTATGAATAATGTTAGAAAAATGCAGGAGAAATAATATGAAAGATAACACTGGTTTTATGATTGTCATGTGTATAGTAGTCTTATTCTTTATGTTTGTATATCAAGCAAGTGGTGGTGAGTGGAACGACAAGCCTATAATGTGTGAGCAGAAAAAAATAGCTCTTGAAGCAATTAAATCAAAAGGTGAAGTACCTGTAGCAAATGGTGTACAGAGTGCTAAAGTACATGGATCGGATGGATTAGCTGCTGCTCCTGTTCATATAGGTACTCAACTATATGTTAATTTTGTAACAAAAACATGGAGTATCTTAGAGTATCATCCATCATATAATAGTATATGCATCATCGCATATGGAGACAAATTCGAACGATCAGGGAAGAAATTATAATGGCTAGAAAAGTAAGTAATGTTATTGAAAAACGTACTATAAAGAAGAAAACTAGTATAGGTGGTAACAAAGGTCGTATAAGTCCATCTATGTTAGGTAAG
>MDTC01069346.1_pt1 | contig 83890 bp, 75 predicted proteins | sample 811181 | NCBI WGS metagenome assembly MDTC01 (sample SAMN05326644, study PRJNA326480) | marine metagenome | isolation source: seawater | place: Pacific Ocean: North | collected 2011
ATTTCTGATGCTTTGATTAAAGACTCTAGTGAATATTAACAGTTTTTTTTGACGGTTGATCACTCGCAATGTCGGTGCTTCACTTTCATCTTCGATGATCTTCACTCGTTTACTTTTACTGATATTCGTGACTGAGGAGACTGCACCTTCGTCTTGTTCGGAAGAATGATACATCGTGGATGATGAAAAAATGAACGCAGCAATGGTGGAAAAAATGATTATGGAAAGAGGCAGCATTGTGTAGATCGGCAGATCCATGAGCTCAGCTAAACTTAATGGATTTTTGTATTCGATAGTGTTCATGGTCTAACATCTATGATTGATTTAATATTGTACAATATACCTGTAAGCATTGTGATGACACATCAAAAAACCGATTTCAAGCATTGGACCTTGTATGGCCACTCGCGATGCTGCATCAGATCGGTACGCGACAACCAGTGCATTATCATGCAGCTCATGATGTGTGAGTTCGTGAGGATAAACAAAAAGTCTAAAAAGATCCAGAGCAACCGATATGCAATTTCTTATTGCCTTTACGTACAAAATAATATGAGCCACTTTGTGTATGAATTGGCATAAATGTATTGCTTGACAGGCCGGTACCACACAAGAACCGAGATAGTGAAACAACACAAAGAGTATTGCCCATAGTATTTAGATAGAATACCAGATATAAGGAGAAAATAGAGCAAGTGAAAAACTCTCTTTTCAATGCCAATAGACAAACTTGCGAATGTGATTAACGCTATTTAAAGCCATACGATTCAGACGGCAAATAACCCACAAAGCTCAATAAAATACATGATCTCGAAAGTGATGAGCAAAAAAGATTAAGAAGGGAGTTAGTGGGCAGTACATTTGATCAAATGATGGCGACCGAGTTATAACGACCGAGCCAATACCTGGATGCCCGCAGGCACTGCAAAGATATATTCAAAAACCCACTGAAAAGCAAGACGTGGGTGATCCACTAACTCTGACTTCATTATAGCTTAGATAATATGTTTGTACATTCTCACATTAAGAATGTATCTACTGATAGCCACCGTGATGGTATTTGGAAAGTTATCTCAACGTAATCATCACATCAACCACAATATAGCAAGACACTTAAACCTAACCACATCATCATAGAAACTCACATAAAAAGATAGAGCACCATTTAACTTAAGGAGTAGGTGATGATGTAGCAGCTCTATTCCGAGTAACATCAATGGTAAGATCGTCCATAAGGCCGTCGTATTTCTCTGATTCGACGCATTTCACTGTTATAGATATATTCAGTGGAGAAAGCATTTTAGCTAAGTGTTCTGCCCTCTCTTTTGTAAAACAAGTCTCTTGGAGTGTAGGGTTGACATATGCCTTTATGGCAGCTGACAGCTGTATAAAATCGTTATCACTAATAACGATATTGTGTTTCGCTATAAGTTGAATATATTTTTCTACACTTTCAAGGTTACGATCGAACCTAAATTGATAACTTGGCTGTCTCATCATTGTGTCGCATAAGCCTTGCACGCTAGGTGGATCTGAACTAAATATTCGATTCATTTTTTGCTCTCTTGTTTGTTATGCATCCATTCGATTAATAACTCAGAAACATTACACACATATTATTAAAAAAATATTAAATTTCTAATTTTTTCATAATTTTTTTTAAAAGTGCTATGTTTTTATTAACGTTTTCTTAGTGGTTGATTTGGGTTTTCTTAAGTTTTAATAACTAACCTCTGTATTATTTCAACCTAAACGATATATCCTCAGATCACTGACTGATAGAAAAGAGTGTAAAAAGCTTTTGGTGATATCTAAATGGAATTATTTTTTTTGACGACGACAGCGTTCAGAGCAATACACCACCCTCTCCCACACTTTTTCCCACTTTTTTCGCCATGAGAAAGGTTTTTTGCAGACAGGGCACTCTTTTTGAGGAAGATGGGGTTTCTTATGGGCCATAAAAAAGCTCTTCAAGTATAGTGAAATTAGTCCAGTGACTGTAAAAATCGCTTAGCGTCTTGCGCAATGCTCTGTTGCTTTTCAGGGTCCATGCGTTGATAAATACGATAGACCATACCCAAACGATGATTATTCGATAATTTATCGTGATTCCTTGCCAAAAAATCCCAGTAAAGATAATTAAACGGGCACGCGTTCTCGCCGTTTTTAACCGATACTTTATAACGGCATTGCTTACAGTAATTTGACATCTTATTGACATAATTACCACCAGCCGCATAAGGTTTACTCGCTAAATACCCGCCATCAGCAAACAAAATCATCCCACTCACATTCGGCAACTCAACCCACTGATAGGCATCTGCATAGACCACATGAAACCACTCATTCACCTCATCAGGAGCAATACCTGCAATTAATGCAAAGTTACCTAATATCATTAAACGTTGTATATGATGCGCATACGCGTTCTGCTGAGTTTCGTTAATACATTGCTTTAAACAGTTCATAGCCGTCTTCCCGGTCCAATAGAAGTCCGGCAAGGCGCGTTTTGCTTCGAAAAAGTTTTGTGTGACATATTCAGGCATCTTAAGCCAATAGATTCCACGTACGTACTCACGCCAACCTAGAATCTGGCGAATGAAACCCTCTACGGCATTCAGTGGCGCCAAGCCATCATGATAGGCATTTTCAGCCTGCTGAATGCATTCGAGAGGTAATAATAGTCCACAATTTAAGTAGAAACTGATATGACTATGAAACATCCAGGGCTCACCCTGCAACATCGCATCTTGATAATCTCCAAATAAAGCCAATCGAGCCTGTATAAATTGCTTTAGAGCGACCAGTGCTTGACGACGCGTGACTGCAAAATGGAATGGCAAGCTATCACCAAAGTGATCGGAAAAGTTCTCCTCAACCAACTCAATGATCGCCTGCGTTTGCTTGTCTATAGTCGTATGATAAGTATCCGGGATATCAAGACCTGATTTTGGCGGCTTTCGATTCTCTTGATCATAGTTCCACTGCCCACCAATTGGCTTATCACCATCCATGAGCACCTGGTGTTGTTGACGCATCTGACGATAAAAGAGCTCCATGCGCAGCTGTTTTTTGCCTGCTGCAAACGCTGAAAATTGCTCATTAGTGCATAAAAAACGATGATCATCCAGCAATTCTACATGACAGCCGGCCTGCTCATCGCATGACTGAACCTCTTGCTGCCAATGGTATTCACTCGGCTGTGTCACCATGCAATGCTTGATGGCATGCTGCTTAATAAAACCCACGAGTAGTTTTTTAAGACTGTCCTTTCGAGTGACATCCTCAAGTGGAATGTAGGTGACATTGAATCCTTTTTGTCTGAGTTGATCAGCAAAATGACGCATTGCACTTAATAAGAAAACAATTTTTTTCTTATGATGCTTAACGTGAGTAAAATAATCATACGACTCAATCATTAACACGTGATCATTATCACTGATTCGTTGCAGACTACTGATTGTTAGGGATAACTGATCAGGTAAAATCAAACGACAAACACTCATATCATTCCTTTTTTAACGATTTAAAAGCATCCAGTGCACGCTGCCTTGAAATTTTTAGATCAACCACTGGCAGTGGGTAATCAACACCTAGCTCTATCCCTGCCTGTTGCAAAATCTCAGGCTTTGCTTCCCAAGGCGCGTGTAATTGTTTAATCGGCATATTGATGAGCTCAGGACAGTACTGTTTGATATAAGTACCCTCTGGATCGAACTTTTGACCCTGGGTCACGGGGTTAAAAATACGAAAAAAAGGTGCTGCATCAGCACCACAACCCGCTATCCACTGCCAGCTCGCGCTGTTACTAGCATAGTCAGCATCAAATAAACAATCCCAAAACCAACGCTCACCGTGATGCCAATGCAACAAGCAGTTTTTTACTAGGAAAGACCCAACAATCATGCGAACACGATTATGCATGTAACCAGTTTGGTAGAGTTCACGCATACCAGCGTCCACCATCGGTATTCCCGTTTGACCCTGCTGCCAAGCACGTAACACCGCTTTGTCATCGAGCCATGGAAACTGGTCAAACTTAGTTTGCAAGTTCTCCGTAGCAATCGTTGGATTATAATACAACTGAGAATAAGAAAATTCTCGCCAACCCAACTCACTGCAGAAAACATCCACAGAAGATGAGTCGCCTGATTGACGAGCAGCATACCAAGCTTGATTGGGTGATATTAACCCATGATGTAAATACGGTGATAATCTCGAAGTCGACTGAAGCGAGGGAATGTCACGGCCTTGCTTATAATCATTAATGTGATCACGAACAAAAGCAGACAATCGATTCTGCCCACCCTGCTCACTGATCTCCCACGATTTGATCAAGTCAACGTGCCAATCGTGCTGGGGACAGAGTCGTAGAGCATCAATCGTTAAGCTATCTTTTGGCTTGGTCAATGTTATGAGTGATTCAGGGCTACCCAATGGAAAACGTGGTGGCTCAGCCACAAGGCAACCTTTACGGTAATAGGGTGTAAAGACTTTATAATGGGTACCGTCTTGTTTTTTTACCTGCCACGGTTCCCAGAGTAAAGATCCATTATACGTGTTGACTGAGATCTCTTGTGCCTTGAGCTCTGACTTAATGACCTGATCACGCTGAATACGCCAAGGCTCATAGCAACGATTCCAAAACACTGCTTGAATATCATGCTGCTGACAGAGTTGCTGCAAGATTGCCATTGGATCACCCTGATAAATCGCTAGGCGATCCTGTAGTGACTCAGACAGTGACTGTAAAGCGTGATGACACCAAACACGACTGGCAGCACCCATGGCGTGATCACCTGAATTCTTGGTATCGAGGATAAATATCGGCAAGACCGTGCCGGCCCTTGCTGCTGCATCTAAAGCGGGATTATCAACCAGTCGTAGATCCTGCCTAAACCAATGGATAACTTGTATTTGACTCACAAGGGTAACTCCTGTTGCATATCGTCGGCAGGTGGCTTCTTGCGCCTTCGGCGATCATGAGCCGGACGCCGACTGGCGTGTTTCTTCACAATTGCTTGAGATAATGCACGATGTTGGCTCCCTTGTCGAATCGCATATAGCAGGCGAGTTGCCTGAGTGCGAGCAATTTTTTCATCGACAATAGGCAGTGGATAATCAACATCAGGTACGTGCAATGCCCATGGTTGGTGGCGATCTTTTTGAGGAAGCGAGGCTAGCTCTGGCAGCCACCTGGCAATAAAACGGGCATCGGGATCATGATCTAAGCCTTGTTTGATAGGATTATATGCGCGTATGGCATTAATACCCGTAGTGCCTGATTGCATTTGTACTTGAGAGTAATGAATACCAGGCTCATAGTCAGTGAATTGCTGTGCAAGAAAAGGGGCGGTACGACGCCAATCTAACCATAGGTGATAGCTCGCAAAACTCATCAACATCGCGCGCATACGAAAATTAATCCAACCGCACGCGCGAAGTGCTCGCATGCACGCGTCTATCATTGGAAAACCTGTTTTACCATCCTGCCACGCCAAGAAAAACTCTTCATTAAACGCTTCGGTACGCACGGAATCGTAAGCAGGATGTAGATTCTCAAACTCAATACTAGGTTGATCCTCTAGTTTCTGAATAAAGTGACAATGCCAACGCAAACGACCTGAAAATGAGCGATGCGCACTTCGCCAAAGCCGCTGCTCTTGTGGTGGACAATGCTCTATGAGATCAAGTTGTTTTTGATGCCACTGATAAATTTCACGAATCGACAAGCAACCAAAAGCAATATAGGGTGACAGCCGTGAGCATGCCTCAAAAGCTGTAACCGGAGAAGACATCGACTTGGTGTAATGTAGCCCACGCTCTTGAAAAAACGAGGTTAAATACGATAAGCCCTGCTCTCTACCACCAACTTGACGATATGGGCAATCATCTTGACCTAGACCTAGGACTTCAGGGCTAGGCAGCTCATCACCTGGAATACTCATTGGCTGCGGGGTATCTTGGCATGATTCCATCGATTGGTTTACCCAATGATACCAACGACGAGCCCAGCCATCACGATCATTTAAGCCACGAATCACACCGAACTGTTTATACTCGTGCCAAGTGACATTCAGCTGGTTCAAAAGACGTTTGACTGCGATATCACGACGGTATGTCCAGCCGTTCCAAGTTTCTTGGTGCGACAAAACAGCTGAAACATCAAACTCTGCAATTAAACTCTGCAAAACATCAACAGCATACCCAACACGAATGATCAGAGGACAATGCACTTGCAACAATTGAGCTTTAAGATCATGCAAAGATTCACACAGAAAATCATATTGACGACGACTAAGATCCGGTTGATGCCATAGGTCAGGCTCTAAGATATACAAGGCGATAAAAGGCCCATGCTTGGCGGCTTGAGCTAAGGCCTGATGATCATTGACCCTGAGGTCACGTTTAAACCAAACAATTTGCATTGCAACACACTCCACCTGGTGATCAGATCATGTAGCACGTGGGGAGTATACAATAATTGATTGATAAAAATAGTAACTTCTATAAGTGGCTGATAATACGAACCATACAGAAAAATTCAATGCTGTTGACGAAGAAAAAAGTCTATCCTATCGGCTAAGTGAACTTAGCATGTTGATGATTTGGATCTATGTTAACTAATATCTGATGCCTATCCATTCCTCGAACAATTTTACAGAACGATTGAAATAATACATCAGAACAAAGTTTAGTACTGTATGGTGTGTATAGATGAGGTCGTTGCTGAATAGTAGGTCGGGTTGGTTTGATAGCATTGTTGATTAGTTCAGCGGCCATGATAGCAATAGTTTCATCATATTCCTCATCCGAGTACGTTCGAATTAGAAGCGTGTGAACGTTAGACATCAACGCTAACTTAATACACAGTTGAGGTAACGACATCTCTTTTGAAGAGCTATCCACAGTAGTCCCCATTGATATGGCCTGATGCGGACGTGTTTCGATATGTTGAGCAAGAATAGCATCAACAGGATGCTCACCAAAAGCCTCAACACCTAATTCAAAGAAGTTATCTTGTGACAAAGGGCTATTGAATATATGAAAAAATGATCCCAAGTTAGGAAAAAAACCAATAATTTGCTGCGATAAAAAAAATCTTGCCTTGTCTGACTTTTCACAATAAGCCAACTTAAAGGTTTTGTTATAACGACTCGCCAAAGAGAAAAATACCACAGCCTCTAAGATATCAAAGCCGGGGCCAATTGAAAAAGTCCTTACACAATCACCCGGATGGCTGGCAAATAAATTCGCCATATCATTAAGATAAATCTGAAACAAATATTTTAATGCGATAAATAGATGCCGTTTTGATGGCGATGGGAAAATATGGCCTTTTGTGTCAACAAAACATTCATGTTCTAAGAAAGGAAAACGTTTGAGGGCCATCACAAGCATCGTTGACACTAGTGGGACATCAGAGGGAAAGTGAGTCCATTGAGCCGATAAGAAATCAGCCACTTTAATCAACAATAAATCATCGCTATTGGTTGCCCTTAAACGCATTTTTTTTGCATTCCCTGATCATTAACAAATAGCAATATTGCTACAACTAACGGTAATTTTCGACAAAATACTGGAACTTTTTGGTAATTAAAGTTATGTTAATGAAGGCTTTTGGATGACGAAATAATGGCAATACAATCCACAGATCAATAATGACTTCAATGATAAACTTTTTAAGTATAGAAGGTAGAGATGATTAAATTACTAACACTGGCTATTACCCTTGTTATACTTGGGTTGATCTTAATTCCATGGTGGTTAAATCGACATACACCACAACCCACCTACCAAGTGCTAAAACAAGACGGAAAGATTGAATTAAGGCAATACGATGATATGTTGCTAGCCACCACCAATATCGCTGATGATCGCTCTACAGCAATTAACACTGGCTTTAAACGCTTAGCAGGCTATATTTTCGGGCGTCATACATCAACAGATGAAAGTAATATAGCGATGACAGCGCCCGTCATGCAATCCAAATCAGTAAAAAAAACCTCGCGCATAAGTATGACTGCTCCGGTCATGCAGACAAAACCTGGTGATCAAGATCAAACATGGCAAGTCGCGTTTATTATGCCTAAACACTATTCTAAAGACACCATCCCTAAGCCCATCGATAACAATATCATTCATATGACTCAGCAATCATCTGAATACCTCACATTGCGCTTTACCGGCCTAATCAATAGCAAACGATTACACCAAAAAGCAATGCTACTAAAAGCGTACGCACAGAAACATGGCATTGAGCTTACAGGTGAGCCAATTTTTGCCTTCTATGATCCACCCTGGATTTTGCCATGGCTGCGCCGACATGAAGTGTGGTTTTTAGTCGTTAAAGAGTGATTCAATTTGACCGGCTTGAGATTATTATCACTAATACATTAAATTACTCTTAAAATAAAAAAATAATATCCAGTGTAACGATAAATGACTCCATTAAAAAACGATGCAAACCTTCCTAAGTATTAGAGGTGTCATTCATACATGCCCAATATCCGATAAATTTACTTAAATAAAGATTATTTTCTTCGAATTACTAAAATAAGTTTTCACAAAAACTTTTTTAGACGTAGGATTAGCTTTTTTAACATCCTCATTATGCACATACCGTATCATGAAACGACAATGTTTTGAGAATGATCAAGATCACTCCTCAGATTACCAAACAACAACCTCGACAGAATCATTATTCAGTTGCTCGTCGGATGACACTAGCAATGCAGAAAACGATTCGTTATGCCAACCTATTTTTGAGGATGGCAGTGACTGGAGTTATTTGTCACATCAGAAACCGACCAATCCATCACCAGAGTTATTTCGTGACTCAAACTTAATAGTTTTTAATTATGTAAAACTTTTCAATGAGGAAACACAATTAGAGACATCGCACGGTAAATTTAGATTCCATCAACGCTTGGGAAACGGCACACATGGCCAAGTGTTTGTTAGTGATATTCCTCGCTGTAACTCATTATTCTTGGTTGTTAAAAAATTCACTGAAGGATTCGATGAAGATGATGATGATGATGATGAAGAAGAAAAGAAGGAAAATTGCCTCTATGCACTTAAGGAATTGTATTTCTTCCATAAGCTAGGCCATATATCGCTATTATATACTGACAAAGAAGACTATTGGTTTATCAAACAGGCACTTCACCTACAATACAATCACACTAACGATATTCTTCCCTTTATCTTTGAGAAAAAAACCGATATTGATTGCCCGCATCTAATCACCCCTTATCTTGGTATGAATTTTATGGATACACTTCTAAGGTATACTGCATCCATCAAACAACAATACCCTACTCCAGAAATGCAATTATACAATCGCCTCGAAAAGGTTGCGATCTTATCGCTGACTGAAATCATACTTAAGGTTATTGGTGACCTCCATACTAGAAGCATTATCCATTATGATGCGAAAGCACTTAACTTTGTATTCTTTCTTAACATTTCCGGTCATCTAAGTTGTCGGCCAGTGGATTTCACCTATTCCATCGACCTTAGAGATCATTCTGATATTTTTAGTAAGCCAATGACTATACCATTGTCGTGCCGGAAATATTTATCACGTGTAACCACTCGAGGAGATGCAAGCTCACTGATCTGTGAATTTATCGATTTTTACGCATTATTTATGTCCATGATCGCCACATGCACACTAGCACCTCCTTTGAAAGATTGGTTTAGGGAGCAATCAACTTGTCAAATCATAGAACTTATTGACCAAAAAGCCTATGAATCAAATTATGATCCTAATAATTTTTGGGTATGTGCTATGCGCATTTTAACAGTGCATGATTTACAGGCCTGCATAGGCATAGAGTACACTATTCTTAAACTCTCTCCGGCAGCCAGCAACAGCTCTGCTGGGGTTTTTTCGAGCTTACTCTTCTGGTTATTGGCGCTGGTTGTCAACAGAAAAATGCATCGACGGATCGAGACAAGCATTGATTGTGATGCAAAGAGCATCTGCTTTCGCGTAACAAAAAAATCAGCTAACACTGATCGCCATACGTTACCAGAAAATAATATAACCGAATATTTATCATTAAATAATCGTCATCCTGGCATATTTAATTTGCTGCCCATTGAAGTCTATTTTGATCGTATCCAAGCAACACACGAAACATTGGTGATCTTAGGTTGTAATTAACATACTCAGCGAAAACATCAAAAATATAAAAACTTCACAGCAGAGACTTCACGCTCTCAGCAGAGCTGCGTTTTAGATGCAAATATGGAATCGATTACCATCACACCACCAGACACTGACTGGGCTTCTACGGTGAAATCACATAGTAGCGAATCAAACCATAAAAAGGATAAAACCACTGGTTTCCAATCAATCCAGTCATAAAGATGTGCGCTATATAAATGGTCATACTGTGGTGGCTGAAAGAAAAATCACCTTACAATGATCTCTGTATTAATCAATAGAAAAACATTGATCGCAAGGAAAGAATCAACACATTAATACACACTTAAAGGACTCAGAGTGAACCCAATAGACTCCTAATCAATCTCGCTTTCCTCCTATCTATCGCTATCCACGGACCTCTAATACTTTGCTATAGATTTTGAAGAGGACTTATACACCACCACTTAGCATAATTTGACTCAACTAGAAACTTTGAGCTCAGTGAATGCCCCGACAATCAATAGTAGCCACGCTAACAGTAAAAGCATGCCGCCTATCGGAGTGAACAAGGCAAGACTCTGCCATGCAATAACAATAGTAAGAATAATACTCATACTAAACATCAGCGTACCGATAACGAATAAATAAGCTGCGATATTGATTAGTCGTGAACCTAGTGATCCTTTTAAACGCGTGTAGGCACTCATAGCTACTAATAACACAGCATGGCCTTGAAGGTTGTTGAGAGCGGTATCCAGTGAATGCATTTGATGAATAGATAATGTGAGATGCAGGCCATGTGCAATAAAGGCCGACAAAGCAAGAGAGAGAAAACCCATTATGGCACCAAAAAACAAGTACATATCTAAATACCTTAGCCTGATAACGAATGTATGAAATATATCATCAAACATAAAAAGTTAGACTATGAAATTGAAAAATATTGCTAAATAATTATTTATTTAACTTTTATTTAAGGTTGTAGTGATACCATGTTCTATATGCGCTGAGAAAATTCAACGGCATACTTAAACAAATAAAGGTGATACTGTGCCCGAACTCAATACAAAAAATCATCCAGACTCTGATTTACACACGAGAATCAAAGACATTTTCGATAGAGCTTTAGAAATACTGAATAGCCAATACCCAGAGGGATGGATAAAAGCGTATGATCAAAAATACCCTGACGGTCAAATTCAAACAAAAATAACCCTTTGCCAAGAAAGTTTAGAACAAGAGGACCACCCGTGCATCGAAACAAGCATTAAGGCTGTTAAATCGTTTGTTACTCAATTAGATGGCCTACTTCAAAACACCAAGGCCATCACAATAACACTAATATGCGCAATGCAAGCCCAGAGTGTTTTTAAATCACTCAACCCATGGAGATGGTATCGATATGGCCAGAATTTAGATCAATTTTATCTCATCAATCTCCCAGAGATAAATTTAATAAAAAGTGCTCTTCAAGATGCTGAAAAACAATTAGACGAGAGAAACCAAGAAAGATATAGCCACAGGCCTGCTTTTTGTGACGCAACAGATGTACGGAAAGATGCAAATGATGCATGTCTGAGGGAAAACAATGCAGGTGAAACATCATCTGTGACTGCCAGTGCTAGCACTAATGATAATGAGAGTGATATTAATCGAATGAATCAGCTTGGAGGAGGAAGCTCATAGTGAGAGGTTATAATGCACAGAGGTGATATTTGTAAAAAACAGTACAATAATCATTGTCCCTGTCATCAAGAGTAATAATGGCCTTATTAAATACTGACCTCGGGTAATCACTAAGTGTGAACCCATATAGGCCCCTAACATTTGACCTACTGCCATCGCGATACCTAAATCATATCGCACAAAACCGCCGACCATAAACACCAGCAAGGAGCCAAAATTACTGACGAAATTATACAGCTTGGTGTGCATCGTTGCCTGTTTGAATTGCCAACCGAGCAAAGCAATCATAGCAAACACCCAAAATGATCCCGTTCCAGGTCCTAGAAAACCATCATAAGCACCTAGCAGCAGACCAAATACACAAAAAAACACCGATGTAGAACAACGTTTTTTACCGGGGAGATTACCCAATCTGGGAGCAAACACTAGGGTTATCCAGATACCCAACAATAACAAAGGAATCAGATATTGAATCACAGCCGGCTGAATCGATTCAATGAGCAAAGTGCCAATGATTGCCCCAAACAAGCACCACATCACGCCGCCTATGACGCTCGACCAATGATAGACACCTCGTTTGGCAAACTGCCAAGTAGCCGTACCCGCTCCAAAGGTTGCTTGAAACTTATTAGTGGCTAATGCTGATAGAGGCGGTATGCCACTCAACAACATCGCAGGCACTGTGAGTAATCCACCTCCACCGGCAATCGTATCAATAACAGCACTAATACAAGCGACCAGTGCCAGTAAAATAATCGTAGCCAAGGCGCTAGACTAGTGGTTGATTGAGTGGCGACCTATCATTGTCTGGACCATGACGAGACGCCTCAGAAAAAAAATAGACCCCACGATAACAAGCGTAGGAAGCCCCCAAAAGCACCAATGCGCAAATCGTCAAACTAATGATATTTCCAATATCAGATGACTGATCCTTCGCATGAACCATCCATAAATAAGATGATACTAGAAGAGCTGTATTACGACCCGTCCTCATAGATTACTCCTGATAATTTTTTTTGTCATAGTATCCACCTGATGCGCTATAATCCAGAGAAAATCACTAATTACACCCGTTGATCGCTATAAAGCTGTGGGAATGGTTATTTAATTCTCATATACTGAGTATCAACACCGACCTGGAGGACCCATGAGACATATTCTAAGCATCATTTTTGCACTAGTGGTCCTCAGTACACCGATCTCTCACAGCTGTGCGTCCGATAAACCATTGTTATTTATGAATACAGCGCTGCTGATTACTGAGATACAACAAGCAACTGATAGCATTCAGATCGCTACCTATAGTGCCTACCTTAAAGATCTTTGGTCCTCTCATGATCCTATTATTGAAGCACTAGAGAAGGCTCAACGAAGAGGTGTCGATGTCTCAATACAGTGGAACGGCTTTCACATCAATTCCAATCAAAATCAAGCAATGTTGAAGAAACAGTCCACTGAAGCAAAGTGGTGTCAGTATAAGCATTTTACCTGCTCTTTTCCCAGTCAAACTAATGCCTATTACCATCGAAAGTTTATGATCATTGACAATCATGTGGCATTTATTATGACGGGTAATTTTCCGTGGAAAGTTTGCTCATCATTACATCCAAGCAAACAATCGTGTCTTATCAATTACTCATGGCGAATAACATCACCTCAAATGATCAATAGTTTAAACAGTATTTTTCAAGACGATCGCATACCCTCCGCCTTGAAACATATCCAACCTAAAAGTAACCTTCCTAATAACTTAATCGTATCGCCTAATGATGATCACTACGCAATGTTTATCCAAAACACCCAGAGTTCTCTCAACGTCATGCAGCCTTTTCTTAACACTTGGATACCTTTTACTATTACAAACCCTTTAAAGGACCGATTGAAAAAAGGCATCTCGGTGCGAATATTAACCAATCAATTACCGGGGCCAAAAAAAATCTCAAATGAGCTTTTAAAACTTCAAAAAAAATATCCGACCTTATTACAAATTCGTTTATCTAAGCCCAGCGTCTTTATTCATGCTAAAGTTATGATAAGAGATCAGAGCTCAGTCATTGCAGGCTCCATCAATTGGAGTGACTGGTCACTGCATCATAACCGTGAGATTGATCTCATCGACGATACTCCTTCGAACATAAAATTTGCACTGAAACAGTTCAACACTCTCTGGCAACAAGCAGATCGTATAACGGTTGACTGACCAATCCATGGTGACTTCTCCCACTTAACTGTTTATTCATGTCCGTAACTTAGTGATCGAGTGCAGTAGCGCTCAAAATGCTATTAGCCTGGCACGTTCTAAATAATGACTGTACACGATGAGTTCTAGTGCATAAGACACGACATAAAACGTCATACGATATTGAATAGCTAGCAATATATTGATCTAATGAAAACTCATTCTCTCAATAGCATCAATAAGGAGATAACATTATGCCGCATTGGAGTCGTTGCCTCGTAATCTGCCTTGGCATCTTAGGACTAATATTTTCTGGCTCATGTTTCGCCAGCTCCACTGAAGAATCGATCGCTTTTTATACTCATCAGGGTGCCAAGAAAGCCAGTGAAATGCTAGATATACACACTGCAATAGTTCCGATAATTAAACAAAATGATTGGGTAAAAGTCGGGCTTCAACCCAGCGGTAAGATTGGCTGGATTAACATCTCGCAATACAAGAAAGCGTTGCAAACTTATTATCAACCACAGAGCGAATCATTTTCAGTAACCGTCACACGTGATAAGAATGGTAAGGCAAATACAGCAATAAAAGGTTATCGAAATGGTCATCTTTTGTCACAAAAAGAAGCTCAAAAGCTTTACGAGCAAATGCAATCTCAGGGGCGTGACATTCGCATTAGTGCGTTTGATCAGCCTTTTTTTGATTATAATTTGATTACACCTTTCAGAATTATTAATAGCCCATTGAGCGTTCCAATAAAACTAAATGATCTACCTCAGTTAGAGCCTGTTCAAACAGTAGAACCCTCACTATAAATATTAATCTACAAATAGGTCATGTATGAAACGCTTTATCGTCTATGGACTAGCAATTGCAGGGCTCATTCCCTTTATGATAGGGGCTTTATACCACCTGTCGCCCATCATACTACCTCAATGGAGCTGGCTGGGAAGTGTCACAACGTATTATGGCGCTATCATCTTATCATTTCTAGGTGGCATACAATGGGGAATGTCGCTATCGCAAGCTAATATAAAAACAAAGCAATGGCTGATTTTTTCCAATATCATTTCACTGATGGCATTTGCTAGCTTATTAGTTCCTATATACGCATTAACATTGGTGATTTTGTGTTTTGGCTATCTATTAGCCTTGGTTGTTGATCTCAATATTCTTGCAACTATCGGTCCGATGTCTGGATATCGCTCCTTAAGAGTATGGCTAACTATCGCTGTATGCCTTCTTATTGGACTTAGTGGATTATAGGTCTTAGCGTGTAAAAGTCTTAATGATACACAGACAACAACGCCCCTTAAGCACTCAATATGACGACTTGTTTTACATAAAAGCACCCATCTCAAAAAAACATAGAAAGTTAACGATAACGCGAATATATATAATAAAAAAAAGTGATTGTAGGTCGCTGAACGGGTTATAATAGCAAAAATATTAAGATACCCTTTAAGGAGAGACAATGTTATTTGAATGCTGCACAACGGATAAAAAAAAAGGTCAAACTGTAACGGAGCCAACGGAGACGATAACCGCTCAAAATATTGCAGATAATAATCTAGCACGCGAGGTATTAACTCAAGTTATTACTAAAATGATCGGATTAGAACCACAAGCAGCGTCTGATCTAAATGGAGTCTTCCGTGGATTCATCTCTGGTGCAAAGAAACGATATGCTCAATATCACGACCAATGGAGCACTTGTTATGACAACATACAATTGATTCAAGACAGCCTTATTACAAAACATACACCAAGCTCTATTACGCAAGAGACAGAAACAATTTACAAGAAACTAGGGGATGCCATAATTACCTATAAAAACAGCATTGATGCAATTGACCCACGTTCAACAAACGTTAAACCTAGACTAGTAGAATCATTACATATCAATAACGGTGCTGTAGATATTGAGGCTCTCAAAAAAGTATGTCAAGAGAAAATAAATCAAACAGACTGTCACTGTTGTTGAGGATATGACAAGAAGTAAGTATAGTCGACATCCATTGACTAACACACTATCCTAGTTTGATATAACGTTGAAAGTACGGAGTTAGGTATGTTTTTTATTCGTCTACTCATGGGTTCAATCCTTGGGGTCACCTTATTAACAATTGCTGGTATCTGGGTGTATGAACACAATATGCCTGGATGCGAATCACAACACCTAAAAATCTACCCTCTCGCCGTTGCCTATCCTGGAATGAGTCAAACACATGCGGCCTATGCCATTGTCAATCGAGGAGAACATGCCTGCCGAATACCCAAAATGCCATACTTCGAGCCTCATACATCAAAGGACCACCAAGACACCATCACTCTCAAGCCTATTCCATCATCCAGTAACCCAACATGGAAAGAGATTACCTGGTTTTCTGTGCATGCCAACGGCGCCTGTTCTCAGATATTAAACACACTACCTAAACAGATACCACTTTACTTTTCTAATGGGCTCGCGTTAAAACTACCAACAATCGGCTACCCATGCCAACCTCATATTGGTAAACCACTATCAACCGGTTTAAAAGCTTGGACACAGGCGAGGCAATGCTATCGAAAGTCTCATGGAAAACCTTTTGGTAAGCATATCCTTCTATCCGATCAACAAAATATTGACTTTGGTGAGACACTCACCTGTGACTAAGCCTAACGCTCTCAATCAGCTGTTCAATAAAACCAGCTCGGCAGTGTAATCATGCCCCAGGTCATCTTGGCGCTCAATCACATAATTATAATAGGTCAATAGCTCTAACTTAAAGGCAATCAATATGCCCAACACCGTATTTAATATTCATCATTTTTTATACCCAAAACAATCACAAATTGAGAGCCTCTGTAAACTTGCATACTCTGGCGACAAAGCAAGCTTCCTGTCAGCGATCGCCTCTATTGAACCAACAATGCTATTTGTTACAGTGCAAAAAGAAGATAAATCTAAAAACACACTCCTTCATTATGCAGCACAGTACCAATTAACGGGAGGCTTTAGGGTTTTATTAAAGCTACTCAAAGAAAACAAACAATTATCAAGAGAAGACTGGATCACCTGTTTGACAAAAACAAATGGTCATGGGGATTCCATTTTTCATTCTTCCTTATCGCATCTATCAGATAGCATCAATAATTTATATGAAATGGATCTAACTGACAATAATGAGGCAATTGAAATGAAAAACCTCATTAGAAAAATGGATATCCAAACCAATAAAAACTTTCATGATCTATACCTGTTCGTCTACCACTTGAAGATATTTAATCAGTCAGGATGGTATGACCTTTTTCAATCAAAAAATCACAAACAAGAAAACATTCTTCATTATGCAATCAGAGAAAATCTCGATACTGAAAGTATCCTAAGGATCTTTTACCTCATGGGTAAAGAAAATTCAGTCTTTATGCTCTGTACAAGGGATCAATACGGCCATTCGGTCCTAGATTATTTCGGCCAATATTTTGATCAAGAAGAATGTCTAGAGAAGCTCATACAATGGATGGGAACTGAAAGATGGAATCGCTTACTAGAATATCAGCAACAAGACCCTCATCACGATATCACCCTTCATCATGTCGCTCACTGCCAAGATGGTAAAGCACTCACATTCTTTATTAGCCAAATCAACTCCTCACAAAGATCAATGTTATTTAAGGAAAACCAATGTGGCGAAACGGTATGCGAGGTCGCTTTAAAGTTCATTGGTGAATCAAGTCTAGGGGCTATCACAAAAATATTTGAAACCCATGAGTTAATCTCTATCATTAAAATCCAAGCATCAAAATTTAGTCTAGATCATGATATCGAAAATAATATGGGTGATCAGACACTGAAGGATATGTTTATCAAATATAATAGCCTTTCTTTATTACTCAGTTACAAATATTCGACAGAAATACAGACAAGATCACTAAAGCGTGCCTCACGCATACAAGATTCAATCAGAAAACTACTTGATGAGCCATCACAATTAAATAAGGAGTCACTCATTAAAAATGTAAGATTTTCAGAACCACGCATTCAGCGTTTGTGTTCATGCTTTATGAACAAAAAATCGATAGAGATAGCGGAGCTACTTGAACAAGCGATAAAAATTCCTCGATGTCATACAGTCATAAAGTTACACAGCTAAAGACATTGGGCGTAATACATATAACAAAGAAGCGATTCCGATACAAAAGGATAGCTGTATGATCATCAAGGGTATAGCTGAATGAACGATAACTATACTCATTAACATACTAGAAAAAGAACCTAATAAATTTCTTGATGAGTTAACAATGGATGTTGCTGTACCAAAGGCTGCAGAGACGCTATTCATCGCACCACTCATAAAACTACCAATTAAGAGACATAAACCAAATGTAGTCACTGATATTAATGCAGTAAAAATTGGCCAGTGATGAGGTGAAATCACCAACACTACTAGCAAAACAATGTCTGATAGACAAAAAATACTTAACCCCAGTGTTTGAATAAATAGCGGGGATTTATGTGCAGACAACGCTCTTAAAGTTAAACTTCCAGCGATGATAGCAAGACCATTAAATGCAAAAAGGGCACTGTATGAAAACTTGTTAAGATGATAAATAGACATATAGATCACTGAAGCGCTACTGATAAATGAAAAGGTTGCAGCGAAGCTTAACGAGACACATAAAGCGAGTAATAGAAATTGCTTATTGCTAAAGTGAATAACGTATTGAGATAATACCGATCTTACTTTAATTCTATTATTGAATGATAAAGTTTCGGGTAAGAAAAAAGAAACACCCATCAGAAAAACACCATAACAAAACAAGAAATAGAAAACGCTATGCCAATGATAGTGTATTAATAAGAGAGAGCCAATCAGTGGCGCTATCATTGGTGCTATCATCATCATAGCAATAATAGTAGACATAATTTTCGTCAGGTGACGACCAGAATAAATATCCCTCAACATCGTAAAAGCGACACCAACCCCAGCTGAATCACCTATAGCTTGAAAAAAACGCCAAAAAACCAATTCATTTAAATGTAACGATAGAGCACTTGAAAAAGTGGCGATCAAGTAAATCACCAAGCCCAGCCTAATAACCAAACGACGTCCGATCACATCGGATAGAGGCCCCCATATCAGCATACCAAAAGCAAAGCCCATTAGATAACTAGAGACAGACAATATGACACGAGCCTGAGGCAGATGAAACTCTGCTGCCATACTCGGTATTGCTGGTGTGTAAGTATCTAGCGCGAATGGCGGCAATGCAGCAAATAAAGCCATTAAGATCAAAAAAGGAAATGCTGTTGGATTGAGCGTTTTCATAAAAAGTTACCGTTAGCTAGGCTAATCTAACTTTGTAATCATTAACTACTAACAACCAGAGATTTATAACCACTGTGAAAAAAAATGATATTGATATGAAAGATACTGGCGAGTTCAAATGGTATTGGGCAAGCCAAAGCATATGCTGACTAGAAGGTAACACTGTCAGTACCATGCTCATCAGTAAAATATAAATAATCACCGGACAAATCCAGTTTTTCTTTGCATATTGAATACTAACTATCACTGCTTGCCACAGTGAACATTGATCGATCAACAGAAGTGGGCATGTAAAAATACTAAGCAAATAAGCAAAGATAAGGAATGATGAGAGAACCAGAATAAGAAATACGATCTTTCCTTGAGTGAAATCCAAGTGAATGAGCAATAAATCCATTGCAATAAAAGGCACTAGCAGATAGATGAACATTACACACAATGATATCCAGACACTTTTATCTCGAATCACAGTCATACTCTGATGCGAGTAATTTTGGTGGACGCCTGATAATGCTAGATTTACTGTAATATATCCGGTAAATAATATAACCACCGAGCAGACTTGCTCGATAATTATATTATGAATGATTTCTATATGCTGATTCAGCCAAAAAAGCAACATTATTACTATGGCTAGCGGCCAGATACGACGGTAGGATGGAAAAAAATGCTTCATGGACAGAAAAAATAATTTCAATATTTCTTGAGGCACCTGGGGGTAGCTAATCTGTGTTTTCATAACACAACCGTATTTTTATCATTATTGACAACAATACTATCCCAACCCATTTTAGGTTTGAAGCGATCACCATAATCTTTGCTGAGACGCTCTAATTGTGCAACCACATCAATCACCCCTCGATGAACTGCATAATGAATTGGCCCCCCTCTAAATGGTGCGAAACCCGTTCCGAATATCATACCGGCATCGAGGAGATCAGCGTTATCAACGACACCATGATGCAAGCAGCTAACAGCTTCATTGACCATTGATAATATTAGACGGTCGGTTAGATCCGGCGTTTTTATTGTGTCACTTGAACCACGATCTTTTGATTCAACTTTCTTACCTCGTTTATAATGATAAAAACCCTGCCCTGATTTAACACCAAGGTTGCCATCTGCAACCATCGCCTTTAATTTTTCAGGAACAACGCCGCCAATTGAGTTAGCTAAAATCTCTCCTACGGATAAACACACATCCAAACCTACTGTATCAGCCAGAGTGATTGGCCCCATGGGCATTCCAAAATCGATCGCCGCCTGATCGATATGGTCGGCAGGAATACCCTCCTCTAAGAGAGTCATAGCTTCCATAAGATAAGGTATGAGCACTCGATTAACCAAGAAACCAGGACGACTACTGACAACAATAGGAGATCGTTTGATACTATTAGCAAAGGCGGCGGCTTGTTGAATAAGTGCTGGTTGTGTTTGCTCGCTCTTGACTATTTCAACGAGTGGCATTTTTGATACTGGATTAAAGAAATGGATTCCTAGAAGTCTTGATGGATCTTTCATTCCAGAGGCAATAGTCTCTAAAGGGATACTGGACGTATTCGTCGCTAGAATTGCATTGGGCTTAGCCATCGATTCAACCTGGTCGAATAGGGCCTGTTTGACCTCTAAGTTTTCAAAAACAGCTTCAATCACCACGTCTGCATGAGCGACTCCTTGACCGGTGATATCAGCCTGTAAACGATCAAGCGCTGTTTGAATCAATGCCGGCTTCTTCAGTTTCTTCTTGAACAAAATACCTGCTCGCTTAATAGCCGGAGAGAGCTTCTCGAAGGTCTGATCCTGCAAAGTGACTTGAAACCCCTGTAGGGCGCACCATGCAGCGATATCACCACCCATTGTTCCACCACCGATCACATGCACATGCTTGGCATTAAAAACAATGCCTTTAGCTAATTCCTTCATCTGATTTTGCAGAAAAAAGACTCGGCCAAGATTTTTGGCAGTATCAGTGGCAAAGAGCTTACTGATGGATCGAGCCTCATTGATCATAGCGTCTCCACCGACACCGTATTGAACCCAATTCTCAATAACTGCAAATGGTGCTGGATAATGTAATCGATTGACTGATTTTTTTGCCAGCGCCTTCATAAGTAGAGGTTTTAACAGAGGGCGATACAAAGCACTGTTTGAACGTGCATGAAGATAGTTCGGGCGATGTGGCGAAGGCTGATTGAGAACGTAATAACGTGCGGCATTACGTAATTGTCGTAAAGGAACCGCTTGGTCGATCATACCCATCTTTTTAGCTTTTTTAGAGGGTAAAGCCGCACCTGGCAAGATCACACTCATTGCCGGCAATGCACCAATAAGTTTAGGTAACCGAATGCAACCACCCCATCCTGGATGAATCCCTAACTTAATCTCTGGAAGACCAATTTTAGTACTAGCAGAATCATCGGCCACTCGGTAACGACAAGCTAGAGCTAACTCGTAACCACCACCCAAACAAAAGCCATTTATCATAGCAACAGTAGGAATAGCTAATGCCTCAAGCTTATCAAAGATACATTGACCATGACGAATCCAATCAAAAAAATCTTCCTCATTTTTACAACTCGAAAATTGTTTGATATCAGCTCCTGCTATGAAGCCTTTTTTCTTAGCCGAGGTAATAACTATCCCTTTTGATGTGAGAATCTCTGTATTATCGAGCAGGCACTCTAATTCCAGTAAAACACCCTGATTGATCGTATTGACAGTCTCCCCTTCACGGTTAAGAGCTAACCAAGTAATACCCTCTTCATCGATTGTATACTGCCAGTGTATTTGTGAATCATTCATTGTCATTCCTCTGTGAACTTTAGTTAACACGCTCTAGTAATGCTGCGCCACCAATACCACCACCAATACAGAGTGTTGCTACACCTCGTTTTTGGTCATTGCGCTTTAAAACATTTAAGACGTGCAATGCAATACGAGCTCCGCTAGCGCCTACTGGGTGCCCTAAAGCAATTGCACCTCCATCAATATTCAATCTTTGTGAATCTATAGAGCCAAACGTTGAAGTTAATCCTAATTCTTTTTGACAAAACGCTTCCGATTGCCATGCTTTTAAACACCCCAATGTTTGCGCAGCGAAAGCCTCATTGATTTCCCAATAATCAATATCATTGACTGATAACTCATGACGATCCAAAAGCGGCGGTACAGCATAACTAGGCCCTAGCCCCATCAGATAGGGGTTACACCCAGCCCAGTGAATATCAACAAACCTACCTAGCACTGGGAGCTGGTACTGCTCGACGGCCTCTTCACTAGCCATTAATAGTACAGCCGAGCCATCACTGACTTGTGAACTGTTAGCTGGCGTGATAGCACCGAATTTTCGGTCAAAAACAGGCTTCAATTTAGCTAGACTTTCCATAGAAGTGTCTGGACGAACTCCATCATCGTGATTGTATAGTTCCCCTTTTATATCAAAAATTGAAATCATCTCATCATCAAATAGCCCTTGCGACTGGGCCTCTGTGGCACGAAGCTGACTTTGCATCGCAAACTCATCCATATCGTGACGAGATATGTTGTACAGATAGGCAATTTCCTCGGTCGATTGCCCCATATTACAATCACATAGAAAGTCGTTTAAGCCATGTAAAAGACTGATAATGGGTTTCAGGTACTTAGGACGAAGCTCTTTCAATAGTGAACATTTAGCTGTAAATGATTTAGCTTTACCGAAGCGAGCCAGCCAATTAACCATTTCAGGTTGATAGAGTAACGGGGCTCGACTCATAGTCTCTGTGCCACCTGCCAAAACTAGATTTGAACGCCCTGTCGCAATATTTTGATAAGCAGAATCTAAAGACTGTAATCCCGAAGCGCAATTGCGTTGTACTGTCCAACCTGGGACACGGTAACCACAACCCAATCTTAGAGCAATAATACGGCCTATGTTAGCTTCATCTTCGCTGGGAATCATACAGCCCATAATCACTTCATCTAGCGTTGTTGGATCGACGTTGTGTTTGTTTAATAGAGCCTGACCCGCACGAGTTGCCAAATCAGAGGCAGAAAAGGGGCCTCGTATACCTCTAGCTTTTAAAAACGGTGTACGTGCACCATCGATAATATAAACTGGCTTTAATTGTTGATTATGCATGCATCGACCTCTTGTCTTGTGATAACTTAAATCACCGTTTTCTCAACGGTCATCGAGAATGGGAAACCTTTATTAAACGCATCAAACACATCAACTGCACAGGCCTGGTCACGTAACTCCTCGCACGCCATTAGTAGATCATATTCAGCTTGATTGATGATAGCCTTAGATAGTGCGTGTCTGAGTGTATCGTGACGTGTTAAACCTCTGAAGATAGTCCCTTCTTTAATTCCTTGATTTACTTTATCAAAAAGCTTGTGATTTTGTAAGATATTTTGGAATGCATTCTCTAAACGGTAAACAGGATCCATCATCGTGTCACCGACGTAACAAAGCTGAGTTAGTCGATCGCGAAGAGGCGTACTTTCTTGCATCCAGTCAGCTAACTGATGCGATAAATCATCTTTAGGAGGATAAAAGGGCCTTCCCCATGGAAAAAATAAACGCATTAAGCAGCGCGCTAAACGGGGCTTAGGGAAATTATTAGCCAGCTCCTCTAAAGCCTCGTACGCTGAAGACAAAGCATAGTCACACGCCCAAGATAATAAGGGAAGTGCATGTTTATCTTTTTCATCGTTATAAAATTTTAACAAACAAATCAGTAAGTATAAGTAACTAAAAACATCACCCAGTCGAGCAGAAATTGATTCGCGAACTTTTAACTGCTTTCCTAGAATTGCTAATGTCAGATCGGTGAATATTATAAAAACATGATTCATACGAATAACTTTCTGGCAATAGCCCCGTATTGTTTTATCTATACCTGAGGGAGTGTTGCACCAACTACCACCAGTCAACCCTGAGAAAATTCCACGAATAAAATGACAGGATAAAAATTTTACATGACACCACAAGTGGCGATCAAATTGTTTCAAAGCGTACTTTTGATTTTCGTGATAAGCAGCTTGAGTGGCTGCCTTTAAAAAAGGATGAGAACGCATGACGCCTTGACCAAAGATAATCAAGTTGCGCGTCATGATATTTGCACCCTCTCCTACCGTACTGATTGGCTGTCCATTAAACACATTGGCGAGTAAATTTCGCGGCCCCATTTGCAAACCATGTCCCGCATGAATATCCATTGATCGTGCTAATATTTTACGACTCAATTCTGTCAGATGATACTTACTCATTACTGATGCAACAGACGGCTTAGCACCCTGAACAACCGCTTCGGTGGTAACATAACGAGTCGCTGCAATGAGATAAGTTAACCCTCCTATTTCAGATAGAGCGGTTTTGACTCCCTCAAATTCTCCTATTGGTCGATTGAACTGCTCACGAACTTTACAATAAGCACTGGTCATTTTGAAACATTGCTGTCCGACCGCGGAGGACAATGCGGGCATTGAAATTCCACGACCAATGGATAGACATTCTAATAACATCATCCACCCTTGGTTGGGTGATGACAGTGTGCCTAAAACCTGAGTTAAGGGCAGGAAAACATCGTTACCCAACAAAGTACCATTCATAAAACCTAACGACATCGGCATATGCCTAGCACCCTGTGAAACACCAGGTGTATCGTGGGGAACTAAGACGACCTGAATACCAAGATCTTGATCATCACCAATCAAGTTATCAGGGTCGTAAACATGCACAGCCAAACCGATCAATGTAGCAATCGGAGCAAGGGTAATGTATCGTTTTTCCCAGTTGAGTCGAACACCTATCACTTGCTTACCCTGATATTCTTCAGAGCAGATAACACCTCGGTCCGGTAGACTGGCAGCATCACTTCCGGCTTCAGGACCTGTCAGTGCAAAACAGGGGATCTCTTGACCAGACGATAGACGCGGCAAATAATGTTGTTTCTGCTCTTGACTACCGAAATGATGAATTAACTCTGCTGGACCCAGCGAATTCGGAACCATTACCGTATACGCCGCACTGATACTACACGTTGCTATCTTTGTAATAATCGCAGAGTGTGCCGCGGGAGAAAAACCTAACCCACCCAAGGCAGTATCAATTTCGATACCGAAAAACCGCTCTTGCTTGATGTAGTCCCAAGCTTCAGAGGAAAGATCTTTGTCCTCGTGACAAATTTTCCAGTCATCCAACAAAGAACACAAATGTTCTACTTGATGATCAAGGAAATGCTGCTCATGATCAGTAAGTGGAGTCACAGGCAACTTAAATAGCTTATCCCAAGATAGACTTCCTGATAGCAGTTCTCGCTCAATCCAATGCCCTCCCGCATCTAATACGGCTTGTTCAACAGGCGTTATTTCAGATTGCTGACGTTTAAACCATGGCATAAAAAAACGGGTAGTCACGTTACGCCTTAATGGTGCGAAGACAAAAAAGACATACACTAAAAAACCAGTACAAAAAAGCAACGTTGTGCCCAGCAATGATATTGAATTAATGTATGCGAGGGCAATAAGGGCTGAAAATAATGATAGCGCGGTAACCGCAGATCGGGCCTGACAGTATAAGCAAACCGTCAGGACTATTAGTACTACAAGCCATGATAAGAGTAATTCCATTTAACCATCCCTGACGTGTTATTAGATCACTACATCACAGTGCGAGTTTCTCTTTTAAGAAAGCCGCAGTAGTCCTAACAGCTTGAACATCACCACCCGTTTTACATCCTTGCAAGGCTTGCTCATGTGAACCCGGAATATCAAAATGAATCCAGGTTGTTTCTTGCGCAACAAATTTATCTAAAAATACCGCCGCCGTAATCGTACCTGCCTGACCCGTGGTTGAACAGTTCTGACAGTCTGCAATGTTACTGCTTAACATGCTGTTATAAGGTCGATGCAATGGCAAAGGCCATACGAGATCGTGCTGCCCAATAGAGTATTCTTGTAATTGTTGAGATACGCCAGCTTGGTTAGAAAATGCAGCCGCATAATCTGGACCGACCGCAATACCTCTTGCACCTGTTAGTGTGGCAAAGTCAATTAAATAGTCTGGAGACTCGGTGCACGCCTCATACAGAGCATCGCACATAATCAAACGACCTTCAGCGTCCGTATTATCGACTTCGACAGAGATTCCAGCACGGGTTTTTATAATATCGCCAGGACGATAACTGGATTGATCAATGGCATTTTCTACAGCCGGTACCAGTAACCTGAGTCGAACAGGCCACTCCTCAAGCATAATAAAACGCGCTAGAGCAATGGCAGCAGCACTACCACCCATATCCTTTTTCATCTCACGCATACCACGGGGTGGCTTTAAGTTGAGCCCACCCGTATCGAAACATACACCTTTACCAACCAAAGTAATTTTAGGTGCACGCTCATCACCCCAGGTTAAATCAATCAATCTCGGCCCTTGTAAGGCACCTTTACCGACTGCATGAATTGCAGGATATTCCTGAGCTAATTCTTCACCCGTAACGATGGACAGTTTGGCGCCGCAATCATCTGCAACGTGTCGAATCACCTGCTCTAAATCTGAAGGAGCCATATCTGCACACGGTGTGTTAACAAGGTCACGAGCAAGAGAGAGACTACTCAGCCAGGATAACAAAGGTGCTGAATCTAATCCGTCGGGAAGATATAACTGAGCCACCTCAGAGTCAGTCGTTCTATATTGGTCGTAAGAGTAAGAACCCAGACCCCAAAATAAATAAGTAAGAAAAATCTCATGCTGATTTAAATCCTGTTCTGTCAAGTCTAGGTGATAATGTCCAACACTCAGTTGATGCGGCAAAGCTGTCCATGCCATCCAATCATACGACGAACCAAGACCATAAAGGATATAATCTAAAGAACCATCAGCTGCAGGAACCAGGCAGAGCTGTTTAGATTTTGCCGAAAACCCGGATTGTTTGGCCCAATTCTTCACTGTCTCATCGACTGAGGAGAGATACTGATCCCATTGCTGAGTCATTAAGGGGACAATACGAATTGCCTCACTGGGCAGTTTATCTGCGGTTAGAAAATAGTCTGACATCATCAAGCTCTCACAGTTGTAATCTAAATGAAAGCTAAGAATAGCAAAACGATGATCGACTGCCTATAGCCAACTTAATATGAGTGGGTTTTCACTGGATATCAGGCGCCAACCGTCATACAATGCGCGGCTTAGAATTGCACAAACAGGTGACTCGACATGAAAACATTGCACATAAAAACATTTGGTTGCCAAATGAATGAATATGACTCAGAAAAAATCAGCGATGTTCTTAATAAATCCCATCAACTGACCGTTTCAAAAACACCTGAAGAAGCAGATGTTCTGATTCTGAACACCTGCTCAATCCGAGAAAAAGCCCAGGAAAAAGTGTTTTCCGACCTTGGGCGTTGGCGCAAAATTAAACAAAAAAACCCAGACACCATCATCGCTGTTGGCGGGTGTGTTGCTAGTCAAGAGGGTGGAGCCATCCTAAAACGAGCTCCTTATGTCGATATTGTTTTTGGTCCGCAAACACTTCATCGGCTACCACAAATGGTTGATGCCGTTAAAAAAGATCAACAAGCTAAAGTGGATATTACCTTTCCGGAAATTGAAAAGTTTGACTGCCTACCTGAACCGCGCGCAAAGGGTCCCACCGCTTATGTTTCCATTATGGAAGGTTGCAGTAAATATTGCACATACTGTGTTGTACCTTACACTCGTGGTGAGGAGATCAGTCGACCTTTTGATGACGTTATTGCAGAATGCATGACGCTCGCTGAACAAAATGTGAAAGAAATCACACTACTTGGTCAAAACGTTAACGATTACCAAGGGCCAATGGAGAGTGGCACCACCGCTGACCTCGCTTTACTGATCCATTACATCGCAGCCATTGATGGTATTGAGCGTATTCGCTTTATTACATCATACCCATCATCTTTTTCTGATAACTTGATACAAGCCTACGCTGAAGAACCAAAACTTGCTAACTATTTACACCTACCCATTCAAAGTGGATCTGATCGTATACTTGCTGCCATGAAAAGAACCTATACTACCTTGGAGTATAAATCACGTATTCGACAGCTGAGAAAAGTCAGGCCCGACATTAGTCTTTCAACTGATATTATTGTTGGCTTCCCAGGTGAAACTGATCAAGACTTTCAGCAAACACTCCAACTCGTCAAAGATCTCAACTTTGATCATTCATACAGTTTTATTTATAGCTCACGCCCCGGAACCCCAGCAGCAAGCCTTTCCGATGAAACACCGCTTACCGTTAAACAAGAGCGCCTTGCTATCTTACAAGAAGTCATCAAATCACAAGCAGCAGCAATTAGCGAAAGCATGGTGGGAACAACACAATCGCTTATCGTGACGGGCCCCTCAAAGAAGAATCCTGAAGAAATGACAGGCCGTACTGAAAATAACAGGGTGGTCAACTTTGAAGCAAAGCCAGGGGATATTGGGCAAATGGTTACGGTTAAAATAACAGAAGCTCGTCCAAACTCCTTGCGCGGGGAGCTCTTTATTCTGTAGACTACTCCTAATATCAATACCTGAAGATAATATTAAGTAAAGAACGACTCACGATAACAGGTAGATGATAAAATAAGGAGAAGCCTTGACTGAAACAAAACTCACTCGACATGTCACAATTGAGCCTGAAGATAATGAAAGACTTGCCTGTCTGTGTGGCCCGTATAATCAAAACCTCGTTTTACTAGAAAGATCTCTTGGTGTTGAGATCAATAACCGTGGATGTGAATTCGATATTATTGGCATTCCATCCTCAGTTAATATCACTCAAGAAGCACTAAAGACACTTTACGAAAAAACTTCTAACACTGACTCAATCACGAATAAGGATATTCAATTGCAACTAAAAACACTAGAATCAGAGCAAGCCAGCGAAGAAGTCAACGTTAAACAAAAGCTCGTTGATGCCTCCATAAAGTTAAGACAAACTCAAATTAGTCCTAAAACACTTAATCAGCGTCACTATCTCCAATCGATTCAACAATACGATATAAACTTTGGAATCGGCCCTGCAGGTACCGGCAAAACATTCTTAGCTGCTGCTTGTGCTGTTGACGCCTTAGAACAAGAAAAGGTCAGTCGGATTATTTTAACACGACCCGCTGTTGAAGCTGGCGAGAGTCTTGGGTTTTTACCGGGAGACTTAACACAAAAGGTCGATCCATACCTGCGTCCTCTTTATGATGCCTTGTTTGAGTTAATGGGGGGCGACCGAGTGGCTCAGCTCACCGAAAAACAACAAATTGAAATTGCACCACTTGCCTTTATGCGTGGACGTACATTGAATGATGCTTTTGTTATTCTTGATGAAGCGCAAAATACGACTAAAGAGCAAATGAAAATGTTACTCACACGAATCGGCTACGGATCTAAAGTTGTTATCACAGGTGATATCACACAAGTTGACTTGCCAAAGCGCGTTGACTCAGGTTTGCGAAACGCGCTGCTATTACTGCAAGACATTAATGCGGTCCGCTTTACATTTTTCAAAGCCACAGATGCAGTGCGTCATCCATTGGTGCAGAAAATTATAGAAGCTTATGAACGCGCCGACGATTGAGTTATTAAATCAAACTCACCATGAAGACTGCCCTTCACTGAAACAGTTTCAATCATGGATAGATGCAGCCTGTGCTCATAAAACCATACCATCTCTTATCAATCATTCATCGAGAAGTTATGTGACCCTAGTCATTATAGATAGTGATGAAATGCAGTCACTCAACTTCGAATTTCGACATAAAAATTATCCTACCAATGTGCTCTCCTTTCCAGATGAGACATTACCCAATGAAAAGCCGGACTCATGGGGAGATATCGTATTCTGCCATGAAACTATATTAAGCGAAGCCAAAACACTCTCAATACCATGGCTGAACCACTTTGCTCACTTAACAATTCATGGTTTACTACACTTATTGGGATATGATCACGTTGACGATCAAGAAGCTACGCGTATGGAATCAGTAGAGATAGAAATATTACAATCCATAAATATCCCTAACCCCTATTAAAATAGAGACCGACATGCAAAAAGATAAACAACCTGATACTTCGAAATCTTGGCTTGATTGGCTAGCATTCGCTGTTACGAGGGAGCCTCAAGACATAGACCAACTGATAGACACCCTAGAACATGCCAAAGAAAATCATCTACTAAATGCCGATGCCTTGAAGATGATACGCGGGGTTTTAAAAGTATCTGACATGCATGCACGAGAGGTTATGATTCCAAGACCTCAAATGGTTGTACTGAACAGTGAAATGACTGCAGAAGAGGCTTTACCGATCATTACTGAATCTGGACACTCAAGATTTCCTGTCGTCTCAGATACCCGTGATGAAATCATTGGCGTTCTAATGGCAAAAGATCTTCTTAAAACTCTATCAACGCATAATGAAAAACCGACCAAAATCGAGCATTTTATTCGTCAAGCAACTTTCATTCCAGAGAGCAAACGTCTTGATGTATTGCTTAAAGAGTTTCGTCTTAAGCGATATCACATTGCAATTATCGTGGATGAATACGGTAGTGTTTGTGGTCTAGTAACCATAGAAGATTTACTGGAGCAGATCGTTGGAAATATTGAAGATGAGTATGATACAAAGATTGAAGAAGAGTGTATTAAAGCAATCTCTAGACATGAATTTCTTGTGAGTGCTCTCACGCCACTTGAAGAGTTCAATGAGTATTTCAAATTATCTTTTGAGCATGACGATAGCGACACAATAGGGGGTTTCATTTTGCATAAAATGAGTCATCTACCAAAACAGGGCGAATCGATCACTATTGATTCTGTTAATATGACAATCGTGAAGACACATAGCCGTCGCATTCAACAAATACGTGTCTCTTTACCAAAAGCTGAAATTCTCGAATGAAAAACTTTTCTCCATGGCTAGCTTTACTTGCAGGTTCAATATTACCTTTAGCGTTTTCTCCCTTTGGAATTTATTCGCTAGCATTTATATCTCCAGCAGCCCTCTGTTACCTCTGGATTAAATCCACATCGAAGCAAGCAGCTTGGTGTGGATTTTATTTTGGGTTAGGTTTTTTTGGAGTTGGGATGTCATGGATATCGATCAGCATTCACAACTTTGGTAATGTATCGATTTGGCTTACCTGGTTAGTTACTATAGGATTTTCTGCATTTTTATCACTTTTCTTTGTACTTCAAGGTTACTTATTCCAGCGAATCACGGCTAGAAAATCATTGATTATTCAATGTCTATGCGCATTCCCTGCGCTTTGGCTTTTCAGCGAGTATCTACGAAGCACTCTTCTTACCGGGCTCCCTTGGTTATTATTAGGCTATTCGCAAACCGCCTCATTTCTTCAAGGTTTCGCACCAATTATTGGAACATACGGCTTGAGTTTATGCGTTACTTTAGTCTCAGGCAGTCTAATCCTATGTATACTGTCACGCTCACTGACAGACCGACTTATCGCTCTTTGTGTGTTATTTATTATTCTTATTCCTGCTTGGCTGCTATACGGCCAGGTGTGGACAAAACCCATAGGAAAGACCTTTAAGACGACTTTAGTACAGGGGAACTTTGATCAATTTCTTAAATGGGATGCTCATACCCTGCAAACTATTTTAGATACTTATTTACAACTCAGCGAAGAGAACGTAGATAGTCAACTCATCGTATGGCCAGAGGCAGCCATACCATACTACCCTAGCCAACTAGTCAGCTATATAGATATAATCAATCAGCTTGGAATAGACAATAACATTACTTTTTTAGTTGGAGCGCCAACTTTTGATAAAACAACAAAACGCTATTTTAATAGTCTATTAATGCTGGGAGAGCAGAAGAAACAATATAATAAACATCATCTAGTACCCTTCGGTGAATACACCCCATGGGATAGTGTAATCAATCGATTTCTTGCTTCTTTCTCAATCCCAATGTCTAACTTTTCGGCAGGAGGTGCACAGCAGGGTATTTTGAGTAATGGCGACCTTAAGATTGCCCCATTTATTTGCTATGAAATTATTTATCCTCAATATGTGATTAGGCACAGCCAATTGAGTGACATTCTTGTTGTCATTAATGATGATGGGTGGTTTGGTGGATCGATAGCACTAGCACAACATTTACAAATGGCACAGATGGCGGCACTCGAGACTAATCGTTATGTATTATTCTGCTCTAACACAGGTATAACAGCAATTATTGATCCATTAGGTAAAGTTAGCAAGACAGCACCCATTAACACTCGCACTGTTGTTTCCGGCAATGTACATAGCATGAGTGAGAACACCCCGCTGATGAGTAGTGGGTATTGGCCAATCGCTATCACAACCGTAATATTAATGTTGATGAGCCTGCTCTAAGTACAAAGAACTCTACTGACATTCAAAATCTGAAAAAGATGACTATTGCACTGGTTTATCAAAGAGATTTGTTTGATCATCCTCAAACCGGTATTTTGTGAGATTTGCGATTAGATAAATGTCAGCGCATTTCAGCTCCAGATCACCATCTGGCCTCTATAAACGGTGTGAAAAACATGATGGTACTAGGACAAGACCGATGGTCGCATGTGAAACCATCCGCTTAGCGGATACTTGCCTCTGCCCTGTCGCCTAAAAAATGGCTTTCGTCCACCTTGATAAGGTATACATTTGCTTTACCATCCAACTCTACCGATTTTTTGAGCCTCTCTTTAGGGTACCGGCACACGAACTGCTAGTTTGATTGCCCGCAAGCCCTCCCAAAGGATGGATCCAGCACTGGAACCTCGGGCCTCACTCGCCGTTCAGTGGATGAGGTTTTAATGACGTCTACTCCTACTGCTGTATGATTAGGAATTGCCAGGCTATGTCTCGAGACGACCGCGATACCCTACAACCCCGACCAATCCAGCGGCTACTAGTGATATTAATACATATTTCATAATCTATCTCTTTTTTTCTCATACCTTTTTCAATGATACCTAAAAACATTTTGTATGTTACTGATCAATAAAATTCACACGTAAATTAATATATTTAACATATACTTAAATAACTTATTAAAATTGTTTTATTTCTTGAGCTGATAATCAACATAGGCGGACATAGATATCAAAAACGAGGCTTAATAACTCATCTATGTGATAGGAATATAAACTCAGACCAGTAGAAATTATGATACAAGGAACCAATTCTAGTGACAGAGATACATATCTCTGAGGTTCGTATATTCATAAAAAAGGCGGTATTGTGAGTAGTTTCGATAAATGTTTTTTTTGATCTATAATAAACACAAAAAAGGAGTTTAGTGTGAAGAAAATAATAACGACTAAAATGAAAATATTCCTACTATTTTTACTATGGTTACCCCTAATAACGTTGTCTAATCAAAACGAATCAGGATCAACATATCGAGAAATATCAGAAGTTTACAACTTATTAATAAGCTATGGCATTAGGTTTATCTATGCATTGATGATTCTTATTCTAGGTACATTTATCGCAAAAATGATAACGAAAGGATTTAGACGAGCGCTAGAAAAAAGAAAAGTCGAAATCACTATTGCTAACTTCTTGAGTAGACTCGTTCAAGCTCTACTATTAATTTTTGTAGTACTTGCAACACTATCGAAACTAGGCGTGCAAACCGCATCTCTAGTTGCGATCCTCGGTGCGATGAGCTTAGCTGTTGGATTATCACTCAAATCATCTTTGTCTAATTTAGCATCCGGATTGTTACTGGTAGTTTTCAGGCCTTTTAAGATCGGTGACCACATCAGAATCGGGAGCTATGAAGGAACGATAGATGAGATTAGTCTACTATTTACAGAAATGGTCAGCCCAGATAATCAACAAATCACTATACCAAACTCAAAATTCATGAGTGATGCTATCATTAACCATAGCTCAAAAGAGCTATGAAGAACTGAGCTTGTAATAGGCATTAGCTATGAAGATTCTATAAAGCAAAGTAAGGAGTTACTGCAATCTATCATTGAAAATGACTCAAGGGTTCTAGGCGAGCCATCTACGCCGATCATTGCTATGAGCGAATTAGCAGATAGTAGCGTGAATCTACTCGTCCAATACTGGACAAAAAGGACTGACTTTGGCGTAACTAAAAGGGAAATGATTGAGACAATCAAACTTGAATTTGATAAAGCTGGTATTAGTATGCCCTTCCCTCAGATGGATGTCCACTTAATAAAAGAGTAGCGTTACGAATACAATGGAGCGATATATCCGGCATAGCACAACAATAATCCGAAGATTAGCCCTATCAGCGCAAAAAGAACCGGGACAAATGTTATATAATCTTTAATGATCTTCACCCATAGGTGTACGAACCATATCCTGAAAACACCAACAAGAAACATAATCCAACCGATCACATACAAGACATGATTCCAGCCCACTATCGCTGAGGATGGAGAATGAATCAAGAAACAGCCAAAAAGTAAAGGAATAACACCTGCAAAAATGAAGCCTGATGGATTACCAACCATCTGTTTAGCCATTTCGCGATAGTGCTTAAGATGAAAAAGAAAGCCAAACGACAGAACCAATGTGATGACGCCGAACGCCCTTGTGATCGATGTATAGTCCATTATATCAAACTCCCTAATCAGTCATTAAATCCCAACAGCAAACAACCTTTCAAATTAGTGCATCATGAAGTAATTCAAGCTCATCATAATCCAAACTGAACCACCAATAACAACCACCAGTACGACACCTGTAAAGATGAAACTCATAATATTAACAACACCCTGCTCTGTTTGAGTATTCAGTCGAAGAAAACAAATGACTTGAACAAAGAACTGCAACAATGCCGATATTAGGACAATAGCAAGTAAAAGAGTGGTTGAGCCTACGCTGTGGATGACCGACAGAAAAGGGATTAATGTCAATATGACACATAATAAAAAACCTGAAAAATAGACACCAAAGGTTTTTTTGCCGGTACCAAAGTCTTGGTCATGATCGTGGTTTAAATCTTCTGTTACTTGATTCATTTTATAAAGATCCTACTAGATAAACGACAGTGAAAACAAAAATCCAGACTATATCTAAGAAATTCCAAAATAACCCGAGATAGGTGAGTCGACGCTTAACGGTTCCCACAAGACCAAACTTCATCACCTGAAATGTCATAATCAGTATCCAGAGAAGACCGAAAGAGACGTGCAGCCCGTGAGTAGCAACTAATGTGAAGAACGCTGAGGCAGATGCACTTACAGTCCAACTATATCCCTCATTGACCAAGTGAACAAATTCATAAACCTCCATATATACAAAGCCAAAGCCTAAGAGGAAGGTTAATGCCAGTAGGAAAATGGTGAGCTTTGCCTTGTTTTTATAACTGGCAATCATTGCCATACCATATGTCAGGTTACTGAATAATAGAAAAAAGGTCTCTCCAAGCACGTAATATAAATTAATAAATTCGCTTAATTTAGGGCCAAAAGAGTGAGGCTGATGAAGCACCAAGTAAGCAGCGAACAGAGATCCAAAAAGGACACAATCGGTCATAATATAGAGCCAAAAGCCCAGTACATCTATGGAATCGGTATTATGATGGTGCTCTAGAGCATGGCTCATGAGTGTGCCTCCTTAATAAACGCTTTTTCAATTGCTTCTACCTCAGAAGCTTTAACGTAATAATCAGTATCAAGATTGAAACTTTTTAAGACAACCACAGCTATGATACCCAACAATCCAAAAATTCCTGGAATAACCATGTGCCAAATAGCGGAAAACCCAAATAATGCAGCAAATAAGGCTATTAGGAAGCCGGCAGGTGTGGAACGTGGCATATGCACATCTTCGTAATGATCCGCTGCTATAGGCGGCTCTTTACCTTCTGCTCTTAAAGCTTGTTTTTTGTACCAATAATCGTCTATTTGAGAAACTACCGGGATATGAGCGAAGTTATAGAAAGGAGCTGGAGATGACAAAGACCATTCCAATGTCCTTCCATCCCATGGATCACCCGTTTTATCACGAAGAGACTCTTTGTGTTTAATGCTGTAAACAAGCTGCCAAACTTGACAGAGGAACCCAAGAAATATCAAAGCAGCCCCCAAAGCAGCAATCCATAGGTAAGGCTTAAACGCTAGATTCTCAAAGTGATAGTTTCTCCTCATAGCACCCATCAAGCCTAATGGATACAGCGGCATAAAAGCTAGGTAGAAGCCAGATACCCACAACCAAAACGCGTATTTGCCTCGACGTTCGTCTAGCATGAAACCGAAAATTTTTGGAAACCAGTATGACAGTCCTGCAAAGAAACCAAAAAGAACACCACCAATAATCACGTTATGAAAGTGTGACACCAAGAACAGACTGTTGTGCGTCTGAAAGTCTACAGGTGGAATAGACATCATTACACCGGTCATACCACCGATCGCAAAGGTCGTAAAGAAGGCCATGATCCACATCATAGGCGTCGCGAAGTTAATGTTGCCTCTAAACATTGTAAATAACCAGTTGAAAACCTTCACACCGGTTGGTATGGCGATGATAATGGTCATGATTCCAAAAAATGCATTGACATCTGCGCCTGAGCCCATGGTAAAGAAATGGTGCAACCAGACTATGAAAGACAGAAAACCAATCAATAGAATCGCACCTACCATAGTGTTGTAACCAAATAAGCGTTTACGGGAAAATGTGGCGACAATCTCAGAAAAGACACCAAAAATAGGCAGTATCAAAATATAAACTTCAGGATGCCCCCAAGCCCAAATCATATTGATATACATCATGATGTTTCCACCCTGCGTCTGAGTGAAAAAGTGCATATCAACTGCCCTATCTAATGCCAAGAGTGCAAGGGTTACAGTCAGAATAGGGAACGCGAGAGCAACGAGTATCATTGCACATAAAGACGCCCAAACAAAAACCGGCATCTTCATCAGTGTCATTCCTGGACAACGCATTTTAAAGACAGTCACCGTAAAGTTAATACCAGAGAGCAAACTCCCGACACCGGAGATCTGCAGCACCCAGATGAAGTAGTCAACCCCTACATCAGGACTGTACTTGAGTCCAGATAGAGGTGGGTACGCTAACCAACCTGCCCTGTCCCAATTTCCAACAACCAATGAAATCATCATGAATCCAGCTGAAACCAGGGTTAGCCAAAAGCTGAGCGAGTTTAGGTAAGGGTAAGCAACATCACGCGCACCAATCTGGAGCGGAAGCACCATGTTAATGACACCAAAGATTAAAGGCATCGCCACAAAGAAAATCATGATGACACCATGCTCTGAGAAGAACTGGTTGTAATAAGCAGGGTCCATGTATCCAGTGTGACCTGGTCCCACAGAGAGGGCTTGCTGAGCGCGCATCATCATTGCCTGAATTAAAGCTCGAATAAACATCACGAAAGCGAGCATGACGTACATGATCCCAATTTTTTTATGATCAACAGTGCAGATCCACTCTGTCCAGACATATTTCCACTTTTTAAAATAAGTAATCGAACCCAGCACAAGGAACAAACCTAGAAATAGAACGCTACCAGCACCATAAAGCGTGATGGGATCATCAGGTAACGCGTCCAGTGATAACTTTCCAAAAATTAATTGTTCTAACATCACGATCTACCTTATGCTGTTTTATCTGTGGGTAATGAATGAAGCCAGTGTGTATTTTCCATGTACTGCATCATAATGGCTTTGAAAAGACCATCTTCTACGGATGAAAAATACTGTGGCGGAGCATTCATGGTTGGCTTATACAAAGGAGCATAGCTTTCAAAAGTCAAAGGGCTGCCTTTTGATCTAACCATGCTAACCCAGTGATCAAAATCGTCTTTTGAGGCGACATGAGCAGGAAAATGCATGTATGAAAACCCATCGCCGTTGAGATGAGTGTTCAGGCCGTCATAGACACCCTCGTGAGACGAGTACAGGTGTAAACGCGTGCGCATTCCAGCCATCGCATAGATCTGCCCCACTAATTGAGGTATTCCGAAGGAGCTCATTGGAGAATCAGCGGTAATAAGAAATTCAACCTGCTTATTGACAGGTAAGTAGAGGTCATTGATGGTAGCAATGTGTTCTTCAGGATAAATAAACAACCACTTCCACTGCAGTGAAACCACCTCAATTTGTTCAACCTCACCTGGAAAATCGAGCTTACGGTAGGGATCCAGTTGGTGAGACTTGTGCCAGACAAAAATACCTAAAATGACAATGATCACAGTTGGTATCCCCCACCAGAAGAGCTCGAGCAAAACACTGTGTGACCAGTTAGGATGGTACTGGCCGCGTCGTTTAACAGCACGATAACGATACGCGAAGGCAAAGCTCATGATGATGACCGGCAGAACCACAATCAACATCAGGGCAACTGTATCGAACATCAGTTGACGTTCTTGCTCAGCAACCCAACCTTTAGGATCAAGAAATCCGATACCGTGAGCAAAGGACACTGAGGCTAAAGAAAGGCACAAACATAACAACAGGATTTGAGATAACTTTTTCTTGAACATTTTTTAAACCCCAAACAGAAAAATTCTGTTAAACATTTGAATGAGCTCATCGGAAAACGACCCGGAAAACTAGAATCGCAAATCCTAAACACGGTATATACCATTTACGTAAAATGAGCAAGTTTTTTAGTACTTACAACGTTAAAAAATAACAAGAAACCCAACAACATACACTTACCTAACGTTACCAAAAGCTGAACCTAAATCCCGGCTCAATGTTGTTGCAAAATCTTCACCTTGTTGTTGGTAATAGTTGGCGCCTGATGTTTCTCCAGCATCGATAACTTGATGCTGCTCTTTAGAAGAGAAATCAGAACACCCTGTGATCAACATCACGAAAACAACAACCAACCATCGACACGATAACCACATAAACAATCCTTTTAAGAAACCATTACTCTTCCATAGCCATCAAGCTCGCATTACCGCCTGCGGCAGTTGTATCTGTCGATACGGTCACCTCATGACACAAGCGCTGTAGATAGTACGGCCCACCTGCCTTTGGTCCAGTGCCTGATAAGCCCATCCCACCAAATGGCTGTAATCCAACAATGGCACCGACCGTATTGCGATTGACGTAGATATTGCCAGCATGAACACGCGAAATAACTTGAGCCACTGTATCTTCGATACGACTCTGGACACCAAAGGTCAATCCATATCCTAATGCATTGAGATGCTTAATCATTTCAAACATCGTATCACGCTGATAACGAACTACGTGCAATATCGGACCAAAGGCTTCTTGCTGAAGCATACTCAAATCATTAATTTCATATACCTGTGGTGCAACAAAAGTGCCACGATTAGGGATTTTTTCAACTCGGAAAATAAGCTGTCCGTGCTGATCGAGATAACGCTGATGATCACTTAAACCAGCCTTTGCTTCTGCGTCAATAACGGGTCCAATGTCCGTATTCAACCAACGAGGATCGCCCACAACTAATTCTGCCATGGCACCCTTTAGCATGGCAATGAAAGCATCAGCAATATCCTCTTGCAGTAACAAAATGCGACATGCTGAACAACGTTGTCCGGCACTGCCAAAAGCTGAATCAATAACGTCACGTATGGTTTGCTCAGGTAATGCGGAAGAGTCAACCAACATCGCATTCAACCCGCCCGTTTCGGCAATCAACGGCAAGATTGGACCGTCATGTTGAGCTAATGTCCGCTGAATATGCTTAGCTGCATCATTGGACCCCGTAAATAACACACCTGCAATACATGGATCTTGTGTTAACGCCACACCGACCGCTTCACCAGTACCAGGCAAACAATGCAGAACATCTTTGGGGATACCAGCCTGATAAAGTAAATCAACAACTCTTCGAGCGACCAATGAGGCCTGCTCAGCGGGTTTAGCTAACACCGTATTTCCTGTCACCAATGCTGCCACTACCTGTCCTACAAAAATTGCTAGAGGGAAGTTCCATGGGCTGATGCATACCATGGCACCACGACCACACAAACGTAACGTATTAGTTTCGCCAGTATAGCCATGCAGTACTTGCACAGACATTAAGCTTCGTGCTTGCTCAGCATAATATCGACAAAAATCGATAGCTTCACGCCATTCTGTCAAGGCATCGGGAGCAGTCTTACCCGCTTCTCGAATAAGTAAAGCTAATAACTCAACTTGATGCTCTACCAGGATGTCAGCCATAGCCTCAAGAATATCCGCGCGCTCATCAACGGCTCGATTACTCCATGATAAAAAAGCCTTTCTTGCTTGTGCAACGGCATGCTCAACGTCCTGTTGAGATGCGTAAGAGATAGAACCCACAATGTCATCCGGGTTTGCAGGATTAGTAACCATGACTGGTGAGGAGGATTGAGTTTTTTCATCGTGCCATTGATAATTACCGTATGGAGATATGAACTCGCATATTGTGGCCAATGTATGTTGATCACTCCACTCTATCCCAGGAGCATTCAGGCGACCTGACGGAAAGATATCTCTTGGCAGTGGTAGATGTGGATTTCGCGGGTGACTCTGATAACCTTCAACCTGAGAAAATACCGATACAATCATTGAATCGATATCTCCATCACTGCGTGCTAGCTGATTAACAAAGGAACTGTTCGCACCATTTTCTAACAAACGTCTCACTAGATACGGCAATAAATCCTCGTGAACACCAACAGGTGCATAGATACGACAAGAAACGCCAGCGTGAGTGTCGGCAAGGATATAGTTATGCAAACTTTGCCCCATTCCTTGTAAAGCCTGAAACTCAAAATCATGAGCAGCCAGTGTTTGTGAAATTACTAAAATTGAAGCTGCAGTATAAGCATTGTGAGTTGCAAACTGCGGGTATAAATAGGGCGTTGATGATAAAAGGCGATGTGCGCAGACAATATAATTTAAATCTGTTGACGGCTTGCGTGTAAAAACCGGATATTCTGGCAAACCTTTCATTTGTGCTTGTTTTATTTCTGTGTCCCAATAAGCGCCTTTAACTAACCTCACAGCAATGGTTTTACGGCCACGCTTTGCGAGCTCAGCTAACCATTCAATTACAGAAAATGCACGCTTCTGATATGCCTGAACAGCTAAACCCAAACCAGCCCAATCATCCAATGAATCATCCAGATAGACCTTCTCAAAAATTTCTAATGACATCTCCAAGCGATCAGCTTCTTCCGCATCCATCGTCAGCGGAATACCGACCTTCTTAGCCTCTTGCGCCAACTGGTGTAACTGGCCTGATAGCGCATCAACACATTTTGTACGATGCAACCACTCATAACGTGGATACAGTGCTGACAACTTGATAGAGACACCTGAACGCTGCTGAAGAGGCATGTCAGTATTGGCGTTCCTACCAACCTCACGAATAGCATGCTGATATTTCTCAAAATAATGTTGTGCATCGTCTTGAGTACATGCGGCTTCACCTAACATATCGTATGAAAAACTGTAACCTTGAGATGCCATTTTTTTCGATTCAGTCACGGCTTCTTCAATGGATCGCCCCAGCACAAAGTGTTTACTTAATAGCTGAATGGCTGCCCGTACTGCAGATCTAATCACGGGCTCACCACTGCGCTTAATCATTTTTTGCCATAGATTTGAAAAGCGAAGACTTTCTGAGGTATCCAACACTTTGCCTGTGAGCGCCAAACCCCATGTGGTCATATTAACAAAGGAAGAGTGACTGAGACCGATATGCCTCTGCCAATTTGCACTAGTCAGCTTGTCGCGGATTAAAAGGTCTTCAGTATCCTTATCTGGAATTCGTAGCAAAGCTTCTGCTAGGCACATCATCATCACACCTTCGTCAGAAGAAAGATCATAATGACGCATAAAGGCTTCCATGCCTCCGGTATTCGATTCCTGTTCCTGAACATGAAGCACGAGCTCTCGTGCCATGGATTGAATGGCATCTTGCTCGCTCTGCGTGCAGGGATACCGTGACAACATGTGCTCAATAGCTAAAACTTCAGGCTCTAGATACGCATCAGTAATTGCACGTTGTAAAGCATCCTGCTCTGGCAGTTGCTGTTGTAATAACATCCCTATTACCCCTTGTTGTTATCAAAAATACTCACTTAGAACAGTTTGCAACTCCCTGAGTAATTTCCTCATGCGCTGCGGCTTGATCTTTCCAACCCTCAACCTTTACCCACTTGTTGGGCTCCAGAGCTTTATAGTAAGTAAAAAAGTGAACAATTTTATCGAGCATAGTCGGTGATACGTCATCTAAGCATTTAATATGCTCAAACTCTTTACAGACTTTTGCAACTGGAAGCGCTAAGACTTTATTATCCTCACCAGCCTCATCGGTCATCGTTAACATACCAATTGCGCGACACTGAATTAAACAACCTGCCTGAACTGGCTGTGGTGTTAACACCATCACATCAACAGGATCACCATCGCCTGCTAATGTACTCGGAACATAGCCATAGTCAGCTGGATAATGCATCGCAACGGGCATAAACCGATCGACCATGACTAAGCCTGAGTCTTTATCAACCTCATATTTTATGGCTTTACCATCAGCTGGTATTTCAATGATCACATTAAATGATTCAGGGATGTGGTCACCTGGTGAAAGTGTAGAAAGTTGACTCATTGACTGCCTCTTTATCGTTTGAAAAATCAGAGCAATTATAGCTAGTATACTGATAATTAACTAGTACCAATTGTGAAACGCTAGCTACATGTTAAACTCGCACATGCGAAAACGGATCACTAGAAAACACACACGCGATGTGACTTGAACCCTAGAGTAAATAGCATCAAGCATATTTCACTTAATAATTATTCGGACAGAGCATGAACAAAAACCAATCACATGAACAAAATCTCGTGATTTATCATAACTCACTCATAAGAGTTACCTTAGAACCTAGCGAGATACCGTGGTTGATAATTTATATTCAACGCTCAGTAAAAGAGGTCAGCCAATGCACTGACGAAGAAAAAAACATGCTCTTTTGTGCACTGGATATTATTGAAAAAGCGATGCTACAGCACTATAAACCAGATAAAATTAACATCGCTTCGTTTGGAAATATTTTGCCACAAGTTCACTACCACATTATGGCAAGATTTCACGATGATGGTTTTTTTCCTCAACCCATGTGGGGCATCAAACAACGTGAATCAACCATTCACTTTGACAATGTCGATTTCTTTTGCAGCGAAGTTCAACGAACATTAGATGACAAACTTGCATAGCCAAAATTCAAAACGACCGCATTACTATCATCGAATTCGATGATAGTAATTAGCGCATCATACTCAGAGCCTCCGATGATCAACCTCTGACTAAAACACCATTCATTCGAAGCATTTTTTTAATATTCAATCTAAGTTTGTAACTGATCAACTAAGAATAAAAGAAGTTGTGACTGCAAAAACAACATAAGATAATGTTAGCAGCCACGCTCTTTACGATAGTTAGGCCTGACAAGTAATTGGATTAGAAAATCGCTGACAAGGATTCTCCTCAAGACTTTTTTGTTGTTCCGCCAGATGACTCTTCCCAACCGTGAAACGATTACGAGCGCTAAAAATCTTATGCGTGGTCGATCTTGGACTAAGAGACGATGGCTTTTCCTGTGTGGGTGAATGAGGAGTAGTAGCAGTTGATTCAAAATCATTCTTCGATAACAACCTTCCCAAACCTGAAGCAATTACTTCATCCATAAGCGCTATTGAATATAAAGCATATATTGCTGTCGAAACACTGTCTTTGTGAGATCTCCAGGTAGATTGAATCATTTGTGCGGCTTTATTTTGGGTAATTGCTTTAGATATTTTGATGACCGTATCTGGTGCATACCACGTTACAAGGGTTGAAGAATTTAGTACGTTTTTGCAAACTATTTTCTTAACAATCTCCGATTCCACACAGCGATGACTGAAACAATGCCAAACAATAAGTTTATGACTGTAATTAACTGTATCAGCATCAACACCTGGTCGATTTTGCCACTGATAAACCGGGTTACATCCTATTACTGATGCCTCAGCCAGGGAAAGATGATTTTTCTGCTTACCGAAATAGGCAATAACAGCATCTGGAAATTCTGAGGAAATTTTTTTTAGGAATGCGTGATAATTTTTTACACGAGAAGGGTGTGACATATCCGTTTCACCGATGAGTACACAATACAAGGAGTTTGATAGTACTCTCATTGAACAGAGAACTGTCCACAGTGCATGATCCGCAGGAAGTGCATCACCACCTGGGTTAGAAAAATTGATCTCCAGCAAGATTGCATGGCATATATCTTTCGTATTCATAAAGCAGCTTCCGCACGACCAAAGTAAATTATTTATCATTATTATGATAGTTAATTACCACTATTTCACACAGTGATTTGATAAAAAAACAGCAGAGATGTCAACTTAAAAGCAGAAAAAAAGACTATAAAAACCGATAGAATGTAAGTGATCGCCAGTAAAAATCGCAATCTTAAATAAACATTAAAATAGAATGAGAAAACAATTATGTGAGCAATACGTCCCTATCACAAACGACTTATTACTCTAAGTCACCTGGAACACAGATACCGACCACCTCACCCTCTCTGAGCGAGATAGGAGATGCTAGAACATGGCAATGACGATCATTGTCACAATGCTGAGCATGACAACACGTCAATATGGACCGATTAGAGGCTCTTTGCTGCCTCATAAAATCAAATACCTTCGAGTTATAGCACGCTGGCCGGCGTGTTGCTCTCACCTCTGCAATAAGCTGTCGACCCTGAGTTCGATTCAGAGGCCCTAGTAACACGCTACCTAAGTGATACTCTGCATCTTCAACACATTGACCACGTCTAGGTAGGCAGGGAACTAAGGATAAAATACGTGGCGGTGAAGTGATGGCCAAAGAATCATCGCTAGATTCAGTGCCTTCATCACTTTGGTCAGACAAAACATCACCGTCGAAATCCTCTGAACCAGAATCAATAGCATCAATGTCCTCAATTATTTCTAGGTCTTCTCCGCTATCATCCTCGCTATTAACCGACTCAACTTTTGTCACATGACCAGTGATTAGAGAATCTGGTGATTGATCCACCTCATTCGCTAAAGAACCTACACTATCATTTGTCTTACTTTCTTCAGCCAGCACCGTGTATGTCAAACAACTGCCACTGAGATACAGCGTTATGACACAGACTTGGAAAAAAAATCGTATTGATCTCACCATCATTAACTCAGCTCATTGGTAACTCTGCCTGAATACATTATTTAAAAGATTACACGTCTATGCGTATTATAGACCAATCCAATGCGTAACTGATAAGGTATTTTAACGATTAATATTAGTCATATTATCATGGTCTTGAGTGGTATTGTTAATTCCTTAAATAAGCTAACTACAGCTTAAAATGAATCATCAACTGACAAGGCTGTGGCTGGTGCAACCACCTCGATGCTTGATTAAAAGGCAGCGAGTGATTCAACGCTATCAATGCAGCTGAATCAATAGAAGCACTACCAGAGGACCTAGCGATACGTGCATCACTAATGTGCCCATCAGGATAGACGGTAAACTGCAATAATACTTGCGGTGATGCACCATGCCAAGATACGTTCGATGGGTAATGAGCATGACGAGCAATTTTTCGATGAAGATACATCGACAATGCCTGTAACTCAGAAGAAGCCACCCCATGTTTTTCTATAGCAGCAATCTGAGTGCGGTTACTGGGAGCAACACGCTTAGAAACCTGCGTAGTTGAAGGCTGCTTTTTTTCAGATTTCAAAGCAGCCATGCGGGATGGTATCGTAGAAATACTCTTATCTACAGAGAGCTGCTGTTTAGATAAGCTCGGCGTGACAGCGGGAAACTTTCCAACGATCAAATACGTTTTAATCGTGGAATTACGCGCATGACTGGTGGACGATATCATGCGATCACACCCAAGCCATAAAGACATCAATAATAATCCATGCAAGATTAAGCTCATCATCAATGTTACTGCTCGTGATTGGAATATTGACTTCACACTCACTTATTTCCCCAAGCTTATTTTCATAGTCGCAAGCATCATAAAACCATCTGCTGCGTAATAACGAATGCTACCGTCTGAATAATATTGTCCATAGCGTACATAGTGCTTATCCAACAGATTATCGGCGCGTAATGTTAATGTCGTAGTGTTCCACTGTTTCTGCCACCGCGCATTGGTCAACCAATAATCTGGCATCTTGTCGCCTGTATTATTAAAATCATCTGATGCATAAAAGCTACTATGATAAGACTCCATGACTGTCATATTCCATCGCGGCAAAGCACCATAGGTAACAGCAACACCTCCATTAAAAGGCGACACGCCTGGAATCTGATTTCCTTCATATTCACCTGATCGAATGGTTGGATTAACCCAGCTCATTTCCACGGATGAAGACAAGCCATCCGATAACACCCTCTCCGCTGACAGATCGATACCAACACGTCGCGTTGGCGGCAAATTAGTGACTTCCCCGTAAGGCAGAGGAAACAAGGTATACGCCAGCTCATTATCAATATCCAGGTGAAAAACCGCCAAACGAATCGCATCGTTATTACACTTCCAATTAAAACCAGCCTCATAAGCAATACCTGTCTGCACCGAAAGCTCATGCACTGTACCATCAGCAGACCACACCTCTTCCTTACCCTTTGGCATTCTGAAATTCATATCGCGACGAAGAAAAAAGCGCCATGCCGATTTAGGCTTCCAGTAGAGGCTTTGTTCATTAACAAAAGCGGTATTATGCTGGTAAAGATGATCATTCGTCGAGGATGTCGCACCAATACCTTGCCAAGCACCACGTGCACCAACAGCCATTGATACCTTAGAACTTATTGGCTGGGTATATCGAGCGTAAGCTGATGTGATATATTCATCAGAATCATAGGAGGCTTTCGAGTTATCGGTATCAAAGGTATCGTAGCTGATGTCCCAGCCCATCTTCCACCGAGCCCCATAGAGCCAATCATTTTTCCAAAGAACACTCGATTGATCACTGACCGAGGATAAACTAGTACAAGTCTGTTGATCCTCAAACCACAACAGATGCGTTAGCCATTGCCAATCAGCATTCAACCAGCGTTGATGATAAGCATTTAGCAGATAACCCTCAGTTGTACTCACTGCTGATGAATCTCCTGGCTCTTCTGCGCTCCCCCACAATTGCGATGACGGCAGATGGATGGTGGTATGATAAGCAATTAAATTAATCCCGGATGATTGATCGTCTGATTGCTTCGACCATTGCAGATTCATTAGATAATCTTGCTGCTGACTATTGGGCTGATCATGGTCGTTGTTATACATTGACGCACCCAAACGAACAGCCTGACCAACATCGTCTGTTTCACTCGCTACAAAACTCACACCATGTTGATCATGATTACCCAAAGACAGCGAAAAATCGGCGACAGGTTCAGAGGGTATTACAGTATTCAACTTTACAACGCCACCGATAGCCTGATTACCATAAAGCGTGCCATAACTCCCTGGTAAAAGCGTGTAGTCACTAATAGCCCCTGGCAATAGCGCATTAAAATTTGGACCAATGAGTGAAGCGCTTATGAAAGGCATACCATCTAGCGTTAACAAAGTATTAACAGAGGCGTTATCGCCAAAGCCATGTAAAGCAATGGTGTTTTGTGATGCATTAGAGCTATGAGACTGCGTTTGAATCATAGGGTGAAGCGCTAAGGCACTCGAAACAGTTTGTGATCCACTGGATGCAATAACCGATTGATTATTCGTGATTTCGAAGCCCGCTTGCGTATCATCCGTCGCCATCGGTGCCTCAATGGTGAGGTCGGGCAGCGTTAAAGTATCCGCATTCACAAGTAGAGAAAATGATACGCCAACCACTAACACACACGCGAACATTTTTGAATAGAATGGCATACCGATCACCTTGACATAAAAATAAAATAGGCGTAATTTTCTCGGAATATACAGACAAACCATAGGGAGTCAAGCATGAGCCAAACTCAAACATCTACAGTCAAAAAGCCGGTTCGTCAAGGGCAATTTGTTTCTATCAAAACCCTATCAACGCATAAACAAGAACTAGCCCTAAGCCTTGGCTGCAATGGCAAGTGTCATAATAACGGCTGTATGGCGTTTTAAATAACCGGCACTAAAAAGAAAGCGTGATATAACCCTTTTAATATTATCTAACAATTTATAAAAACGAACAATATTGTAAACTACTATGACCGCTTTTGAGATTGACCTAGAGTGTATTAACGCCTACCTGTGCAGTAACAGCTATGCACTGACACCCTGGTCACAAGATCATATCAGCACGTTAGAGCTGCTCTACCGACGCTTTCTTCACCTCATAGTCACTCACCCTTCTACACCGCTCGCGCCATCAAGCTGCATTGATGAATACTGGCACGCACATATTCTTCACACGCGTCGATATATTAATGACTGCACGAATATTGCTGGAGGCTATATTCACCATGAGCCGGCAGACAGTCGCAATCCTGATCGCGAATCACTGAAAGTAGCTTTTCAAAACACGTGTGATCTCTATGAGCAAACTTTCGGTGAGCCATTACTCATCTTTCGGGATGATTAATCGCTATCACACTATATAAAAAAGCCACCTGAGAGGTGGCTTTTTTTGTTTTACGTTTATTTTAATACTTAAACTAAAGACCCATATTCATATCAGGACCGACTGCATGAGCTTCATTGTCATTTTGGTCACCTTTACCAAATATACCCCATGAACTAGCAGCAGCATACAATGATGATAACGACATATTGCTCATCCAAGAAGAAGTAGCAGACTTCGTAGATGTGTTATCACTTACATCGTCAGAAGCAGGATCTGAAGTAACAGACTTCGTAGATGTGCCATTACTTACAACGTCAGAAGTAGTAGATATCAATGACGAGCGATCCTTGTTCTTAGATTCAATACGTAGCTTAAGATCTTCAATTCTAGATTGAATTACACTAACGTGTTCATCTCGGGCAGACACACTATCCGAGTGAAGAGCTTCAAAACTGAACTTACGACTAGCTATCAAGTGCTTATATTGCTCAAGTACTTTGCTTAAATGCTCTAGCATTTGCACGTCAGGATTCAGCTTAATGACCGCATCAATTCCAGTGATCATCTTAGAGTAAACACCATCACTATGATTTTTATCTTTAGGAGCTATACTTTTGAGCAAGTGTCGAGGCATCTCTTGCCATAAAAGATCGCAACCACTATCTTGATCTACCAGCATCTCGAGAAGAGTTAGTGTTTTATTGTCTGTAGCAGTTGGTAAATAGGACTCTACAACTTTTGAAAAAGGCGTATATTCCGAATGAGGATCATTCACAACAGCTGGACTTTTACCGCTAAAGCCACCGTTGAAGTGTTTTGTACCCATTGCAGTGGACTTAGATATTGTGTCTTTTCCAACAAAAGAGCTAAAAGCTTGATCGACAGATTCTACTAGAGCCATTTGTCCCTGAGTTATTTTATCCTCAAATGTCTTGATATCCTTGCGGATATTACCGATGAAAGCTTCCGATTCTGTTTTGTCAGAGTTGAATGTCCTTTCCAAGTTAATTTTCTGAGCCTTCTTCTCCTCCAATTGAGTTTTTAGCGTATTAATTTGCTCACGATATCCTCTTGCTTGATCATAACTACCAAGCTCAATAGCAGTTGTCATGCGAGTAGTTAGACTATTGATACGATCAGCGATGCTCTTCATTTCTGCATCTAAAACATCAAAGTTTGTTTCAAGGGTTTGCTTTTTGGTATTCATAGCCGCTTGTGCCATTACGAGCCTGTATTTGAGCGTATCAATAACATCGATAAGACTAATTTGATTAACTCCAGAATTTATCTCATTCGGCTCTGTAAAAGGACCAGATGATAAGTAAGACTGAACACCATCGATGCTTTCAGCAGCACTAACGAAAGTCGTATTCAGAGACAACTCTTCTTGTTCAGCTAGAGCCCTTGCCGCTCGATACGCTGACTTACGGGCTGTGGTGACCGAGATAAAATCATCGTTATACTGCTTTATATTAGGGGAAGAAATGTAGACTGCGTTCAACTTTGTATTGACATCCTTAATTGTAGTTACGGCATTCTGAATCAATGCACTGTTTTGTATTACTTGTTGTTCTGTTAATTTTGGCATATTACTCTCCTCTACTGGTTTTGATGGTTTTAAACGATGTTACTCATAGCATCCATAAATGAGACTTCACCACATCAACCAAGAGTTACTGCATGTAGCGTTTAACAAATACCTTTAGAGAGTCGAAACCAACTTAATATTTGAAAAACCTTGGTCGTGATTACAATATGCCATAGAAAAAAAATAGATCGCAAACTCAGTGACGCTTTTCTTTAGATCCATTAAAGAAACAAAAAAGACATATGCAATCTGAATAAAAACATTAGGAAAACAATAGCTATGGTAAAACATGCATAATTTCAGCTGGTTATTAGTAATGGGAAAGCTCAAGATGTGAAGAATACAAGGATAAAACCCTATATTGATTCATAATCAGAAACGATAGCGCGAAAAACACCTGAAATATATCACTCAATTTAATGATTTCTTAAGAAAAAAAATCAAAAAATTACCGATATATCACTTGAATGAATCCGATGCAGACAAAGCCAAATATGAAATGTTTGGAAACTATGCTAAGTGGAGAAAATAGGCAACAAATCATCAGGGTGACTCCCCGTCGCCTTCCTACCTCCAACTGAGAAATGAGCACCGGATCTGACCAGCATAAGCGGTATGTACCCAATACGAGTCGATCGACGTCCTTCTAAATGACTTTCTTCATAGATACAGATATTCTTATTGGAATCTGTAAAGAGTGATCGCGCCCGCAATAAGAGGTCGTCAATACAATAACGTTGATCCTCAGCAGTGGATAGCAATGCTTTAAAAATCTCCGAATTAAAAACTAACCAGTAAAACTTACTTTCGTCTTTGAGATTCAGTGAAAGCTCATACTGACATGCCTTATCGCGACTCATCTCTGAACTTGATACCTTAACCATAGAAGCTATAAGAGTGAAAAATATGAAACATTTTATATTCATAACAACAGTATCTCGTTTTTTAGAGATTAATACAGACAACAATTAATGAGCAATCGCTCGCAATGTTGCTAAAGATTAACAAATGACAACGATTATTTCACATCGAATAAGTCGTATCTGACAAGAAAAGTAACAACTTAGAGCAAATAATCGATCCTTAAGAATAAAGACGATGCAATACGGCCTGATATCATGACACCAACAAGATAGTATTTATAGTTGCCTACAAGAATGTCACTAATATTGCACAAGTCGCTATGGCACCAAACAAAAATGCCAGGATCTGACGAGTCGTTAATGTGTATACTGTCGGAACAATGAATAAGGTGAACACGGTTCCAAAACACATTCCAGAAGCAATGGTTAGACCTATATCAAAACGACTCACTGCACCAGCACCTGTTGCTATCAATAGAGGAAACACACCCAACACCATCGCAGCTGTTGTCATTAATACCGGACGCAGACGAATAGCAGCAGCCTCCTCGATCGCCTGTCGCAAATCATAACCCTTCTCTTCTCGAAGTTGGCGAGCAAATTCGACCATGAGAATTCCATGCTTACTGATCAAACCAATCAACGTAATCAAACCAACTTCGCTGTATATATTGATGGTAGAAAAACCCATACAAAGGGGAATTAAGGCACCACACGTCGCCATCGGAACACTCGTTAGGATAACCAATGGGTCACGAAAACTCTCAAATTGCGCGGATAAGACCAAATAAATGATAATAAGAGCAAAAATGAAGGTGTAGAGCAAAGCATTCCCTTCCTCTACATAAGAACGCAAATCCCCTGCATAACTGTACGAATAACTACTCGGTAAGACCTCAGAGGCCAAATCTTGAAGGTATGTTGCAGCTTGCCCCACCGATACTAAGTTCGGTAAAGAGACACCTTGAATTGTCGCTGAGTTAATCTGCTGAAATCGATCCAGTTCATTAGGAACTGTTGTTTGGTCATAACTAAAAATCGTTGATAGCGGCAATAAATCTCCTGCACTATTGTTAATGTAAAGCGTATCAAGGTCTGCTGGAGCTTTTCTGAAAGGCGCATCCAACTGAGGAATCACCTCGTAGGAACGGTTATACATGCTGAAATAATTGATAAAGTTCTCACTCAGAGAAGGCGATAAAACCGCGCCAATGTCCTGCATCGATATACCCAACTGCCCTGCTTTCTTGTAATCAATATTCATCGCATAATTAGGCTTGTTGTAGTCTAGTGAATTCTGCAGAAACAAAAACTTACCACTTGCCATTGCTTTGTTTAAGAACTCCTCTGAAACCTCATAGAGGTCCTCATATGAGCCTAATGATTTGATGACAAACTCTATTGGAAAAGTTCCTGTCGAAGTAGGTAGCGATGACAACTGGACAGGAAAGACCTGCATACCCTGAACGTTGCGAATTTTTGAAGCAAGATCTCGATATACCGTTTGTTGTGTCTCTGAACGCTCACTCCAGGGCTTTAACAACATAAACGACATAGCGGTATTATCGCTCGAAGAACCATTTACCACAAAACCATGAGCAAACGCAGGAAATTGTGTGTAGTAACTTCTAAATGTTGACGTGTACCTTTCGAGATAGTTGAGATTGGCAGATGTTGGTGCTGTACCCATTAAGAGTACAACACCCTGATCTTCGATCGGTGATAATTCTGATGGCGTCAGAACAAACAAGAAAAGATTACTGACAAAGACCACAAAACCTAAAAATAAAAAAGCTGGACGATGTGATAGTACCCCCTTTAGCGCTTTTTGATAGACCTGTTTTAGACTAGAAAACTTTTGATCGATAAATTTAACCAAGACTTGCTCACCGATAGAGGCATTTAACATTTTTGAACACATCATGGGAGTCAACGTCAAGGCAATGACGCCGGACACCAAAACAGCTCCTGCTAGAGTAAAAGCAAATTCGGTAAATAGCGCGCCGGTAACACCTGTCATCAGACCAATGGGGGCATACACCGCAACCAGAGTAATCGTCATTGCGATAACAGGTCCTGAAATCTCTCTTGCCCCGACTAATGCAGCGTTAAAGGGAGTTTCGCCTTCCTCGATCAAACGATAAGTGTTTTCTAAAACAACAATAGCGTCATCAACCACTAGTCCAATCGCTAATACTAAGGCTAATAGAGTCAATAAGTTGATGGAATAACCCAGTGCTGTCATGACAACAAATACACCCACCAAGGATAACGGCAGTGTAATGACTGGAATACATACCGTTCTCAAAGATCCTAAGAATAAAAAGATCACGAAGGTAACAATCAAACCAGCCTCTACAATAGTTCGAATAACTTCGTTGATCGAGTCTTGAATGTAAAGGCTGGCATCATAAACAACATTGGAGCTAAGCGAAGGTGGGTAAAGCGCTTGCATCTCAGGAATTAATGTCTTGACATCTTTGATAACAGTCAATGGGTTGGCCGTCGACGTACCATTAACGGCAATAACCACTGACGGCTGATTGTCAAAATACACTGATTTATTGTACGCCGTTGATCCTAATTCAACACGCGCCACGTCCCGAAGATACACTAACTGACCACTCGAGCCAGTCTTAATCACTAAACTTTCAAACTGCGCTTGATCAGTTAAGCTGGTATCTGCGCTAATATTCATTTCAACGTACTTACCTTTGACCAGGCCGCCAGAAGATTGATAGTTATTTGCCTGAAGAGCTGATGAAATATCTGCGGGTGTAACACCTAAGGCATTCATGCGGTCACGGTTTAACCAAATTCGCATTGCATACGTGTTGCTTCCCATGATAGTAGCTGACGAAACACCATTGACCGTTTGAATTTGAGGTTGCACAACATCGGTTAAATACGCCGTAATTTGGCCCGCCGACATTTCAGAACTACTAAATCCAATGTACATCAAGGAGACCGCAGCACCGGTTGATTTCGTGATGATAGGTAATTGAGCACCCGTCGGTAATGTGTTTTCAACTTGCTGCACCTCGCTCAAGACACTGGTGAATGCAGCATTAGGGTCGTAGTTTAGCTGCACATAAACAGTGATAGTGCTGGTGCCGTCAACGCTGGTTGATGTGAAATAGTCTAATCCATCGGCACTGGCAATCGCTTGCTCTAAAGGGGTCGTTACAAAGCCTTGCACAGTATCTGCTGAAGCACCAGGATAAGCTGTTGTAACTGTGATAACAGTGTTCTCCATCTCAGGATATTCACGCACCTGCATGGTGAATATAGCTTGCAAGCCAACCAGCAAGAATAACAAACTGACCACCGAGGCAAAGACAGGGCGACGAATAAAGAAATCTGTAAAATTACCCATGACTTACCCTCAGTTACGAAGTTTTTGTTGCTGTTGTAGCTTGAGATGAGTCATCCGTCGAAGGCGTGGAATTGTTGATTGTGACCACACCACCTGATGACACCTTATTCTGACCTGAACTAACAATGACATCACCTGCATTGAGCCCTTTGAGTATGACAACATTTTCACCATCCACATCACCAGTGGTCACGTATTTTTCAGTGGCTATGTGTTCAGTTTTTCCATCCACTTCTTTTTCAGTAACAAGCAATACGGCGTTGCCGTAAAGACTATAGGTAATCGCGGCTCTAGGCACCTCGACGACATCTTTTTGAACTGGTAGTAACACAGAAATGTCTGCAAATTGGCCTGGTAAAAGTGACTCATCATCGTTTTTGATCGAGGCTCGTACATTCACGGTCCTAGTGGATTCGTCAACTAAAGAATCAACGGCGACAATTTTTCCGTTATAAATTTTGCCTGGTTGTGAGTTCACCTCTACATGAACAGCTTGACCTGACTTAAACTGACTCAAGAGGTTGGATGACAGGGGGAAATCGACATACATGGGGTCCAGCTGTTGTAACGAGACTATGACTGTCGAGGTTGTAATGTACTGCCCAACATCCACTTGACGTAACCCTAACTTTCCGGAGAAAGGTGCCCTTATTGTGGTATCGTCCAAATTGATTTTATCTTGAGCAACCTTAGCTTTTTGAGCCATGTAAGTTGCTTGTGCTGAATCAACTTCATTTTGACTTGTAGCATTGTTTTTAATCAAAGCCTTTTGACTGAGATAATTAACCTTATCATAAGCTAACGTGGCTTTATCCATATTGTATGCCTCTCTCGCCAGGCGATCATCAAGTTGAACCAAAGCATCACCCTGCTTGGTATGACGCCCCGAAACAAACATAATTTTTGTAATCTCACCATTCACTTGGCTGGTAAGATCAATCCCCTTGAACGCTGTAAGACTACCTACCGACGGTAAAACAGGTTGGTAGTCTTTCTTGACTGCTGCCACTGTAGAAATAACTGGATGCAAGGATCCACGTGCTGCTAGCTGTTCTGCCATCTTAGCATTTCTCAGAAAATGAAAACCAAATGTTCCACCAAAAATGATGATGAGAAGAATAATGATCCAAAAAAAATACTTGCGCATCTACAGTCACCTTTAGGTAAAATCAAAAAACTTATCAAACTATACCACCATCATTAAGCATATGAAACTTCATCGAATTTGATACTCTTTATAGATAAACAACGGATAAAAGCGTCTCAATAAAGCGCAACATTGATTAATTAATAACCACAGCATTACTACCAGCTCCGCCCAGTTTTCGTAACTCAAAAAGCGATTTGTGGTTTAAAAAAGAGTGCTATACACTCTCTCCTAACTTTGCCCCGATGGCACAGCTGGATAGCGCGGTCCCCTCCTAAGGGACAGGTCAGAGGTTCGAATCCTCTTCGGGGCACCAAAATTTAACAAGACTAAAATACGACACAGGACTTAACATGACCAACACAAACTCTAAGCGAATTGAATCAGACTCCATGGGGGAAATTGCAGTCCCCAAGCAAGCCTACTATGGTGCTCAGTCTGCACGTTCGTTGGTCAACTTTAATATTGGCAGAGAAACGATGCCGCCTGAAATGATCAGAGCAATGGGCATCCTTAAAAAAGCGGCAGCACAAGCCAATTTTGCACTCAATAAACTCAACGAAGAACAAGCCAGTGCGATATGCAAAGCAGCCGAAGAGGTCATTGATGGAAAATTTGATCAGGATTTTCCTCTTCACATCTGGCAAACCGGTAGCGGCACACAAACGAATATGAATAGTAACGAAGTGATCTCTAACCGCGCTATTGAAATTCTTGGCGGAAAAATCGGCTCAAAGAAACCTATACATCCAAACGATCACGTTAATATGTCACAATCATCGAACGACACCTTTCCAACAGCAATGCACATTACCATTGTTGAAATGATCATACATCAACTGATCCCTGCGGTTTCAGATCTCCGATCTTCTTTTGCAACACATGCTGAAAATTTTGATAGTATCATCAAAATAGGCAGAACCCATCTTCAAGATGCGGTGCCATTAACACTCGGTCAAGAATTTAGTGGTTACGTGGAACAATTGGATTGCGCGTTAAATGCTATCGATAAAAATCTCGGCGAGTTGTATAAACTCGCCATTGGTGGAACTGCAGTAGGCACTGGCCTGAATGCTCCCCCTGAGTTCGCAGAGAAAGTAGCAGGTTTCATTGCAGAGATCACCAATCTTCCGTTTGTATCAGCACCTAACAAATTCGCTGCCTTAGCGGCTCATGATGCTGTTGTTTTAATCAGTGGTGTTCTAAAAACATTAGCCACTGCACTGATGAAAATTGCTAATGATGTACGTTGGCTTGCATCAGGTCCACGCTGTGGCATCGGCGAACTACAAATACCTGAAAACGAACCAGGCTCATCGATCATGCCAGGTAAGGTTAACCCTACTCAAAGCGAAGCCATGACCATGGTTTGCGCGCAAGTGATCGGCAACGATACCACCATAGGATTTGCAGGCTCTCAAGGTAATTTCGAGCTAAACGTGTTCAAACCTGTAATGCTGTACAATACCGTGCAAAGTATTTATTTGCTAGCTGACGCATGCCGCTCTTTTAAGAAATATTGTGTTGACGGTATCACACCAAACCATCAACAAATTGAAACCTATTTATCTGAATCACTCATGCTTGTTACTGCGCTGAATCCAGTCATTGGTTATGATAAAGCCGCTGAAATTGCAAAAAAAGCTCACAACGAAGGCACGACTCTAAAAGAGGCATGCCTTGCGCTGGGGTACCTTAACGACGAAGAGTTTAACTCTGCTGTCGATCCATCTAAGATGGTGGGTCATTAGACAGCTTCCATAGCCTCAATTGAGGGTATTGGTACGAAACAATCAACATCTGCTTCATAATCAACACCCTCTAAACCGAAACCAAACAATTGTAAAAACCCGTTACGATACGCTGTCAAATCAGACAGATCATTCACATTAGAGGTGTCCACTGACTGCCATGCTTGAGCAACGGCAGCTTGAATTGAATCAGCCATTTCTTTATCGTCTAAACGAATACATCGCTGACCATCCAAGGCTGCAGCATCACTGGTGTAAAGCGACTCATCGAACAAGCGTTGCATTTGCTCAATACAATCTTCATGAACACCTTGCTCACGCATAGCTTTAAAAAGAATAGCAATGTATAGAGGGACAACAGGAATCGCCGCGCTTGATTGTGTCACCACCGCTTTATTGACTGAACAAAATGCTTGCCCATCGATATGGGCAGCAAGTGTCTCATTAAGTCTATCAGCAGTTTGCTGAAGATCTTGTTTAGCCCTCCCAATAGCACCATTAGTGTAAATCGGGTGGGTTAACTCGGGTCCTATGTATGAGTAGGCAACCGTCTTAAATCCTTTAGCTAGCAAATTTGCTTCAGCGAGTTGATCAACCCAAAGCTGCCAATCTTCACCACCCATCACTTTTACAGTAGCGGCAATCTCATCATCAGAAGCTGGCTCTAAACTCACTTCAGAGACCACACCTGAAAAAGGATCTATGGTCTTATTGATGTATGACTCACCAATGGGCTTGAGTACCGATGAAAAGTTTTCACCCGTATCTGGGTCAGTTCGGCGAGGTGATGCTAAGCTGTAAACCAGTAAATCAACTTGGCCCCAATCTTCTCGAATAAGATCCAAAGTAAGCTGCTTGATATCATGCGAAAAAGCATCACCATTAATACTTTTAGCATAGAGATTATCCGCATGAGCTAGCTCTTCAAAAGCCGCTGTGTTGTACCAACCAGCTGATGCTGTGCGCTTGCCCGATGCCGGTTTTTCGAATGAAACACCAATGGTCTTTGCCTGATAACCAAAAGCTGCAGTAATCCTCGAGGCCAAACCATACCCAGTAGACGCTCCAACTATTAAGACATTTACAGGACCCTTTTTTGCGCCCTGGGACTTGATATAATCGACTTGCTGCTGTACGTGTTTAAAGCATCCCTCTGGATGAGCGGTAGTGCAAATAAAGCCTCTCACTTTTGGTGAAATAATCATAAATACTCCTTTTCTAGTCAATGATTCGTCACGATGGAATGCTCATCGTGTCTGAGGTGAGCCCATCCTATCAACCCAACGAATAACCTGCAACGAATGATAAATAAATCACAATCAGCGCTGGATAAATAGGCAACAATGGCAGTAAATTCATCAAAATACGGCAGATGCATTTAACAGAGAAACTTAACTTTTTTTCTGATAGAATGTGGCTCGCTTTGTGGTGACAATGCGATCAACATAGAAGGCTTTATTATGCAAAAAAGAAACATTGGACTCATTTCTGCAATCTTTCTTGGTATTTCCTCCATCATCGGCAGCGGATGGCTATTTGCCCCCTATAAAGCAGCCCAAGTTGCAGGGCCTGCATCTATTTACTCATGGATAATTGGTGCCGTGGTCATTGGTTTTTTAGCTATGTGCTTCGCTGAAGTGTCTGGAATCTACCCGCGCAGAGGTCTCAGCGCCATCATTCCAACACTCTCTCATAACCGTTTTTTCGGCTTCCCTTTTGCCGTATCCAACTGGCTGGGTATTGTTGCCGTAATTGCACTGGAAGCAACAGCAACCATTCAATATCTTATTAATCTATTCCCCAATTTAGAGACAATTTTTTTCAATCAAGCACAACTTACTCCAGCAGGAACAGGACTAGCCTTAGTACTCATATTTTTCTTTTGTTTAGCGAACTTTTGGGGCGCATCCGTGTTAGCCAAAACCAATAATATCTTTACTATCCTCAAAGTCATAGTGCCTTTAGTCACTGCACTGGTGATCATTTCTGTAGCCTTTCATTCGAAGAATTTCAAATTAGTGAATCATAGCTTCATGCCTTACGGACCCCAATCGATCATTGCTGCTATTTTAACAACCGGAATTATTATTGCATTCAATGGTTTTCAAACAATCATTTCATTTGCTAGTGAAGTAAAAAATCCACATAAAACCATTCCACTGTCGATCGTTATTGCCATTATTTTCTGCCTAGGTGTTTATTTGCTATTACAGATAGCCTTTATTGGCGCTATCCCCTCAGAGTCCTTATCACAAGGCTGGCATCACCTTACCTATAGTGCGCCAATGGTAGAGTTATCCGCCATGATGGGCTTAGGCATGCTAACGACCATCATCTACTTTGGCGCAACGATAGCGCCGTCAGGGACTGCCATTGCGTTTACAGGGACATCCACACGCATGTTCACTGCCATGTCAAGAAATCAACAAATGCCAAGATACTTTGATAACGTTCATCCTGTCTATGGTGTTTCGCGTCGATCACTCATTATTAACACACTGCTAGCAACACTCTTCCTAGTTGCCTTTAGAAGCTGGAGTGAGCTCGCTGAGGTACTCAGCCTATTTCATGTCATTTCTTACCTTCCTATACCCATCGCATTGTGTGTTTTACGAAACAATATCAGTAAAGATCAATATCCGTTTCGCCTACCCTTTGGTAAAACTATTTCACTATTGATCTTCACGCTTTTTACAGGTTTATTCACGCTTGGAAATATCGACACCATTGTGAAGATCATGATTATTTTTGTTTGTATTCAGGGGGTGTTTATTGCTCTAAACGTCAAGTCAATCCAAGACTTTCTCTCTGCGATCAGTCAGTGCTACCTGCTTTTTTTATATTTCATTGGCATACTGCTGTTCTCATATGTTTCACCAGAGAACAGTGCACATACCAGTGTTCCATTGTTCATCACTGGGATTACACTTTTTTCTATAGCCTCATTTTTTATATTGACAAGAGTCGAACGAAATGACGCAAACTTAGTCACCTCGGTTGTAAAAATTTATGATTAAACGCGGCTTGCTGTTTTTAGTGATATTTTTAACAAACACTTTGAAGTATATTTTGAGTGGCGACGAGAGTTCTTAAACGATAAGCAAGTAGTGGATGTGGCCAGAGGCAGAATCGAACTGCCGACACGAGGATTTTCAGTCCTCTGCTCTACCGACTGAGCTATCTGGCCATCAACGGTAAGAGTCGAACATTAAACCGAACACGAGCCTCACAGTCAAGGATAGATTACAAAAAAAAATAAAAAAACACGTGCGTGCTCTTAAAAAAAACAATTCATTATAACGACAAATTGCCGATAGAAATCTCAAAAAAAAGACATATTATTCCTGACTAAACAATTCACAGTGAACTTCGTATCCAGAAAACTTTCGAACATTAAACACGCCCTTATCCATAATCCAATACTGGCCTTTTATACCCAACAGGACCCCCTCAATCACAGGTGTTTTATCTAGAGATAAACTGAGAATTTTTGTAGGGTACTGGATAACAGGAAAATGGATAGATAACGAGCTTGACTTATTGTATGAAGTGATTGCACCTGAAGGATAACGCTCTAGGAACAGTCGAATGTCAACACAGACTAATTCTAACAAACGATTACGCTCCTCAAATAAATCAATAGGCACAGCATCTTGCTTAAGCATGGTTCGCCAATTTGTACGATCTGAGACATGTGGTTTGAATAAAACTTCAATAACACCAGCCTGATAGCGATTCGATGTCTTGAATAGTGGTAAGGCTTGCATCGCACCTTGATCAATCCAGCGTGTAGGGACTTGTGACGTGCGCGTGACACCGACCTTCAATGCGGAGCTATTGGCTAAATAAACGACATGAGGACGATTGCATTGTTGATGAGCCCAATCATCCTCGCGGCATTTCCCCTCCTCCACTAAACACTTTTCGGGGTGTAAGATGCAATTATTACATTCGTAAATCTTTTTCATACATACATAACAGTGCCCCTGTTGAAAACTTTTACTGGTCTTGCGTCCACATTGAACACAAAAAATTTTCCCTAAATATTCAAGACGAATTCGTTTACCGATACAATTATTCATATCTAGAGCGGTATCATTAAACTGTAATTGGTATTTAACAGGAGCTTCATGCTGGCTCAGCATTTTATGAAGAATGCCTTTATGCATTAACAGCCTTTGAAACTGGGCTTACGTTTCTCATTAAAAGCCGCAATACCCTCTAAACGATCATCGGTGGACAACAAACAGTTATAGTGATCAATTTCAACGGAATAGTCAGCGAGTGTATTCGGCTGAATCGCATGTTGCATGGAAGCTTTAGCATGCTGAACAGATAATGGCGCATTAAGCGACACTTGAGCTGCTATGTCTAAAACCTGTGTCATAAGATCGTTTGGTTCAAATAGTTGATTGACAATCCCCCAGCCTAACGCATTACTTGAAGAGATTGAGCGTCCGGTCAAGATCAATTCTTTTGCACGTCGCAAACCACAAGCTCTTGGTAGATGTTGAGTCCCTAGAGCACCTGGCATAATACCAAGACGAACTTCCGGAAAAGCAAAACACGCCGATGTTGATGCGAAGATAATATCTGAGGCTAATGCCAGCTCAAAGCCACCTCCAAATGCGTAACCATTAACAGCGGCCAGTATGGGCACTGAGCACTCTAGCATAGCTACCATAGCACTTTGCAATACAGAATGCTGTTTTTTCCAAGTTGATTCATCTAACCCATGACGCTCTTTTAAGTCAGCACCAGCAGAAAAAGCCTTATGACCACTTCCAGTGATCACTACACAGCGAGTAGATGGCGACAGTGTGGACCAAAAAGACTCTAGCTCGGACATCATTTTATTATTAATGGCATTCAATACATCAGGACGATCAAGAGTCAGTATCACAACGTCCTCGTTATACGTGGACATCAACAACGTTTGATATGACATAATAAACCTCGAGAAAATATGACTTAAAGTAAAGCATTTAACACTTTACTCTAAAAGCCTATTTGAAAATTGGTACCATGACCGGTTAGTCAGCAGCAGAGCGGTGCGTTTTCCATAGCTCATAACCGCCAGAGAGACTGTAAACTTCCTCAAATCCTTGATCAACCAAATGCTGAGCAACTGACTGACTGCTGATACCGTGATAGCAGTATACCAAAATAGGTGTTGTTTTATCAGATTGATGACAAAAGTCCTGCAGCATCGTCATTGATAAGTGAATCGCATTGGGGATATGCTCCTCATGGAAACTTTCTGTATCTCTCACATCAGCAATAATGATATCACTGTCCGAAAGCAATTGGTAAGCCTCATCGCAATTAAGTTGTGTGTACATAGATCCTCCTCAGTAACCCTTATAAAATTTAGTTTATATTATTACTACAAAAAAGTGGGTTAGCAATCCTTTCAAAGATCATCCTTGCAGAAATACACCTACTGCCAAATCTTTATAGCCATAAACATCACCGCATAAGTGGCACCACACACTATCCCACCCCATAATATCTCCACGATAGAAACCAGCCAGGACCATCCCGATAAGATTGCTAGATTAGTAAGATCAAAAACTCCATAAAAAGTCACCCCTAATAAGAATCCCTGGAAAATCACCAAAGCCCAGCTGCTACCTGCAGGTAACTGAAAAACGAAGTAGGTTAAACAAACCAACATTAAAAGATAACACGCTAATGCTGCGACATAGTTGACCTTGATAATACCATCAACCTGTCTTAGTAAATCTGGATATTGTGCACTATACCACGGCCCCATAACCGTTCGTAAAAAAATAATATCAACGAGTAAAAAAAAGCATAAACCAATCAGTCCAACCGATAAATATTTCATAACCTTGCTCCCCTTCGACTTTTTTAGTATTCCATTAAAAAACATAATTATCAGGGACACGTCACGCTCAAGCAAGTATTATTTACGTCTGCCAGACTTATGATAAAAGACTGCGGGTAAATAAATACCAAACTAATCTGGTTGAAAAATCACGAGCTGTGATAACAGTGATAATTTTTTACCTCCTAAATAACAAATAATACATAGTGTCCTCCGCATGAAAACTTTTTTTAAAAAAACTTGATTTTCAGCTAAAGAAGTCACATATTATAAATGCTTAAAATAAACTTAGGAGTTAAGTAAAATGAAAACTAAATTAATCCTTTCTGCTGTAGCTGCCGCTTCAATTGCTCTTTCTGGTTCAGTATTTGCGGGTCCTAAAGATGGCCCAAGCGCTGCACAAGTTGCTGCTGTATACAACCACTTCTGTGGCGACAGTGATCACCAGAAGCTAGCCAGCTTTGTTAAAGCCAATGTTCTACAAGGACTGAATATTCCCGCTCCTGCAAAGAAACAAGGAATCAGTGAACGCCAAGGCAGAAATCTTTGTGACGCTGTTAAAAAAATGGCACTTGCGCAAAAAGTCGGCTAACATAAATAGACATTATGTTCATCGAACTGATGTGAAAAGAGCAGCATTCGCTGCTCTTTTTTTTTGGAACCTATAAAGTCCGATACTTCAACCACTGCGTCATTAAGGTATGTTGCATACGATGTTGCACGCTACGCTCATCTAAATGCTCAAGATCAATAATATCCATCGGCTGATGATGCCATGAACAAGCATAAACAGCCTTTGACCTCTGCCCAGTTTCGGGATCAATTTGCCACTGTAAACATTGAGCGCACACCCCTTTCAACATGCACTGCATGGGCCCATATACAGAAGCCACCCACTGGGCCTCCGCGTGAAAGACAGAATGCTTTTGATGACGATAAATATTGATTGAACGCAAGTCATCACCATCACCGAAAACAAATACCTGCTTTGCCAATGAGAGTGACACAGTCCTACGCTTTGCTTGTGATTCATAGGCGTCTATTGCTTCCAGAGTGCCACCTTCGGTTAAAGACCAGTCGGAGATTAACGAAGATAGATATGTTGATGCAACAGCCTGCCAAGCTTGCGGTAACTTTCCGACATACACCACGGCATGACCTGCTTGCTGATAAGCCTTAGCTGATGACAACACATAACATAACCCCATGAGACCACCTATCACGGCAACCGTACTGGGCGTCTTTGGTAGTTGATGTTTAACACCACTCGGCCCCATCAATGCAATGGGGTCATTTGGCTGGAGTAGACAAGCCAAGACCGCATTAACGGACTTTCTCTCAATCAAAAACCGCAATTGATCGGGCTGCTCTTCCACAGGGATAGCCATCAAGGCCAATGCCTCCATCTGTAACAACGTATCACCTTGCATGGGCGCTAAGGTTTCAAAATTCTGTAACCGATAAAACTGACCCGGCGTAAAACAACGTGCTGCTCGAGGCGCTAGAATAGTTAATTCTATCAAATCATCAGCAATAACAGTACTTGATACCACCGTGGCTGAAAACTGATACTGCATGTGATCTGAGAAATCCTGATAATCATCTTCATCTAATACATCATCTTTAATTTCTAAGTGACTTAGAATATGTGGATATATTTTTTGAGCAGAAGCAATAGCTTTAACGACACTGCCATGAAAAACACTATGTGTGTCACCCAAAAAACTCACACGACGATCATGCTCTTGATAGCTCGTAAAAGGACCAAAGTCTACCGCTTTGACGTGAGGCGTCTCAGTTGCAGCGACCAATTGTCTGTCAATATCATTAAAACGCTGGTATTCAAAACGCTCACGAGCAAACGTACCACGGTGCTCAAACTCATACGCGACATTAGGTTTCGCACCGGTTGCAACAAAAATAGAACGCGCCGGCAAGAGCTGCTGCTCATCCGTACTCATCCAATCACCCGACTCATTCATGACTCGCCATGTGCAGCGCAATGATTCACAGTGTCCGACGTCATCCAATATTACAGCGGTGGGCTCTAATCCTTCAGCATAGAACAACCCTTCTTCAAGCGCCTTTGTTAATTCCTCGTGATTACGTTGATAGGCCGGAGACTCTTGCATAGTTCGTCGATAAACAATCGTTACCCCACCCCACTCTCGTAACAAAGTGACTCGATCACACGTTATACCCTTTTCACGTGCGATAGTTTCAGCTGTCTGCCACTGCTCGAAGTGTTGCAACGATTCATCGAGAATCACCAGGTCTTCTGCGGTAAAGTGTTTACGAAAAGCGACTTCACCCTGATCATTGATACATTCTTGATAGCGTCGCGCCACTTTTTCTAATTGCACGAAGTAATAGGCTTGAACCTCGGTGGCAGTATCGACACCTGTTAAACCACCACCAATGACCACTGCAGGCAACCTAACTTGTAATTGTGCAAGACTGTGTTGTTTGGCTGCGCCAGTGAGCTGAAGACTCATTAAAAAATCATTAGCAGAACGCATACCTGGCGCAAGACTGTTAGGGATTATCAATTCTTTCGGTAAACCTGCACCCACTGCCAACGCCAAGTGATCAAAACCCAGCTGCCAAACGTCATCAACAGTTAAAGTTCCACCGAAACGAACACAGCCAAATACCTGAAAATACTCTCTTCTTATTAATGAAATGAGAATTAACTTGAGGAAATTCTTATCCCAGCGAACAGTAATCCCATATTCAGCCACACCACCAAACCCTGCCATCACACGATCTGCTAATGACTCCGTAATTGATGAAAAATTTTTTATCGGACGCAGACACTGCTCTCGATCGATCGGCTCAATCTTTAAACCATCAAAGCCGACAACAGCACAGCCCTCCATTAGCAAGTGATGTGACAAGCTAAATCCTGCAGGTCCCATCCCCATCACGGCTACTTTTTTTCCGTTATAGGGCTTTGCACAATACTGACGTTGGCGCAGAGGATTCCAACGCGTCAGTAAATCATAAATCTCAACACCCCAGGGCAAATCAAGTATATCGGTAAGCACCCTTGTCTCAATTTCAGGGATATTAACCGGCTCTTGACGCTGATAGATACATGCTTTCATACAATCGTTACAGATGCGATGGCCTGTGGCGGCGCACATAGGGTTATCACGCATCACCATGGCTAAAGCAGCTAGACTAAAACCATCGCGTTTGAGCAGGTGCATTTCGGAGATACGCTCCTCAAGAGGACAACCAGTTAAGATATCTCCCGCCGGACTCAACTTATACCCAAGACTGGGATCTTTCTTTTTGACTGGAAAACCCGTTGAACAAAAATCACCATCGTTCTTATGGCAGTACACGCAATACTGAATTTGATTATAGACATCACGAGATGTCATGCGCTGATCAGTCAGTTCAAAACCATCACGCTGCCTAAAAGTATTTGGATCAGCTTGTTGACGTCCCCACGGATCACCCTGAACTGGCTGCTCACCGACGAGATTATCAAAGTTTAATTTTTTGGGAATTTTAAAAGCAACATAGTGCCTTACAGCCTGCTGCCCCACTTCAGTAAACATCGAAGCAATACACCAATCCGTGAGTCGAGTGATCGCATTTTCGTTTGCGACCTTATCCTCCAGCAATGACATTGCCCATCGAGCAATTGCCAGCTCTCGATCTGCGTAATCCGGCAGTTGATCCTCAAGCCATTGATTCAGTATTTCAAAACTGTCTATGCTATCTTTGCGCTTGATTTCACGCTTAGCCTCGCGAAGCACGAAATGCTTTTTGAACGCTGCGACAAGTGCCTCTTGCTCAGATATCCGATTTAACCCAGCTAATGGTGTGTGAATATCAAAAACATGTGCTAAAAAATCCTCAACATGCTTAGCGATGTCCATCAAAAAGTATGATGATGCTTTAGAGCTGTCATCAGCTATTAATCGATACTCCACGAGCTGATCATGAAGGGATGGGTGAACCTCTTGCAAATAGGATAAAAACTGACCATCCAGAGCGACAACACCAGAAATCGAATGCAGGGCCTCCATGGAAAGTGCTTTTAAATTCAAATTTGACTGTGGCATAATGGCCCCATTCCGCTTAATGACCGCAAGGATAACGTGAACTTATGAAAGATATCAACAAACACTACGTAAGCAAGCTAGACGAGCTCTTCACTCAATTTGATGCTGAACACAAAAAATCTCCTGCACAACTCGATGAAATCAAAAAATATCAAGCGATTTATGAAAAACGAGATAACCCCCATGCAGATACGACCTGCGATGGGGACGACTTGTGGGATTAAGCACTTACGGCTGTTTTCAAGAGGGATTCTAATTCTCCCTGCTCGTACAAATCTTTGACGATATCACAACCACCAATAAACTCACCTTTTACATACAGCTGGGGAATCGTAGGCCAATTTGAAAACACTTTAATGCCGTCTCGAATTTCAGGCTCGTCCAAGACATTCACGCTATGAAACGGCACATCACATTGCTCAAGGATGTGAGCCACGGTTGCTGAGAAGCCACATTGTGGAAAATCAGGCGTACCTTTCATGTAAAGAATAATCGTGTTGTCATTCACTTGTTGTTGAATCGTTGTCTCTGCAGTCATGGGATAACTCCTTAAGCTGATGGGTAGTTTTCGGGGGTGTAAGTTTTCATGGATAACGCGTGAATTTCTGAGCGCATACGATCACCAAGCGCATCGTAAACAAGACGATGACACTCTAACATGCGCTTACCTTGGAAAGCTTCTGATACCACCACTGCATCGAAGTGGTGACCATCACCCTCCACAGCAACATACTCGCATGACAGGCCTTGTTCAATCCAAGCTTTGATCTGTTCTGGAGTTACCATAATACACCTCTCTATCAGAAATTGCGTGAATCATAACGTATTTTGAACAAAGATAGAAGCTTAGGGCCATTGCCAGGTTCTCACTGAATCCCTATAATGCGCATTTATTATCATGACCCTGTGTAAGTTAGGAGACAGACCATGACCTTTGTTGTCATTGATAAGTGCATTCGTTGTAAATACACAGACTGCGTGGATGTCTGTCCTGTTGACTGCTTTAGAGAAGGTCCTAACATGCTGGTGATCGACCCTGAGGAATGCATTGACTGCAACCTGTGTGTACCCGAATGCCCCGTTGATGCAATTCTACCAGAAGATGACCTTACAGAAGAACAAACACTATTCATTGATTTAAATGCCAAACTTTCACAACAATGGCCAATGATTACAGCTAGCCACGCTCCACCAGAGGACGCTGATGATTGGAAAGACACACCCGATAAGCTTCAGTATTTAGAGGAATAAAGACTAATTCGTCAATAATATTTCATACAACCCCCATCCTCTTGTTGGCCTATATTCTGTAATCATCCCTCGTTTCTGACATTAACTTGTTATCAATTGCATTTTTCTGACAAATACTAGATCGCCTAAAAAATCGATACTGAGAAGGCTGTATAGCTGCCGGTCGTTTAGGTATTTTGTCGTGGAGATCCGCATCAGTTGTCGCCTCCTGATAGATGTTACAAATTGACAATGCATTAGTAACTTGACGGGTTAAGAGAATTTTTTTAGCCGAGAGTAGGACTAGTTGATTATTTAATGAATCCGCCAGACATTTACTGAGCGAGGCGTCACTCATAACTGCTAGCTTTTCGAGTACTAGATATAACAACACTCGGTGCTTTTGAAAAATAATGAGCTGTAAATGATGACTGGACAATACATTCATAACTTTTTCACACGACTGTACGGTAGAAAAATAATTGAATGGGTAGCTTAGTAAGGACAGATTAGATAAAAGTTTCTGATGATCAAGGTAATCATCTCGACTTAAATCGCTCCGATGATACCCACCTGATTGATCAGTTAAATAACAATAACCCTGTGTTTTATGAATATCTCCTGCTGCTAAAACGTGAATTGAATGAATAATATCATTAAATACTTGATGATTTATCGATTGCTTTGCCTGATCATCACTTAAAGCTAATAAAGCATGATTCGCACATCCAACTTTTAAATAGTAAGAGGAGATATGAGTCGACTCCGACTGCTCAATAATAACATACTGATACACACCAATAGGAAGTGCTTCGATAAATGCCTTCACTTGAGAGGGAGACAATAGGGTAAGAGGAGATTGCTTCTGACGAATTTTCAGTACCAGGCTCGGCTTTCCGCTGGCAGTAAAAAAATCAGCTGTCATCTGAGGATTAAAGGGGATCGGCTGCATATCTCATTTCAAAAAAAACACATATCGAGATACTATCAAACGAAAAGTACACACCATATACGTATTTTTCACAAACCAATAATCATAAACCCTTAGAAAGATCATCAGTTAGCACGTGCTCTAGTCGATCTAATACCTGAGAAGAATGGGAGGTGAGCGCTAGGAGACGCAGCCCCACTAGTTGATAAATCTCCTCTAAATCATCCCCTAATGCCATGCGATGCCTCAATAGCGTTGCCTCATCGCCACGCTGAATAGGACCTGTCAAGGCATCAGAAAGTGTATTTGATGAACCGATATTCACCAGTGTTTGTTGCATGATCTGATTCACTAAAGAAGATGCTGTACTTTCTGACAACCCTGCTTGCTCTAAGCATAAGCGACTCATCTCTGACAGAGCTACCAAATAGTTTGATGCCATCACCATACCCACATGATAGGCTGCTTTTTGATGAGGGATCAGCTTGAAAGGGATTCCTCCAATAGCTTCAAACAAAGGTAGTAACACTGCCAATGCCTTCGATGAACCTTCATAACCACACATGATATGCTTGAACTGTTTAACCGCCAGCTCAGGTGAAGAAACACTCATCACCGGATGAACACTGGCTAATTGTGATGATGACTTTATAAGAGTCGTATAATCTGTCGAAGCATAGCACCCACTGCAATGCATAATAATCAAATCACCCGGCATTTGCGGCAAAGCTTGTACTTCTGAAATGACTGCAGTCAGCTGATCGTCTGGTGTTGTGACCACAACGATATCAACTGCCGGACACTGGGATAGGTCGCAATAAGCATCTCCTTGACCAATAAAACGAATGGCATCTTGCGCACTCGATAAGGAGGTGTTACACACAGCACGAATCTGAGCCACCTGATGCGTAACCCATAAGTTACCTAATGTCTGACCTACTCGACCAGCACCTACAATCAGGATAGAAGGACGCTCTGACACATCATACCCCTAAAGCGTGATTAAGCCTTTTTCTTCTTAGACTTCTCTGCGCTTTTTTCATCTTCATCCTCTTTAGATGCAGCATCTTCTTTATTCTTGCTCTCTTGTTTATCGGCATCGTTTGATGAAGACTCTTCTTGGCAATCGTCACAATCAGAGCATTTCTCTCTAAGAGCCTCTAAATCTTTGAAGGCTGCATTCAATAATTTATTAATTTCAGACAACGATTTAGTATGCTGCTCTTGCGAGGCAACCAATTCTTGAATTTTAAGGCTAATTTCTGCCATTTTGAGACCAAGGGCATCGTTAGGGCTCACATCTGGAGTACCACCACCGGGACTCACCATTGACTTAATATTATCAACAATGCCTCCAATATCGATTTTTTTAGTTAATTCAGACAAATCTGGCTTGTTTACCATAACACTCTCCTGTTAATTGTTAGGTAACGTCATTATAGCAGAAATTTCTGACAATCAAGTTTTTTTGAATACCCTGCCCATACTAAAAAATTCGTAAGTTCCTGATGTATACAAGAAAACTGCATAGACAATCTTTATAGACAACAAAATGTAGCATCTATGACGCCATCATATTTGAATCCAGATGACGCTGACTTTTGAGCTGATAAACAGTTCGCACACCCAGTACGACCACCGCAGAGCCCAGTAGTAGCAAACTTAACTGAGCAAATACATGCTGATAAATTGTAGCTGCGTGACGCAAAGCATTAGTGCTGACCAAAGGAAAATTAATTGCAGCAATGTTGGCAATGTGCGTGGTGATATAACTGGCTATAGCACTGCCGAATTGGTAGACACCCATTAATAGTCCTACTCGACCGCTCGGCGCCAGACGACCAATCAACGCTATCACAATCGGGACCATACATAATTCAGCCAAGGCACAGAGTGAATAGGACAAGACAATGTAAAGTCCAGAGGAGGAACCATACGCATGTGCTTGTTGAGCTGCGATTTTGAGTACCATCATAGCCAGTGAAAAAATAAACAGAGCAACTGCGTATTTTGTAAAGGCTGCCGTCACATAATCAGGGCGACGAATTTGATTAATCAACGCCATAAAAAATCCACCAAATAAAATCATAAACAAAGGATTAATACTGAAGAATACACTGGTTGGTAACGTCACCCCCATCATAGATCGATTAACTAGACGATCTACAAATAAATTGAAAGATGCACCACAGAGTTGATTAATACTAGAAAAGATAATTATAACGATAATGGACAACATAATTGCGTTCAACCCACGACGCTGACAGGCATCTTGTTGTTGGTATAATCGAGTAACGATAGATAACACAGCGATACCACCAAGAATTAAAAAAACCTGACTTAGTGAATATATAAAAGCACATAAGGTCATCAACACGGCGAGAATAATTAGTCCGCCATACGATAAACTGGGCTTCTCTAAAAAAAGTCGATTCAGTGAACTAAGAAAAAATGAACCTGAGTGAGATGATGAAGTCGACGTAGTCATCAATGGTAAATGTCGCTGGCCCTTCATAAAGATACCCAATCCAACCAGCATGCATATTGCGGTGAAAAGAAATGCATAAGAGTAGCCAACGGCTAGACCGATCACCCCACACACCGTTGGGGCAATCAGCGCACCCACGTTACGACAAATATAATAGAGCACAAAAGCTTGTTCCCGACCATCTGCTTTATCGGTGTATAACCCATTAACTAGAGCCACTAGTGCTGGCGAAAAAAACCCAACACCCATCGCCATGATGGATAAACCACAGTATATAGCTAACAAATTTGGCACGATCAAACAGGCATTACCGACAACCATCAATGCTGCACCGAGCAGCACAGCACGTTGGTAACCTAAATAACGATCAGCCATAAACCCACCTAATATTGGCGTGATAAAGCTCATTGTCAAATAGGAGCCATAAATCGTAAAAGCTTGAGTGTCGGACAAACCGACAACGTGAGTTAAGTACAATACCAAGGTGGCCATAATACCAAAACGCCCCATGAGCTCGGGAATTTCAGCACCGAGCAAAATAGCGAGGGCTTTACGGTGAGTTTTAGTGTGTGAAGAAGATGATCTTGAAGAGTAGAATAACTGAAATATCATAATGAACCTATAAATCAATAAATTAGAATGAGGCCAAACTGGATGGAAACGTTGTACTTATGTAACAGTACATGATTGCATCGTGATTTGCAAGTGTTCATGGTAAAAACACTACCAGCGACAAGATAACGCTTGAATGGATTCACGATCCTCAGATGAGATAACATTCAGAGTATCCACAGGCAGAGGGAAAGACTCGCTCTCTACTTGCGCAATACTGATCGGTGACCCTACACGGGCATTTAGAGTGCGACTTTTCTCAGATCGATCCAACAACCACTGATGGCCTATAACCACTACTTGTTTAAATAGCGTCGAGGCTGAGATAAGTATATCGATATAATGACGATGATAAAGCGGTAATTTAGCCAGTCTCATCTCAAGATGCGATTGGTGAAAGTGCATCTTCTCAAGCAAGCGAATCATAATTTCCTCTAATCTACCATGCTTGTAGTGATCGACTAATACCTGTGACCAGTAGGAGTGCTGTGCTATTGGTAAAGACTTATCTCGATCAAGACGGTTAATTGATAATTCACAAATTTTGTAAAGGTTATCAATCAACGACGTTAAATAGCGCGATTGTGATCGCACATAATGAGACATGGCGTGAAGCAATTCATGAAATAAAAGTACAGGAATGTCTGACTCTAGAGATTGTTCGACGCTCAAGGTTGATATAGCGATCATGTAGTACTGATCAACAAAATCCACACATCCACAACCAGACATTAATTGGGGGCTAAATAACCATACCGTATTAGCGATATGACAATGCATCTGTGACATCACTTGAAGGATATATTGAGAAAAATCATGATTAGGCTTGGTGATTTTCATACCATCTCTTAAACGAGTAAGCATGAAAAATACCGAGTCTATCCGATCTAATATGGAATTATCCTCGAGCAACTCTGGACTGGAATCGAAGATCTGTAGTGAAAATAAGGCTATCAGATAATCGCTCTTATTCAATGATCGAACTTGTGACTTCACCCATGAACGCACCAAATGAATCGAGAAATTAAGACATTTTTGCTGATTGTTAACTAATCCATGCAATGCATTTTTTGATAAGAATTGTGTGAGTTTTTTGATATCTGATTCGGTCATTTTAGCATTGCGAAAAGCATCGAGTATTTCATGTCGCACCATAGGATCTAACCTACGCTGAATACCAAGAAATCGAATAAATTGAAATAACTCCGTAGGAAAGTGACATAACAGAGAAGATCTAGACAATAAGACTCCCGTCGATAATGCGGTGTTTTTTGAAAAATGTTTAACACGACGCTTTGGCATAGTTGAACCTCACTAAGATAGTGTGACCATACCATTACATTGTTAAAGCAATCTTAAAAAGGAGCAAATAACATGTCGCAGTTACTGGTGAGTGACCAGGAACTCTGTTAAAACGCGGCAAAATGCTTCGGGTTGCTCAACATGAGCAAGGTGTCCACAGCGCAGGAAGGAATGGTGCGTGACATCAACCAGACGATCTATGATTGGCTGACTACATCGAGACGGTAGTATAATATCTTCATCGCCAGTCAATACCAATGTGGGTATTGCTATAGAAGATAACCACTGGTGTGTAGAGACCTTTTCCAGCGCTGACAGCTGTCGCTCAAAACCTGAAATCGAAAATGGATATGGGTTTAAACACCAAAACTCGGCAAGCCCTTCGAAAGTGTCACCCTGCGAGAGAAAATCCTGTGAAAAACACCAAGCCAATTCCATTTTGATGAGCTCAATAAGGGGTGATTCGTTCCTCATCAACTGCAATCGTGCTCGCTGAAAATAGGCATATACTGTGTTTAATCGAACACCTGATTGACTAATCACTGCAGCTTGTACCATGGAAGGATATAGATACATGATTGCTTGTAATATCATCCCACCCATCGAATGACCGGCAAAAAACGCACGCTCTATGCCTAAGTGATGACACAAAGCTACTGTGTCTTTAGCCATATCTTCAATGACAAACTCCTCATTGGGAACAGTGGATCGACCGGCACCACGATTATCAAAAGCAATCACGCGATAGTGTGTTTCCAGATATTTTGTTACTGGTCGCCAAGTCAAATGATCAGAAGCAAAACCACCGACAAGAACCAGCGGTGCCCCTTGCCCAGTGTCTTTATAAAAAATATCTATGCCATTCACATGGGCGGTTGGCATCATTCAGTCTCCTAGTAAACATCTTGATGCACATTATCCAACTATTTGTTTCAAAAAAATAGAAGAATCTTATATGCTGAGTTAATAACACTCGACGTTAAAATTCCACATCGACGAGTAACACATAGAGGAAATTCTAATATGTTCAAATCTTGCTTTTTCATGGTGTTGCTGCTGTTTATCCCTATCACACAGGCTACCTCTGAGAGCACTTTAATGAGCCCAGTTTACTGGGATAGACCCGAAGGCGTGCAACGGCTTAATCAGACGCCATTGCATCATCAATTCACCGAACTTGTGCATTATTTTATCACTCAAAAAAATAAAGCCTATTGTGGTCCAGCGTCGGCTGTCATGATCACCAATGCATTGCACATACCCTCTCCTAGTATTCCAACACTTAGTCCTTATTCACTGTGGACTCAAGAGACTATTTTTACCCCGAAAGTAATTCAAGCTGGCATAACACCTAAACTTGTTAGACGCCAGGGCGTGACATTGGATGAAGAAACTCAATTACTCAATGCCATACCGGGCGTTGAAGCAATCGCTTATCATGTATCCAATAAAACACCAGATATTCGCAAACAATTAATCACAGCAGTCGATAATCCGGGGGAATATTTGCTGATAAATTATTATCGACCACAGTTAAATCAAATAGGCTATGGCCATCTTTCTGTTGCAGCAGCCTACGATAAGATATCAGACTCAATCTTGATATTAGATGTTGCTCGTTATAAATACCCCCCGGTTTGGGTTAAGGTCGATCAGTTAATGGATGCAATGAATACTTTCGATAAAGTGAGTCAAAAAAACCGCGGGTTTGCTGTGGTTAGATCAATTCCCGTATCAAAAGAAAAAATGAATAGTAAAAAGCATTCAGAGGATTAATCAGATAAACTTTCTTTATGCTAGCAGGAGTAAATGAAAAAAAATGACTCGATTAATTGTGATTCAAAATGTTTGGCGCTGCGAAGATAACCCAATACTTCAATCTACCAAAGATAAAGAAAAGATGGATACTATTATCATTGGTAACGTCAATGCGCGATATCACCATCATGCGTATGGCTTCCCAGAACGCTCACCAGACTTTATTCGCTTTAACCTAGCCTCTGCGCTGGAAATGAGCCAGCATTTTTTTCAACAAACCAGCTATCGAATACCTATCTTTTGTCATGAGACTAGCGATCTATTGCAGCAATTGATAACACAACTGAGCATCACACATTGTCGCGTTGAGCAACCAATGGCTATTCATGAGATCCGAATATTGAATCGTCTACAGCAGCAATTTCCACAATTAGCTATTGAAGAAGTGCTGTGTGATACATTATTTACGCCTGAAGAACTACAGTTTAAAAAAACCGTATTTCAGAAAAGCTTCACACACTTTCGAAAAAAGCTTGAGGCTAAATCACTGACGATTAACCCAGAAAATCAACCTCTAGAAGTATCACAATTAAAACCTTACCCACCCAACTTGATACCCATACCAGCAGTGATCGAAGCTGAACCATTGGACTGCACTCTCTTTCAACCAGGTGAACAAGCAGCGAAAGAACGACTTGATTACTATCTAGCAGGTAGTCACTGCATCAAGACCTACAAGGAGACTCGAAATGGTCTATTAGGCTTTGATTTCTCCTCTAAGTTATCACCATGGCTTACACATGGTACCTTATCACCGAAACGAGTGATTTTTGCCATAGAGGATTATGAAGCAGAACATGGTGCTAATGAATCAACTTACTGGCTCAAATTTGAATTACTCTGGCGTGAGTTTTTTAAACACGCCATGCTTCATCAGCCGAGGGCTTTTTTTCTGTTTAAAGGTATTCAGGATCACCCACCTAGCACATCCAATAATACTCAAGGATTTGAGCATTGGATGAACGGCACTACGGCTCATGATTTTGTGAATGCTAATATGATTGAGCTTAAGCAAACTGGGTATATGTCAAACCGTGGTCGACAAATAGTTGCAAGTTATTTAGTGAACGAACTCAATCATGATTGGCGTATGGGCGCCTACCACTTTCAAGCACAACTGATTGACTATGACGTGAGTAGTAATTGGTGTAACTGGGCATATTTAGCGGGCGTTGGTCATGATCCCAGAAAACGGCATTTTAACATCAACAAACAACAACACAGTTACGATCCGGATAATACCTACATCGATCATTGGCTTGAAAAACGATAAAATTTTCATAGAGGAAAAATGCACATGTTTATTATTGAACTCACCTACATTCAGCCAATAGATATCGTTGAGCAATGGCTGGCATCTCATAAAGCATACTTGCAGGAGCATTTCGCTTCTGGTGAGTTTATCGCCTCTGGTCCCAAGATCCCCCGCGATGGCGGTATTATCGTATGCATCGCAGATCGAAAATCCATTCAAGCATTGATCGAGGAAGATCCTTTTTATCAACAGGGCATCGCAGAATTTTGCGTCAGGGAGTTTGAAGTCAGCCGATACCACGATGCGTTAAAACCGCTAGTTGACTCTGATTCTTCGGCTTAACTAATGATGATGAGATCATTTCTATGAAAATGAGACGTCAATATGATTACTTTATCAGCCTTCTCTTCATTATGCTGACTATCATCTTAAACACTGAGACCTATGCTCGCCCTGTATCTTATGAGGATGGTTGGACCGCCATGTTGATGAGCGATGAGATGAGTACATCGGTGCATATTCATTACTCACCCACTGCTTTTTACTCCATCGGCTATCGATATGAGGATTTTGAAACAGATTCGTTTTATATGAATGCCTTTCAACTCAATAATCTACTTTATCGACGCAATACTAGCGACTCGCAGGCCAATCTCTATCTCAGATCAGGGCTTGGCATAGCCAAGTGCTACCACAATAGCTGCAATCCATCTTCCCAACTGAGTTATTTCACCGGTATTGCCAGCGATTGGGAGACACAACGGCTGTTCGTTAGTTATAACAACCGATTTTTAGATGCGCCGCACATCAGTCACTTCTTCGATCACTCAGCACGACTTGGTATAGCGCCATACCTTGGTGATTATGGTGATCTTCATACCTGGTTGATGGTTCAAGTTGACTATACACCTAATACCGATAATATATGGACAGTCACACCACTAATAAGACTCTTCAAAGAGACTAATCTTTTAGAGCTGGGCATCAATAATCGAACTCATGTATTATTGAATTATGTAAAACGATTTTAACGGATTAGGATCAATAGCCATGAAAAGAAACAACACATTTATCGCCTTACTAGCGCTTGGATGGACAGTACTGCTTTCACAACCTGTCTTTGCAAAAAAACCCATCAACTCAAATAGAGCTGTAATAACGGTGAAGGGTATGGTGTGTGATTTTTGTGCTCAAGGGGTCGGCAAAAAGCTCAACAAAGACTCAAGAGTGAAAAGCTACACGATCGATCTTGAGAAGAAAACAGTCATAGTTAGTTTCAAAAAAGATCAAACAATTAGTAAAAACGATCTTACTAAAATCATCAAACAATCTGGATATAACGTAAGATCTATCACATATGATAAAAAAAACAATTGACCAACAGACATCAAGAAAAAATACGCTAGTCGTTATTTTGGCACTGGTATCAAGCTCTGCATCACTGATATGTTGCGCACTACCCGCAATATTTGTCATGCTGGGCTTTGGAGCAGCATTTGCATCTTTGATCAATACCCTGCCCTGGATTGTCGTAATCTCTGAATACAAATGGTTGACTTTCGCTTTAGCTGGAATATTAATAGCATTGTCAGCGTGGAGACTCTTTCGATCAAAACAGATAGTGTGCCCATCTGATCCTGATCAAAGACGTCTCTGCAGTCGATTAAGAGTCATCTCTTTGACTCTACTTTCAATATCTACTGTCGTGTATCTAATAGCACTGTCTTTTGTCTTGCTAGGAATTATTCTTTGATAAATATTTACCCATGAGATTCACATTTGAACTTACCAACCAAGGTAGTCACTATTCTCATAACCATCTAGGCATGATTAGAGCTTAAGAAAATATTAATCTCACCAACATCAGTGTCGAATCAGTCAAACCGCTATATAGTCCAAGCACTGAATTAAAATGTAATAACGAGCCATGGAAAATAGCCCTATTATCCCCGCACCTAACTGCACAAGTGGACTATGGCCTCCACTGGATGGTATTGAAGAAAATGCCATCGCTTGCACAGACGCAAAAAAACTCGAAATACATATTGAGTATGAGACAAAGCTAGCTTTCCTTCGCGCTCGCTGTATGAGCATGCTCGGTTTTCCAGAATCCATGAAGAGAAAGCTACATAAAGACATAAAAAATCTGGTTGATCCCATCAATAACATAAATATTGAAAAAAAAAATGTGCCAAGGTGGTTGTATCTATTTATGAGCGCTTTTCGAGCTCATAAGATTGATGAGATTCTAGATCACATTGAGATACTACAAATAGACCACCTGTTTTCTATCTATCGATACTGCTACACGACATTCGTTGAGAGTAATATGGAGCTGTATCAGATTATCGCTAAAATTAGGGATACAATACTTTCACCAGAGCAAAGACTTAAAATTGACATGAAAAAATCTAAGGCCGTCGCTTTAGCAGATGATAATCCATTACAAGCATATAGTGTCAAAAAATTGGATCACAGACTTAGAGATATGATGTACATACTCAATAGAGCAATGCTCCGGTATTCACGTAAAGAATGGATTGGATTTGGTAAAATAGACCCATCATTAGAAAAACTATCAGCGTTAGCAAAAGACAATGATGATGTGACGCTAGTCAACACGATACACCTTCTATGCCTAATGGATATGGGTAATATAAAAGGGTTTTGCAAAGGTATAACTGAGCATTTTGAGACCAAGATTAACGATATTATCAAAGGATTGATTGACTTTCATACCGTGCTTACGCACTATCCTATTTGGTTTGATAGGCATCAACATCCACACAAGCCATCGTTCCAGGCACATTTCAATGGCCTAAAGACAAGCATTAATTCAAGTTCTGACACAATCAAGATGCTAAAAAAATGGCTTAATGACCGCTACCCAGTATTCTCAGAGCTTATCAATATATGTGAATGCAAAGCAGAAACCATTGGTAAAAAAACCATTGATGGCCCACATGCACTGGACCATATTATTTCGGAAATTAAAATACCAGGATTACAAGATCGCATCACTAAGTTTTACAGTCACTTGCTAGAATCAGATCCAAGCTTCTTAGAAGCTCGCATTACTTTTCTGGAAAATCTGACATCAATGTATCAAGATCAACTAACTATCATTCGAGAAATGATGCTTTCGCATACAATGATTCGATGCACCTACCGATATATGATCAATGATCTAGATACGCTCATAACATCCTTTACTGACAGTTATTTGTTTTATAAGTCCACTCATGAGTCGTTTCACCAAAAATCAGAAAATTATATTGAAATAATCTGCAATAATATCAATAGACATGATAACGAGCTCATCACTTTCTTCATCCGATTAAAAATATTTTTTATAGGAATAGTAAGAAACCAATGCCTGTCACTTCTAGATGAAGATACACTGAATCGTGTCACATCATTATTCGCTAATAATAAACAAACCCAGCATAGTTTTACGTCATTACCTGTACAGCCTACCATATGGCAAGATGACGTCGATCAACTAACCAGTCATTTTGAGTCCATGCAGATCACTCCATAACTCCATCTCAAACACAGCCAAGCTTTGCAAGGCAAACGTATGATGTAAATTCATTGATAGTGATCCATACCAATGATGGTAAAGGTGTAGATAGAGCCTATAATTCATTCCTCAAAGCGAATAACCGCTGATTAAATAGTGCTCCTCAATTGATAACACCATAACAACGCATCCACTCTACTCTGCATGATGGTACAAAATTTCTATCACGAGGCTCTGTATTATGCTGATCACTGAACGAATATCGACATTTTCCTTGTAAATTAAGAATGCTTTAAGGGAACAGTAAGGTTTACTAAAGATTAATTGTATAATATACGACCAACATTGACACTAAAGAGAAACTAATGATGCCAGGACAAAACACAAGTATATCACAAAATCTCTCCGATAAGGTGCAAAAACAAATGTCAGCAATATCGGGGTATTTAAGGGAAACTGCGAGGATAATAGGGGATTTTCTTAGGACAAAATCAACTGAAACTTTCGACTATCTAGTAGTGCGAAGTTATAAAACAGGAAGTAACCTTATTCTTAAGTTATTCTTCTTTAATGAACAGCAACTTTCTGATCCAACTAGTTCCATCGTAAATGTAATCAACCCAGTTTTTTTGATGGGTTGTCTAGGCGGTCTTTGTTCGGGCATAGGGACTACTATCTGGGATTCATTCTGCGGAATAGGCATTAGTACCTGCAGGGCCTGCGAAATTGGATTCAAATTTTCTTATGAAGAAACTACTGATAATGATAATGGTCTAAAAACATGGCTGTATGAAAATTCCTATGGAGGGTATGCCTTTAACGTTGGGCGACTTGTTGGGATTATACCAGGATTAATCTTTGGCTCCGTTGCAGCTTGCTTCAGTGTTATTGGTGGAGCTAGCGTTCGAGCTGTAAGTTTTATGCAGGGTATAGGAAATACATGCGTACAATCTTTCAAATATGCGTATCAAAAAGTAAAAAATGATGCTAGTAAAAACGCTGATGATACAAGTAATATCACTGAAGACGATAATTATCAGTATAAAGGAAAGCACCCGTTGCTTTATCGCTATGGTCGGCGTCTCGGATATCTCCCAGGCATTATCTTTGGTGTAATCGGAGTTTCATTTGGCATTACATATCAAGTTTTCGTCAGAACATTAGCTGTTGTACAAGCGATAGAAGGGACTTGTAAAATAGGGTTACTTTGTGGATATGAATTGAGTACTAAAATCGACACACTACAAATCGATACTAATTTTAATAAAAAACATCCACTATCTAATATAATAGGTATTTGTATTGGCAGTATTCCAGGCATGGTCTTGTTTGTGGCTGGTGCTTTTTCTCGTTGTATAAAAGAAACATGGAATGGTGCATCCACTATTGTAACAGCCGCATTCGATGTTGCGCTCACTGTTTTAAAATATATAGGAAGTGCTGGGTATGATTTTTTGAAGCTATAGCTGATAAATGTGAAAAATATTTCGAATATGGAAGGAATCTTGGCCAATATGAAAATAGCAACCAGGATCCTAATACGACTCGCACAAATAATTCATGGTCGTATTCAGCAGGTCAATTTATTGGGATTATACCAGGATTTTTCTTTGGCCTTGCTGGAGCTTCCCTCCGTCTTATTTCTGAAGTTTCCGTCCGCGCTTTAAGTTTTACACAGGGCATGGGTGAAACATGCGTAAAATATTCCGAATATGGGTATAGATTTGAAATTACTAATACTACTAAAGACACTAGCAATCACGAACCAACACATAAACGGTCTTATTCAGCAGGTCAAACTATTGGGATTATACCAGGAGTAATCATTGGCGCCGTTGCAGCTGCCTTCCGTTTTATTTCTGGAGTTTCTGCCCGAGCTTTAAGTCTTACACAGGGCATGGGTGAAACATGCGTAAAATGTTTCGAATACGGGCTTAATCTTGGTACAAATGACTTGAGTCAAAACGAGAGTCAAAAACAGCATCAAAACAAAATACCACATCAAGAGTACTATTCATTCGGCCAAACATTTGGATATCTTCCAGGTATTCCGTGCACTGTCATTACCGGGTCTATAAGCATTATTTGGAGAAACATTGCCATAATCCCAAGATCGGTCGTATCAACTAGAAGAGCTCTATCGGACTCTATATCAAGCATAGGGTTAGAAGGGATGGAAAGTGAAAAAATTGCGAATGCAAATCTATGGATTAGATCACCCGGAATAATTGCAGGTGCAGCCATTGGATTTTCATCTGCGTTGTATGGCATGGTCTTTAGAACCACAACGAACCTTTTAACACATAATCCCGTTAGTACAACAATATTCAGTCATTTTATTGACTTCTTAGACAAATGCTTGACTAACAATGATGAAAATACTACAAAACCGCCACCGATAACTGAGCGTATACAAAAAGAGATCATACAACCAGATGGCCAAATCATAGATCAACCCATACCGGTAGTAGCTCCTACACTCGAGCAGACAAACACATTAGCACAATCTCTGATTCAGACACAAAACGATCCAAACTCACAATCATACAAAACACAGCGATTATGGATTTATAATAATACCTGCATTGTAAATTTTAAACGCATAGAACAAGAAGTTCAAAAACCCGACTTCAGGTACAAATGGGGAAAGAAAGAATATGTCGAAAGACAACTCAATAACTCCTCTGATTACTATAAAATTATTTGTTTTTTTTGTAGCCTTTTATTTCCTTTTGAGACAGATGCAATGAAAAAAGAGAGAGAGCATCAGACCAAAAATCTAAATGAAATTTTCAAAGCATTGATGTATCAAAAGATTGATGCAGACAAACGCACGCATCCACCCCTAGCAACTCAAGTGGAGATAGTAACACATGAAGATGAGAGAGATGCCCAACAAGGTCAAATAACTGAAGGTGGTATCACCGGATACTACAATAACTGCTCATCCGCGTTTTGGAATAAAACTTTCGATAAAGCAACCACTGCAATAAAGATACCAGTAGCAACAGCAATTCCGTTTAACAATTAGCACCACTACCGTTTGCATACAGTGCAACCGCGACATTCTCCCGGAGGAGATCCTGAATTGCCGGGTGGCAAAAGTAATGTCCTCCTTACCAGTCTGCCCGCAGTGCGACACGTAATGCGTCCATTGTCGGTAAGGACACTGAGGCATGTTGTGGCAAGCTTGTCAG
>MDTC01027528.1_pt1 | contig 83820 bp, 57 predicted proteins | sample 811181 | NCBI WGS metagenome assembly MDTC01 (sample SAMN05326644, study PRJNA326480) | marine metagenome | isolation source: seawater | place: Pacific Ocean: North | collected 2011
ACCTTCCAAGCGAGAAGGATTTGGAAACCTCATCAACTCCGAAGAGTTGCTTGGGACAATGCGCTTTTTAATGAACCATATACGCTTTGTATGTACTCTCTTGCTATTCAGTTTTCAAAGATCGAGTATTCCACTCGCACAAGTACAACTGATTTGTTTTCTTTTTTAAGAACTCAGTTGTGTTTGTGATTGGCCTCTGAAGTTTTCTTCGTTGACCGGGCCGCGAATCTTACTGACTGAGAGTCAGTTTGTCAAGAACTTTTTTTGAAGAAGTTTCTCAACGATTCGCTCAGGCGATTTATTCCTTTTACTCAGAATCCAGACATTGTCAAGGATTTTTTTCAAGAAGGAAAACCTTGCCTGAACAGGGGAGCGATTTAAAAACTTGAAACCAAAGACTTTTTGGTTCTTTCAAGTCGTCCTCGTTTCCCCCGAGGTGCGAGTCGGGTTCTACATGCAGAGCCCCCCCCTGTCAACAACAAAAATAAACATTCTTTATTTATCGAAAGAAAACAGTGAGCTGCATCACACATCTTTTTTCAGCTTTTCACAATTCAGCGACCTTTTTGGGGTCACTTTTGCACAATTCTTTCTCTCTTTCCCCCAAAATTCTCCCATATCCTCTCCAAAATAGATCGCCAAGCAGAACTTCCCACTCCCCCTCTTCATTATATATAGGAGATACATATTCCCAACTCTTGCGCTCACTGATCCCCCTCCCCTACCCCTCCCTCACAAGATCAAGGATCACCCAAATGACATCATCCAAAGAAACCTATCCACAACAAAACAAAAGAAAAATAACCCCTCTCCCCTACCCCCTCATGACACTCATGATCACAACAACACGATCTTCACTCCACAACCACGATCATCACTTGACTTATTAATGAGAATAGAATATCAAAACCCTTGTTGATGATAAATCAATCTCATTAAACAGAACACAGACGACACTCAAACCAACAAGGATTTACCTCTATGCAACTGGATACAAATAAGAAAACACGCTTACCTGTCACAGTTCTTTCTGGCTTTTTGGGCGCAGGAAAAACCACCCTCCTCAACCACGTCTTGCAAAATAGTCAGGGCTACAAGGTCGCAGTGATCGTCAATGATATGAGCGAGATCAACATTGACGCCCCCAAACTAAAACAGGGCAACCTCTCCCGTGTAGACGCACAATTCGTCGAAATGAGTAATGGATGTATCTGCTGCACGTTGCGCGAAGACCTCCTCCAAGAAGTTGCACGTCTCGCGACAGGGGGACATTTCGATTACCTCCTAATCGAATCAACGGGGATCTCTGAGCCCCTCCCTGTCGCGATGACGTTCATTTTTGAGACAGAAGAAGGAGCCTCCCTCTCTTCCCTCGCACGTCTCGACACGATGGTCACTGTCGTCGACGCCAAAAACTTCATGGAGGAATACAATCAAGCTGACGATCTCCGAGATCGCGATCTTGCACTCGGTGAAGAGGATGATCGGATCATCTCTGATCTTCTCGTCGATCAAGTTGAATTTGCAAATGTTATTGTGCTTAACAAACTCGATCTCGTCACCGCAGAAGAAGCCTCTGAGCTCGAAGCGATCCTCTATCACCTCAACCCAGAAGCTGAGATCATTCGCTCCACACATGGACAGATCGATCTCGACAAGATCTTCCACACCCGGCTCTTTGACTTTGACAAGATCAGTCAGTCCGCCGCATGGCAAAAAGAACTCGAAGGCGAACACACTCCTGAAACAGAAGAGTATGGCATCTCCAGTTTTGTCTACCGCCAGAAAAAACCCTTCCACCCACAACGTCTCTGGGACACAATGATCGAAAATCACGATCTCTGGGCAGAGATCCTTCGCGCCAAAGGCTTCTTTTGGATCGCCTCCAAACCAGCCTTCCTCTATGAATGGTCCCAAGCCGGCGGCTCTTGTCTCTACTCTGCATCAGGCCTATGGCTCGCCTCACAACCAGAAGAATTCTGGACGTTCCACGACGAAACTGAGCGAGAAAGAGCACTCGCAGATTGGGATCCTACATATGGGGATAGGAGACAAGAACTCGTCTTTATTGGGATCGACATGGATAAAGAACAGATCATCACTGCGCTCGACAAATGTCTCCTCACAGACGATGAGATCGCAGAAGGAGATCAAGCCTGGCTCACTTACCCCGATCCATTCCCTGAAGTCGTTGTCGAAGAAATGCCTGAAGAAATCCCCTTCATGGATGATGAAGAAGAAGACATCCTGACAGAACAAATTGTCGCTTGATACAATACGAAGGCTCTAGCAAAGAGGAAAAAGTCATCCACAATCGAAAAGCTTACTCACAATGATTGTAGTATGACACCTGAAGAGTTTGACCAGGGGGGAGAAGGGTTTGGAGAGTAAGCTGATTCTTTGAGTCACTGTAAGACCACTCACTAGAGGTCAGGCGGTGACCATTGATCTGCAGCTCCAACGTGCTCGACTTCGGTACAGAGGACAACACACTGGTACGGCGCTCACCCAATAAAAATGCTCGGATCTGTTTCCCCCACGCCTCCCAAGCGAGCTTATCAGCCGTACAAACATCGATGGAAGCGCCCTGTGTTTGCTCGATCATGCTGAGATAACGCTGAGCACTCCCTCCCCCTTCACATCCACCCTTCGAGATCGCACCAAAGACCGCAAATGGTGCCTTCATGTCATGAGGCAAATAACGACGCAGTGAGTAACCTGAACGATCATCTTTTTGTGTAATGTAGATGATCGCTGTCGGTGTTGCTTTTTGAACCTCACTCGACGATTGCCACATCTGCAACATCTGCTCGAACCCACGCTGACCATCATCAGCAGAGAGGCCAAGCAACGCGAGGAGCTGCTGGATCCCATCGATCGTACTCGGTGTGATCGCGCCAACCTTGTTTTGCTTACTCAACGTCGCGATCTCAAAATCAATCCCACGCACCTGAAGTTCGGACAACACCGTAATAAATGTCGAATACATCGCTGGAATACGTTCGATCCCAGGATCGAGATAGAACAACACACGCGCACGTTTGCCATCAGCTTGTGTGTAAGACTCCGTTCGTGGAAAACCAGACGATGCACGAAGCCCCACAATGTAAGGGGGCAACGTCGCGCCCGACTTCTTCACCTGGATACGTAACTGAGCAAATGAACGAATCGAGACCTTAGAAGAGAACTGGATCTTCCCGATGATCTTCTTTGAATGTGCAGGGATACGGAGTGGGAAACTCTCCTTCGCCAACAGAAAGTCTTTGCCTGTTGCGCCCTCCAGTGACACTCCCTGTACAATGACCTCTTCATCGCCAGGGTTGGAGAGCTGAATGGTTTGTGCTTTTGATGTGCATTGTTGTACCGCACCAACGTGGATATCAGCAGGCGCGATTGGCATCCCCAACGAAGCAATGTTTCCTTGTATGGGGAGCATATAATCTCGCCCTCCCAACCCCGGTACACCAGAGAGCTTCAGCCAAGCTTTTTGCAATGAACCTGACATCGGCGCTGTGTACCGGACCGCCATGTAGTGTGCTTGATTGCCAGCGAGAACAGAGCGCGCGAGCAAATCAGTTGATACGGAAAATGGACTCTTCGTCTCCGTCTTCAGACCTGTAGAATAGATCTGAAAGGTCGACGCTTTAAGCTCCTTAAGCTCCTCAGCAGAAGGCGGCGTTGCAAACTGAAGATGCAACCACAATGTGCGCTGTTCTCCAGGCGCAACGAGTCCAAAATCCAGCACACGACGACGTAGTGAGAGGACAGGAGTCTTGTCTCCAGGCGGAGCGACAAACCCACTGACAGGCACATACAACATCGCTTTGCCAGATTGTAATTGGATATCCCCTCTCAACTCCCCATACGCTTGTGGCAACAGATCGAAAGCCAACTTGACAGTCTTCCCTGCTGGAATCGTCGTTTGGAGTTGGATGGGCGTAAAGCCAGCCTCTGTTGGAAACCCTTTGGCATCTTCGGGGACGCTGATGTGTTGATCTGTCTCACAGCGGTTGAAAATCTCAAGCTGAAAGCGGCGTGACTCACTCAGCGCCAATGTCTCAAGCTCAATCGAAGTTTGTTGTGGAACGAGACAGTCAGAGCTGTATCCCTTGATCTCAGCACGCAAGATCTTGCGAAGAACTGGGTGTGCCTGATCATTGCTGTCGACCTCGATCACCATCTGGTGACTTCCCAACTCCTCTGCGGCGATATCGATCTCAAGACCCAGAGCCTTCCCACTCTCCAGGACCAAAGGCAACGTCGGCAACCTTACAGAAAAGATCGCGTCACCTTTCTGGAATCGGATATCTTTGATGTGCAAACGACCAGGTCCAGTGTTCTTGAGCAGCTCGATCTGTTGTGTCTGGTGATCTTTGATGAAGATCTCCCCCACCTTGATCTGAAGCTCATCACTGGTCTTGATCTCTCCACCTTCATCAGGGACGCAGTAACCATCACGACAAAATGCGCCGTCGCCACATGTACTTGTACACGTCTGCGCAGGCTCCATCGTGATCGCCTTTTGCAGTGACAGCCGCTGCCCAGCCTCGATGCAGATCTCTGCACGTTTGGCATCCATAAACATCGGCGTGGTGACGAACAACGTATGGCAACCTTTGGGGACATGGGGGAGCGTAAAGGCGCCGTTGTGCTGAGAGGACAGTACGTAGTGTGGTGTCCCCTTGATCGCGATCTTGATCCCTTTGGCACCAAATCGATGAAGCGCTTCGACGTGTCCAGAGATCTGTCCAGTCTCAGCGAGGACAGCCTGTGTCTCGGTGAGCTGAATCACCCGGCCACCGATCACCCACACCTCAAGACGTGCTCCATGTTGTTGGTGAAGTGCCATCAACTCCCGACGCCCTGCAGGGACATCTTTGATCGAAAATTGTCCCTTCTCATCCGTCACCGCACGCAGCTTTGGAAGATTCACGATCTGGACTTGTGCTCGTGCAGCAGGCGCACCATCAGGTAAGAGCAGCGTCCCAGTGATGCTGCCCGTACCGGAGTGGAATTTTTTGTTGGAGATGTTCCCTCCACACGCCCACAAAAAGCTCAGCCCACACCACACACACAACATGTGCAAGAGCCGTCGAGAGAGAGACTGAAGACGCCAGTAACGCATGGTGTTCCTCAGAAGTGAAAGTGAAATCCGCCGACGATCTCAAACGAGCCTTGGTGGCGCGGTTGACCGTCTGCGGTGGTGATATAGGTGTAATTTAATCTGGACTCGGCGAACAGACTCCAACGAGGATGAAGACGCCACTCGCCACCAAGCAGAAGGCCCGGCTGAAATGAGAAGAAGAAGTCATTGATGTCGACATGCAGATCGGATTGACGATCCAGGTAAATCCCACTCAAACGGATCCCCGTAAATGCCGAGATCATTTTCCAGTCAAAGTGGTACAGGAGCGCGACGCCGAGATTCAGCTCCGTCACGGTCTGTGGACGATTGTCCTGCGCTGCGAGGGCATGACTGTTACGTGCGAAGGCGAACTCCAAACGAAGATCGAGCGGGACGCTCACGTGTGCGAAGCGCTTCCAACGAAGATCGATACCAAAGATCGGAAGATTTGCGGTCATACGATCCTCAGAAGAGCCCTCCAAAAAGATCTGATACCCGCTCTTGGCTGCCATCGAAAAACTAAAGAAACGACTCTCAAAGAGTTGATTCACCTCCATACGTTGTCCCGAACGGAAGTACACATCTCCTTGAAAGAGCACTTTTTGAGTGGGTGTGACGAGCGTGATCTTTTGTTTTCCAGTCCCCACATCGATCCCACGTGGGAAGGTCCCTTTGGGGGTCCCATTGACACGCACCTCAACACCAAAGAAGCGATTGTTATAAGCGTACAAAACAGGCTTACCGAGGCGCTTCTTTTTGCCGACGAGGACGATCGGGTCCGTCCCGAGAATATCGGACTCTGCATAGGGACGCTGACGTCCGTGGGTGTGGTGGTAGGTCAACTCTTTGGCGTAATCGTGGGCTTCGAGGACAGTGACGGCGCCATCACCATTCGCGTCGTAGCGATTCTTCAGCGCCTTGATAAAGTAGTGTGTGTAGATGTCGTTGCGCAGCTTTGAAGACTCTTGCGCGGTCTCCCCAAAGCCACACACGCCCAAAAAGATCGTCGCACGAGAGACGAGCTCCATCGGCTTGACAAAAAACGGTCCTTTTAATGTACGCAGCTCGGCTTTCACTTTGCCGTTGAGACCACTCTTCCCATTACCAGAGTGGCATGTCGCGAGGAGCAAGACCTTTCGCTGGCTCTTGAGGCCATTAAACAGCTTGCGAAGTCGGTTGATCGCGAGCGCCGTGTTGTGGATGTCCTTGGCGTTCGCGTCGTGTGTCACGAGATACCGCCTCATCCTGTACTGTTTGTCTCGCGCAAGTGTCCCGTGACCAGAGACGTACACGAGGACCGTGTCGTGCTTGTTGACGTTGAGCGACGCGAGCTTCTTGAACGCGGCGAGGATAGAGGCCTTGGTCGTACTTGAACGTCCAACGTGGAGCATCATCGTGTTGAAGTGCCCGAGCTTCTTCTCGCGCAAAACACGCGCGAGATCGTTGGCGTCTTTGGCCGCAAAACGAAGGCGGTGCCAGGTCTTGTCACGGTACTCATTGATACCGATGAGCAACGCGATTCGACGTCCTTTTTGGGGGATTGTGGTCTCTTGAGGGGAAGATTTTTTGGACAGACTTGCGGCTTGAAGTGCCGAGCGACTGGAACCAACAGGGAAGGGACGAAACCCTTTGTTTTGGTTGGTAGAGGTCTGTTGGATCGAAGAGCTGCACTGCCAGAGAAATGGCAAAAGTAGAACCAGTGCTCCCCACTCAGGAAGCCTGTGCAAGCTCTTCATGTGGGACATCTATCACAACCATATCAATCAGAAAAAAATACAAGCTCTATTCATTCAGACGTCGCAAGACGACACTTCTTCATTCTTTATAAAGGATAGTGCCGACGCACGAGCAATTCAAGGTTCACGAGGCGCAACGGAGAACGCGATTTTGTCAGCCGCGTGTAGCAGCTCACGTTGTTCCTTACTGAGCGCATCTAGCTGTGCAGGAAATGCAGCGTAAGGTTTTTGGCTGTAAAGCAGCACGAGCGTCTGTTGACCGAAAGGTTTGTCCAAAAAGTACACCACAGGCTGACCTCTCATGGCCAACCGTGTCTCCCCTGCTTTGCAGTGTTTGTGTGCCTTTTTCGAGAAGGGGAAGAGATGCTCGATCTGGCCCTTTTTGTCGATCCGCAGGAGAGTCACGTAGCCCTCCTTTTGTAGACGCAACCGCAGGTCAAAACCATCTCCAACAAAGTACGTGCGTTTGTGTTGGAAGGACTCTCTTTTATAGGAAGGACCTTTGGTCGTCGCGTGCAAACGCAGGACCTGCTCAATATGAAGTGTCCCACGTGCGTCGCCCTTCGTCGTCAGGATCTCTTTGGGGACGACGCGGACAGGCAACTTTCTCTGCACAACTTTGCGGGGCGCGACCTTGCGAGGTGTTGTCACCTTACGAGGCGTTGTGTGTTTGAGCTGTTGTTTGGGTTCGACGTCGGCAGACCACATGGAGAGGGAGGGTGAGGCGAGGACAAAGAGACAGGCAGCCGCCGCCCACATCAGCGGGGAGGAGAGCATGTCTTGCAGCCATCCCCAGAAAGAAGGTGCCTTCATCGCCTCGGCACGGGCAGCCATTTGTTTGCGTTCATTTGCGGTCTCACGAAGGACCTGTGTGAGGATCGCGTCAGCCTCATCGGTAGAGAGCTCGATGGACGCACCTTGATCACCGACATCAAAGAGTGGGTCGAGGTCGGAGGCTTCATCCATAAGATAGGCGATGATATCGGGGTGTGTATCTTCGCTCCATGAACCCTCATAGATCAGGGGGAGGTCCTGTCTTGTGAGGGGAGATTGATCTTGTTGATGCATGGTTCCTTCTCTTCTATCTTTGTTTTGATGCGCTCATGAGATGAGGTCTTCATGAGATCATTAAACGAGCAAGCAGTCGCTTGCGGATACGAGTGCGAAAGCGATCCAAACGGGTCGTCACAGTGCTCTTGGGGATACCAAGTGTCTCGGCGATCTCGGAAGTGCTGAGTCCTTGTGTGTAAAAGGCTCTCGCGCAATCTTTCATGCCACCGTCGGGCATCTCCTCAATCACCTCTTGGACGATCTTGATTTGCCTTTCAGTTTCAAACGTTTCGGCTGTCGTACCAGCGAGCAGCAGGTCAGCTTCACGGCTCCAGGCAAGATGTTTGCGATCAAAGCCATCTTCTTTACTGAGGTAACTCAGACAACGATTTCTTGTGATGGTCAGCAACCACGCCAGAAACTTTTGCCCTTCTCGCAGCTTATCGATGTGTCGAAAAGCCCGAATAAAGGACTCTTGCAAGACGTCTTTGGCTGTATCCGCGTCGATCCCCCCAAAGGTCATACAGAAACGGTACACCACGGGGTAGTAACGGCGATACAGCTTGACAAATGCTTCTTGGTCTCCGGCCTTGGCCAGCTCCAACAGATCTTTCTCTTCCACGCTCCTTCCGCCTTCTGACATGCAAGACTCCTACGTGCGCTATTTGGTCTCACACACCGCTCAAAAAATGTGAAAATTTGTAATGAATGCCCAAAGAGACATCACCAATGCTCCCTCTATGATGCACGAATCCCAGAGAAAGAGAATGAAAAAAATCAGCACATGTGGATGAAGGTTGTGAATGGGGGGAAGGCACTTACAGATTATCTTTTTTCATGAGGGGGACATAGTCACGTCGTCTGCTCTTGTAGTGGCAGCGGATACAATCGGCGAGTTTGCCATCGCGCTCGATGGTCCAGTCAGAGAGACGAACGACAGTGTAGCGCCAATTCTTGTAGCCGGGGTGGTAGGAGCTGCCCATCTTGCGCATGACGTAGGCGTTCTCTTGGCGTGTGCCTTCGTCGTTGTGCATGATCATGACAAACGTCGCGCCTTCTTTATAAGGTAGGGGCTTGTCACCATTGCTGGTGCGCAAAGCAATATCGTTGGCGTAGATTTGTTGGACAAAGTTGCCGTGGTTTTGCGAGGGGAACTTGCGCTTGGTGATGGTGCGCCATGCGATGTATTTTTTTCCATATGAGAGCGCCACACGAGCGGGCTTGACCTGTTTTTTGGGACAGGCCGTCAGACACGTCAGACTCAGACATATACATACAAAAAAGAACAGTCGATTCATCGTAGAAACCTTTCGTGTTGTTTTTGTCAAAACGTTTGGTTTGCTCATGATCTGTAGACGATAGAGTGGAAGGCAGGATAGCACGTTTTGAAGGAATGTGCAGAGAAAAGGCTATATGGGGGAGAAAAAGGCAAAAAAAAAGGACCCTGAAGAGGGTCCTTTTGCATAGGAGCGAGAGGAGAAGGAGGATTAGAATCCGCCCATTCCGCCCATTCCGCCCATTCCACCCATTCCGCCCATGCCAGCAGGTGCGCCAGCAGCAGCGTTTTCTTCGGGTTTGTCCGCGATCATTGCCTCAGTGGTGAGGAGCAAGGATGCGATGGACGCAGCGTTTTGCAGCGCGGTGCGGGTGACCTTTGTGGGGTCTACAACACCAGCCGCGACGAGGTCTTCGTATGTGTCAGTCGCAGCGTTGAAACCGAAGCTTCCTTCGCCTTCTTTGACTTTGTTGACGACAACGGAACCATCGTGACCAGCGTTTTCGCTGATCGAGCGGATGGGTGCTTCGAGCGCACGGCGAACGATTTGCACACCAAATGTTTGCTCGGTGTTGCCTTCGAATTTTGCGAGCGCAACGAGGGAGCGGATGTATGCAACACCACCACCGGGGACGATGCCTTCTTCAACAGCAGCGCGAGTTGCGTGGAGTGCATCTTCAACGCGGGCTTTTTTCTCTTTCATCTCAACTTCAGTGACAGCACCGACTTTGATGACAGCAACACCACCGACGAGTTTCGCGAGACGTTCTTGCAACTTCTCACGATCGTAGTCGCTTGTAGTGGTTTCGATTTGCTTGCGGATTTGCTCGACGCGACCTTTGAGTGCGTCTTGGGATCCAGCGCCATCAACGAGTGTTGTGGTGTCTTTGTTGACGGTCATGGTTTTTGCAGTTCCGAGCTCGTTGAGGGTCACTTTTTCAAGTTTCCATCCGAGGTCTTCGCTGATCAGTTGGCCGCCAGTGAGGATCGCGAGATCTTCGAGCATTGCTTTACGACGATCGCCGAAGCCGGGAGCTTTGACTGCGCAGACGTTGAGTGTACCGCGGAGTTTGTTGACGACGAGAGTCGCGAGCGCTTCGCCTTCGATGTCCTCTGCGATGATCATCAGGGGACGACCGGAGCGAGCAACCTGCTCAAGGACGGGAAGAAGATCTTTCATGTTGGAGATCTTTTTCTCGTACAAAAGGATGTAGGGGTTTTCGAGAACTGCTTCCATACGCTCGGAGTCAGTCACGAAGTAGGGGGAGAGGTAACCACGGTCAAATTGCATACCTTCGACAACTTCGAGGTATGTGTCCATGCTTTTACCTTCTTCAACAGTGATGACGCCTTCTTTACCGACTTTGTCCATCGCGTCTGCGATGATGTCACCAATGTTGGAGTCGCTGTTTGCGGAGATCGTTCCGACCTGAGCGATCTCTTTGCGGTCTTTGATGGGCTTGGAGATGGTGTGCAACTCGTCGATGATCAATGCGACGGCTTTCTCGATGCCACGCTTGAGCTCCATGGAGTTGTGACCAGCTGTGACAAACTTGATACCTTCGCGGTAGATAGCTTGTGCGAGGATCGTCGCTGTTGTGGTTCCGTCACCAGCAACATCAGAAGTCTTGGAAGCGACTTCTTTGACCATTTGAGCGCCCATGTTTTGGAAGCGATCTTCCAACTCGATCTCTTTTGCAACGGACACACCGTCTTTTGTCACAACGGGCGCGCCGAAGGACTTTTCGATCACGACGTTGCGGCCTTTGGGTCCGAGAGTTACGCGTACTGCGTCTGCGAGAACGTTGACACCTTGCAAGATGTATTTACGTGCATCCTCGCGAAAGCTGATTTGTTTCGCCATTGGATTGACTCCTTTATGTATGATTTCTTTTCTTTGTCAGAAAAATTAGTCGTTTACAACTGCGAGAATGTCGTCTTCGCGGAGAATGAGGTGTTCTTCTCCATCGAGATTGATCTCTGTACCTGCATACTTGCCAAAGAGGATCTTGTCGCCTTCTTTGACGTCGAGTGTGCGGCGTGATCCATCTTCAAGGATCTTACCTTTTCCGCACGCAACAACCAGCCCGGAGAGGGGCTTCTCTTTGGCTGTCTCAGGAATGTAAAGACCACCTGCTGTTTTTTCTTCGCTTTCAACACGACGGACCAAGATTCGATCGTGGAGTGGTTGCACCTTCATCGTCCATCTCTCCCTTTTGTTTTTTTCATCTGGAAAAAGAGATAACTCGTTCGTTTTTGAACGTTCATCAAAAATAAATCCTGCGTCGGCTCTCACCTGTTGTGGCATCACAATCATACGCCTGACACAGACAATCGTTTGTTTATGTGTGCCCTTCCCTGCCGGAAGAACACAAGCTTCACTGTCCCATTCGGGAACAAGTTGTGCTCAACAAATGCAGCGTAAGTGATAATGCTTGACTACAAGATGTCAAGGGAATTTTTTCGATTTTTCTCCAAATTTATTCCAACCCCAAAAAACAATGTATTCCTGGGAAACTATCCCGCAGTAAGGTCTCTACAGTCCCAAAATGACTCCCCCTCACTCTTTCTTCATAGACATTGGCATCCCCCCACAAGCATGTTATCTTTACCCAAAGGAAAAGAACAAAAGCCAACGCTGGAACACAAACACCCATCACTGCACATGATCTCCAGCAAAAGAAACATTCGAAGACCCGATATTTCGAGAGCAAAAGGCAAAGCTGTATGAAGTGTGAAGCTTGTGGGCGTGAGAATCCATCAGAAAGTCGTTTTTGTACTTACTGTGGTCGTCTGATGGGAGGACTCAGTACTGTCCCTCCCAAAACACCTCCCCCAGAGAGCCACGTCCCCACAGAACCTCCCTCCACCACGCCCAAACAAATGGCCGGCTACGTCCTCAAAGAGCGACTCGGTGAAGGCGGTATGGGAGAAGTCTACAAGGCCCTCCACGTCAAAACACAGACCTACTTCGCGCTCAAAATGCTCCCCGCCCTTCGAGAAGGCGACCCACGCGCACGCCGCCGCCTCCAACGAGAAGGCAAAGCCCTCGCCGCGCTCGAACACCCACACATCGTGAAATTTCACGAGATGATCGAAGAACACAACCGCTTCGCTATCATTATGGAGCTGCTCGAAGGCGAAACCCTCGGCGACCGCCTCAAACGCGGTCCCCTCCCACCACATGAAGGCCTCTCCCTCGCCGAAGACATCCTCTCCGCCCTTCATCACGCACACGAACGCGGCGTCATTCACAGAGATCTCAAGCCCGACAACATCTTCCTCGTCGGCTCCACCCCCGAAAATAACGCGCCACAACAACGCGAAGCCTGGTTCGACGATGAACCCATCCTCCAACCACTGCCCACATACAAAGTCAAGGTCATGGACTTTGGCCTCGCACAGATCCGAGACAGTGGCCTCTCCACAACGATCGGCAACCGCTACGAAGAGACTGGGACCGTCCCCTACATGGCCCCCGAACAGCTCCGACCAGAGCTTCCGATCACACCAAAGACCGATCTTTACGCGCTCGGCGCGATGCTCTATGAGGTCTGGTCCGGTGCCCGACTGATCACCACCAACAACGTCCTTCATATGGTCCGGCAAGTCCTCGAAGAGGAACCACCTCGCCTCCCCTCCGATGTCCTCACCTACCTCCCAGAAGGTCTCAACGCGTGGCACCAAAAACTACTCTACAAAGACGCCGCAAAGCGTCCAGCCAACGCACAAACAGCACGACAATCACTGCTCGCCCTCTCACACCCAACAGAGGTCTCCATCCCTAAACGACGATCGCTGCCGGTCTTCTTTATCTTCGCAGCGCTGACGCTGATCATCGCCGCTGCTCTCCCCTCCTCACGCAACTTCCTCACGACACAGTGGCAACATATCAACCCCTGGAAGAAACAACCCCTCACACCAAGTCCCTGGATGTTGCCAGCCCTCAGCGCCGCACCAGACGCACCACTCGTCCAGGCACAGTATCTCGAACAAAGACGCCCAGATCCACCCATGCAGCTCGACCAGATGGTCAAGATCCCCAAAGGCTGGTTCTACTTTGGCGGCAAAGGCGGCCCACACCCTATCAGCTGGAAACGACTGCCCACCTTCTGGATCGACACCTACGAGGTCACACGACGTGAATACGCACAGTGTGTCGAAGCCAAACAGTGCACAAAGCACCCCAAACACACCAACAGTGGCGATCTCGACGCTCCCATCGCGTTTGTCTCGTGGCACGACGCCGTGCGATATTGTAAATTCAGACAAAAACGACTCCCCACCCCCTACGAGTGGGAAAAAGCTGCGAGAGGTTGGGATAAACGACTCATCCCCCTCGGCAAACGACTCTCCTGCAAAGCCGCCAACGTCGCACACTCACACGAGTGCCCAAACAACCCAGGCGCACCCTCACCTCGTGCGACCTTCAAACGCGACAAGAGCTTCTTCGGCGTCTATCACATGACAGGCAATGTCAAAGAATGGACTCTCGGATGTACCGAGCAAAAAGAAAAGCACTGTTTCAAACGTACACTTCGTGGTGGGAGCTTCCGTTCCCCCTACAAAGAACTCTACACCACCCATCAACACGCCCTCTCACCAGACACACAAGCGGATGACATTGGCTTCCGCTGCGCATGGCCCTAACGACTCTGACACGACATGGACTCAAATGAACGCAATGTGTGACGTCTCCCCTTCTTCTCGATCACACACGCGAAGGCGTTGCCCTCCTCCTCGTTGACCATCCGCTCAATGATCTCGTAATCACTTGGTACCATTTCGTCTTTCTGTGCTTCGAGCTGCTTCATCGTGAACCACGCCACCTCACCCTCTTCTTGGGCGCTGATCTTCGAGCCTTTCTTTGGCTTCAGTCGACAAATATGCAGCAAGAAGTGATCGTGGATCGCCTTCTTCTCGATAAGGTGCTCAGAGACCAAGCCCAAATAGTCCTCGAAGGACACATCAAGGCCTGTCTCCTCTTTGATCTCGCGGATCGCCGCGTCAACCATGAACTCATTCGCCTCGATCTTCCCACCAGGTAACGCCCAAAGCCCCTTGTACGGCTCACGTGCGCGCTTGATCATCAACACCTTCCGACGATACATCACGACCCCCACTGCGATGGACCACAACGTCGGCTCTTCCACCTTTTTGGAGGCGGCTTGCTTTGGCACAGCCTTGGTCGTCGACTTCGCAGGTGTGCGCTTAGAAGGTGCAGCCTTTGTCGTTGTTTTTGAAGACTTCTTCGTGGAGGTCTTTTTTGTCGTGGTTGTCGTTTTGGTGGGAGACTTCTTGGGAGCGGTCTCTTTTGTGGTGGTCGTTGCCTTCTTTGCGGCAGTTGTTTTCTTGGTGGTCTTCTTCGTCGTTGTTTTCGCGGCGGCTTTCTTCGTGGCAGTTTTCTTTGTGGGAATTGTGTCCTTTTTGGTGGGTTTCTTTTTCTTTTTCTTCTCAGCATCGAGGACGGACTTGACCCCGGCCCATGAACAGATCGGACATTCTTCGGGATTGTGGCCACGTGCAGGACAGTATTCGCGACCGAAGAAGATGATCTGAAGGTGCACTTTGTTCCACTTATCTTTGGGGAAGAGCGCTTTGAGATCGTTCTCGACCTGGACGACATTTTTGCCTTCACTCAGGCCCCAGCGTCGTGCGAGTCTGTGGATGTGTGTATCGACAGGAAAGGCTGGATGTTCGAACGCCTGCGCCATCACGACAGACGCGGTCTTGTGTCCCACACCGGGCAACGCCTCCAGATCTTCGAATGTGTCGGGGACCTCACCACCATGTTTTTTGAGCAGGATCTGTGAGAGTTCCCAGATCGCGGCAGATTTACGCGGTGCGAGTCCACAAGGCCGAATAATATCTTCGATCTCATCGACAGAACACTCGATCATATCTGCTGGTTTGTCAGCTCTTTTGAACAGGTGAGGTGTGATCTTGTTGACGCGTTCATCTTTGCACTGTGCGGAGAGCAGGACAGCGATCAGGAGGGTGTATGGATCTTTGTGGTCGAGTGGGATAGGCGTCTCAGGATACAGCTCTTCGAGCATCTTGTGGATCTTTCGCGCCTTTGTTTCCAGCTTCATAAAACACTATGCCTTTCGTGGACTTATTTCCTTACGGCGGCTTCTCAACGGATGGTGATAGGATGTGACCCCAGAGCGACGACCTCACCGACATGCGCTGCGTCGACAATGCCTGCGTCGTGAAGCTCTTGAAGACACGACGTCACCTCTTCTTCGGGGATCGCAAAGAGCAGCCCACCAGAGGTCTGTGGATCACACAGCGCGTTCACAAGCGCGTCGGAGACACCTTCAATGATATGTAATGAAGGTGACAGATACTTCCTGTTGGTTTTGAGCCCACCAGGCACCCGACCCGCTTCACTCAGCGCGAGGACATCTTCGAAGAGCGGGACAGAGGCCGCATCGAGACAGACAGAGGCACCACCTTCCATGGTCATCTCGTAGAGGTGACCGAGCAGACCAAAGCCTGTGACGTCTGTACACGCGGAGACTTTGTGTCGCCTCATAATCACAGACGCGTGGTGATTGAGCTGCTTCATCACATTGGTGATGATCTGGAGCAGCCTGTCATCGAGACGTTCTTGCTTGAGCGCAGTGGTGAGAATACCTGTGTCGATGGGCTTGGTCAGGATCAACTGATCTCCGACACGTAGCGAGCTGTTCTTCACGATCTCAGAAGGTCTGGCCGTCGCGGTCACAGCCATCCCGTACTTCAGCTCTGGATCTTTGACAGAGTGTCCACCAAGGATCGCGACTTTGGCGTCCTTTGCGGCTTGTGAACCACCTTTCAAGATCTCACCGAGGATGGAGATATCGAGCTGTGTAGTGGGAAACCCGACGATGTTAAGAGCGGTGATCGGTGTCGCGCCCATCGCATATGCGTCACTCAGAGAGTTGGCCGCCGCGATGTACCCATAGTCAAACGGGTCATCGACAATAGGAGTAAAGAAATCAACTGTCTGCACGATCGCAAGGTCATCACTGACGAGATACGCACCGGCATCATCTCGTGTGCCAATACCGACGAGCAGACGGGGATCATCAACTTGTGTTAATTCACTCAACAAACCTTCCAGGTCACCCGGACCCAGTTTCGCTGCTCAACCAGCGCAGGTCACAAGGTGCGTGAGTTTTGTTTGTTCTTTCAATGTATTTCTCGTCGTGTTTGCGAGCAGCACGCGAAGAAACGCTCCTCGCAGCGTGCTCTTTGTTCTTTGCGATCGGAGACTGGATCACAAAGTAATGGAATTGTATGCGCGTTGCAACTGCATATTTTTGTGTACGAAGGGGTCGGTTGAGTTTGGGGAGCTTGTGATGATGTTCAGTTTTGGCGTTGTTTGTGGAGGCAGAGGGTTTCGTTTTTGGTGGGGGGTTGGGGTTGGGTATGGGGCGAAGAGGGTGTTGTCGGTGTGTTGGAGGGGGAGGCTTGTCGCTGGAGCAAGCGCAATCTCAACAATATCTTATTTTTACGAGCTTTTGCGTTTTTGACGTGACTTGCTTTGATGGTATACTCGTTCATGGTTTGTGATCCAACAGCAGACAACCCATATTGGTAGTCATGTAAATAAGTGAGTGACTTCTTGGAGTTAAAGTCTACACACAGAAGATGTCACAACATGTCACACACACAAACCGATAAAGAGATGGGAGCCTTTGCGGCCCTGCTTTGTGAAGAAGTTGATTCTCGTGGAATTTGTTCTGCGACAGGGAAAGTATAGATTGTAACAAAAAGGTAGTATCATCATGAGACAGTGGACATTTTGGGCACGTGGTTTGGGATTCGTGGCTGCGCTTATGTTGTTGAGTGTGGCTTGTGGCAAGCCGAAGACAGGCAATTGTGGCAATTGTAAGGGTGGAGACAAAAAGTGCGCGGTCGACGGCCTGAGTATTTTGACGTGTAAAATCAGCAGCACAGACGGTTGCTGGGATTGGGTACAAGATCCTTGTGCGCAGGGGACTGTATGTAATGGACAATCAGGACTTCCGACATGTGTCGTTGACAAGACAGGTCAATGTACAACCTCCTGTACAGCAGGAAGTCAGCAGTGTCAGGGGACCAACGTCATGACCTGTCAGGTCAACCCCTCAACAAGCTGCCCAGAGTGGTCCGTCAGCAAACAATGTGCGGCAGGTGAGACCTGTGATCCAACGACCCTTCAATGTAAAGCAGGTGGTTGCACCGCACAAAACCCACAGGCGACCAAAAAGTGTGTCGGCAGCGCGGTTCATTGGTTCGACGATTGTGGTCAACAAGGACAGCAGGTCGAGGCATGTAACGCGCCGATGACGTGTGAGAACGGCGCCTGTAAATCCCCCAACGGTTGCACCCCCACCAACACAGAGGTCGAAAAGAAATGTGACGGTGATTCTGTTTACTGGTTTGATGATTGCGGCAACAAAGCGCAGATGATCGAGACGTGTATCAATGGCTTCACCTGTCAGGGGGGCAAGTGTGTCCAGGCCGGGTGCCAACCCAACAACCCACAAGTCGAAAAGAAGTGTGTCGGCAGCACCGTTTACTGGTTTGATGATTGTGGAAAACAGAGCACCAAAGTCGAAGACTGTAACCCCCCCAAAAAATGCGAAGCTGGTGCCTGTACAGGTGGCGGCACGACCTGCACGCCAGAGACAGAGCAGCGTTGTGTTGGAAACGACGTGTACTTCTTTGATAGCTGTGGCAAACAAGGCAAGAAGATCACCACTTGTAGTGGCTCTCAGGTCTGTAAAAATGGCTCCTGCCAAAACAGCACCGCGACCTGCCCTGCAGGTGGTAACCAATGTACTTTAGGGAGCTTTCAGTGCCAGAACAATGGTGTCCAAAGCTGTCAAAAAGATCCGACAACAGGATGTTTCGTGTGGAGCACACCATCACCGTGTTCAGCAGGACAAGTCTGCCAAAATGGACAATGTGCACAGACCAACACACAGACTTGCCAATACCAAGGTAACTTTTTGCTCTTTCAGTGCAAACAAGACTCAGATTGTTGTAATGGCTTCAAATGCGATAAAAGACCGCTCCTCGTTGTGAAGAGCTGTGGTTGTAACACAGACGCAGACTGCCCTCCCACACAAGAAGGCACCGCCACACAATGCTGCCCCAACAAAGCCTGTCTGCTCTCCTGTAATTAAGACCCGCGTCCCCAATCCTCCCCTTTACATCAGCTCATTACAAACACACTCCTTCGGAGCAAACGGGAGCACCTTCTGCAACGGTTGCGATAAAACCATCAAAACCAACACGCCCTTTTAACTCTAGACGTCCCATCGTAAGTGTCTTTGAAAACGTCCCGACGACGTAGAGCTCTCCATCCTTGTTTACAACAATGTCCTTTTATTTTTGATGCTGCGGGCATTTCCAACGATGCGGATGTCAAACACCCCACACTGTAAGAAGGAACCAGCCCCAAAAAATGTAAAAGGACATCACCAAAAATTTGGCTCTCTCTATCTCCATTGACACGTACCAGCAAGGCAGGGTTGTGTGTTTTGCTGTAAAGTTACAACAAAGCCGTCTTGGCTACCAACGTTATCAAACCGGATATCGCCTGCGTGTAGTCGCTCTCGAAAATACCCTGCAACGTGAACATTCCCTCCAACACCAACAGAAAGAGCTCCCCCCTCATCATGAGATACTCCTCTCAAGTGCTCCACCCATAACCAATGCCCTACAGGATTGATTTTAGAGATAAACACATCGAAACCCCCATCACTAACGAATCGCTTCTCACCAAAAGAGGCCGCTCCAGAAAAAGCGCCTGTAAGATAAATAGAACCTGTGCCATCGAGTGCAACTTGATGACCTTTATCCACCATAGAACCTCCAGCCTGAAGGGCCCACTCCCACCTACCATCCAAGCTTATTTTCGCAACAAAGATGTCATCTTCCCCCAAACCAGCCAACTGCGTAGTGCCAAAAGTCACATGTCCACCACGAAAAACCCCTGTCAGGTATGCAAATCCTGTAGGATCAACCACAATACTTTGCCCATACGCGTATGCTGTCCCACCAGACTTACGACTCCACTTCCACTCACCTTTTGTGCTTACTTTCACAACAAAAACACCAGCTTTTTGGGAAGCATCCCATAACACAAGCTCCCCAAAACGAGCCTCTCCCAAAAAGAATCCAGTAACATACACATCACCAAGCGCATCCACCGCGATACTATGACCTTCATCATCATCAGGACCGCCCGCTGCTCGTGCCCAGAGCCATTGACCATTTGAGTCGATTTTGGAAACAAAGATATCCTTTTCACCAAAACTCGTTAATTGTGTCTGGCCAAAAGAAGCCGATCCTTGGAAAGAACCTGTGATGTACAGATCTCCCATTGCATCTATAGCGATGCTTTGCCCCTCATCAGTCGAAACCTCCCCTCCAGCAGCCACAACCCATCCCCACTCGCCTTTGGGGGTTATTTTCGCGACAAACACATCATTGTAACCCAGGCTACTCAAGACAGTCTGACCAAAAACCACTCTGTTTTGAAATGACCCAACCACAAAGAGATTCCGAGCCTTGTCTATAACAATCCCACGCCCCACACTCACGGAAGAACCTTGCACAGAAACAGCCCACTCCCACTTACCTTTGGGGGTTATTTTTGCAACAAAAACACTCGTATTACTGGCGGTCAACTTGATACGACCAAACGAAACAGAACCACCAAATTGACCCGTCACATACACGTTCCCAAGACTATCGGAGACAAGACCATTTATCATATCATTCGCAGAATCACCAACTCGCATAGCCCCAGAAATAAGCACTGTTGTCTCACAACTCACCCCACATGAACCACAGTGATCAGGATTGACTTTTGTATCAACACACCTCCCATAACAAACACTCTCCCCCAAAGAACACAAAGGAAGACACACTCCATCTTTACAGACTTGCCCATCCAAACAGCGATTTTCCGAACACAAGTTTGCTTCGCAAGTACAACTCAAAGCAAAGCCAAAAAATACCAAGCATCCAAAAATACGAATACCCTTCACAAAAACCTCCTCTTTTGTTGAGTCATCCCCCTCATCAGAGGAAAGTCATAACCAATACTCCAAGCCACTCAAAACGTAGGATACTTGCGGATCTGATTCGAATCAAGGTTACTTTTTTATCAAAACAAATGGTTCCTAACCCCAAAAAAACAGCTTCGAAGCCCAACATTCCAAAGTCACCCATCACCAAAAACACGAACGCAAGCCCCGAAAACGTGTTTACCATCCCCGAAAACACGATCACTATCCCCGAAAATCAAAAATAGACCTCGAAAACATGAAAAACATACACGTTTTTCATACAACCCTATTTCGAAATCCAAAAGAACCTGCTCAAAAATCAAAAACACATGCAAAAAAGTGAGTCATCACAGCCCATTACTGATTTTCGAGCATGCCTTTTTGATTTTCGAGCCTATATTTTCCATTTTCGGGGCTCATTTTTGGTTTTTGAGCATGCTTTTTTGATTTTCGAGCCTACATTTTTGGTTTTCGAAGATGAAAAAGAGGATTTCGGAGATTATTTTCCATTTTCGAGGATAAAAAAGAGGATTTCGGGAGGTTATGATGGATGTCACATGGCAGGATATCGGTTTTGTGTCTCAACACACCCTCTTCCAAGGGACGCCGAGACGCGATGGCTTGTCTATCACTGGACGTAGCGGCACAAAGCCCCTACTATACTTGCGACATCTCTCAAACTGTAACAAAGGAGACGCCGATGAGTTGGAAGACAGCCCTTCAAACAGAGTACCCAAACGCGATTGACTGGACCTCCCTGATCAACACAACAGGAAAAGCCCTCGCCGGAAAAGGGTTCACACCCAAAAATACACTCCTCACCAATATCTCATGTCGAGACGAAGTCAACGCCACTTCCGTTGATGCCTTCTCCAAATACTGGGGCGAAAACTTTAACCTCTCTGGATTAGGTGGCTACCCCTCCGGCGGCTTAACAGGCTTCACAGCTTACAGCCACCACGTCCCAGAAGGCGGCAACTTATTCGTCTTCTTTGGTCCACACATTGGCATCAGTCCCGAAGGTGAGCTGTGCCTTGTCCAACGCAGAGGACGCCATCAACCCGGCGCAGCATGCGGTTCCCTCCTTGGCTTCCTCAGTAAAGTCCAGGCCAATCGCGACTACACCCCCAAGCTGACCTCCATCGACCCCGAACAATATCTCGTCGAATCAGCACTCATCCAACGCGCTGACAAGTTCCTCAACGCAGCCAACCCCGGAAAAGCTGTCACAGAAGAGATGTATCACGCCATCCAAGAACAAACCTACACCATCCTCGACGCCCTCGGCTTCGAAGGCCCCATCGCCCTACTCGGCGGGATCTTCGTCAACACCCCCCTCGACGAAGATGATTACTTCGCCCCACGTCACGCCGCGATCATCAATTATAATGGCCAAAATGGTGTCAAACACGATTGGTACACGGAGTGCTTCTCCTGAAAACAAGCCCCCCCAGCCTCCCTTACATTCGACATATTCCCCTACTCGCCCTTTGCTCTCGTGCCGGTCGGCAAGCCAACTATGATGACACAGCAGGCATCCAGTTACCGTGAAATGTCCCAGGGATATGATGATCAAACCACGCCTTACAGAGTGGACCTGAGAGAAGATCCAACCCATCGAACACAGCCACGTAACTCGTATGGGAAGCGCGGTGATAAATCAAAGAGAGGACATAACCGTCATCTTCGCTCTTTGCGTCCTCACGAGGGACAAAGATCGGCTCAGACACCACCTCCCCCTCATCGAAATAGAACACCTCTTGTTGCTTGGTCTCGACATCCAGCTTGATAATCTGGTCGTGAACCCCTCCCCCAGGCGCACTCTCCAACCAAACATAGCGGTAATCCTTGCCTTCATAATCAGGATGGATACGAGGAAATTCACAGATCTGATCCCAGAAAGGTTCCCAGTGCAGCTTCTTTTGAGCAGGCTCTACGATGATCCGACCCAACTGTCCCCAATCTTCAATGGTCTTCTTTTTGCCGAGATAATTGGCCTCGTTGATCCCCGTAAAGCTCCGAAAATCAGTATACCGCACAAGATCGATGGCGAGCCTGTCACCTTCTAGCTCGAAGCCGTTGGCAAAGTGCCACTGATAAAATGGATCGACGTGGAACCGAATCGGGTGCGCAGGGTCATCAATAGGCACAACGATGATCTCCGTCCCCTGTGCAGGGTCCCAGGTAAACATCTTCTCGAATGGCCCAACAGAAAGCAACGCCCGAAGCACCTTGACCCGCGCCGGCGCGACGAAAAACACGAGGTGCTTCTCTGTCGCGATAAAGTCATGAAGCATCACAGGAAATGCCAGCGGTACACTCCCCAAATGACGAGGTGTCCCCTGAAACGGGAACTCAAACAGCTCAATGCTCGAATCTTTTCCGTAATTCATCCCAAAGTTGTAAATCGCTTTGCGCCCTGGGACTGTGTGGGGATGAGCCGAAAAGGAGTGCTGAATCACACCATCAAAATCCCGTTCTCCCAACGTCTCAAGCGTCTCAGGTGACAGCTCCGTTGGCAACGCAGCCTCCATCAACGCAAAGAGCCGACCTTGCCAACACATCACGCTCGTATTGGCTGTGTTCTTCGACTTTTTTTGCACCATCGAACGCCAAAAACGCATCGGCCAAGGGACACTAAAACTGTACAGCATCTTCTTCTGCTGGAACTCTTCGACAAGCCCCTCACTGCGCACAAGCCGGATCGCACCCTGTGCGCCTTCACCATCAAAGCGAACAGCCGAGACCGCACCATCACCTTCGAAGACGTGTGTGTAATGGCGACCAAATAAACCCACAGTCCCAGGCCCATTACGATACAATGTCCCTCGAAGCGCAGGAGGAAGTGTCCCCTCTATACGAAGAGGTTCAAACCCATGCTCACGACCAAGGCTCTGTGTAATCGCACGTTCAGGACCCTTGACCGCGTCTTCCAGCGAGATCTCACCAGCCAAATGCTGACGCATGACATCTGCCATCTTGCTCCTCCTTTTCAAGCAACGCACATATTTAATGATAGGCTCACCTTCACAGAAGGTTCCCACAACCAGCGTAAACGATCAAGGCATCAGGTGCATTTTTCTGACACAAATCGCCACGATGCAGTTCATCCGCCAACAAGACACTCACAACGCTCTGCTCCCCAAAACCGCAACAATACAACCGTTTGACAAGAACACATGAGACACATATCCTGAAAAAGTGGTCAAACAAAGACAGTCGTGGACTTCAACAAAAGAGAACCCAAATCATGCGAAAATATCTGCTCCTCTTCATCATGACACTTCTCGCCGCGTGCAGTCCCACCAAGGAGAGTGAGATCTGTAGACCTGGAAACCTTGGCGCCTGTTACTGTCCCGGACAATCCGAAGGTGTGCAGGTCTGCGAAGTCGCCCCCACGATCCATTGGGGGACCTGTGATTGCTCTCGACGCTTCGCCGACATCACAGAACCCACCATCCAGCAAGAGCCCACCATCCAGCAAGAACCCACCATCCAACAAGAACCCACTATCCAACAAGAACCCACTATCCAGCCTGATGCTTCGACACCAGAGACGCCAAGTGACGAACCACAGCAACCCGATCAGACCACACAGCCCGATCAAGCCCAGACTCCAGACAAGACCCCCACGCCAGATGAGACACAGGCAGAACAATCCAATACAAAAGACGACTCTCCCGACGCTCCACCAGCCAACAGCGTCTTGATCACAGGGAGCGTGAAGACCGCTGCACAAGTCCCCGTCGCTGGCGTGACGATCCAATTCTCGAACGTCTCCGTCAAAACCATCTCAGATGGAACCTACTCCGTCTATGTCCCGAAAAACCAACACGATGTCATCGTCAAAATTGATGGAGAGATCAAAGGTTCTCCCAAGCTCAAAGCGACACTGCGTGTCCACGAAAATCTCTCCATCACGAGAGACCAACGATTGACCTTGACTTTGCCACGTCTGTATAAGATCTCAGGGTCGGTCAAAGACAAAATATCCCAGCAACCCATCCAAGGGGTGACACTGAATGCTGTGATGACAAACCCCAAAAAGATCGTACGCGCCTGTAGCAACACCACAACGACAGACGCAAGTGGACAATACAGCTTCTATCTGTTCGAGAGCGAACGCTCCATTCTTTCGTACAGCAGGTATACGCTCTCCGCCCACCCCCCAACGAGCAGCAACTACGGAAATACAAGCGACACCATCACAGTCCGAAGCGATCAACAAAAAGATTTCCTGTTGGAGAAGGTCTTCAACATCACAGGGACAGTCACAGACGCCAGCGGGAACCCCGTCCCCAACGCCACGATCAACTACGCAAGAGAGGAAGCAAAAACAGACGCCAAAGGCGCGTATACATTGCAAATTCCAACGAGCAGCAGCAGAAGAGATGACTTTGAGCTGGATATCTATGGGCTCCCCAACGCCCCCAATGTCCGCATCACATACAGAGAGCGAGATAATTACACAGCGACAGGCCCCACCACCATCGACATCAAGTTACCAGCGACTTACACCCTCACAGGGAAAGTGACAGGTGACGGCACACCACAACCCAACACTTCGCTCTCTATCAACCGACAAAGACTGTCATCTGCGGACAAAGTACGACGCTTTAGCAACAGCACGACGACCAACACACAAGGTCAGTACAGTATGATCATCATGGCCGGGATGTATTCGGGCAGTGTGTCCCCCCCCACATCAAGTGGGTACGCCAAAAAAGCTTATAATGGCCTGAATTTCACAGCGAATGGGGTGTACGACATCGCACTCAGCCGCAGCGCACAGATCTCAGGGACAGTCAAGCACAATGACGGCAGCATCCCAAAGAACACAACTGTCCGCGTCACAGTTGATGGGTACTCCTACTCAGACAGCGTCGACACAACAGGCAAGTACAGCATCAGCGCTTCAGTGGGGAGCGCCTCTGTCAGGGTCACAGGGAGCACAAAGTTTTTGAGCCCCAATGCGACCTCAGCCTCAACACAGCTCACGATAACCAGCGCACTCTCCATCACAGGAAATAAAACCTACAACATCACGATTCCGAAGTTGTACACGCTCTCAGGGACAGTCACATTCAACGGCACCCCATCACAAAAGTCGCGTGTTTACATGAGATGTAGCGGTTCATCGCAGTGTATCGCCCCCTTCACGAGCGTCACACAGTACGTCGAAACGGACACAACAGGTAAATACAAAGCGTTCTTGCCAGCAGGAAAGGCATACAGGCTGACGTTTTACCCACCAGCAGGACAGGCAGGCAGCTCGAAAACATTTTCAGCTTACGCACTCAGTGGAAACAAAACGCTCGACGTCAGCTGGTGAGGCCGTTGGGTGAAAAAAGATGTGGGCTCCCCACACAAAGATGGCGACACTTCCTACAATGTCTCTCATGGTCCACATGCCTGCTCTTACAAGGCTGTGTGCTCGCTCCTCTTGGACACTTTTCACAAAGCCCCCGCGCACTCAAAACAGGCACACTCCAGGCCACCGCAACAGGTGGCGCACTCGGCCAGTTCGCAGGTAGCACACAACAAGAATCAACCATCCCAACACAATGGAGCGCACGCGCGCGCCTCGGCATCACAAAACAGTGGGAGCTTGCGCTCGGTGGGTATGTCGTCGGCCCCTTCCAATATCGTCCTCCGTACTGGGGCGCACACTTCGAAGGTAAATACGCCCTCCTCCCGCCGACCATGCCCTTGCAGAGCGCGCTCTTTCTCGGCGTGGGGACGGGTCTGTACGGGACATCCTGGGAATCACTGGGGGGAGGTCCTGGCGTGCTCTTGTCCTACACATTCGGTCCCGTCGAACCCTACATTGGGATGAGGGTGATGTTGAGCAGATTGCTCGGAGAGCTTGGCAGCCCCACACCCCCAGAAGGCGTCTTGGCGCTCCCAGGCACAGGGCAAAGCATGACGCTACCAGAAGAGTCTCGGTGGACGCTGTTCTTTATGCCCGCGCTGGGCGCACAGACACGCTGGAGACAGTGGACATTTGGTGTGGAGTGTGCGCTGTACATCGCGACATTGGGAGGGCAAGCAGACACGCGCCTTGCGTGGGCCGCAAGTCTTCATGTGAGTTACACATTTTCGCTGTGGGGGAGACAAAAAAAGGGCCGCTGATTGTGACAATCAGCGGCCCTCAAAAGGAGCAGTGAGGAATCGAACCTCAACCAGTACAGTTCGAAAGAAACGCGATGTCCTGTCCGAGCCATCGGACAGCTCCAAAAGGAAGGTTGTCAGTCGAAGGATCATCGACTTGAAATCGAAGGGTGAGCAAAGCCATATACGTACACCGACCAACCACCACAACCTCCAAAAAAACTGTGTGCAAAAAAAAAGCCGCCTGGAAAGTCTTTTCCAGGCGGCTTTAAGAATCAACAGATGGTATCTCGTTTGATCCTCTATCCTCCTGGACTTTCGGGTTGCCCATTGACGAGCGCGCCCTCAATCTTGGCGTCTAGGATAAATTGCCCCTTGTTGACGTCGGTACTACGACGCGCTGAGGACCATGTTATGGTCGTTGATGGTGAACAGGGGCAGAGGATCATGGGTATATCAAACTCCAAAGAGTGAATGGATACAAATCGATATGTTGTGGAGACAAGACTCCACTTGCTTCATCAATACGAGCACAGGAAAAATAAAGTTCGAAAAAGATCGATCTTTTTTCCAATCAACAAAGAAAACAGCGCACTAGGACACCTTTTTTGAAGGTGTAGTGATATCAAGCCGTTCCAAATTGGCGATCACCAGCGTCACCCAGACCAGGGACGATGTACCCGTGTTCATTGAGCTCTCGATCGAGGGCACCGAGGTAGATAGAGACGTCAGGGTGGGCATCTTGCAGGCGCTTTACGCCTTCGGGTGCACCGAGCAGACCGATGTACTTGATGCGCTTAACCCCCCACTCTTTGAGCAGATCACAGGTGGCAACAGCGGTCCCTCCTGTCGCGAGCATGGGATCGAGGATCAGACAGACAGAGACACAAGGCTCGACAGGTTTGTTGGCGTAGTAGGTGACAGGTTCGAGGGTGCGCTCATCGCGCTTCAGGCCGATATGCCAGACCTCTGCACCGGGCATCAGCTCCCAGATCCCCTCTACCATACCAAGTCCAGCACGAAGGACAGGGACGAGACCGATCTTCTCCTTGAGTAGCTGTCCATCTGCGTTCCCGAGAGGGGTTTCGACGATCTCCTCAAGGGTTTCGAGATCGCGAGTGGCTTCACAGGCGAGCAGGATCGCGATCTCACGAATCAACTCACGAAACTTTTTGGGACCTGTCTCCTGTTTGCGGAGAATGGACAATTTGTGAACGACGAGGGGATGGTTTGATACATACAGCTCGGACATAAGTCTTCAACTCTCATGGGTTAGGTGGTGAGCAGGGACAAAGTCAAGCCCGCTTGGGCCGGTGTTGTACTCTTCATACACGATTTCGCCCAGGAAGAGAATGTTTTTCTACGAAAGAACACATAGACATACAAGCAGGCGACCAGTCACCAACGAGGGCAGTCATTGTGGTACGCAAGGCAGCTTCGAGAGAAAAGAGGTGGGGGGAAAAGAAACACACAGAGAGCTCTTTTCCTTGGGACAGCCTTCCTGACATCACAAGTATTTGGAATGGCTTGAGAGCAGACACAGGATCTTGCAAAAATCCACTTTTTTCGCTACTACTGTACATGTTTGTCTCCGGCATGTATTGAGGAAGTTATGGTTTCATTTTGGGACACGCAAAAAGTCATCCGCACGTTGAAGATACGTCTCTTTCAAGAAGAGACAGGTGCGTTCTTTCGCCCGCTCTTCTCGAATGATTCATTTATGGATGCGTTTGAGCAAAATCTAGTACTTGCAGCAGAAGCCAATCTCCCAGATGAAGGACTTCGCTACATTCACCATTGGCTCTCATCACAGTCCCACCAGCTCACACCTGCGCTACCTGTCCACAGGCTCTGGCACTTTTTACGGGAAATTTTGGAGCGCGAGCTCGAACTCAAACAATCTGAGCATCACGACCTTAGCGCGCCCCTTTCAAGTCCACACGCTCCTGCACACACGCAACACGCAGCCCTCTCACAACATATCCCCCCCTCAGACATCTCGAATCAACCAACACGGTCGTATTCAACACTCGGACATAACCCACCTCCGGCAGACAGATACCAGGATCGACACTATCTACAACATGAACCAGCGCCTTCACATCAACTGACGGCCTCTTACGAGCGCACATCCACGACCTCAAACAGACACCATCGGACAGATATCCGACAACGCCCACCACAAGAGCCGATCCAACACACGAGCTCGTACGACACAAACAAAGACTACATCTCCAACACAACCGTCAAAGCGCGCTACATCTCGACCTCATCTTCTTACAAGCTCCCAGAACGTCGGCCTGTTCCAAACACTCCATCTTCACAAGAGCACACCTCACACGCTCCACCTTCTCCCCCAAGACGTCCCATCCCAACACGACGAGAGCGTCCAAAGCCACGTCCATCTCATAAGCCCACCCCATTGCGTCCGATGCCCATCCATAAAGAAGGACAACCCCCACCCCCGACAATCGCAGGCAGACACCGTATCCCAAGGCGTCGCCCTCTTCAGAGCGCTCCTGAGCAGGCAAGCCGCCCGACGATGCCACCTCCTTCACACAGTGGAGGCCCCTACTCCCGTGAACCAAGGGATTCAGGTGCCATCTCCCTCAACGACTTTGAGCTCTCATCATCGACAACACGTGCGAACGCACCCACAGAGCCTCCTCGCACCAAGACCAGCCGGATGAGCGTCCCCCCTCCAGAGAGAACGACGACGCCAACGACCAGCAAGGAACAAGAGGCTCCTGCGCCAAAAGATGTCCTCACAAAAACAGGCCCGCTCTCTGGAGAGTTTGTAAGCTCTCCCTCCAGATCCTGGGAAGACCTCGAATGTATCACGCTCCCAAGGACTTATGAGAACGCCATCCGGGATATGGTCTCGCTGCTCAAGCGCTCCCCTCTCAAAACCTCGATCTCCGAAGAGAGCTTTGAATACTATCTCCGTAGACGTCTGCCGGAGTACGTCAAACAAGAACAAATCAACCTCGCGCCGATCAGACGTATGATGACACGTGTCCCATCAGCCGATGCCGAACACATCGAGGCCTACTTCCAATCTATCGTCCGATGTGGTCTACCCTGGCACCCTGTCATCTCAGAGAGCTCACAAAGCCACGAGAGTATGTCCTCCATCCCCGATCTGCGCGCGCCACTCAAGGCACCTGCTGCCCCCATCCTGGACGAAAAAGAAGACGCAGAAGAGATGTTGGAGGAATTTCTGGCCTCCAAACGAGCTGTCAAAACATCCAAAAATCCCTACCATTCTTTGCCAGAGGGCAGTCTCGAAGCCGATATCGCCTTGGGCGCAGAGGACAAAGAGTACGACCTCTTTTACTCCACGGACTCAAAGGACGGCTACGCTCCGCTGACGAGTGTCATGAATGGCCTCCAAGAACAACACCAAAAAGAACAACACGAGAAAGCCATCGATCGCATGGTCGATGAGCTCTACGAATTTGATATGTATCAGGATATGGACGTGCGTGGATTTACTAGGTATCTCCAAGAGCAGTTGCCCTCGCTGATCAAAAAAGGACAGTTTGACCTTGGCCCCGTAAGACAATATCTGCTCTCGCTCCCTCTCACAGATCATCGAGAGATCGACCTCTACCTCGGAAAACTCACGCGTTTTAACTTCCCGTGGTTACTCAAACTCCCCCCCCGTGACTGAGACTGGTAGATCAAGAAGAGTACGAAACGCAGCCGAAAAGGGAGCCCATGTCCACATATTCACACGACATCATCCACGCACTCTGGTTCATCAGGCACGCATCTGAAGGTGGATTTGCTCCGGCAGACGCGCTCCTCGAAGAACTCTTTACCTACCTGCAAAGTCAACCAACACACACATTCCCAGAGGCTCTCTCACACAAAGGGTTGCTCACTCCCTTTCAATGTAATGCCCTGCAAAAGAAGCTCCCTCCCCTCCCCACACATCTTCATCCCCCCACACAATCCGCCCTGCCTCCCACAGACGAAGAACGCTACATCCTCGAAGAGGTCATCCAGCAAGGCGGAAGTGGTCGCATCCACAGAGCATTCGACAAAATCATCGGACGCAAAGTCGCGATCAAGACCCTCCACCATCCAGATGACACTGTCGCACAAGAGCGCTTTGAGAATGAGTACAAGATCACAGGACAGCTCGAACACCCCAACATCATCTCGATCCACGACGCCAGCACCCACCCTGAGCTTGGTCCCTTCTATGTGATGCGTCTGCTCGAAGGGAACACACTGCGCGAGGTCCTGCGTACAGCCCACGATCAAGGCGTCCCAAGCCGCACGAGTCTCTTGCGCACCTTTCTCGAAATCTCCGCCGCGATGGCTTACGCACACAGCAAAGGGATCTTGCACAGGGATCTCAAACCTTCAAACATCATGGTCGGTGAGCTCGGCGAAGCCCAAGTCATGGACTGGGGGATCGCGCTCCAACTACGAGACGACAATCTCCCCACACCTCCTCCCCAAACACAGCCACTCTCCTCCACCTATGAAGTCGTCGGCACACCAGGATATATGGCCCCCGAGCAGCTCTCAGGCTCTACACTGATCGATGAACGTGCTGATATCTTCAGCCTCGGCTGTATCCTATACGAGTTAACAACAGGACGTCTGCCCTTCCATGGAACACAGCTCGATACCTACCAACAATCACTGCAAAAAGGCCTCGCCCACCCACCTCACCATTGGCAACCCAATGTCCCCGAAGAAATCGAAGAGATTATCCTCAAAACACTCTCCATCGATCCCGAAGAACGCTATCGTTCGGTCCGCGAACTCAGCTCCGCGTTGACCCTCTATCTCGAAGGGACGCGGACGAGGAAGCTTCGACAACAGCGTGCCCTCTCTAAAGTCCTCGAAGGGATCGAGGCACGCACACAGCTAGAACAAAAAGAACAATCCGCGCAGGAGCTGCTCGGCGAATTACGTGGCAAACAGACACGTATCAGACCCTACGACGCGCTCGAAAAGAAGCTGCCCCTGTGGGAAAAAGAGAAGCAAGTCGAGCGACTACAAAAGGAAGCGATGGTCTGGTTGGGAGAAGCGTACAGCGCATTCACACAGGCCCTCGCGCTCGATCCAGAGAGCAAAGAAGCTCGCGGACAGCTCGCCGATCTTTACCACGTCCGTCTGATCAAGGCAGAGGCCCAAAAAGATCCAGCCCAAGAAGCATTCAATGAGTCAATGCTCCGACGCTATCACGACGGTGGGTATGAAGAGTTCTTGCGCGGCGAAGGACAATTCTGGTTGATCTCCGATCCTCCCGGCGCACAGGTCACACTTTATGGCCTTGAGGAACACGCTCATCGACTTCAAGCTGTCGATGGACAGGCGCTCGGCACGACCCCACTTGGCCCCAAAAAGGCCCCAATGGGGAGCTACATCGCACACCTTCAGCGAGAAGGATTTGCCGACACGATCGTCCCCATCCTCGTCCAACGCAACAAAAAACATGTCTACAGAGGCAGACTCTACAAGACAGAAGATATGAGCGAAGACGTCTGCTACATGCCACAGGGACGCTTTATCATGGGAGGCGACCCACTGACAGCGAGCGCTGGTCGGACAGAGCACCCCTTCATCGATGACCTGTGGGTCTGTACACTCCCCGTCACGATGGGCGAGTATATCGAATTTCTCAACGATTTTAAGGACAAAGAACAAGCCAGACAACACGTCCCCAGACGTTCACCAGATGGAGGCTATTACCTCTTTCGCAATGACGAAGGTATCTGGCAAGCTCCAGAGGTCGACGAGGAAGGTGATGAGTGGGATCTGGCGTTCCCAGTGCTGGCGATCTCCTGGCATGACGCGAAGGCTTACGCAGACTGGAAGGCCAAGGTCACAGGCAAACCCTACAGACTCCCCAAAGCTGCCGAGCTCGAAAAGGCCGCGAGAGGTGTTGATGGTCGGTACTACCCGTGGGGGGACCACTTTGACGCGACCTTCTGTAAAATGGGCAAGAGCCGTCCGGGACCACCCAAGCCCGAACCTGTCGGTGTCTTTGAGGCGGACATTTCCGTGTACAATGTACGCGATCTGGCCGGCGGTATCCGTGAATGGTGTGGAGATGACTTCGATCCACCAGACGGCGCGCTGGCCTTTGGTGGCAATTGGTCAGGCTCGGAGCTGACCTCACGTGCAGCCCACAGATGGGTCCTTCAAAAAGGACAGGTCGCGCCAGGGATCGGGATGAGGCTCGTCCTCGATGCCCCCACGATGTCCTACCACGAGGGCTTCGCGTCGCCTCCCGAACGTATCCCACAGGAGATCAAGCGACGACATGTGGTCCAAGAGACCCCCCCGACCAAACGTTCGGAGATCCGCAAACGTCTGTCCGATCCGGGGCTGTGGTCTGCGCTCGCCGAAAATCGCGACGAGTGGGTGCTCACACAACTCGTCCTCGCAGTGACTTCGCAGGACATCACGTGGGCGATGATCATCGATCCCAAAGAAGAGTGGCCCCTCGCGAGCGCTGGTGATGCCCCCGAAAAAGCTCCCGACGTGGACAACACACCCTACACATTCTATCCGTGTAAGACCTCAGAAGAGATCATCGGCTACCTTGTACTCCCCGAAAACCACCATCTCTTAGGTGAAGAACAAACACCTCTATGTGCGGCGATCGCCCTCGTCCTCAAGCGCAAACAAGAACAAAAACGCGCACACACAAGAGAGACCAAGGCGATCGAGGAGGCACACTCAGCCCAAAAGCAGCTCACCATCATCAAAGAGGCGTTCGCGACCGTCGCACCAGAGACCTATCTCAACGAGACCTATCCGCTGATCGATGGACGAAGCCCTTCGATGCGTCGCCTGTTTCGATTACTCGACCGCGTCACACAATCACAGGTCAACGTGTTGATCCGAGGTGAGAGTGGTGTCGGTAAAGAACGTGTCGCACGTAGTATCCATCAAAATGGTCCCACAGCCGACGGTCCCTTTGTCCCTGTCAATTGTGGCGCGATCCCCGAAAATCTAATCGAGAGTGAGTTCTTTGGTTACGTGAAGGGAGCCTTTACAGGTGCAGAGCGCGATCAAACAGGACTCTTCCAGCAGGCACACAATGGCACGCTCTTCCTCGATGAGATCGGCGAGCTGCCCCTCGACGCGCAGGTCAAACTCTTGCGCGCATTGCAAAACCGGGCCGTACGACCTGTTGGAGGCTACAAAGAGTATCCCTTCGAAGCGCGTATCCTCGCCGCGACACACCGCGACCTCAAACAACTCGTCGATGAAGGGACATTCCGCGAAGACCTTTACTGGCGCCTTGTTGTCCTGGAGGTCGAAGTGCCTCCTCTGCGCAAACGTCCAGAAGATATCCCAACGCTGATCCAGCGCTTCCTCAGTGATTGGCACGTCGACGCACATATCCCCGAAGAGACGATGGAGCTTCTTCAAGCGTATGAGTGGCCTGGTAATGTGCGTGAGCTGGAGAACGAATTGCGACGCGCCCTCGTGATCGCAGAGGGCACACTCGACGCACAAGCATTCAGTCGAAAGATCCGACGACAAAATGCACACGAACCCCAACGACTTCAGGGGACACTTCGCGATATCGTCGCAGAGGTCGAACGCAATGCCATCGCCCTCGCCCTCGAACAAGCCAACGGAAACAAAGCCGAAACAGCACGCAAACTCGGCCTCTCCAAACGTGGCCTCCAACTCAAAATGAAACGTTACCAACTTTAAAGCTGTCGGCCTAACTATTCCTCTCACGGAAAGGACATACAACATCGAGGTCGGACACAAGGCCCGACCCTACGGGGAAAAATGCGACATCAAAATCGGACATAAGGTCCGATCCTACAGGAAAAATGCAACATCAAACTCATGCGCTTACTTCGCGAGAGAGCCACTAACACCATCAGCCCCAAAAAACCCCTCCTTTCGCGGATACTCTCTATCCAAAACAAACATGCCGGATACTTTCTATCCTTATTTTCTTTTTGGGGGTGTGGGGAGAAAAAGAGCCAACCTCTAAAGAAACAAGAGGAAACAAGCAGGTCTGTACACATTGGTATTTCATTTGCATCTTTTTAAATGTATTGTATTTTACGATCTCGTGTGACTTGTTTCACTCGTCAAGGATAAAGGATAGAAGGTTATGCGTGTCCAACTGTTGAAAATCATTTGTTGTATGTTACTCGCAAGCTACTGGATCGGTACAGGATGTTCCGATCCCCCTCAATACGAAGCCATCCAAGAGCACACCACTGAAAACAAAAAGGAATCTGTAAGGGAGCCAGACACCACAGAGATCCCAAACAACGAACCAAGTCCAGAGCGCGTAAGAGACACAGGTGCAGAGCGCGTAAAAGATACAGGTGCAGAGCGTGTGAGAGACGCAGGTGTAGAGTCGCCTCGCGAGATCGACAGAGAGCCTATCCTCCCAGAACAAACGACACAAAAAAAGACATTGATCTTCCCACCGGAGGGCGGCACGAAATGTGCGCTCAATGTTTGTGTCAAAGCTTCGGCGGAGGCCGTCAAAAAGAAAACTGTCACGGTCCATGTAAGCGAAACGACAGGTGCCCCCACAGGTTCATACTACCCCCCGATGGACATTGGACCGGACAACTGGAAACCAGCAGAAGCCGTCCATATCATCTTCAGCACAAAAGGTCTCAAGCTGCCACAAGGCGCCTCTTACGAGCAGCTTCGTGTGGCCTTCGTGAGCAATGGCCGCTGGGAACCAGTGTTCACGGTCTACGATGCACAAAAGCAAGAGGTGAGAGGTGAGACGACACACTTCTCGATCTGGGGATTGGTCCTCGCCCAGCAAAGTTGCCAAACAGACGCGACGTGTCTCTCCAACGAGACCTGTACAGGCAACCAATGCACACCAGAATGTACGCAAAAGTCCGACTGCCAGAGCAACGAGATCTGTGTCGTCGGTTCATGTACAGCTTGTACAGCGACGTTCGATATCTGTGGAGACAAAAAAGACAACGACTGTGACGGTCAAGTTGACGAAAATTGTCGTAAGTGCGGAAACTGCCTCTCACGGGAAACCTGTGGTGCTGATGGGTTATGTGAAAATGGGATCGCCTGTGGTGTCGGAAAAGACAATTGCCTACAAAATGGCACGTGTGTAGACATCGCATCAGATGCTCATAACTGTGGCGCATGTGGCGTCGTCTGCAAACTCACAGAAGGATGCACCCTCGGCAACTGTACACCTCTCCCCTAACTCCCGCTCTCGTCTCAGGACAACCTCTACAAAGTGACCCTCAACTGCCCCTGACGCCCACTCAAAAACACAAACACTTCCAGATACATCCCCTCCCTCTTCTTCAAACAGCGACTTGCGACGAGAGCATATCTGTATATAGTAGAGTCTTATTCTTACATATCTATCTTTTTGCACTTCGAGGAGGAGGAGCGACATGGTGAGGCGTATCATTTGGTGGTCTGTTGGGTTCTTTGTACTCTCTATCCTGGCGAGTTTTGTCACGGGCTGGCCGTGGATCGCCATCTATAACAACTGGAAGGTCTCGCGATATGCTGCAAGCATCAGGAAGCTACCACTCCCTCCTAAAAGCCGCATCCTCGCAGAATCCAGTCGCTTTGGTCTGCTCTTTGGACACGGCAACCACTGTGATGTCGAGGTCACCTTCCTGATCGAAGGGCAACACACAACAGACGCGCAGATGCTCACAGCGCTCAAGCGAAAGACGACGCTGGCGTTTCCATTTGAGAGCCGAGGCCAAGTGGTCCCACTGCGGCACTTGCAGCTCTTCATCTGGAAGAATGGTAAGGCATACACCGTCACGGAACAAAAGAAGAAAATTGTCCGGGTTCGACCAAAATTCACCAATCACAACGAAGACATGATACAAGGAATGGTCACCCGACATAAGCTCACAAAGAAGCGATTGTACGTCTTGCAGGGAGTGACCCAGGCGGCGTTTGGTATCAGTATGTTCGACCTCCGCTGCCGCTAGACCGACCTCCCCTCCACTCGACACAAAGACTTGAGAGGAAAGTATGACCAAAATAGATCAATTTGAAAGTGTATTTAAGGCGGCCACAAGGACGCTTTACAAACACGACACACCTTCCATCAAGAAGGTCATGTTGTTGACAGACCTCAAAGACGAATACGAGAACAAGATGTTCGTCCAACAGATCCACGAATTTCTCGACGTGCTCGGAAAAGACACGGAGTGGATCAATATCACAGGTGAAGACTACCGCACCATCGAAGCGCTCCTCGAAGCCGTTGAGACACACCGCCCTGACCTGATCTGCACCTATAGACATGTTTACAGTGACGGCTGGAAGTGGAACTTCACACTTGGTGAACACCTGATGGTCCTCACACAGACCACACCAACACCCATCCTCGTCCTCCCTCGCCCAGATAAAGAAGCCCCTGAGCACGCGCTCAAAAATACCGATCGTGTCATGGCCATCACCGATCACCTCACAGGCGATGACCACCTGATCCACTACGCCGTCCACTTCACACAAAATGACGGCAAACTCTTTTTGACACACATCGAAGACGAAGGGGTCTTTGAGCGCTACATGCAGACGACAGAGAAGATCCCCGAGATCGACTCGACGACAGCAAGACAAACGATCAAACACCAGCTGCTCAAAGAACCACATGACTACATCACGTCATGTCGTAGTGTCTTGCAGGAACAACAGCTCCCCATCCAGCTCGAAGAGATCATCACGATGGGCAACCAACTTGAACGGTACAAGGCGTTGATCGACAAACATGAGATCGATCTGCTCGTCCTCAACACCAAAGATGACGACCAGCTCGCGATGCACGGCCTCGCTTACCCACTCGCCGTCGAGCTACGTGATATCCCGCTGCTCATGTTGTAAACCTTGAATCCCCTCATATCTCTAAGGAATCAGGATAGATAGATGACACTTCTCAATCTGTTTGCGTCGGCAGCCGTTCACCACAAAGTGCACGTCTCCTTTGGTACGACGCTCTTCTTTACGTTCTTGCTCGTCGCGATGGTCTTGTCGTTGGCCTTCGAAGAAAAGCTCCACGCGAAAAAGAGTATCATCGTGGGCTTCTTCGCCCTCGTCTCTTTGTTCTTTGGGACAGCCTTTGGGCTCTTGCCATTTAGCTTCTTCGAAAAACTTCACATGCCCATCTACATCCCGGCGATCGATTGGAGCGTCATCGCGATCATCCTCGGTTCGAGTTTGTTCGTCGATGTCACGTCAGGTTCGGGTCTATTTACGTGGATCGCGATCAAGCTGACGAAAGCCTCCAAGGGCGATCCGATGATGTTGCTCATTTACTATGGCGCGATGACGGTCCTCTTCTCGGCGGTCCTCAACAACGTCACGGCGATGATTATTGTCGGTTCGCTGACAGGTGTCTCGCTCAAAAAGCTCGAACGAGAAGAGAAGCTGCTCGGCTTCCTGCTCATCGAAGGTTTGTTGACCAATATCGGTGGCTTACTGACGCTCATCAGCTCCGTCCCCAACATCATCGTGGGCAAAGCGGCGGGCATCTCGTTCATCAAATTCTTTTTGGTCGCGGGGCCTTATGTGCTTATTGCGACAGTGGTCACGATCTTCATGGGTGCCAAACTCTTCGACATTCAAAAGCTCACGACAGAAGAGGAGAAGGAGAAAGCCGCATCTCTCGTCGAGAGCTTTGACGAAAATGACAGCATCGAGAGCAAAGGGTTCTTTTGGTTTGGCGCGGTGATGACGTGTTTGTTTATCCTCACGATCGCCTCAGCGTCTGTCTTGCCAGTGATCAAGCAGCTCGGGATGGGCTATGTGGCGCTTGGCTTTGCCCTGATCATGTTGCTGCGTTACAAGTCGGAAGCGGATCGCTTTTACCAAGCGATTGACTGGGATCTGCTGGGCTTTTTTGCGGCGCTGTTTGTGGTCATCAACGTGATGGAGCACGCGCAGGTGCTGGCGTTGATCGGTTCGGGGATCGGGTGGATGCTCGGCCTGGGGAAAACAGTCGGGACAGCGGCGTTGTTGTTGTCCTCAGCGGCGTTCAGCTCTGTGACGGACAACATCCCCCTCTCGGCGATGCTCGCCAAGATCTTGAGCGCACGTGATGGAACGACCGGACAGATGTGGTGGTCAGTCGTCTTTGGCTGTAACCTTGGCGGGAACATCACCCCGATCGGCTCAGCGTCGACGTTGGTCGCGGTCACCATCATTCACAAGTACAAGCTGCCTCTTTCCTTTGGTGGATTTGTGGTGAAAGCCGTCCCCTTCGCGCTGCTACAGATCGCCCTCGCGACAATCTACGTGCTCCTTTTTATTCGTTAGAGACACCGCAAAGAAGCAAGCCTACACCAGAACTCTCCCCGCACCCTCTCCCACCTCATCCGTCACATTTCCACCATCTTTCTTCGCAACTTTTCCTTACAAAAACGGATCTTATAAGGGTGGAGCTTTTACAAGCTCGTTGCTTGACGGTGTGGAGATTTTCTCCTATCGTGTAACATTACATATAGAGACGTTTTCGATTTATTTTTGGTAGATAGAAAGTATGTAGGATTTTCGAACAAACAGACCACACTTGTTTGGATGAGGAGAACAATCATGAGCACAGTAAATCAGCCAAGGAGAAGGCACACGATCAGGTGGGGTCTTGTCTTTGGTGTGTTAGCAGGCTTGCTCTGTGGGTTACCACAAGCAGAGGCCAAAAAAGAGACGAAGGTGTGGACAGACACACCTGAATGGGCCGGCGCAAGCCAAGTGAAGAACACCACCTGGACAGACGTCGCCGGACAACTGCAGTTGATCAAAAACGCCCCCAAGAGCAAGAGCACACCCTTTATTTACATCCCCAACTCATCATCCAACACGATCGCCCAGCTCGACACCAAGACAGGGAAAAAGAACTGGGTCATCTCTCTCGACTCTGTCGCCAAAAACAGTGACCCATCAAGGACCACAGTCGACGCCAAAGGCGATGTGTGGGTAGGCCTTCGCAACACGACAAAGGTCGTCTGGATTAGCGCCGCAGGCAAGATCAAGAAGATCGTCGATACAGGCAAGCGTCCACGCGCGATTACAGTCGATCTCAACGGAGATGTGTGGGTAGGTGGTTACGACGCGAACAACCTCACCAAGCTCAACGGAAAAACAGGCGCCAAGCTCTTTACTGTCGCGACAGACTGTCCCTACGGCGCGACGACAGACATCAAAGGAAACATCTGGGTCGTCAACCGCTGTAAAGGCAAGCTCTCCAAACACCGCAACAGCGACGGAAAGATCATCAAAGTCTCTGACGCTGCAGATGGTTACGGGATCGCCACAGACCTCAACGGTCAGGTCTGGGTCGCTCGATACGGTGGAGGTTGTGTTCACAGATACGACAACAACGGCAATCCTCTCGGCTGCGCAGATGTCAGCAGCCAAGGCTGTAAAAACCCACGTGGACTCGCAGTCGATGGCGACAACAACCTGTGGGTAGCGTGCTCAAACTCTCCAGTCGCGGTCAAAGTCTCAGCCACAGGACAAGCCCTTGGCAAAAACACAACAGTGGGTTCACACTGTGTGGGTGTCGCGGTCGACGCTGATGGCTTCGTCTGGATCGTCGCACGTGGTGACGCAACAGCGACGAAGATCAACACCAAAACCCTCAAGGCTGTCGGTAAATACCCCACACACGGTTCCGGCCCCTACACATACTCTGACATGACCGGTTTTCAATTCCAGAATATCGCCCAACCCGCAGAAGGCACATGGCGCAGCATCCACTCCAGTCAATGTCACTCCAAGTGGCTCAGCCTCTCCTGGAATGGGACAACCCCACAAGGAACCTCCATCACGATCCGTGCACGTACAGCACACAGCCGCGTCGCGCTCGCGACTGCCAAATGGAGCGCTCCTCTCTCCAACGGCGCCAAGCCTGCTGTCCCCGATGCTCCCTGGATCGAAATTGAAGTCTCCATGAAGACCTTCGATGGACAAATCACCCCTAGCGTCACGGACATCACACTCGTCTCCGAACCAACAGGGGTCGAGATCTGCGATGGCAAAGACAACGACTGTGATGGATTTATCGACAACGTCCCCGGTACCAACACTCCCCTCGTCAAAAATTGCCGCACCAAATGTGGCTCAGGTGTCACCTCCTGCCACGCAGGGGATTGGCTCGTCTGTTCCGCACCCTACCCCACAGTCGAGATCTGTGACGGCAAAGACAACGATTGCGACGGTGAGATCGATGAAGGCACAACGCTCTGTGGTGCCAACTCCTTGTGTAACGCCGGAACTTGTAAACGCTCCTGTACAGGAGAGTGTCCACTCGGACAAACCTGTAAAGACATCGACGGTGGGCGCTACTGTGTAGGAAACACCCCCTGCGCCCAGCTCGAAGCCCAATGCAAAAGCGAAGGAAAAGTCTGCCGAAATGGTCGATGTGTTGGCGTCTGTGAAGGTATTCAATGTCCCGCTGAACACCTCTGCACCAACGGAAAATGTATCAAGGACGACTGCTACAACAATCCCAAAAAGTGTATCCCCGGACAATACTGTAAGGCCGGACAATGTACAGCCAACCCATGTTCAGGTGTACAATGTTCCAATCAACAACAGTGTAAAAACGGAAAATGTGTGGGTAGCTGTGCGGATGTCCAATGTCCAGCAGGACAATCCTGTAAAGACGGGACTTGTCAGGGGGATCCCTGTGCAGGTGTTCAATGTCCAGCAGGACAGGCTTGTGTCGCAGGGACATGTGCAGCCGATCCTTGCCTCTCTGTCGCCTGCCAAAATGGCCAAACATGTACAGGTGGAAAATGTATCGATGACCCCTGTGCTGCAGTGGTCTGCCCAGCAGGACAGGTCTGTGTCCGCCCACAAGGTGATTGCTTCGGCCGTGGCCCTGGTCAACCGACCGAAGGTCCCCCCGGAGATGCTGGTCCCTCCCCCGAGCCAGTCGTCACACCTGACGCACCAGCGCAACCCGACACGCCAAGTACCACACCTGACACACCCAGTGGAGATCAAGGGATTGTGACCAAAACACCAGACCAGATCAACTACACGCCCCCCGAGAGCGTCACCAGACCACGTGGAAATACTTGTGTCTGTAACGTCGACAACCCCACAGAAGGCTTCGGAATGGCTGCCTTCTTTATGCTCCTCTTCTTTGGCTTCTTCTCGCTCCTCCGCCGCAAACCCTGATCCGCTCTCCCCCACCACAGCGCCTATACTCTCTCCCCCTCAATCAATCCCTGCCGCTCCAGTCGTGAGAAAAACTTAGCTTTTTCTCGACTGCATGGAGTCCTCCATCACCTCAAAAAAATCGTCTGGGAGTTTGTCGATCGGGAAGGGATCTTGTTCGGCGAGCGCTTTGACCTCTTTAAATTGTCGAAAGTACAGTCGACACTTTCCGCACATCATCAAGTGCATGTAAAACTGGACACGTTGCCAAAACGACGCTCTGCCATCGACGATCTCACTGAGAAACCCAATGGCAGTCTTGCACTGAAATATCATCTTCATGTGGACCCCCTTTGTTTTCTGTACGTTTCAACGGCTTGATAGAGAGCCTGTCTCGCCCGGTGCAACATGACACGCGCGTGGACAGGCGTCACATCGAGGATCTCACAAATCTCAGGGGTGTCGAGCTGGTAGACTTCACGCAGCAACAACATCTGACGATAATTGTGAGGAAGATCGTTCATCTTGCGGTGGACGATCTCAAGCATCTGCCTCGCGTCGACCTGGGCTTCGGGAGAATTTTCCCAGGCGTACACATCCTCAGCCCATTTACCCAATCGGGTAAATTTGTCTTCGAGTGGATCGTTGTCCTCGGAGACGGTGACATAACGCGCTCCACGACGAAGTTGATCGACAGACTTGTGGTGAACGATTCGAAAGAGCCAGCTACGAAGACTGCAACGCCCTTCAAAGCGATTGATGTGGCCAATGATACTCACGATGGCTTCTTGTACAGCCTCTTCAGCGTCGTCGCGGTTACCGATCAAGCGCGTGGCATACCCAAGCAACGTCGGTCCATAAACACGAAGCAACTCGGAATAAGCCGCATTGTCCCCACGCCTTAGTCCTTCGAGCAATTGTTCTTCGTTTTGCATCCATACATCCAAATTCAAACAAACAAAAAGTTGAACGACGAGCAAAGCGTGTCACTTTCCCAACACACCTCTCCCACCAGACGAACATTCTTACATCCATGAGCTTTTTTGCCCTTATTTATGACTTTATACAAGAGAGTTTTGTTACACACAAGTTCATAAATGGTTTGTAACAGCCCTATTTTTGGAGAGCCCGGGAGAATATTTTCCTGTTTTGGTGTGTTGATTTGTGCTAGAAAGAGACCACCCACTACATCAAGTCCCCCAGCTTTTCACGTGCGTGAGAGCGAGAGGGGGTTTACTCATGCATGTGACTGCTCTCAAAGGAGAATCAGATGGAAAACCAAAGCAAGATCAGTCCAAAAAGCTGGCGAGGTGCTTCGTGGCATCTCCTGCTCTTTTTGGCTATTTTGACCGCAGGTATCGCACTCCCCTACACCCACGCGCACGCCAAAAAGCTACAACTTCAAGACCTGATCGTGCTCAAACAAGTCGGATACAGCGACACACAACTCGTCGATGAGATCAAAAAGTCTGGCATGACCGGAAAGTTTGCGCTGACCCCCAAACAAGTGCTCAAGCTACGCAAAGAAGGATTCTCCATCGCGATCATACGGATGATGGGGATCAAAAAAGCAGTCACCAGCAAGCCCGTCTCTCTCAGCGAAATGCAGCGTTGGCTCAAACAAAAAAAACCCACCGCCTGGATGCGCGCACAGCTCACAAAGAGAGGCATCGTCAAGCAACAATTTGGCACCTTCACGATCCTCCAGTTGAGCCGACTTGGCCTGCCCATGTCCTTGCTCAAACTCCTGCACCAGCTCAAGCAAAAAAAACCTGGCGTCCGCACAAAACCCACCCCACCTGTGCGAAGACAACCTCCGACACCACGCCCCAAAGACGATCCCAACAAGCTGCTCAAAGACCTCCCGCTCGTACCGAGCTTTCCCTTTGAGCCCCCTTCACCCGCTCGACGCACACCACCACAGACCCGCACAAAACCCACCCCCTCAACCAACACAAAGCAACCCCCAAAGGTCACACGTTGGGGTACACAGCGCACACACGCCGCGCCGCTCTCACCACGCAAAAAACGCATCGCCAATCGCAAAGGCACGCTCGTCACATTGCCAGCCAATCGCGTTTACACCCACATCGGACACTACTATTCCCTCAAAATCCCCAAAGGATGGAATGTCTACGAAGATGTCAACCCAGACGGTGGTGACCTCGACGTCTACATCACCCCCGATGCAGAACCTCATATTCGTCGACTCAAACGCGGCATCGCGATCACCATCTCCTACCTCCCACACAACGACCGCTTCTTGCTGACGCGCTCGCTCAAACAGATCTCCCTCTTCGCTCTACAAGAGTATCTCGGCTCCGAACCAAAAGTCGGTGAGATCAAACCTCTAACCGCCACAACATTCCAGAAGAAAAAGGCGCTTGATGTCCTGCTCGAAGGAAAAGAACAAACGCACACCAACGAGTTACGCGCCAAGTGGACCTTTGTCCGACACAAAAATACAATCATCCAAGTCGCCTACTTTGCCAAGCCATCCAAATTCAAAGCCTTCGCCAAGCAGGTCGACAAACATCTCTCCTCTTTCGCCTTCCTCGATCCGCTCAAACACCACAGAAAAAAGCGCCTTCAACGTGAAGCCTCTGTTCAATCGCTGATCCAAAAGAACACAAAGAGCGTCGTCAGCATCAGCGTCTTGCGCAAACGCAAAGGCAAAAAATCCTTCGTCGCGTCAGGGACAGGCTTCGTCATCACCAAGAATGGCTATGTCCTGACCAACCACCACGTCGCGATCAACCGCACGACAGGCAAGCCATACTCAAAATATATCCTCAACTGGGATCGCAGCACTGGTCTCAAGAGCGTCGAAGCCCGTTGTGTCGCAGCCCACTTTAAGTATCCACAGTGGCGACGTTCTCGCACCATCGACAGCAAGACCGGTCGCATCAGCGTCAAATACATCCTGCAACACGTCGATATCGCCCTGCTCAAGATCAAGACGCCCGGCACCTACCAACCTGTGAAGCTCAGGCCGATCAAGAGCGCGATGCTCGGTGACACAGTCATCGCGATGGGCTTCCCCCTCGAAGGCAGCGGCATCCAAAACCTCGGTAACGAAGATATCACCGCCACAACAGGTCGTATCTCTCGCTTTGTCCGCATGGGTGATCGTATGGTCAACGAAATCCAACACACGGCAAAGGTCGCAGGTGGTAACAGTGGTGGCCCCCTCCTCGATGTCCACACAGGTGGTGTCATCGGTATCAATACGTGGGTCGGGATCTTCGATAAACGCCTCCCCCGCCCGGCGATGGGACTCGGCTACTACTACGCCCTCCCGATCAATCTCGCGTGGCAATTCTTCCCTGATTATGTGGATTATCCACAAGACAAGCTCACTCACTTGCAGTGGTACGAGCTGGGCTCCAAGTGGCTGTCCAAAGGTCAATACGCTCCAGCCAAACGCGCGTTTTTGCGTGTGATCAAGAAAAAACCTTCCTTTATCCCAGCCTACGCTCAACTCGCGACGCTTTACACACGCCGCGCGCACAAGTACCACAACGACAAGCGCGACAAGTACATGAAAGTCGCTCGCCGCTGGGCCGATCGTGGCCTCAAGAGAGACCTCGCACACCCACGTCTGATGCAGCTCCTCGCCCAGATCACCATCTCCCAAAAAGAGTGGATGACCACACGCTATCTGATCAGCAAAATGCTCAAAGCTGACCCCAACAAGTGGTCGACATACCTGCTCCGCGCACAGATGTACAACAAACAGAAAAAGTACAACCTCGCCCTCAACGACGCCTACTCCGTGATCGAACTCGCTGGTAGCCTCCTCCCCATCGGACACAGCACGAGAGGTTGGATTCTTTACAGCGCCAAACGCTACTTTGAGGGACAACAAGCGTATCGACAGGCACTTCAAATCGACCCCTCCAACCTCGAAGCCAAGCTCGGTGAGGCGATGGGCTACGTCTACCTCAAGCAATACGAAGACGCCATCAGCCGACTCAACACCATCGCCAAGCAACACCCCCTCGAACCAGACGTCTATCGCGCGATGATGCTCGCCTACATCAGCAAAAGACAGGTCAAGCCTGCGTGGAAGACATTCCTGAAATACTTCCGCATCTGTATGATCAAACACGTCGACCCACACGCCTTCGCCCTTTACCTCGGTGGGCTCCTCGCGCGACGCAACCTGCCAAGAAAGTCGGCGGACAAGTTGCTGTGGGGCTTGTGGGGCAAGCTGCTCAGCGACCACACCCGCACGTCCTACGCAGGCCGCGCAGGGATCCGCCTCGCACTCGAAGCCAAGCGCAAAGGGTACACAGGCCTTGCATACGGGCTGATCAAGATGCTCCGCTTCATCGTCAAAGAAGGCAAAACCAAAAAACGCCTCAACAAGCTCTACAGCAAGCTCAAACCCAGAGGGCTCTCGACGATTGAGCTGTTTTTTGTCCTCTTTCGACCCATCCCACGATGGTCAACGGAGATGCTCTGGCGCCTGTTCAAGAGCACCCCGACAGTCATCAGCAAACGGACCGCTCGCTTCCTCTACAAAAAGCGCGTCTCCCCCAAACTCGTGCTGAGCATGTACCTGCTCAGCCTCAAACGCGCCAAAAAAGGGATGCGTCCCACACGTCTGTCCAAACGCAAGCGGATCGGTGGAAATTTTGGTGGCGGAAAAGGCACCGCGAGTGACCGCGCAGCGATCATCAAGCTCGCCGCAGCCGCGATCAAGTCCATTTACAGAGGCGACCTCAAGTTGTGGATGTCCATCCACGATCCAAGAGGTAACAAGGCTCGCTATCGTCGCATATTCCGAAACCTCTCCTTTGCACTCAGTAAAGGGCGCTTCGCCTACTTCCCCTCATCGCGTGTCAACATCAAGTGGGCAAAGCATCCAAAACACGGTCAGATCGCGCGCTACTATTTCAAAGCTCGCTTTGGGTACGGCAAGGTCAAGTTCTACTACTGGAAGCTCCGCAAACACAACAACCGCTGGTACATGTGGTAATGCAAGACATCATCATTCAAGGTAACCAGGGCGAAGGTGGCGGACAGATACTGCGCACGAGTTTGTCTCTGTCTGTCATCCTTCGGCAGTCCCTCAAGGTCATCAACATCCGCGCAAACAGGGACAAGCCCGGTCTTCGTCCACAACACCTGACCGTCGCACAAGCCCTCGCGCGTCTCTCAGAGGCGACGCTGGAGGGTGGCAAGGTTGGCAGCGCTGAGTTGACCTTTCATCCGACACATTGGGAAGGTGGTGATCATACGATCTCCATCGGGACAGCCGGCGCGACGTCTCTGCTCCTGCACGCGCTGTTCTACCCAATGGCCAAAGGTGACGAGGGCGGCGTCCTCACCCTCGAAGGCGGCACACACAACGATCGCGCGCCGAGCTTCCCCTATCTCGAAGAGGTCTGGCAACCGCTGCTCAGACAGACAGGAATGCAGGTCGATGTTGCGCTCGACAAGGTCGGAGTCTATCCCAAAGGTGGTGGTGTCATTCGCGCAGAGATCCCTGCAGGGCAGACAGCTCACGGCGTCGAATGGCTCACACGCCCACCGCTCTCCAAGATCCGTATCGTGTCGATGTTCGCCCATCCCAAAAACAAGCGGAAACCACAGCCTGACGTCGCGAGACGGATGGCCGCGCAGGTCGAAGCGGAGCTTCAACATCTGGATGTCGAGATCGAGCAGGTCATTTTGACACCACCTTCGGCCTCGATCAGCGCATATTGTGGGGTCTTCTTGACGTCTGGTACGTTAAAAGCTGGCTTTGACGCCTTTGGCCGTAAAGGCCTCCCAGCAGAAGAAGTCGGCAAAGACGCCGCACGTCAGGTCTTAGCGTTTTTGGAGACAGACGCTGTCCTTGATGAACACGCCTCTGATCAGATGTTGCTCCCTCTCGCGATGGCGACAAGCCCCTCACAATTTACGACGACGACACGATCTGGTCACTTGGAGACCAACGCCGATATCATCAAACACTTCCTTCCCCACGTCCAGATCGAGTTTGAACCCCTCGACAACGCCTTGAAAGTCCACATTATCCCCTCTTGAGCCTGGAAAAAAAACCCACAAACAGCTTCACAACCGATACAATGAGACCTCTTCAGATTTCGACATATAGATAAGAGGTTGGTTGGATGACAAAGTACAGGGTCTTTTTGACAGGTGCAACAGGTGCGATGGGCTTCTTAACCTTTCAGGCGTTGCTCAAGGAGCGCGATGAACTTCAACTCGTACTGCTCGCCTTACCCACCAAACAAGACCGAAAAAAACTTAAACCTTTCAAAAAGATGAACGGCGTCGAGATCCACTGGGGTGATCTGCGTTCATACGACGACGTCAGACGATGTGTCGAAGGCTGCGATCTTATCCTTCATATGGGCGCGTTTGTATCTCCTGCTGCCGACTATGAACCCGAAAAGGCTGTGCAGATCAACTTTGGCGCGATGTACAACATCGTCAACGCCGTCAAAGACTGCAAACAACAAGACACGACAAAGATCGTGAATATCGGCACGATCGCGGAGACAGGAGATCGTATGCCTCCCATTCACTGGGGACGCATCGGAGATCCAATCAAGACGAGCATCTACGACTACTACGCGGTCTCCAAAGTCGCCGCAGAGCGCTACCTGATCGAGTCGGGGTTGCCACATTGGGTGAGCCTTCGTCAAACCGGCATGATGGGACCAGCCATGATCAAGTCTTATGACGCCATCATCTTCCACAACTGCCTCGACAACGTCCTCGAATACGTCTCGGACCGCGACTCCGCAAGGCTGATGCGCAATCTCTGCTACAAAGAACGCACACAACAACTCGACGAGACATTTTGGGGGCACATCTTCAACATCGGTGGCGGTGAAGACTGTCAGCTCAACGCCTATGACATGTACACAAACTCCTTCCAGCGTCTTGGACTCTCAAAACTCTCCGATGTGATGGACTCCAAATGGTATGCCACGCGGAACTTCCACGGGCAATATTATCTCGACTCCGACGTCCTCAACGACCTCTTCGACTTCCGTCGTGACACGTTGGACTACCACTATCACTGCTTCGAGCAAAATATGGGGCTTGGAAAGTGGGCGGTGAAGGGGCTTACGTCACTTCCTGGTGGGAAAAAAGGCTTTGGGAGTCTTTTGCACAAGAACTTCTTAAAGCTCGCCCGCACAGCGCACGGGACGGTCCGCTTTATTGAGCAGGATATGGAGGAGAAGATCGCAGCCTATTGGGGCAGTTACGAAGCATGGAAGGCTATCCCACATCTCGATCAATGGACACAGCCGGACTTCGAGAAGGTCGTCCATATCGACCACGGATACGACGAAGATCAACCAGAGCATGCCTTGCGATTGCAGGACATGAAGGAGGCGGCGACTTTTCGAGGTGGGACGTGTCTGTCTGATGATATGCAGGTGGGGGATTGGACACAGAAGCTGCAGTTTCAATGTGCCTTTGACCACACCTTCGAAGCCAGTCCGCGGTTGGTCCTCGAAGGTGGTCATTGGTGTCCAGTCTGTGAACGTGAGAGCTGGAATGGGTACGAGCGCGCGAGACGCGATCCATTCTTTGCCCAGGTCTGGGACCCTCTCCACCCCAAAGATGAGACCCCCTTTGTCGTCAAAAAACGTTACTCAGAGAAGACCTTCAAGCCAAATCTATGACTTGATGGGGACATAGATCTCCGTTTGCAAATCATCTTCAGAGGGGACCGTGAAGAGACTGTTGAGATACTTCTCAAAGCAAGGTTCATCACGCAGCTCTTTTTGGCTCTGTGGCAACCACACGGAGAAGATATTGTTGTACGTCTCATTGAGTTTTTGGTAGCTGCCTTTGTGCAAAAAGACGGCGAATGTCCCACCATCAATCGTCTGCACACCGACCTCCCCTTCTCCTTTGAAGTCATCAGCAGCGGGGACACAGGCATCGTAGCGAAGCTTATCGGGCTCAGTCACACTCGGTGTGTCGTGTGAGATGCCGAACATTTCGACAGATTGGAGGGGGACATTCTTCTTTGCGAGGAAGCCAAAGAGCGCCTGCCATGCTTGTGGCGAGGAGTCTTGGTAGCTGCCTGTTTTGCGTACGAACATCACACGTTGTTCCGGAAGAGTTTGGATAGATGGTGTCATGGTTAGCTCCTTCCTCACACGAAGAGAAAAGTTGATGTTCTCGTATTGATACGAGAGTTGTTGTTCTCGAAAGTGTGAGGGTGTCGTTTGAAAATGTTGTTTGAAGGCTTTCCCAAACGCCGCAGGTGTTTCATATCCCGTGCGCAGCGCAATGTCCGTAATCGAATCACTGCCATTACTCAACCACTTCGCAGCGCGTTCTAGGCGCAACCGCTTGATGTACTGGTGGAGTGGTTCACCGACAAATGAGGTGAAGATGCGATGAAAATGAAAGGGAGACATACAGGCGATCGACGCGAGCTCATCCCGTTGTGGTAACTCGTCCAAGTGGGTTTGGATATGCACGAGCACCTTGAGGATGCGTGTCTGATAGTCTTCGATGGTCTCTTTGCGATGTTGTGGCAAGATAGCCTCCTGGATATGTTGGTGTGCAGTACGTACTTGCAACACCATCATAGAGGCTTTGGGTGGGGTGGGCTATTCCGTTTTTGCGATGTTTGTCCAATCCATCTCCTCTCGAATGTGCATGTCTCAAGTCGCTCCCACATGTTGCCTTTCGACATCGGATTTGATAAGTTCTTTCAACAAACCAACCTGGAGAAAAAAATGAGCGTGCCTCAACACCAAAAAGCAACAAACCTTGAACAAGCCTACCGAAACTTGACCCCCAATAACCCTCTCGAAAACGATGAGCTCACGCTATTTTATCAAGATCGCAGCATTGCCAGACAGATCCTGATGAAGTTGGATCTAGAGATGTCAGGTGCAAATGACTCACTCCCAAAATTCTTGCTTCTTGGACATCGAGGGATTGGAAAATCCACAGAACTATTCAACATAGCTCAGCAAATAGAGTCCGATGAGACCAAAAAAGAGGCATACCTACCCATACATTACTCCATCAGTGATCTTGTTGGAGCACATGAGTGCGATTTTCCGCAACTTGCCCTGTCTATGCTATTGGCAACCTACAACACTTCACAAAGCCATGGACTTTCACTCGCATCAAAACACTTGGAAAAAGTGTACTCATGGCTTGCGACCGAAACAATAGAAACAACAACTTCCAAAGGAGCTCTTGTTTCGCTTGGCATCCCGAAACTGTTGGAATTTATTGGATTAAAACTAAAAGCAGGCAGTGATCAAATCACAAAAACCAAGCGGGTTGTGCAACAAAAGATGCCTCAGTTGCTGGAAATCTTGGACACTCTGTTTACAGATATATCGCTCAAAACGCACAAGAAACCCGTCCTGATGCTCGATGACATCGACAAGATCTACCCAGTGAATAAAGGTTTGGATTTGTTCAAAAATCACTCACAAGGACTTGCTCAAATCCCCTGTTGTGTCATCTACACAGCTCCAGTCGCATTGATGCTGGAGTCATACTACGAAGAAATTCTTCATAACTCCGGTTTCCACGAGTACTATCTCCCCATGTTCCGAATAGAGGAACCTCGCAAACTAAAAAACCCCACTCCCAAACCCCAAGTTGAAAAACTTCAAGAGCTCGTGTACAAGAGAATTTCAGAGGATTTAATCACACAACAAGCACTCAACGAAGCCATCAAAAAGACTGGAGGCGTGCTCCGTCACCTCGTCAAAGTCCTCCAAGAAGCATCCATGGCGGCGATGTTGGCAGAGAAAGAGCAAATTGAACAACCAGAAGTCTCCGAAGCTTTGAAAAAACAAAGAAATGAATTTTACCGCTTTCTGGAAGAGAGTGATTACGAAGCTCTCCTAAAGCTCGAAGCCACACAAGAACGAACATATGTAAAAAAAGAACACCTGCACGCACTTGTTGCACTCGAATATTCCAACGGGCAACAATGGTTCGATGTTCATCCTCTGGCAAAAGACTTGCTAGAGCGCTTCAGAGACTCGTTTCCTGAGAAGGCCAAAAAGTTTGTTGAGGGACTCAACAGCAGCATCGTGGGGTAGAGTATGGTTGGAATGCTAAAGCAAACTATGTCCAGCGAAGAACCTTACAAAGAGCTACTTAGGACAATACGTGTATTTATCCAACACTACAAAGCCGGGCAAATATTCGCAATAGAGTCCGATGCCCCCGAAAATTTCCGTGCGCTTTTGCTTCCATTAAAAGATGCCCTCGCGGAACAACAAGCCTATTTGTATCCCGTTCGCTTTTCTCCACCACATGAGGCTTTACCAGCCCAAAGAGATATCAATTTAACCCGAGAACTACGAAGAAAAACAGACTCTTCACGTTTCAGAGAGATCGAGTTTTCAACATCATACAAACAAATCGTTCTTTTCGCGTATGGCTTCGAATCACTCTCTTCAGAGCAACTCGACGGATTTTTGCAAGCGAGCAACTTCAACCGTGATGGTCTGTTGCGCATCCCCTACCCTCTCGTACTCTTTGGAACAAGTGATTTCTACCAACAAATGGCTACAAAGGCACACGACCTCTACGACTGGAAAGGGTTTTCGCGTTATTTTTCTCCAGGATACGCTCTCCCCAAACCCAATCATACTTTCCCCTATGAATACCTGGAAAACGTGACGCTCGATCCGGATTTCGCGCTATTGGAAGAATTCCATAAACTCCAGCGCCTTATCCCAGGGGATAGACTCTCACTCCATGACATAGACAAAGAGCCTAAAACACTCTGGGAATATACTCAAACCCATCAAAAAGTACTTCTGACAGGTCCAATTGGAGGGGGCAAAACACTCCAACTTTTAAGCACACTCACAGAACAATCTGAATCATCTCTCGCAGCAATCAAAAGTGGAATTTCCACAGGAGATGTCGTCATTCCACTTTATATCCCTTTGGACAGATACAAAGGCGAGCAAGCAAAAGAACTCATACGACAGGCTATCGCACGATACCAAACCCATACCCCACCCATCGAAGACATGCTGAAGGACTACCGCTTCTGCTTTCTTCTGGATGGATGGACGGAGCTTCCTGCTCAAGTCCCCAAAGAACGACTCATCCGTGCATTTTTACGATACCAAGGAACAAGAAAACACCAACTGATCATATCAGGCCGCAAAGATCTGTGCCCAGAGAGCTTTCTTGAGTTTGAATCCTTCAAACACTACAAACTGGCTTTATTTGATGGCGAGGAGCTGGAGGCATTCTTTAAAGAGCGATGTGGTGGAGGGCAGGTACGAAAGCTCATCCAGCGAATACGACAAAATAAAATGCTCGTTACAGAAGTTCGCGCTCCCCTCATCGCCAGGATGATCGCCCAATTATGGGATCAGGACAAACAACTCCCCAGTAATCTCGCTGAACTCTTTCGTAAGTTTGTCACTTGGCGTCTGGAACGCATCACCGAAGAGGGTAACATTCGTGAACATTTGATGAATCAGGCTAGCATGCTCGCATTCCACATGTACACACACAAAATGAGTGAGATAGACTTTGGCAAAGCCATTGAACTCTTCGAATCAAATCGTTCATTAAGCATTCCCGTTCTGAACATTCCCCGGCTCCTGATGAGTGCGGGGATTTTGAGTTACACAGAAGACGACTTGATCCAACCACAAAGTACACAAGTTTGGGCGTTCCTCGCGGCATACCACGCCCACCAACAAAACATCGATCTATTCGACTCCATCACATCACGCGAGGATGCATTGCATTGGCTTGATGTGTTGGCCTTTTGCTTCGGTATGAATCCAGATCTGGACAAACTCAATGATTTTTCAGCCAAAAATGCTCATCTTTTGGGAGTGGTTTTTCATTCCATATTGTATGCTTTTGGCGAACCAAACAACATTTTTGGCAAGGGACTCCATTTATTTGGCTTGTACACACTCCATACTGATCCCAAAAAGAGATTAAGTCTACGAAAGCAGATCATGAACCTACCAAAAGGAAAAGAAGATCCACAAGAACTCCTTCTCCTTGCAGGTTGGTTTATGGACTTAAAAGAGTGGTCCATCACTGACAAGTTCGCCAAAGTAGTCTCAGAAAACTCCGACAAATCATATAAAAAAGAGGCATACCAACTGCTAGTGGTTTCTTCCTTTCAGCAAAAAGAGTATGAAAAAAGCGAGCACTTACTTCGAAAATTGATGGAGCAAGAACCACAAGAAGAAAAACACAGGATCTTCTTGGCACACACCTTGTCATGCCAGAAAAAGTATGCGGAAATAGCTCCTCTCTTGGAGGATATTCCTGAAGAAAAACAAATTGCAGAACTCCCCTTGTTGGTAATGTCTTGGCTAGAATACAAAGAACCGCTTGAAATTTTTGAGGAAGTTTTGCATTTGCTCTACAAATACTCAGCGACTGCATCCGTATGGCACCGTGTAAGCGAAGCACTTTATGACTTTCCACAGCTGTGTATTCCCCTTGTAAGAAGAGCATGTAGACAGGAACCAACAAATGAAAAGTATCTACGCCATCTTTTCTTCAGCCAAGCAAGGCTAAAAAACTCCGCAAAGACTGAAGAAATACTATCTTTGTACACCGAAAGATTTGGAGACACTAGAGAGTACAACGAAATGCTTGTGAGCCTTTCATTCATGCAACGTAACTGGGTGAAGGTTATCGAGCTCACTTCGGAAAATGCTCTAGAAGGTGGAGTTTGCGCTGCAATGTGGTGCCACTACAAACTCAAAAACAAGAGCCAAGCTCTGTCTCTAGCCTCCCAAAAGAACACCGAAGCAATAGAAACAGCAGAATTCCAATACAACGCAATGCTCGTGGAGTTTATGTGGGGAAAGACAAAGAAAGGCCTCTTGCGTCTGGCTCATTGTACAGAAAGTGAAACAGATTGCTACTTCGTGCTTGAGGGTTTGCGCTTGCTCGAAGAGGAATTGACCCTACACCCAAACAACTCCGAACTCCGACTTGCATATGCTTGCTTTTTACGAAAATCACAAGAAGAAGAAAAAGCACAGCAAGAACGCGCGTTGTTGAAAAAAGAAAATAACAAAATAAACTGGAAAATCGCAGACGATATCTGGAACAAGATCAAGGTGAATCGCTTCTGTCAAAAAGCAAAATCTCTTCCACCGCTTGAGGAAATCCAAAAAATCGCACGTGACTACGAACAAAGATTCAGTGAACAACAAAGCGAAAGTGAAAGTCAGCCCACGGACCTGTAAATAACAACGTAAACGAGCCACTTATCCTCAGAAAGCATTTGCCATTGTACGCATCACTTTGGGTTACTTTTGAGGAAGTCACGTAGGATCTTGAGAGTGACCTTTGGTTTCTCACCAAACATCGTGTGTCCAGCGTCCTTGATCACTTTGAGTGTCGCCCCTGGAAAGAACTTCATGTGGTAGCGTTTTTGGTGTGGTGCGCCGATCAACTTGTTGCAGCTCCCCGTCACAAAGAGCGTCTTGCCTTTGTATTGTTCGATGCCTTTGACCAGATTGATGCTGATCGTCTTGCCCCCCATCGCTTTGCCCTGGATCTCCATCGACGCATCCATTCCATAACGCCACATCGGGATATGCATGGTCTTTTTGTCACCGTTGCAAGCGTATCCTTTGAGTGGATTCTCGGGAGCATCAAGTCCCGTCAACGAAGCAAAAAAGAGGTCATTCTTTGCCCACTTATCAGGCCCCTTTACATGACGGGACTGAAGCCACAGCCAGATCAGAGAGAGACCACTCTTCAGACCAGGCATAAAGCGGAACTTCTTCATGAAGGCTTTGGCCGCTTCGGTCGTTAACAAGCCGGGCTCAGCGAGGACGATGTGACTAAATAACTTGGGATAGCGTCCAGCCACAGCGGAGGCCAACATCGCACCCCAGGAGTGTCCAATGAGACGGGCCTTCTGACCTTTGCCAAAGTGTTTGGCGATATTGGCGAGGTCTTCGATCATGTTGTTGAGGGTAAGCTCCTCACGTGGCACTCGCGGCGAGAGCCCTGTCCCCCGCTGATCGTAGAAGACCACACGGTACGTGTCTGCGAGAGGTTTGAGTGGGAGCAGGTAACGATAATCATTCCCAGGACCACCATGAATGACGATCACAACGGGCGCGTCTTTGGGGCCATGGATTTCACCGTGATAGGTGACACCTTTGACCGTCAAACGCGGAAGAGATGTGTCTTTGGCGACAGTCGCAGGGACACGATACTCACCAGCCGCCGCAAAGTAGGCGATCAACAACGCAACCAAACATACACCGAGCAGAGCCACCAACGCCAACAAGATCCGTTTTAACCACTTCAAGATAGATCCACCTTTGTGATGTGCGAAAAGTCAAAGCGTCGATAGACTTTGGCTCTTCACATTTGTAAGAAAACACGTAGACATGCAAAGTGTAGCACGACGATGTCTGTGTACAAACTCTCCTCCAAAATGACGTGGGCATTTTGGAAGCTCGCTTCGACTATCCAAACAGAAGTACACCGCTCACAAAAATGTTCCTTTTTGAGGATTGTTTTGTCATTCAAGAGCACAACCCAAAAAACGAGAGAGGTACCACATGCTCTACATCGCTTCCCAGGAGACATGGATCGTTGTCGGCCTCATCACCTTTGTTTTGCTGATCATTTGGGCTTATACAGAGGACTACAAAACACACAAGAAGCGCAACCAAGCGCTCCAGTTATTGGCAAATGAGCGAGGTGGTCATGCATATCCGGGTATCTTCTTTTTGACACAAGGGCGCGCGACGATCCCAGTCGTAGGAACGGACGCGCAGCTGTACTTTATGTCGTTTGGCTCGAAGAACCCGACCCATTACACATGGTTGGCCATGCCGATTCAACATTGTGAAGGGTGGACACTCAACATTCAGCCAGAAGGTGTCTTGAGCTTGATGGGACAGGCAATGGGGATGGATGATATCAAGGTTGGCGATGAAGATTTTGACGCACGCTTTCGACTGAAGAGCAATCAACCAGAGAGATTACAAGCACTTCTAGACGAAAAGACACGGCAGATCATCGTCTCACTCGATCAACTCAAACCTGAAGGAGAGATCCTTGAGCCCTACTTTGTCGAGATTGAAGTGAGAGGGGGTGTTTTGCAAATCAACTCACGAGGTCGATTCCATACAGTTGAACGTATGGAGCAGTTTGTGACATTAAGTGGGCAACTTGTCAGACGTTTGCAAGGCGAAGTCCTCCTCCCGAGCAAACAGACATCCTACTTCTAAGCATCCCTCTCTCCCCTTCCCTCAGCTCCTTCCCTTCCCTCATCCCTCGTCTCATTGCATCAGCTTTTGTAAAAGCTGATGCAAGGCAGCCCGGCAAGCGAAGCGCGGCAGCCCATGCGGGGGTTCGGGGGGCGCTGCTCCCCGAGCGGGTGTGGGTGGCAAACCCACAATGCCAAGCAAAGCGCGGCAGCCAGTAAGGGCGAGTGGCAGCTCGCCCCAAACCCACCCCAACAGTAAGGGCGAGTGGCAGCTCGCCCCAAACCCGCCCCAACAGCAAGGGCGAGTGGCAACTCGCCCCAAACCCGCCCCAACAGTAGGGGCGAGCCTCACAATGCAGCGCCACCTCGATGGGTACGCCACCACAGCAGCCCTGTCCCAAAAACAGCCAGGATCGAGACTCCAAGCAGCAAGGTGAACACAGCCTGTGGTCCGTGACTCGTCTTGAGATAGCCAATCACGAGTTCCTGTACGATCGGACCAATCGAGCCCAAACCATTGATGATCCCACTCGCGACGACGGCCATCTCCTTACTGCAAACATCCATCGCTGCGGTCCCCGAGATCAACGAATCCGGTCCCATCAACATAAACCCAATGAACCCAAGGAGCGCGACAAAGACCCACAATGAAGACGTCCCAAACCACCACAAGAACAGCGTCGAGATAAACATCCCCACAGTCATAAAGAAGATCACAGGTGTACGCTGACTCTTGAAGATCTTATCGGAGAGAAAACCGCCGACAATAACACCGAGAAAACCCACCCAGTCAAACGCCACAGACAGGTGACCAGCGGTCGCAGAAGAGATCGCGTTGGGACCGGACATAAAGGCGTCTTTGAGTAACGTCGAGGACCAACTGTCGAGCGCGTAACGCAAGAATTTAAAGCAAAAATAGATCATCCCCATCGCGATGACGACTTTGATCGCCTCTTCCCATGGACGGGTCGAAGAATCAGCGAGCGCACCACCATCCTTTTTGGCCTCCTCTGCGGCCTCTTCATCTGTCAGCGTAATCTCTTCGACAATCGAAGGGAGCCCGACATCCTCAGGTTGCTCCTGTCCCCAAAAGTAAAACAAGACCCAGATGGCGAACAAGATGATCGACGCCCCCCAAAATGACCACGCGATCCCCAACCACGCGAGCATAAACGCCGCAAAGTGCTTGGCCGCGATGCTCCCGAGCTGGTAACATGTCCCCCACAACGCCATCAGACGACCGCGCTCCTCATGTCGCGCCCACTTCGCCAAAAGACCGACGTTACCAGGCCAACCAGTCGCCTGCGCGAAGCCATTGACCGTCATAAAGGTAATCATCCACCAGTACGCAGATGTCCCACCAAGGGTCGCGAACCCAAACGCGAGGTTCGCGATCAACGAGACGCCCATCCCAGTCAATAACAACAGTCGACACGTCGTCTTTCTCCCCAACCACGCAGAGAGAAATTGACCCAACATGTAGGCCACCAAAAACGCCGTCCAGATCTGGGCCAGCTCGATATCCTGAAAGTGATACTGTTCGCGCAAAGCAGGCTTGAGTACACCAAACGCCTTGCGACAAAAATAGTAACCAACATAAGAAGACCAGGTCGCTGCCAGTACATTAATGCGCCAGCGCTTTTGCTCTGGCGAGAGAGGAGAGAGAGCTTGCTCGGTCGTCATCCGTTACCTCGAATGTCAAAAGATGGGTAAAGTTCTGCAATCAATACAAGAGCAAAAAAATCAGAGAATATACCACACCCCCTCCCCAATCTCCTAACCACAAACGAAACCCAACACACCCATTCCAATCTCCTAACCATAAACGAAACCCAACACCCCCTCCCCAATCTCCTAACCACAAACGAAACCCAATACACCCTCCCCCAACCCGTACAAAGCCTACGCAGACTTTTCGGACAAAACAAACTTTCCAGTATCCTGGAGACAAACACTTCTCCACACAACCCAACACAAAGCATATGTCCACGCACTCTCCAACAGCGCAAGAAACAGGAGGCAAACACACGTCTTGGAGCTTGTAATGCAAGAAACAGGACCCGAACACGCATTACAAAGCTTTGCAGAGCATGCTCCGGGACCCGAACACGCATTACAAAGCTTTGCAGCGCATGATCCAGGCGGTCTTTAGGGAGTTTGTAAAAAAGGAGGGTTTTGTTGTTTTGGGGGATTCATTTTGATGTTTGGCTTGGACTATTGAGGGGATTAGTGTTTGGTTTTGGGCTATTGAGGGATTGAGGTTCGTCTTGGACTATCGGGGGACATGAATGCCCCCCAGGCGCGCTTCGCTTGCCTTCCCCCCCAATTGAACCCCTTCGGGGTTGTTTTTTGCGCTTCGCTTTGGGGTTCTTTGGGGTTCTTTAAAGGTTGGGAGAAGATTGAGGAAGAAGAGGAGAGGAGGCAGGGGGTTTTTGGGTGTAAAAAAGTAGACAATATGCCATATTTTTACCAGGGGTGAGAGAAAAAAGGTGAAAAAGTGACAAAAAAGCATCACTGGTGTTGACAAAGGTGCGATTTTGCTTTATAAAGATGAAGTACTGAACGCCCTTGAGGTGCGTTTTTTTTGAAAACGTAGCGATAAAGAGGGTTTGTTTAGTGTCAACGATCGTAGAAAGTGGGATGGGGGGGGATACCCCCCCCTCCCCCTGGAAAAAACGATCCGGGATGGCTTAGAGTCGCAAGGGATTCCTGCACCCGCAGTCCTGCCCCATGCCTCGATGAAGAGAGGATTACGACAATGAGGGACTTCACTGAGCTTAGAACTCAGGAAGTCCTTGTCCTGCCCCATGCCTCGATGAAGAGAGGATTACGACGACTACCAGTTGGACAATCTCATCAGTGTAGTAACCATGTCCTGCCCCATGCCTCGATGAAGAGAGGATTACGACTTACGCTCCGAGCGTTGTGCTCGGTAGCTACCGGTTGTCCTGCCCCATGCCTCGATGAAGAGAGGATTACGACAGGTCTTTCGCGTCGAAGTACTGGAACTCCGCCGCGTTGGTCCTGCCCCATGCCTCGATGAAGAGAGGATTACGACCCATGAAGGAAGCGGCTGTACCGATCCCCACGCTGCCTGGTCCTGCCCCATGCCTCGATGAAGAGAGGATTACGACCGAGCTCACGGGTCTGGAGGAATTCGATGGCCTGTCGCGTCCTGCCCCATGCCTCGATGAAGAGAGGATTACGACTCCATCACCGGGGGTGATGGAAGAAACACTCCTGTTGTAGGTCCTGCCCCATGCCTCGATGAAGAGAGGATTACGACATTGAGAGCAATCCTAATGCGGGTTCGATGAATCCCCAGGTCCTGCCCCATGCCTCGATGAAGAGAGGATTACGACGTGACCATTTTGTTGTCTTCGTAGATGGGCGCGTATGAGTCCTGCCCCATGCCTCGATGAAGAGAGGATTACGACTTCATTATTTAATTATGCGGAGAGGAAGTTGCCTCTCCTTGTCCTGCCCCATGCCTCGATGAAGAGAGGATTACGACATGTTCAAAAGAACACTAAAGTACGAGGCGTTTTGTGGTCCTGCCCCATGCCTCGATGAAGAGAGGATTACGACAGATGAGTCTGTCTAGTTGAGCCATTACGCGCATATGCGTCCTGCCCCATGCCTCGATGAAGAGAGGATTACGACCATTCCGTCCTCTTCGTTGAGCTTGTGGGGGTTAGCCCTGTCCTGCCCCATGCCTCGATGAAGAGAGGATTACGACTCGACCTGTTCCAAATCCAACACCGAACTGCCCATGCGTCCTGCCCCATGCCTCGATGAAGAGAGGATTACGACTTAGTTTTCAAGGATGAGGCGCAATGCCTCATCTGCTGTCCTGCCCCATGCCTCGATGAAGAGAGGATTACGACCGCGAGCTGGCCAATGCGGAAACCGATACCTGTATTGTTAGTCCTGCCCCATGCCTCGATGAAGAGAGGATTACGACATTACGACCTTCAGGCGATCCCTCTTGGTTTTGAGGTACGCGCGAGGTCCTGCCCCATGCCTCGATGAAGAGAGGATTACGACCTTCCTTGAGCATCGCCCAGACGGCTGCTAGTCTCTTAGTCCTGCCCCATGCCTCGATGAAGAGAGGATTACGACCCAGCTTAATGGCGCTGGCTACGGCAGGGAAGCCCGCGAGCGTCCTACCCCATGCCTCGATGAAGAGAGGATTACGACTCTGCCTCTAAGTTTCGCACTTGTCCCGTCTCTTTCCAGTCCTGCCCCATGCCTCGATGAAGAGAGGATTACGACGTAGTCAGCTCTCTGGACTTGGACTTCGTGTCCCTCTAGTCCTGCCCCATGCCTCGATGAAGAGAGGATTACGACTATGGCAGTTGTCATCGTCCAGAGAGCCGCGAAGACTCCTGAGTCCTGCCCCATGCCTCGATGAAGAGAGGATTACGACCTTGATTGCGAGCCCAGTGGCGGCCGTCATGGCCTCGCCAAGTCCTGCCCCATGCCTCGATGAAGAGAGGATTACGACGTACTCAGCCGCCCTGAGAGTCTCCTCTCCGGCGTAACGTCCTGCCCCATGCCTCGATGAAGAGAGGATTACGACCATACTCTTTGGACCCTCGATGAGATCGAACAATCCAAGTCCTGCCCCATGCCTCGATGAAGAGAGGATTACGACCCTTCAAAATCTGTGCGGACACAGTTCCTTGGGGTTCAGTGAGTCCTGCCCCATGCCTCGATGAAGAGAGGATTACGACTTAGCACTACCTTGTATTTTTCCACTTCGAGTCTCACAAGGTCCTGCCCCATGCCTCGATGAAGAGAGGATTACGACACATAGCGCAAATGACGAAGCTTGCTAACGAGGTAGAGTCCTGCCCCATGCCTCGATGAAGAGAGGATTACGACAGTAATGCTACTATCCTCACGAAGGGGTTGCCGACTCGTCCTGCCCCATGCCTCGATGAAGAGAGGATTACGACACGAACTCTTCGTACTCATCTTTGATCACGATATTGGCGGTCCTGCCCCATGCCTCGATGAAGAGAGGATTACGACCAGAAGAGATGACTTGGCAGTAATGGTCGATCATGGCCTTGTCCTGCCCCATGCCTCGATGAAGAGAGGATTACGACCGAACAATTCCAAGAGGGTCCACCACGCCATAAGCTGTTGGTCCTGCCCCATGCCTCGATGAAGAGAGGATTACGACTTTCTCAACCGTTTGCCGGCGATTCATGAGCATCATGATGTCCCGCCCCATGCCTCGATGAAGAGAGGATTACGACAAAGCCTTGGTAGGCTTTTGAAGAGAGATGTTAGGAAGTCCCGCCCCATGCCTCGATGAAGAGAGGATTACGACTACAAGGGGGGTCTATGGTAAAAGTACCCACGGCATGGATGTCCCGCCCCATGCCTCGATGAAGAGAGGATTACGACGCCTCTTCCTCCGTGCCGAGGAAAAGGCGGCTTTGGTAAGTCCCGCCCCATGCCTCGATGAAGAGAGGATTACGACAAATAACTATTCCACCTGTCCTTTGCATTCTCGTCCTGGTCCCGCCCCATGCCTCGATGAAGAGAGGATTACGACATCTAAGTTCGCCGGAGTGGTGATGATTGAATACCTCGTCCCGCCCCATGCCTCGATGAAGAGAGGATTACGACTTTTTTCATCTTTTCATCCTTTCTGACTAATTCTAACGGTCCCGCCCCATGCCTCGATGAAGAGAGGATTACGACAGTCCATGCTCCCGCATGTAGAGACATGCCCCCCATTGTCCCGCCCCATGCCTCGATGAAGAGAGGATTACGACAGACCCAGTATGCGAAAGGGGTGTCCTCATCGATCTCGAGTCCCGCCCCACGCCTCGATGAAGAGAGGATTACGACTTTCCAGCAGGAACCCTCCAGAAAAGAGGGCAAATGAGAGTCCCGCCCCATGCCTCGATGAAGAGAGGATTACGACCATTTCTGCAAAGAGTTGGCTGAAATACATTTTCTTCTCGTCCCGCCCCATGCCTCGATGAAGAGAGGATTACGACCTTCACCAGTCGTCTCATTGACATCGGGGTATCCTGCCCGTCCCGCCCCATGCCTCGATGAAGAGAGGATTACGACCTTTAGGGCAAGACCTACAGCGTGTGCTATTAGGGTCCCGCCCCATGCCTCGATGAAGAGAGGATTACGACTTCGAGCAGAGATAGTTAACACATATGGCTGCTGCTCAGTCCCGCCCCATGCCTCGATGAAGAGAGGATTACGACCCTTCGAGCTTTCGTCACGTACCTCTTCCTCTGTGCCGGTCCCGCCCCATGCCTCGATGAAGAGAGGATTACGACCACGCGCGGCTGACGAAGAGCTCACGCTCCTCATCGGTCGCGTCCCGCCCCATGCCTCGATGAAGAGAGGATTACGACTTTTCAGAGATTCATACGTTGTCAGTTTTTGTGGTGAGGTCCCGCCCCATGCCTCGATGAAGAGAGGATTACGACGAGAACACCGACATCTTCTGACGATAAACGGGGCGCTTTTCATCGCCCTCTCTGACAGTTAACGTTGAGTCCCGCCCCATGCCTCGATGAAGAGAGGATTACGACTTGTTACACCCTTTCACGCACCGTGGCTTGTCACACGTTGTCCCGCCCCATGCCTCGATGAAGAGAGGATTACGACCACGTCTGAGCAGCAACGGGCTGATAAACGCCATTTTTGTCCCGCCCCATGCCTCGATGAAGAGAGGATTACGACATAGCGGTCTGAGCCGCCCGGTACAAGAAGTCCAGGTCGAAGTCCCGCCCCATGCCTCGATGAAGAGAGGATTACGACCTACCATTTTTATTCAATGGCATGTCCACACCTCTCAGTCCCGCCCCATGCCTCGATGAAGAGAGGATTACGACCTGTAGAGTTCGTTCTGTGCGTGGATGTGGAGGGGCGCTTTGTCCCGCCCCATGCCTCGATGAAGAGAGGATTACGACCAGTTTTGAGACGAGATCCACGGTCCAATCAATATCCAGGGTCCCGCCCCATGCCTCGATGAAGAGAGGATTACGACAGTGCTGTCAGCACTGGTTATTTCGCGCCCGTAGAGTCCCGCCCCATGCCTCGATGAAGAGAGGATTACGACTTACCAGAGAGCATTTGACACGTGGGAGCTTTTGTTGGGTGTGAAGGTTCTTGAAAGATTTGTCAGTTTTTGGGGAATGCCTTCGTTTGGGAGAGTGCAAAGTTTTGTCATCACTTTCCTGAATCTTGGAGGCATGAACATGAACGATTCAACTTTCCTGCAAGAGTTGTTTGCCAACATCTCCAAAAAACATTCACAGGCAAGTTGGCTGTCGGGTATACGAGTCGGGCTCGACGAATTCTTTTTGACTTGCAGACAACATATTGACTCTATCTCACTACACTCTCACTTTGCTCTATATAGGGTCGAACATAAACCCCTCCTGCAAGGGATTATGGAAGAGTTTGCGTCTGTTTTGTCGGTGCTTCCCTTGTCTCTTCTTGGGGTCGAACTACAATCGTTTGTGCGATTTGCGTATGAAGGTGGGCCTGAACACAAAATGGTCATCTTACCATTTGATGCGTCAGGTATTCACGTGGCTGCTTTGCCTGCGAGTGAGAGAGACATCTTTGAAAAGACCGAGTATTTTCTGAAAAATCCAAAAGGGCTCGTACGTGCCATCGAGCTCGAAGGGGTTTGTTTGCGTTGTGGTCCTTATCATACCCAAAGGCGCATGACAAAAGGAGAGGATAAAGTCTCAAACAACTACATTTGTGAGAGTTGCCATGAGACTTGGTACGCAAGCCACTGTCACTCTTGTTTGACGGGGCGAGTTGATTCAAGAGATCCGGGTACATCAAGGTGTGCTACATGTAATTGGTTGCATTGTGACGTTTGTCATTCCTGTCGCAAGGGAGGATGCAAGGGCAACATTCTTGTGAAGCACAATGACTATAGGCATGGTTGGGATGAATGCTATGAAGATGACAGGTCCTATGGTGGATGTTGTGCCTGTGGTGGTTCCTCTGGTCTTATGGACATCCTGGGAGGTGAGTGCTTGTCCTGCTATGCAACGCATTAAGAGGACTTTTTTCCTTGGCTATGCTTTTGTGGCGACTCTTGTTTTGACGTTCGATTGAGGCTATCCGTGGACGTGAATACACTCGATGAGATCGTTTGGGGGCTTGGTGCTGGGCTATTGGGGGACGTGAATACACCTGATAGGATTTTTTTTTGAGGGGTTTGGTTTTGGGCTATCGGGGGACATGAATGCCCCCACGCCTCTGGAAATTGGCGCATTGTCGCCGCGATGTTTGGTTTGGGGCTATCGGGGGACATGAATACACCCCAAGCGCGCTTCGCTTGCTTTCCCCCTCTGTTGAACCCCTTCGGGGTTGTTTTTGGCGCTTCGCTTTGGTGGGGGAGGAGAATGGTACAAACAAGCGGTGAAGATGTTTGTTTGAATGTAGGGTCAAATGCGACCCAGGCTAGTTGTTGGCTGAGAATGAGGCAAAATTATTTCAAAAATCGGCCTTTTTGAAAATTGTGCATGTGAAAACAAATATTTAAGTATGGTTTGACATTTGAAAAAGGGGCGTTTATGATAGTTTTGTGCTCTTTGACAAGAGAATATCCCTGTTTGACTTTTCAGGAAAAAACCTGTACTTTCAAACACAAGACCTCAAAAAGGGGTCTCACCGACCAATCCACTACAACAAGGATTGAAACGTGGTATCGCCTGGGACGTACAGGGTGAGGTGAAATGTGTCTCACCGACCAATCCACTACAACAAGGATTGAAACTCCTCATCCCAAGTAGTAGCAGCGTTCAAAAGTAACCCAGTCTCACCGACCAATCCACTACAACAAGGATTGAAACCACCGAGGCTTCTCTGGTGTGGATGCGTCACCTGCTGTGTCGACGAGTCTCACCGACCAATCCACTACAACAAGGATTGAAACTCCAGAACAACGTCCAGTTCACTTTGTCCCATATCGTCTCACCGACCAATCCACTACAACAAGGATTGAAACTCAATGATTCTCTCATGGGCACACTTGAAGCACTCAAACTCGTCTCACCGACCAATCCACTACAACAAGGATTGAAACGCTTCTCTCGGCGCATCGAAAAATCCATGTTTCTATAGGGGTCTCACCGACCAATCCACTACAACAAGGATTGAAACGTAAAACCCCTCGATCCAAACGTGAAACAACAGAAGAAAAGTCTCACCGACCAATCCACTACAACAAGGATTGAAACCAGGTCAGACTGATGGCAGTGCGAACCTGACAGTGTCTCACCGACCAATCCACTACAACAAGGATTGAAACGATCATCAACATTCTTGCCATCTTCGTCCAAGTCTTCGTGTCTCACCGACCAATCCACTACAACAAGGATTGAAACATATATTGCATCGGCGTCCCCGATGGAAAATGCTTTGCGTCTCACCGACCAATCCACTACAACAAGGATTGAAACTTGGTGGTGTCACCGAGGAAGTCGAAAACACATTTAAGTCTCACCGACCAATCCACTACAACAAGGATTGAAACTGACTAGTCAGTCATGATATCATATAGGCTACATATTGAGTCTCACCGACCAATCCACTACAACAAGGATTGAAACCTGTCATGATCCACTGCTGTTGATCTGTTCAGTGTGACGTCTCACCGACCAATCCACTACAACAAGGATTGAAACCCTGATCTGGTCCTGGTCATATAGGGGGTGATCGGGTGAGTCTCACCGACCAATCCACTACAACAAGGATTGAAACATGTCAAGTACAACTCAAAGCTGAGGGCGCGAAGGAAAGAGTCTCACCGACCAATCCACTACAACAAGGATTGAAACGTCGTCTTCTTCTTTCCAGAGCCTTTTTTGGGAATAGGTTTTGTCTCACCGACCAATCCACTACAACAAGGATTGAAACCGTATGAGTTCTTCCTTATACGCCCAGGACAAAGTCTCACCGACCAATCCACTACAACAAGGATTGAAACGCAATGAAGTTTTGGATCTGCTCTTCTTCACTTCCGCCGATAGGTCTCACCGACCAATCCACTACAACAAGGATTGAAACCTACCTACCTCAGACGATTATCGCACATCGAGGGCGTAGGTCTCACCGACCAATCCACTACAACAAGGATTGAAACGAAGTAGGTTCCAACAGGGTCGTGAAGCAGTTGTGGAGTCTCACCGACCAATCCACTACAACAAGGATTGAAACATAACGACAGTCTTCACGGGACCGTGAGGCTCACCCAGAGCGTCTCACCGACCAATCCACTACAACAAGGATTGAAACAGGTAAGAACCCAGCGAGTACCGTTCGTCGGCGTCTGCCACGTCCAGGTCGAGTCTCACCGACCAATCCACTACAACAAGGATTGAAACGGTTTTCCCGTCGATTTGCATTTTAGCACCTTTCTAGTCTCACCGACCAATCCACTACAACAAGGATTGAAACACTTCAAAGTGGAGCTTAATGCCAAGGGCAAGTACGAGAGTCTCACCGACCAATCCACTACAACAAGGATTGAAACAAAGAACCATTGCAATACGATGGTTTGAGCTTGAGGAGTCTCACCGACCAATCCACTACAACAAGGATTGAAACATTTTCGCCTAGTGTGGCTTGAGAGACACCTAGTTGTCGTTTGGGTCTCACCGACCAATCCACTACAACAAGGATTGAAACATTGCAGCATACACCCTACGGGTGACACGCTTAGGGTCTCACCGACCAATCCACTACAACAAGGATTGAAACCGTCAGCGTTTGAGGAGTCAGCCAGAGAGTATCTGGAAAAGAGTCTCACCGACCAATCCACTACAACAAGGATTGAAACTTGGTTACTCTGTCAAGGGCGGCGTGCAGGATGAGGCGTCTCACCGACCAATCCACTACAACAAGGATTGAAACATGGAGACCGTGTACAGGGGATTCCAGGGGTTTTCAAAGCGAGTCTCACCGACCAATCCACTACAACAAGGATTGAAACCTTTATAGTAAGCCTGACGAACATCAGATTGAGAGTCTCACCGACCAATCCACTACAACAAGGATTGAAACCTGAACCTTTTTGGATTGTTCGATTGAGAAGAATCGTAACTCGTCTCACCGACCAATCCACTACAACAAGGATTGAAACTAAGTCTCCATTGTGCGTTGTTTTCACAAAGAAAAAATAGTCACGTCTCACCGACCAATCCACTACAACAAGGATTGAAACATTGAAGCAAGTTATCACTGGTGGCTTGCACCTGGTCAAGGAGTCTCACCGACCAATCCACTACAACAAGGATTGAAACGCAGTTTTCTTTTGGGCAGCCGTGCAGCCCAATGCAGTCTCACCGACCAATCCACTACAACAAGGATTGAAACACCGTAAACCGTGCGGTTGGTATGGTGACACCATCCACTTGGTCTCACCGACCAATCCACTACAACAAGGATTGAAACTTGAAGTCCCTCTTGTAGACATCGAAGAACACGATATGTCTCACCGACCAATCCACTACAACAAGGATTGAAACTATCCCGCTTTCACTTTACCATGCGTGGAAGCTCAAGTCTCACCGACCAATCCACTACAACAAGGATTGAAACATTTTTAAGGGTGTGCGGGTAGTGCGGGTAGTGTCTCACCGACCAATCCACTACAACAAGGATTGAAACTCAATTGCCTTCAAGCGCAAGCCACTGTCGACGTGATCAGTCTCACCGACCAATCCACTACAACAAGGATTGAAACATAGGGGGGGCCTATCAGGGGCAATTCACATCATTTTTTAGTCTCACCGACCAATCCACTACAACAAGGATTGAAACCGATGTAGCGCTTTCCGCCGCATCCTTGTTTTGTTCGTCTCACCGACCAATCCACTACAACAAGGATTGAAACACAAACTGAAAACCCAGCCACAAAAGAACGGCTAGGTATGGTCTCACCGACCAATCCACTACAACAAGGATTGAAACACCAAGGCCAGAGCGGTCCTCGCGAGCATTTTGTGTCTCACCGACCAATCCACTACAACAAGGATTGAAACCCCGATGCACGACTGTAAGGGGCTTATGGAGAAACATATACGCGGTCTCACCGACCAATCCACTACAACAAGGATTGAAACTATGTCCGATAACAAATATCAGGACGAGCTCTAACGAAGTCTCACCGACCAATCCACTACAACAAGGATTGAAACGGTATCATGGCGAAGTCATCGCGATGATACAGGTGCTGTCTCACCGACCAATCCACTACAACAAGGATTGAAACGACACCAACAACACGCTCCCGCGATAGACGTTCCAGTCTCACCGACCAATCCACTACAACAAGGATTGAAACAACACATCCTTGTCACCTGCACACCAGCACGCCCAAGGTCTCACCGACCAATCCACTACAACAAGGATTGAAACGGCGTGACTCCTTCGCGTCTTTACCTATCTTTAGGATCTAAAGATTTAGAGTCTCACCGACCAATCCACTACAACAAGGATTGAAACTATCTGCATCTCCATCACCCTCCCCTTTTTGCTTCGCGAGGTCTCACCGACCAATCCACTACAACAAGGATTGAAACAGATCAAGACGAAAGGAGATAAGGCGCTTCGAAGGAGGTCTCGCCGACCAATCCACTACAACAAGGATTGAAACTTATACACCACACTCAATACACTGTAAGACAGAGAAGAGGTCTCGCCGACCAATCCACTACAACAAGGATTGAAACTACAGCGTACCGCTCGAAGACGCACCATTCGCGAAAGGTCTCGCCGACCAATCCACTACAACAAGGATTGAAACCGGTTTCTCCGAGACTAACATCTTAAACTCCTCTGAGGTCTCGCCGACCAATCCACTACAACAAGGATTGAAACCCAAGGAAAAAGGAGCATGGTACACAAGCGACGCGAAGCTCTTAAGGTCTCGCCGACCAATCCACTACAACAAGGATTGAAACCTGAATCTCCATCCTTATCCTTTTTGAGATCATCACGACGAGGTCTCGCCGACCAATCCACTACAACAAGGATTGAAACAAGGTCATTACACGAAACCTCCAACATACGAAGTGGTCTCGCCGACCAATCCACTACAACAAGGATTGAAACTGCATGGGGTCCGTTTCGACGGTGAAAATCTCACACGGGTCTCGCCGACCAATCCACTACAACAAGGATTGAAACTCGCCTTGCTGGGTACTAACCTGCACCACGCAGCCAGGTCTCGCCGACCAATCCACTACAACAAGGATTGAAACAAAAAGCCAATACACCACCCACATGATGGGTGGCAGATACGAGGTCTCGCCGACCAATCCACTACAACAAGGATTGAAACTGATTATTGCGTGTGGATGTCACACCGTGGAGCTCCAGTCTCGCCGACCAATCCACTACAACAAGGATTGAAACTAAACGCCGCGCATCTTTGGACAGAGAAGACGAATAGACCGCGTCTCACCGACCAATCCACTACAACAAGGATTGAAACAAAAAGGTTGGTAGCTACGCTATGTTTGGTGGTTTTGTCTTCCCAAACAATCCACTACAACAAGGATTGAAACCCAGGAAGAGGTCTTAAGTGGCCAGTCTCAACAGCAATGTCTTTTCGACCAATCCACTACAACAAGGATTGAAACCAGAAGTTCGGACCTGCTTTCAAGAATAGCCGGAGTTGGGTCTTTCCGAGCAATCCACTACAACAAGGATTGAAACAAGTCTCCAACTTCCTGAACAGGCTGAGGGTTTGCAATCACTCCTTTGTATGTCCCATTTGCGCGAAAGAAAAGAACGCAGATATGAATGCATCAGATGTTCTTGCAAACTATTTTGGATTGAAAGTCATTGATTTGTGATAAGTGACTTCTGAAAACTTGATGTCTCTGTACCAAACTCGGTTCTCAAGAAGTCCCTTCTAAAGGTTAAGTCGGGGGAGAGGAGAATTCACTGTATACTATGGCTGTAAAACGCTCGATGAGAAGAGTGGAGTGTTCATATCCATATTGTAGAAGTTCTCCTTGTTGTAGTGAATGGGTCGGTGAAACACGGTCAAGGCAGGCTGTGTTGAGCGAGGTGAGCACTTCAATCTTTGTTGTAGTGAATGGGTCGCGATCAGTCGATGACGAGGTCCTTCTCGTAGCGAAAGAAACTTCGGGTCTTTACCGGATTGTAGCGGGTTTTGATGCTTCCGTTCTCCGCCCGGGCGAGGACGCTGAGGGTGATTTTGCACCGTGAACCAGGTGGGTACAATTCGCTTCTTTCGATCTCTTTGGGAGAGAAGCTAAGGCTCTTCGGTACGGGAGGGATGGCGTCTGTCTTTGGGGCGAAGGTGAATGTACAGAGGTCTTCTTTTCCGTTTGGAGCCTTGTTATGGATGAAGTCGATATTGGTGGAGTCAGCTTCGTTCTTCTCAAGCTGTACATCGAACTGTTTGTCTCGCCCTTTAGCAAACCGATCCGGTGCTGTGACCTTGAAATACAAAGAGCGGTATTCGAATGTCAAGCTCTCTCCTTTGCCCTCAATGCGGATCTTGTAGACATTGCTGGCGTTGATATCCCGCTTGAATTTCGCGATGAATGTTGTGCTCATGATATCGGTCATCGTCGATTTTACAGCAGAGATCTGCTTGTCGTTAACGAAGACCTTCGTCTCTGGTGTCGGACCGATAGGGATGTATCCGTAGAGGTGTTGTGTGCGCGACTCCTCTTCGATCGTGAGCTCCACCTGCCTCTCCATACCACCTGCTGATATCTGAACCGTTTCCTTGCCCATGATTTGGAGTCGAAAATCCTTCACATGATCCGGTGGGAACGTGGCTGCACAACCTGCCAAGATGATTGACGACAACAACACAAACACAAAATACCGCATGACGAAACTCCTGCTTTTCATGCAAAGTGGTGCGTGGCATTTCTCTTTTCCGAAGAGTTTACCTGAGGATGGGCCTTGCGTCAACGTCGGATTCCTGCTTCATTGAGGAGTCCAAACCAAAAAACAACCCCGAAGGGGTGCAAATGTTTGGGAAGGCAAGCGAAGCGCGCCTGAATCTTTTGAAAAGACCCGATAGCTGTGTCCCACACGCATGTCCATTTGAAGGTGGAAACGAGTTTACTCTGGGCTTGCTCGCGAATCGGAAGATTGTGTCACACATAGATGTCCATTTGAAGGTGAAAACCTCATGCACAGAACTCTCTAAGTCAGATGCTCACCATCGACAAATTGAATGGACCCAGTATCCGAATAAACACGTAAACCCAAAAGCTGGTCGTGAAGTGCATCCTTCCCCAACAAACAAGGCCAATACCCCACACCCAATAACACCACCGAAAAGAACTTCAAAAAAGGACGAACTGCCGCTTGCCACCACGATGGTCTTGATCCCGAAACATCCAACAAAATCGCACCAACACTCCCCCTCCCAAATGTCGCCCCACTCAAAGAATGCATGAACCATGAATACAACCACATCAAAAGTAAGACAGTCCCTATCAATGTGAGCGCCGTCGCATCCGCATCTATAAAGGCCTCCGGCTCGCGTCCCGTCGCCAACGCAAAAAAGTAAGCAACAAGCGCCGCACCCATCAGCAACAACACAAACAATATGAAAAACTCCGAAACACCCGCTCTTATACGTGGCCATAATGGGACTTGCTTAGAAGACAACTCTGTATTCCAGGCCGCTTCCTCATCAAGCTCTGGAACATCCGTACACTCAATGAAAAATAGCTTCTCGTCTCCACCATACTCAAACTCATACAACTCTTCCCAAAGGACATGTAACAGAGCTGAAAAAGCACGTTGATATGCCGGAATATGCTCTTCAAAATACACCCACAAATCTTCCGGAATGCGAAATAAATGCGTTATCTTCTGAGGTAATAACACGATCTTCGCACCCGAAGACCAACGAGTTCGCTTGACCTGAACCTCTCCAACTTGCTGGAAAAATTCGTGATACGTCAAATCAACCAACGCCTTTGTCTCCGAAGCTAACCAATAGTCATCTTCTCTCCCCATCACCTCTTCCATTAAGCGATGTAATGTCCCTTGTCGCAATTGCTTGCGCAGTCGTGACCTGACTATCAAGGACCACAACAACCCTCCAATGAGCGGAAGCTGTTGCACGATTGCACTGAAAAAGTTGGCTCTCCTCATTTTCCACAATGACTCAATGTGAAAGACCATCCAACGCCTGTTCGTCACAACCAACAAACAGTGACGCTTCTCGACGAGAACATGACCCTTTAAGAGTATCCACTCCTCCTCATCAAATACCCACTCAGGCGTGTCTTCAGATGAATCCATGTCCTCACTTGGCTCTTCTCCTTTCAAAACGGACACGATATTTTCGAGTTCTATATGTTTTTGGTTGCAACGTTCATGTACCCACAAAAATGGAAACAATGTAGAGCTCATCATGCTTTCTCCTCATGTCCGACGGCAAATGGCTTCCTACCAATACTATGTGCTTCTATTGGATAGACGATGCTGCAACAAAAAGTGCGCACTTTTTGTCAAAAGAGTCTGCCATCGCTCAAGTTGAAGGTTGGTGTGTTCTCATGTGATGAACGATGTTTCTCATCCGCCACAACGCAAGTCCATGAAAACAAAGAGCGTGCAACACCATCAACACCACATACAACCATGTCGCCGAACAAATCTTACGAAAACCGTTCAGAGGTTCGGGGCTTGTACCACCTATCCACCAAAAGTGACGACCACCTAGCTGCGTAAAAATCGAATACCCAAGGATATCCCACGCAAAAATCATCGCTACACACCACATCACAATCCTACCCCACGGCAATATACGACGCCAACCCATCAACCAGACCAACACATAGGATACCAACATCGTGCTCCCCGAACCCGCCAAAGAGACCCATCCCATCTGCGAAACAGGTAAACTCGTATGGCGGATATAAGCCACCCAACCTCCCCATTTCACCCACTTACACGATGGATACACCACAATCCCTGGCATCACACCAATCTCCAGAATACGCGCTCCATTCCACCAAGCAACCAGCCCGTGACCTCCTTCGTGAATGAACATCCCCCCAATGGCACCCACAAAACACCCGACAACCACCACAAGACAGACTCTCCACCACAACATCGACAAACGCTCCACTCATTTCAGAAATCCGAACATCCAGTGGCTACTCTATCATGTCTTCTGGGATTTTCACCTACTACAACAAGGATTGAAACCCCATCCCACCAACTCACCATCTCATCAACTCAACCACCCCAAAGGGGTGCAAATGTTTGGGAAGGCAAGCGAAGCGCGTCTGGGTCTTTTCAAAAGACCCGATAGGTGTGTCCCACATGCATGTGGTTTTGTGATGATGTCCCTCTTTTTTCTTGGTATTCACTTGCTCAAAGAGAAAGGCAACAACAGTACAGCGTTCCCACCAAATCGTAAAAAACGCCAGTGTTTGGTTTTGTGTTTAGCACACTGTAAAAGTGCAGGGTATGCTTCTCCTTCAAAACCCACGTCTGTTACATGCCCTGAAGAACCTGCCACAAGAAAGCGAAATACCACACGTGAAAAATGACGATTTCTTTTTCTCTCCGAATGAATACATGGATGAAGGCTCTTGGAAAATCGCTGTAAAAAGCGCATCAGTGTTTTTTGGGGGAGCTTCATTTGCTCAGGGCCTTCAAAGTCTATGACCGGTTGGGGCTTTGTTGAGGTTTGAGTTTGTTGGATTCTGCGTTTTGTGACCCTGTGAGTTTTTGCTCGGTAGTCCTTCGCTGCTTGTTCCCAATCTTTCATCTTCTTTCGCTTCAGATACCGGAAGGGGGTGACTTTCATTTCCGCCTGTTTTGATTCGATGGGAAGGTATACATCACGCTCATTGTCCAGCCACTTTGCCCCCAACATCCCGAAAATCGCGGCAAACAAAACAACCGTCCCTCCCCACAACGCTTTTCCTTTCTTTCGCTCCCACTGTTTTTCTCTTCGCTTGAGCTCTTGCTCTTTGAGCAATACGGGATTTTGTGTGTTGTATTCTTCAAGGTATTGCAAAAATGCAGGTGTATCCCGTAGTCGCGAACGCTCAAATCGCTCCATATCCAAAACGAGCGTGTCCGGCATGATATCTCCATGAGACAATTTCTTCCGAATTGACATGGATGATAGTGGTCCGATATCTTGCCCCCCAATCCTCACAACCCAACGCGCGCTCTCTTCGAAGTCCTGTTTTGTCTCTTGTGATAGTGCCATTTGTACTCTCCTTCCTTTTGGGCATATCACTATCTTAAGAAGAGTGCGTTTTTCTACCAGTTCAGAAACGAACTACCGCAAAAAAGTAGATGACAATGCAAATGTTTGCAGGCAGGATAGGAGGTGGTTGTCATCCCTCTCATCGTGTGGAGCCATCATGAGTCCGTCTATCTCCAAGGAGCCTAAGCGTGTCAAAACATTTGGAGATTTGTGTCTTGCGCTTCGCCTCTCAAAAGCGCCTCCGTGGTCCCAGGAACGACTCGCCCGGGAAATCCAACTCCGTTACGATGAAGAGTCCAACATGCTCTCCACAATCAAACGACTTGAGCAAGACGATTCCATCCGGATGGGGAGCTTTTTTAAGATTTTTGCGACGCTCTTGGAGCTTCCTCCTGCTGATGAGCAAAGCTACTTTTTGGATGTCTTTCAATCTCTTCAACAACACGGTCGTATGGATTCTATCACTTCACTTCACCAAACATTGACGAAAGAGAGCAAGTCATGAGTAAACAACAACCTGCATGGCAGTCGTTGGAAATGTCGGAGCTCTCACCTCTACAGGAGCAAGAACTCCAAGAACTGCTCTTTCGCGAAGTGCGCAATCGACAACTTCTGGATGAGCGTCTGTTTGCCTTTGAAGAGAGACAGCATCCAGACACAACCCCAAAGATACCTTTTTACAAGTCTGCGTGGTCTTTTTCCATAGGAATTGCAATGTGCTTATCCTTTGTAGGGTGGGGGATATGGAGTTCATTTACGTCAAATCAAAATGTATATCTCTCAGATGGTGACCATCAATTTTCATTTGAGGGTTTCGAGAATGTCCCTCACAAGACCAAAAGCTTCGACTCGAAAATCAAGAAAGACAGTGGAAGAAGCCTATATAAAGGGCATTCAAAACTGAAAGGCACTGTCGATTTTACAAACACAGGTTCTCCCACTGTCACACGAACCCTGCTCAAGAGAATCAAAAAGCGTATGGGAGCTCTTCCCCCATGTTTTCGGGAACAACGGCAAAGGGATCCTCGATTTGAAGGAGGAACCATTGTACTCACGATCCAAGGACGTACTGGTCGCATTATTCGCATCCGTGTTGTGGACTCAGACTATGTTTCTACCGCCCTCCATGATTGTTTGCGACGCTCTACAAAAGACTGGAAGCTTCCTGTACTCAAAAGCACACAACACATCTACTTTCCTCTCTATATCCGAAAAAAGCGAGGACGTTGGTAGTATGATTGTTCACTCACAACAACAAGGATTGAAACCCCATCCCATCAACTCACCAACTCAACCACCCCAGAGGGGTGCAAATGTTTGGGAAGGCAAGCGAAGCGCGCCTGGGTCTTTTCAAAAGACCCGATAGCCATCATCTACTCCAAAAGACCCAATAGTCATCATCCACTTCAAAAGACCTGATAGTCATCACCCACCCTACAGAACAAGACAATAGCCGTACATTTTCCCTGTAATGTACATCTTTTTCCCACCAAATCATCTGGCTCCTTTCGTTGTGATCATTTCCCCTGTATATTCTGCAGCCTCAACGTCTGGTCCCATTCGAAGAACACCGACGATGAGCACAACACACCACAACAAAAAGGAAAAGAACCTTGCAGCCGAAAGATGAATTGAAACGATTACGGATGAAATATAAAGAGAGCGTCCACATGAAACCCACCATGATGGCGTTCAGGGATGCAACCATCACCTCCGACCAAATCGAAGACCTCGGAGAAACCACCGAGCAAGCCCTCACCCTCGCCGGAAAGTGGCTCCTCGCACACGCAAAAGGCCCCTCCGTCGATGATTGGACCAAGCTCCTCCGCTTTCACACCGAACTCGTCTCACGCCAACAACCCTCTCCCGTTGAAGCCAAAATGGCCCTGCAAGTCACCTATTTCCTACTTGTAGGTATCAAAAAATGGGAGAAGAAACTCAAAGACGTCCAACAAGTCTACGATAAAGTCATCGTCTCCATCATCCCCGTCCTCTCGCATGCCACCCACATCCCACACAAAGCACGCCTGCTCCTCATCCACGCCGCCGAAGATGTCTTTGGAGGACTCAAAAAGACCGATGAAGGACGCTTTCGCCTCGCTGAACTACGTATGCACAAGGCCATCCTGTTGAGCGCATCTGATGAACCCAGTGACATTCACCTGGCTCTCACACTCCTTCAACAACAACTCGACGTCTTTACAGAGCTCTCCACACGACAACACGAACGCGCAAAAAAACGCAAACAACAAACCGAAGAACATATCAAAACCATTCAGGTCTCACACTCCTGATTTTTTGTTTGCTTGGTATGGTGGGCTTGCCGCCCACACCCGCTCGGGGTCATTGCCCCCGAACCCCCACGATGTTGTCACATCGTCTGTGTTGCGCTCTTCGAACGCTGCTGCCGTGCTTTGCTTGCCTGGGAACCATCTCTCCGCTGATAGAGAAGGGGTTGTCTAGCCATCATATCGGCAGTTCTGTGTGTTTGCCCCTTTGAGTTGTTCTTGTTTGAGTCCCACAAAACGACAATTCTCGAATGATGTCTCTCGCTGTTGAGCGTCTTGAAAGTCACAATCTTCAATGAGGCATTCGATGAAGCGACACTCGTTGAGCAGGGCATTCTTGAAGTCACATCGGGTGAATCGACAACCCTCAAATGTAGCTCGTTCACAATCGATATGCTGTCCTCGAATGTCTTCAAAACGGCATTGTAGGAGCTGACTGTCCGAGAAGTCCGTACGAGACAGTGAACCTCCCTGGAAAAAACATCGAGCGAGCTTGGAAGCGATCCAAAAACTATAGGAAAAGTCACAGTCTCTGAACATACAACCCGAAACATCTGTTAGACCAAGTTTGACAAGTCGGATGTCCCGTTGCTCCAGAAGCAAGTCTTTGTACTCACGCATCATGAAGTCGCCGTGATACCTGACATTTGGCAGCGGCTCAGGGAGATAATGTGCTTCCAAACGATCCTCTCGGATCTTATGAACACGTTTCCATTTGAGATTCAGTGTGGAGAGATCCTCAGGCAGTGAGGAGAAGAAGCGATAGTGCCGTTGAAGCTCTTCATCGATCCATTCGTATGTTGCTGGTGTGCGGAGCTGATTGAGCGGTGGGGCAATACAGATCCCCTTCGCGAGCTGGAAATTTTCGTGGGCTTTGATGGCATTGTCCAAATCTTGGTATGTATTGGCGTACTCCATGATTCGCAGCGCAACCGATAACTCTTCCGGTGATGATGGGTCGTCTACGGCGGCCTTCAAGTGTGTAAACGCCTCATCGAACTCTTCCACTTGCAAGGCGTATTTGGCGTACTCATGGTGTAGCTGGCCTAGTGTCTTGCCGATGAACAGTACATCTGGAGGCAGTTTGTGGAGCGCTAGCCCCTGTACCTCTCTGGGAATGTCGATGTTCTCGGAGTGACACACCGCATCGTACATCCCCTGACTGGTCACGAGAGCTTGTAGTTCTTCTTGTTGGGCACCACTTTTGACGCTGTGTGTGAACACCTCCAAGACGATCTGCTGGACCTTCTCCTGTGGAATGTCGATGTGAGCACTCACCATGTTTGTCCGCTGGAGCAGCTTGTAATGCTTTCCCACGTAGTTATACAAAGTTCTTTCGATGTCCATCTACCGAGCCTTTCTGTTCATTGTTGGATTGCAACATACCATACACCAAAGATACACACACAAGAACCTCAGGAGCATTTTCTTTTTGTGATTTGCAAATGACTTCCCAGGCCATCAGGTCTTCAAATGCAATCCTGCACACCTGCGTTGTGCATTTTGGTCTCCTCCTTCGACACTTATTGCAAGCACTCATTTACGATACACTTGAAGGAGGATCAGACACATATGTTCCCAATCAAAGTACAACAAACATGCTCTCTATCACGACTGTCTCTCTTGGCCCTCGCTTTTGTCCTGTCCTTCGTACCTTCAGTTCACGCTGAGAACATGAAGACATTGATCGACCAACTCTCACAGCCCAAAATACATATCCGTAAAGATGCGATCCAAAAGCTCGGAAAAATGGGCCCCTCTGCGGCAAAGGCGCTCCCTGCATTGCTGCCTCTTCTCAAAGCGAAACAACGCAGCATCTATCTCGAAACGATCAACACACTTGGATATATCAAATCTGAACCCCAAAAGACGATCCCTGCGCTGATTCCATTTCTCTATAGTGATGACCAGTTGGGTCCGTCGACGCACAATGGACGCGATCGCGAACTTCGGACCGCTCGCAAAAGAGGCGCTCCCTGCGCTCGTGAAAGCCCTACAAGATCCTTCTAAGTGGATCCGTGCAAAAGCCATTCAAACACTCGCAAAGATCGGAAAACCGGCGAAACACCTCGTGCCACAGCTCATCAAGATGTGGGATGACAAAGGGTGGAATGTTCCCTCAAAAGCACAAGCCGCGATCAAGTCACTCGGACTCAATACGGAGACCATCAAGCTCGTCGTGCAGCGTCTCCAAACAAGCCCCCAGCGTCGCCACCAAATGTATTGTATCCAACTGCTCGCGACACTCAAAACACTCCCACCGATCGCTGAAAAAGCACTCCTGAAGACACTTCAAAGTAAACACCTTCACACGCAGAACGAAGCCGCACAATTGTTAGCTCGCCGTGGCATCGCACATGACAAAGTCTTCCCTCTGCTCATCTCCCACCTCACACACAAAAAATTGCGCGAAGAGACCAGCTCATTTCTCGCCAAAATGGGAAAGAAAGCCTTGCCCTTCCTCAAAGCACTCTTTACACATAAAGAGCCAAAGCTCCGCAAAGCTGGATTCTCTATCATCGGACAGATGGGGAAGGATGGGATGAGTGTCGCGCCCGCTGTCGTCAAAGCACTCCACGATCCTCATGATGATGTCCGAACGGCTGCATTCTATGCACTCGTCGAGCTGCGTATCAACACACTCCCACATCTCGTCAAGGCGCTCTCTGATCCCAATCCAAAGGTTCGCGAAAGCGCGGCTTCCTTTTTGAATCGTATTGGTCTTGAGGCGACCCCTGCGCTCCCTGCGGCGCTCAAGGCGATGAAGCAAAAGAAAGGCTCTCTGGATTACGAAGTCGTCCAATTGATCGAGAAAACAGGTGTTTCTTCTCCGTTGGTCGTGGATGCGCTGCTGTGGATTCTCCAACATGGGGGGATCCTCTCCAAAGAGAAAACCCTCGAACTGCTCGCAAAACACAGCGCGCGATATCCACATATCATCCCCAAACTCTGTATGGGATTGTCTGATTTTTTTGGTCACGAGAAAGTCCGCAAGACACTCGAATCGATTGGTGCTCCTGCCGCACCATGTCTGATCAAGACGCTCCACAGTAAGGACAGCGATCTTCGCTTTCGAGCGGCCAGAGCGTTGCGCATAATGGGACCCAAAGCGGCACCTCACTTCATCAAGGCGCTCAAACAGCCTAACGCAACAGTCCATCAACACATCATACAGGCGCTCTCACATAACCCAACTCTCTCGCGCCTGCTCGTGCAACCTTTGACACAAGCGCTGCTCGACAAGAAGTCTGGACGCTATACCAAAGCAAAGATTATCCGTGCTCTTGGTTCCGCTGGTGTCGCCGCAACAAAGAGTGTCCCTGTGTTGATGCCGTTTCTCTCTTCAAAAAGCTCAATCCTTCGGGAAGCCACCATCAAAACCCTCGGACAAATCGGAACACACGCAGAGAAGGTGCTCCCTCTCCTCAAAAAGATGTTAGATGACAAAAGTGACTCCACACGTCAGGTTGTCTTGCATGCGATTGTCTCATTCGGCCCAAAAGCCAAAAGCCTCGCGCCATTGGTCGCAAAACAAACCACCCACAAAAATAAGGATCTTCGTTTGGTGGCAGCGCAAGCGCTGTTGCGTATGGGAGAGCAACAAAAAGCCGCACACAAGGTGTTCTTGGAACATCTCAAGGGGATGCGAAGAAGAGGGATGTATGGTCGCTGGTATGTCACACAATTACTCCCAATGGTCGAGGGGAATAAAGAGGACTTGAAGGCGTTTTTGACGATCGTCAAAGGATTACATGACACGCCGTATTACGTGAGTGTGCGGGCGCTTGGAAGGGGAGCCAAGCAAGGCCACCACACAAAAGCCATCGTGTCCTTTTTGCAAAGACACACCCAACACCACAACCGTGACATTCGTCGTTATGCTGTAAGGGGTCTTGGTATGATTGGGGTTGGAGCCAAAGCGTCCGTTCCTTTTATCTTGAAGGCGCTCAAAAACGCGAGATTTTCCAAAGATGAATATTACAAAGTGCTCGGAAAGATCGCACCAGGAGGCTGCTCATTGTCTGTGCCTGTGCTGATCAAACAGCTCGGTGTTTGGAAGAGTCGAGAGCGTTGGGCCGCTGAAGAAGCGCTCATCAAATGTGGTGCGCTTGCTGTCCCCGCGCTCATAAAGCTCCTCTCCCACCAAAAGGAAGATCTTCGTATTCGTGCGATGCGTGCGCTCTCCAAGATCGGAGTCGATGCAAAAGCAGCCCTTCCATCCGTCCTGCCTTTGTTGAAGGCTCCAAAGAAGCGAGCGCGACGCTATGCTGCGAAGGCGCTTGGTGTGTTTGGTGTGCGCTCACCAAAAGTCCACAAAGCTCTCAAGGATATGCTCGCCCGCGAAGTGTATCCCTGGATCAGAGGAGCAGCGAAGCGCTCACTTCGAACACTCGGTGTACATGTCCCTCACATGACACTGCGTGTTGTTGAGCCAGCCCTCCAACCTTCCAGCAAACCGACTACACGATCCACTAGCAAGCCTTCTAGCCGACCTTCAAAATAACCCTCTGATACAAAAGTCTACGATGCAACTGTTGGATCCAACAGTTTCAACGATCCTAAACTGTTGGATCCAACAGTTCGAATCTTCACACATCCTTGTGTCTCGTCGTATTACCGGTCTATGATTCTGTTATATATGGATATTTATGTCTTTTGATGCCTGTGTGGGGGGAGTTGGTATGACTGTTGCTGATAGGGTCTGCCAGAACTTGAAAGATTCAATCATTCCCACATGACACGAAGGAAGATAGCGATGAAAAAAATGACAATGATGGTGACCGCGCTACTGCTCAGCGCATCCCTGCTGTGGACCCCACAACAAGCACATGCATCCTCAACGCAGAAGTTCTGTGCAGCTCATGATGCCAAACTCGCACAAGATATGGCGACTGCAATCGCCGCAGTTGTCGGCGTTAAGATGTTACTTGGCGGAACTTGCTCTTATATCGGTTTGAGTCTCGCAGTAGAGGTGAGTTTGAAATCCGGCAAAGACCACGCCAAACAGTTTGAAAAAATTGTCCCTCGTGTGATCGCCGCATCAAGAGGTTTCTTCAAGGTGATTGTTCCAACATCAGACAAAGCGTACGAAGCGCTCAAAGGACACAATGAGTGGCTGGCGAAGGTTTTTAGGGGCAATATGCTTGGAGGTTTTGAAGATTTTGCTTCGATGCAATCTGCTTCAGGGAAACCCCAAGTCAAGGCATGTCGTGGGCTTCTTAAGGTCTTCCAACATGCACACAAAGTGTTGCTTCCTGCGGTTGCGTATCTTGCGGCCTCAAAGGGAGTATGTGCGCTCGCAAAGGCTATCAACCCACACTGTAAAAAGAGCTCCAAACACAAAAACAAATGCGCACTTCCCGTCTACCACGATCTTCCCGACGCAGAGGTCTACTCCTCTGAAGAGAACCAGTCATGTAACGCAAAACGCGACAAAGCACTGGACCGCTTCCTCAAATTGGCCAGTCAGTATGGTCCAAAACTGAGCGCAATGGGTGCGTTCAATAAAAAACTCGGTGCGCTTCTTGGACCCACTGCACAACAACTTCGTACATTTCACCGAACACTCTCTTCTTTCTATGGTGCGGTAAAGCCAGTGGATCGCGGCATGAAAAAGCTCAACTCGATCTTGAAACCTCTTACCAAAGGACTCAAAGCGATCGGTGCTTTGATGAACAAACGAGTCTGTGTTCCTTACAAGACAGTCACCACTACGAGAAAGTGCAAGAAGATCAAGATCGCTGGAAAGAAAACCAAAAAGTGTACAAAGGTCCTCAAGACAACGACCAAAAAGGTCTGTACAACCATCAAGAACATCGGTAAAGCCGCAGGTGCTGTCCAAAAGCCCCTCGAAAAACTCGCTGACAAGGCTGCCAAGCCTATTCTCAGCCGCCTGCCCAAAAAGCTTCCGATCCCTGGCATGAGCAAAATCAAATCCAAACTCAACAGCCTCTCAAGCGCTATGAAGTTCGGTAAACTCGCCTCTGTCATGAAGACTGTCACCAAAGCCAAAACCTACGTCAACACACTCTCCACGCTCAAAAGACAACTCTCCTCCATCAAAAATAATGCTCGCTAACTACCCAGGTACTCTTCGGATTCGGTATTGGTAACGCCGCGAGGGAGGACTTAAGGCTTTTTCCTGGAAAAGCCTTAAGTCCTCTCGTGAAAAGGATATACGACATTGAGGTCGGACACAAGGCCCGACCCTACGGGGGAAAATGCAACATCATGCTCATGCGCTTACTTCGCCAGAGGACCACTTAGGCTCCATCAACACTCCCCAAGCTCCATCAACACCCTCCCAAAGTCCTTTGCTTCGACACACTCTCCTCTCAATCTTTGCGTGACATTCGCCACTGTCAGGGCGTTTTGCACAGTACACACGATGTTCCCATACGCCGAAGGCGTCAACTGGAGGGGGAGGCAAAGCCGTAAGGCTGCGCCTGGGGATGCCCTGCATCCCCGGTAGTCAGGGCAAGCGGAGCGCGGCAGCAAGGGCAAGCGGAGCGCGGCAGTAAGGGCAAGCGGAGCGCGGCAGTAGGGGCAAGCGGAGCGCGGCAGTAGGGGCAAGCGGAGCGCGGCAGTAGGGGCAAGCGGAG